>Ga0210402_10005886_pt1 | contig 10913 bp, 6 predicted proteins | sample IncBWC7MmetaG_FD_161055 | JGI IMG/M metagenome (GOLD analysis project Ga0210402, IMG submission 161055) | Forest soil microbial communities from Barre Woods Harvard Forest LTER site, Petersham, Massachusetts, United States - Inc-BW-C-7-M | ecosystem: Environmental > Terrestrial > Soil >... | reverse complement strand
ATCGGATCTCTGTCAGAGACCTTACCAAAGTTTAATGCCCCATCCAGTATTCAGAAAGGCGAGGCGCACCATCTTAGCGTCCGACAGCGCTCGAAGCGCTTTGCCGATTGATCTTAACAAACAAATGGAGCCGAAGACATGTCCATGCGCATGGCCCGTGATGCGGGGCATCGCCTTTTTTCAAGGCGCCGCATCTTCCTTCTTGCATCCGTTGCCGGTCTGAGCGGCGGGTTGTTGTTTGCGGATTTCGCCCTGGCCCCACATACATCCGGCAATGCATTGTTCGCACCGCCGTATGCGCAGGCGCAGAACGCCCAGCGACCGGTGGGCTTTGCTGACATCGTGGAACAGGTGAAGCCGGCGGTCATCTCCGTAAAGGTCAAGATGAACGCGGGCGGGGACAATTTGGCGCTGAATGAAGACAATCCCTTGCGGGGTACGCCCTTCGAGGATTTTTTCCGGCGCTTCGGCCAGCCTGACAACCCGCGCCTCGGCCGGCCCGACGGCGATCGGCAAGGGTCTCGACCGCAGCGACGCCAGTACACCTTGGGCCAGGGGTCCGGATTCTTCATCTCGGCTGACGGCTATGCGGTAACCAACAATCACGTGGTCGACAAGGCCGAGCATGTCGACGTGACCACGGACGACGGCAAGACCTACACGGCCAAGGTGATCGGTACTGACGATCGCACCGACGTTGCTCTGATCAAGGTCGAGGGCCGCAGCGATTTTCCGTTCGTCCACTTGGCGGAAAAAACTCCGCGCATCGGCGATTGGGTGCTCGCCGTAGGCAACCCGTTCGGCCTTGGTGGCACCGTGACGGCCGGTATCGTTTCGGCGCGAGGTCGCGACATCGGCGCGGGTCCCTACGACGACTTCATCCAGATCGATGCGGCCGTGAACAAAGGCAATTCAGGGGGGCCGACGTTTGACCTCGACGGCAACGTGATCGGCGTCAACACTGCGATTTACTCGCCTTCCGGCGGCAGCGTCGGCATTGCCTTCGACATCCCGGCCGAAACCGTCAAGGTGGTGGTCGCGCAGTTGAAGGATCATGGTGCTGTGACCCGTGGTTGGATCGGAGTGCAGATCCAACCCGTTACGAGCGAGCTCGCTGATAGCCTCGGCCTGAAGAATGCGCGCGGCGCCTTGGTGGCGGAACCGCAATCCGGCAGCCCGGCTCAGAAGGCGGGCATCAAGGCTGGCGATGTCATTGTTTCGGTCAATGGCGAGACCGTTGCGGACGCCCGCAACCTCGCCCGACGTATCAGCTCCATGGCGCCCGGAACCTCCGTCAAGCTTGGCGTCATCCGCAGCGGCAAGGAGGACACCCTCACGCTCACCCTTGGCGAACTCCCGAAGGAACGCCAGGCGCGCGCAGGCACCGAGGAGCGCACCGCCCCGGGTGTCGATGTGCCGAAGCTCGGTCTGTCGCTCGCGCCAGCCCGCAATGGCGGGGAGGGCGTCGTGATTACTCAGGTCGATCCGAGCGGCACGGCCAGCGAGCACTTCCAGGCCGGAGACGTCATTCTCGATGTCAACGGCAAGTCGGTATCTTCGCCGGCCGATGTGCGCAAAGCGGTCTCCGACGCACAGAGCGATGGCAAGCGAAGCGTATTGATGCGCGTGAAGTCGAATCAGGGAACCCGCTTTGTTGCCGTCCCGCTAGGTAACGCCTGAGCGATATGGGGCACGCCGTTCTCCCTCCCCCCCAAGAGCGGCGGCACCCCGTTGGGGACGGGCCGAGGCCCGTCCCCTCCCTGAACAGAGGAACCAGAGAGCCCGGCATCCATCGCCCCCGCCGGGATCAATGGTGGAGGGGCGGCGGGTTCCACCCGCCGCCCCTTTCGTTGCGAAACATTACGTTTCAATCCGGTGTAAGCTATTATGAGTGACGCAGCCGCGGCTAATTCAGGCGTGTCCGGCGCCTACTTGGTGCGATCCATGCGCTTGCTCATCATCGAAGACGATCGCGACGCTGCCGACTATCTCGTAAAGGCGTTTCGCGAAGTCGGCCATGTGGCCGACCATGCGGCCGACGGCGAGGAAGGGCTATCGCTTGCGCTCGATGGCGGCTACGACGTTCTCATCGTCGACCGCATGCTGCCGAAGCTTGATGGACTTGCGGTGATCGGCCGCCTGCGCGCCAAGAGCATCGCAACTCCGGCATTGATCCTCTCGGCGCTTGGCGCGGTCGATGACCGCGTCAGGGGGTTGCGGGCGGGCGGCGACGACTACCTCCCGAAGCCCTATTCGTTCTCCGAATTGCTGGCGCGAGTCGAGGTACTGGCGCGCCGCCATGTGGGACGTGGTGAGGATACTCAGTATCGGGTCGGCGACCTAGAGCTTGACCGGCTGTCGCATCGGGTGGTCCGTGGCAAGGAGGAAATCCTGTTGCAGCCGCGGGAATTCCGGCTATTGGAATATCTGATGAAGCATGCGGGGCAGGTGGTGACCCGCACCATGCTGCTGGAAAACGTGTGGGATTACCATTTCGATCCGCAGACAAACGTCATCGATGTGCACATATCCCGGTTGCGCTCAAAGATCGACAAGGGCTTCGCCCAGCCGCTGCTGCACACGGTGCGCGGGGCGGGGTATATGATTCGTGACGGCGCTCGGTAAACTCCTACGCACCACGGCATTTCGGCTCACGCTGGTGTATCTCATCGTATTTGCGCTGTTTGCCGCCTTCCTGCTCGGCTATTTCGCCTTCAACACCCGCCGCCTGATCAACGAGCAGATCGCCGCAATCGTCAACGACGAGCTTCAACTCCTTCAGCTGCAATACAACCAGGCCGGCATCCGGCGCCTGGTCGGAATTGTCGATGTGCGGTCGCGCCGTCCCGGGTCGAGCCTCTATCTGGTCACCACGCCGGCCGGGGAGGGCCTTGCCGGCAACGTCGGTTCGCTGGAGCCCGGCATCCTCGAATCCGAGGGGTGGGTCGAGACCGCCTATCGCCGCCTGGAGGAGCCGGAATCCGCCGAGCACAACGCGCTGGTGCGTGTGTTGCGCCTGCCTGGCGGCATTCGTGTTCTGGTCGGCCGCGATCTCGATGAGCGTGAGCGGATGTTTCACATCGTGACATTGGCGGGGCGGTGGTCGGTCGCGATCGTCATCGTGCTCGGCATCGTCGGCGGCATATTCGTGAGCCGGCGCGTGCTCAAGCGCGTCGACGCCATGACCGGCACCGCGCAGACCATCATGGCCGGAGATCTGTCAGGCCGACTGTCGGTCATCGGGAGCGGTGACGAGTTCGATCGCCTCGCCCTTAACCTCAATGGCATGCTGGAGCGCATCGAGTCGCTCATGCGCGGCCTCAAGGAGGTCACCGACAATGTCGCCCACGATCTCAAGACGCCGCTGACACGCCTGCGTAACCGCTGCGAGGCGGCGCTGCGTACCTCTAACTCGGAAGCCGAATTTCGCCGCGTGCTGGAAGATACGATCGAGGAATCGGACGGTCTGATTCGCACCTTCGATGCGCTGCTGATGATCGCGCGAGCGGAGTCCGGCGAGGTGCGCGACGGCATGGCGGAGTTCGACGCCGCCGAGGTTGCGCGCGATGTCAGCGAGCTATACGAGCCGCTCGCAGAGGACAAGGGACTTACGCTCGAAGTCGAGGCAAGACAGCGCGCCGCCGTGAAGGGAAATCGCGAGCTTGTCAGCCAGGCGCTCGCCAATTTGGTCGACAACGCCATCAAGTATGCCGCCCCTTCGCCGAAGGCGTTGGAGGCCGTTAACGGCAAACACAGCGGAATCCTGGTCAAGGCTGACACCGAGCAGGACCGAATTATACTTACGGTAAGCGATCGGGGCCCCGGAATTCCGCAGGCCGACCGCTCCCGCGTCGTCGATCGCTTTGTGCGCCTGGAGCAGAGCCGCTCGCTGCCGGGGTCCGGGCTCGGTTTGAGCCTGGTCTCCGCAGTGGCCCGGCTTCATGGCGGCGAACTCAAGCTCGAGGACAATGCGCCCGGGCTTCGCGCGCGGATTTCGCTGCCGCGCGCCACCGCGCCCCCGCGCCAGGCGGCGTGACTGCTCGGGCCGACCATGGCAGCTTCGCCTCGCGCCTTGCGGCGCCCCTCACTCTTGCGAACGACGCCGGGCGCCTTCGGGTGGACGAGTGGCTCACGGAACCCCCACCCTACCCTCCCCCGCTTGCGGGGGAGGGTAGGGTGGGGGAGGCCGCGCATGCGGTTCGCCAGATCCTCGCGACGCATCCGCCGGTCCGCGCCCTGATCGACACGGTTGCGTCATCCTCGACCTATCTGTGGGACCTTGTCCGCGCCGACCCGGCGCGGCTCGTTAGGTTACTGGAAACCGATCCCGACGAGCGGTTGGCGAAGGTGTGCTCCGCAGCGGCGGAGATGCCGGCGGACGCGTCGGACACGGAAGCGATGCGTCTTCTGCGCATCATGAAGGCTGAAGCGGCACTGCTGATCGCCTTGGCGGACATCGGCGGCGTGTGGGGGGTGGTGCGGGTTACGGCGGCATTGACCGAGGTGGCCGATACCGCGGTCGCTGCGGCGCTGCGTCATCTGCTGCGCCAGGCGGCCCGCACCGGCAAGCTCGCCATGCAGGATCCTGCCGATCCGGAGAACGGTTGCGGGCTGTTCGTGCTTGCCATGGGCAAGATGGGCGCCTTCGAGCTCAACTACTCGAGCGACATCGATCTCATCATCTTCTTCGAACCTCAGGCGGCCGCAGTGGCGCCGGGCATCGAGGCGGGGCCGTTGTTCGTGCGTTTGATCCGCCAGTTGATCCGGCTTCTGCAGCACCGCACGGAACACGGCTATGTGTTCCGGGTCGACGTGCGGCTGCGGCCGGATCCCGCTTCGACCCAGATCGCGATGTCGGTGCCGGCCGCGCTTGAATATTACGAAAGCCGCGGCCGGAACTGGGAGCGGGCCGCTTTGATCAAGGCGCGCGTGTGCGCGGGTGACCGCGTTGCCGGGGAGGCGCTCGTCGCCAATCTCTCGCCTTTCATCTGGCGCAAGTACCTCGACTTCGTCGCGCTGTCCGACATTCACGAGATGAAGCGCCAAATCCACACCTATCGGGGCCATAGCGCGGTGGCGGTCGAAGGGCACAATATCAAGCTCGGTCGCGGCGGTATCCGGGAAATCGAATTCTTCGTCCAGACCCAGCAGCTCATCGCCGGCGGGCGAAATCCGCGATTGCGCAGCCGGGAGACGCTGGTGACGCTGCGCGCGCTCGCCGATGGCGGCTGGATCGATGCAGCAACCTGCGCCGATCTGGAAGAGGCCTACCTTTTTCTGCGCACGGTCGAGCATCGTCTGCAAATGGTTGCCGACGAACAGACCCATACCTTGCCGTCACGACACGACAAGCTTGACGGCTTCGCACGCTTCCTCGGCTACCACGACCGCGATGCGTTCGCGCAAGTGCTGCTCCGGCATTTGCGGGCGGTGGAGAGTCGTTATGCACGCCTTTTCGAGCATGCTTCGCTCCGTTCCGCCGAACGCCGCGGTCTCGTGTTTCCGCTTGAGGCGGACGCCAAGGAAACTTTGGCGAAGCTCAGCGAAATGGGCTTCCGCCAGCCGGTCGCCGTCTCGGCGACCGTGCGAGGCTGGCTCGCCGGGCATCCGCGCGGCCTCAAGGGAGAGACCGCGCGTGCCCAATTCGCCGAACTCGCGCCCCTCCTCATCGACCATATCGCGCGGGCGGAAAATCCCGACGCCGCGCTCGCCGCCTTCGACCGCTTCCTCGGCAATCTCCACGGCGGCGCGCGTCTGTTCTCGCTGCTGCGCCAAAATCCCGACCTGGTGGCGCTGGTGGCGCGGGTGCTGGGCGCAGCCCCGCGGCTCGCCGATACGCTGGCGCTGCATCCCGAGGTGCTCGATACGCTGATCGATCCAGCCTTTTTTGGCGCGCTGCCGGGGCCGGAGCGGCTCGCCGCCGGGCTTTCGGGTTCGCTCGATCAGGCGGACTCCTATGAGGATTTTCTCGATCGCGTGCGGCGGTTCGGGCAGGAACAAGGGTTTCTCATCGGCGCCCGCATTCTTTCCGGCACGGTGTCGGCGCAGCAGGCCGGCGAGGCGTTAGCGGCGGTTGCCGACACGATCGTGCGAACGCTTCATGCCAAAGTGGCGGAGGTCCTTCGGGCGAGCCACGGGGAGGTGCCCGGCGGCGGCGCCGTGGTGCTTGCCATGGGCAAGCTCGGCGGCCGCGAAATGACGGCAAATTCCGACCTTGATTTGATCGTGGTCTATGACTTCGACCCGGTCCATCCTGAATCCAATGGTCCGCGCGCGCTCCACGCCGCCCAGTATTTCGCGCGCCTGACCCAGCGCCTGGTCAATGCGCTGACGACCCGGACCAACTACGGCCGCCTCTACGACGTCGACATGCGGCTGCGGCCATCCGGACGCTCCGGACCTGTCGCAACCTCGATCACTTCCTTCGAAAGCTATCAGCGCCACGAGGCATGGACCTGGGAACATATGGCGTTGACGCGCGCTCGTGTCGTCTCGGGCTCACCGGCGCTTGCGGCGCAAGTGGAGGCCGTCATCCGGGACGTGCTGCGCTTCCCGCGCGATGCGCGGGCGCTTGCGTCCGATGTCGTCGACATGCGCCGCGCCATCGCGGCCGAGAAGGGCGATGCCGCGCGCTGGGATCTCAAATACGCCGCCGGCGGTCTCGTCGATCTCGAGTTCATCGCGCAATATCTCCAACTCGCGCACGCGGCCGCAGCGCCGGACATCCTCGACACCGCAACGACGTCCGTGTTTGACAAAGCTGTACGCGACGGGATCCTCGCAGTCGAGGACGCCGAGGTGCTGCGGCCGGCGACGCGCCTCTATCAGGACCTCGGCCAAATCCTGCGCCTGTGCGTCGCGGCGCCCTTCGACGCGAAATCCGCCGGCGCGGGCCTCGCGGAACTTCTCGCCCGGGCTGCCGACGTGCCGGATTTCGCGACGCTTGAGGCCCATCTGGCCGACACGCAGGAGCGTGTGCGCAGGAGTTTCGTGCGGATATTGGGGGCGGGGTGAGGGCACGCAGGGGCCGATAGCCCGTCTGGAGCGAAACACGCAATCCGGGACTGGCTTCGCCGGTTCGCAGCCGCTTGAGGCCACGCTGTCCCTCAGATTACGCAACTGCGAAGAGCCGGCTACGGCGCTCCCGGGTGGTTTCGTGCTCTGTCATAAATGAAATACCTAGGCCACCAATTGCCTTCGTCCGCTGCATAAGATAACATGCAATCTACGCGCCGATCGAATCGATCCTGCTGCTTTAGGCTGTAGTGGTCGATTCGTATTTGGGCTCCCCTCAAGACTGAGAGGAGCCCATGTGTAAGACGGAACTGCGGGTCAGGATTTGAACCGACAACCTTCTCAGGACCACTGAGCCGCTCTACCGTTGAGCTACCGCAGCGCCGACTTATGAGCCGTTGCACCGGCTCATGGATTCGCCCCGCCTCTTACGAGACGGGGCGAATCGCTTTATGCAGCTACCCGATTCGGTTGTCGCGCGGGCAGGCCATCGTTCGATCGCAAGCCCTATTAGCAAAATTGCGAAAACCGGTCAACCGCCGAGCTTGGCCTTTTTCGCAATTTTGATAAAAAAATGCTGGCGCTTTGGACGATTCGGTGTTATGTTTCCCCTACGGGGCGAGACATGATTGACGATTGGTATAGTCGTCAACCAGAGGGTGTGCAGGGCGCTCTCGATGTTGCGTTGGAGTATCTTGTTCAACGACCGCGCAACGAATGGCGTCGTCCTGAGTTTGATCTTCTGTCAGGGAAAATGAGGGCTATAGGGGAAATTCGTTTGAAAGTGGACAACAAACAATATCGAATTCTTGGGTTCTTTGGCCCTGGGCGTTCAGATTTCACATTGCTGGTAGGTTCCACCAAAAAAGGAAAGACTTATAACCCGACAGGAACATTAGAGACTGCGCTGAAAAGAATGTCAGACGTAATTGCCGACGAGAGGTGTAGTCGTGTTTGCGAGCCCTAGTATCGGAACAAGGCTTTTCGGAAAGCTGCGAAAGAGACCGTACCGTCAAGCTTACATGGCAGAGCATGTCCGCCGTGGCATTGCTTATCAGATTCGTGCTTTGCGAGATCAGCGCGGATGGAATCAGGGTGAGTTCAGTAAGGCGCTGAATAAGCCGCAGAGCGTTGTGTGTCGATTAGAAGATCCGAGCTATGGCAAGGTCACGGTCCAGACGCTTCTGGAGGTTGCAAATGTTTGTGACGTAGCGTTGCAGGTGTTGTTCGTTCCATATTCCGCATTTCTTCGGCGAACCCGTGATACCTCCGCTCAGTCGATGAAGGTACAAGGTTTTGAAGATGAGATGAACGAGTTAACTGATAGCCGCTCGTCGGCGCCGCCTAGTGCCGCTGCAGCATTTTTGGATATGAAGGAACAGACGATTCCGGCACGTCGTGCCGAGACTGACCATCCAACAGCTCTGCAGCCGCGCTTGGGGTCATTGGTGAAATCTAATTATTGGACAGCGCTTCTTCATTCGAGCCCAGAGCCGCATGTTTGGCTGAACGCATGAGACTTGTCGCAACAGAGCAGGGGAGAGTTTTAGACCTTGTTCCTATTGAAGAAATTAGGTCTAACTTTGGCATCTATTTGCCTGAACTGATCAGGAAAGTGGTCGAAAGGTATGAGTTTGCTGCCGGTCCTGAAAATCTGGCCAAAGCCGCTTCCGAAGGCGCTAAGTTTCAACACGGTCATTTCAAGGTTAATGATATTGATGTTGTCATAAAGGAGCTTGCTATATATAACGACGGTATAATTGTTGACACATTTAATAGTAATATGTCTGATACAATCTTAGATGATTTGCTTGTCTGGACTAAACAGACATTTGACACCAAAGATCGAATTTCTCTTCCCAGTAGAATATATTCCAGCGTAGTGGTCGCTGATTTTGAGCACGATGTAGAACCAATACTTGGTAAGTTCATGGAACTTGGGAAGCTTGTATCTAAATCCCTCCGTTCCACATACGGGTGGAATTACGAATACAATCTTCAAAGGCTTGCATTATCCGTTGATCCGTTAGTTATTCCGCATCTTCGCAATACACAGTTTTTCATCGAGCGGAGACAGCAGATTTCCTATTCAACCAATCGCTATTACTGCGGTGCGCCATTACCTACCGACCAGCATATCGAACTCCTTGAAACAATGGAGCAAGAATTGCTGTCTCTATGAAACCAGCCACCCACCAGCCTGAAACCCGGATGGCGCTCCAGGGTTTCCCCCTCACCCCTCCCCCAGCGTACGCGTCACGATATCCTGCAAATCTCGCGACAGCGACGTGCCGGCGGCGACCCGCTTGAGGGCGGCTTCGGCTTTGTCGCGCCGCTCGGGTTCGAGGGCACGCCAGGACCGGAATGCCGTCATCAGCCGCGCCGCGACCTGCGGGTTTATGGCGTCGAGGGCAAGAACGGTGTCGGCGTGGAAGACATAGCCTTCGCCGTCGCGGCGATTGAACTGCGTCTGGTTGGCCTGGGCGAAATTGCCGATCAGGGCGCGTACCCGGTTGGGATTGGACATGGAAAAGGCCGGATGGGCGGTGAGGCTCTTGACCCGGGCGAGCGTGTCGGCCTCCGGGATCGCAGCCTGCAGGCCGAACCATTTGTCGATGATGAGCGGGTCGCCTTCATAGCGAAGGTAGAAGTCGTCGAGGGCCGCTTGGCGCTCCGGCACCTGACAGTGGGACAGCGTCGCGAGCGCCGCGATGCGGTCCGTCATGTTGTCGGCGTCGCGGTATTGGGTGACGGTGCGCGCAATGCCCGTCTCGGGATCAGCGGTCGTGAGCAGATCGAGACAGACGTTCTTGACGGAGCGACGGCCGGCGCTTGCCGCGTCCGCGCTGAACGCGGCGCGATCGGTCATGCGGTGATAGGTGTCGGCGAGCGCGGATGCGAGCTTGCGGCCGATCTCGCTGCGCAGTTCGCGCCGCACAGCAAATATCGCGTCGGGATCGACGTCACGGCCGATCTCTCGGGCAATGTCGCCTTCCGACGGCAACGCCATGGCCTGGGCCACGAAGGCGGGTTCCAGGGCTTGATCGGCCAGAACGGCGCCGAGCGCGTGTACCAGCGCGTCGGCCGCGCGTTTGGGCGCGTTCGCGCGGTGCGCCGCCACATTCTCGATCAGAAGCGCAGTCGCAAGCGTCTGCATCGCCTGCCAGCGGTTGAATGGATCACTGTCATGGGCGGCCAAAAAGGCGAGGTCATCGTCGCGCAGATTCGCGGTGAGCTTGATAGGCGCCGAGAAGCCGCGATTGAGCGAAACCACCGGGCGCTCGTCGAGGCTGACGAATACGAAACGCTCCTTCGCCTTGGTGAGCGTAATGACGCCGCGTTCCGGTTTGCTGCCGTCCGCGAGCGTGACCGGACAGTCTTTTCCGTCGGGAGCCAGGAAGCCGATCGCAAGCGGGATCGTCATCGGTTCCTTGGTAGGCTGCCCAGGTGTCGGCGGCACGGTCTGGCTGATTTCGAGCGTGCAGGTCTTGGCCGCCGCATCATAAGTGCTCTGCACCGCCAGCTCCGGCGTACCAGCCTGACGGTACCACCGCATGAATTGGGTCAGATCGTAGTTTGCGGCATCAGCAAAGCAGGCGACGAACTCGTCCACCGTCGCGGCGCGGCCGTCATGGCGCGCGAAGTAAAGGTCCATGCCGGCCCGGAACCGCTGGGGTCCCAACAGGGTCTTGAGCATGCGCACCACCTCGGCGCCCTTCTCGTAGATGGTGGAGGTGTAGAAATTGCTGATCTCGCGGTACACCTCCGGCCGTACCGCATGGGCGAGCGGTCCGGCATCCTCGACAAACTGGTGGCCGCGCAGCCCTCGTACGTCAGCGATCCGCTTGACCGGCCGCGAGCGCACATCGGAGGTGAATTCCTGATCGCGGAAAACCGTC
>Ga0210402_10005885_pt1 | contig 10914 bp, 5 predicted proteins | sample IncBWC7MmetaG_FD_161055 | JGI IMG/M metagenome (GOLD analysis project Ga0210402, IMG submission 161055) | Forest soil microbial communities from Barre Woods Harvard Forest LTER site, Petersham, Massachusetts, United States - Inc-BW-C-7-M | ecosystem: Environmental > Terrestrial > Soil >... | reverse complement strand
CACCGAATTCAAGTTGCCCGAAAATTTTGCGGGCCGCCACATGTGGCTGCATTTCGGAGGTATCAATAACCGCGCCAACATCTGGCTCAACGGGCACAAAATCGCCGATGCCAAGGACGTAGCCGGCGCCTATCGAACCTACGAGTACGATATCTCCGCGTCGCTCGTGCAGGGCCACGCGAATTCGCTCGCCGTCGAAACCATCGCGCAAACCGAAAAAGATCTCGGCATCAACTGGGTGGACTGGAATCCCGCGCCCCCGGACAAGGACATGGGTTTGTGGCGCGATGTGTATTTGCAGGCCAGCGGCCCGGTCGCCATCCGCTACCCGCAGGTCGTCACTCATTTCCCAGGCGCGTCGCTCGCCCAAGCCAATCTATCCATCGAGGCCGAACTCCATAACGCCGCAAACCAGGAAGTCACCGGAATCCTCGAAGGTCAGTTCGACGACGTGAAATTTCACGAAACCTACACACTGAAGCCGAACGAAACACGCACCGTGCACTTGCTTCCCGACGCCTATCCTCAACTGCAAATTAAAAATCCCAAATTGTGGTGGCCCTACCGCATGGGCGCGCAGGACTTGCACGATCTTTCTCTGCGCTTTGTAGTGGGCAGCCAGGAATCCGACGCGCAGAGCATAAAATTCGGCATCCGCGAAATCACCGCGGCGCTGAATTCCACCGGCGCCCTGCAGTTTTCCATCAATGGCCAGAAAATATTGATTCGCGGCGGCGGCTGGTCGCCCGATATGCTGCTGCGCCAGGATATGGATCGCCTGCAAAATGAATTTCGCTACGTCCGCGACATGAATCTGAACACCATTCGCCTCGAAGGCAAGCTGGAGACCGACGAATTCTACAATCTTGCGGACGAGCGCGGCGTGCTGATCATGGCCGGCTGGTGCTGCTGCGATATTTGGGAACAGTGGAAGCATTGGCAACCCGCCGATCTGGAAATTGCCACCGCGTCGCTTCATTCCCAGATCATGCGCATGCGCAGCCACCCCAGCATGCTGGTCTGGCTCAATGGCAGCGATAATCCTCCGCCCGCCAATGTGGAAACCGCTTACATCAAAGTCCTGAAAGAATCCGATTGGCCGAATCCATTTATTTCTTCCGCCTCAGCCACGCCCACTTCTGTTACCGGACCGTCCGGCGTGAAAATGACGGGCCCCTACGATTACGTTCCGCCGGACTACTGGCTCATTGACACCAGCAAATATGGCGGCGCTTTCGGATTCAACACGGAGACCAGTCCGGGCCCTGCGCCTCCACTCGCAAGTTGCCTGCGGAAATTTATTCCCGCGGATCACTTGTGGCCGCAGGATTCTTTCTGGAATTATCACGCGGGCTCCGAGGGCTTCAAGGACCTGAATCATTTCAATAGCGCGATGGACGCGATCTACGGCACCCCAGCGGGCCTCGACGACTACCTCGTGAAATCGCAAGCCATGGCCTACGAAGGCGAACGCGCAATGTTCGAGGCCTATTCCCGCAACAAGTACACCTCCACCGGCATCATTCAGTGGATGCTCAACAACGCCTGGCCCTCGACCATCTGGCATCTGTTCGACTATTACTTGCAGCCTGCCGGTGGATATTTCGGCACGAAAAAAGCCTGCGAGCCGCTGCACGTGCAATATTCCTACGACGACAACAGCATCGCCGTGGTCAACAGCCTCTACGAAAAAGTCACAGGCCTCACCGTCACCGCGAAGCTCTACGATGTTTCTCTGCACGAACGATTCTCCAAGCAGGTTCAAACCGACGTGGACGCGGACGGCGTGCGCAAAGCCTTGACGCTTCCCGCAGAATCTTTCAGCCCGGCGTCGCCTGCCTACTTCGTTCAGCTGCAGTTGCAAACCAGCGACGGAAAAATCGTCAGCCAAAATTTCTATTGGCTCTCGGCCAAGAAGAATTCCTACGAATGGTCCAAGACCACTTACCGCTTCACTCCCGTATCCTCCTACGAGGATCTCACCGCGCTGCAGTCGCTCGAAAAAGTCTCAGTGGAAGTTACCGGGAGCATGCTGCCCGGCCCAGACGGCCCCGTCGCGCATGTCCTGCTGAAAAATCCCAGCGACCATCTCGCGTTTCAGATTCATGTGGGCATTCGCAAAGGCGGCCAATCCGAAGAAATCCTCCCAGTTTTCTGGAACGACAATTACATCGAGCTGATGCCCGGTGAATCCCGCGAGCTCACCGCGCGCTATCTTCCAGCCACCTCAGTTTTCGGAGGATCTGAGCTCACCATCTCCGGATGGAACATCGCGCCCGCCACCATTCCTCTGAAGGAAGCGCGAGGCGTGCCCGCTCCATCCACCGGAGCAGGGCACTGATGTCCGCCGAACAGAGTATTCCTGCGGGATCATTTCCAAATCACATGCTGCGGGAAATTTACGAGCAGCCGCAGGCCATTCGCGAAACCATTCGCCAGAACGTTGCAGACGACGTGATCTTCTCGAATTCGCTGCAACCCATCGAAAAAGCCCTCTTCGCCTTCAAGAAAATCATCATCGCCGCCAGCGGCTCCAGCCGCAACGCCGGGCTCGCCGGCGAAATCATGATGGAAGATCTTGCCGGCGTCGCCGTGGACGTGGAATACGCCAGCGAATATTGCTATCGCTCCACGCATTCAGACACTGATCCAATCGTGGTCGTAATCACCCAGTCCGGCGAAACCGCGGACACCACCGCCGCGCAGCGCGAAGCGCTCAATCGCGGCGCGAAAACCGTCGCCATCTCCAACGTCGCGGATTCCACCATCTCGCGTGAAGCCAGCGCCAAGTTACAAACCTGCGCCGGCCTGGAAAAAGCCATCCCCGCGACGAAGAGTTTTACTTCGCAGCTGACGATGCTCTATCTCCTGGCATTGTTTCTCGCGCGGCAACGCGGACGCATGACCGCCGAAGTCACGCGCACGCACTTGAATTTTCTGGCCGAGCTGCCCCGCCATATCGAAAAGTATCTGCCTTCATGGGACGCGCAAGCCACAGGATGCGCGCGCGCCGTTCAGCAGGCGCGTACCTTCATGTTCCTGGGTCGCGGCGTGCATTACGCTATCGCGCGCGAAGGCGCGCTGAAGCTCAAGGAAATTTCCTACGTTCAGGCCGAAGGTCTGCCGGCCGGCGAACTGCGCCACGGCTCGAATGCGTTGGTGGATGAAAATCTCGTCGTCGTCGTGCTGGCCACGCGCGATGCCGCGGATCCCGATTCCGTCTTGCGCTACCAAAAAACGCTCTCGGTGCTCGAATACGTAAAAAGCCGCGGCGGAAAGTCCATCGCCATCGCCGCCGAAGGCGATCGCGAAGTCGCCGCCGTCGCCGATCGCGTGATATTCGTTCCGCCCGCGACGGAATTGCTCCTGCCCATTCTCGAGGTCGTGCCGCTGCAGCTCTTCGCCTACCACTTCGCAGTCCTCAACGGTTGCGACGTGGATCGCCCAAGAAATCTCGTCAAGTCTGTGATCACCGAATGACGCGCGGCTCGTTTGCCATTGCCTTTGAAGTTGCGTCTGACTTGGCACTTGTAGCGGCCGGTTCAGGTTCATCGAAACGGGCAGCAGTGGACCTTGGTTTGCCTTCGACGCGAGCGTCGTAGCGGCGCACTTTAGTGCGCCATCGGTGGCCCGGCTACTACCGATGACGCTATAAAGACCGCTGCCACCAAGGATGAAACGCAACACTCGTTCTCAAAAGGACCGATGCCCAACGAACCCGCGCAATCCACGGTAAAGCTCCGCCGGGTCCTCAGTCTCTGGGACCTCATCATCATCGGCATCGTGATCATCCAGCCGATCGCCCCCATGGGCATCTACGGCGTAATCAGCAACGACGCCCACGGCCACGTCGTCACCACCATCCTAATCGCCATGGTTGCCATGCTCTTCACCGCCATCAGCTACGGAAAAATGGCCCGCGCCTATCCCTCCGCCGGCTCCGCATACACTTACGTCGGCCAGGAACTCAAGCCCGCCCTCGGCTACGTCACCGGCTGGGCCATCGTCATGGACTACATCCTTAATCCTCTAATCTGCACCATCATTTGCAGCCAGCTCACGCAAAACATTCTGCCGTTCATGCCCTACTGGACTCTCGCCGTCTTCTACGCCGGCGCATTCACGATGCTAAATCTCCGCGGTGTAAAAACCTCCGCCCGCATCAATGACGTGATGGCCGCCGGGATGTCCATCGTAGTCGTAATCTTCTTCGCTTTCGTGATCCATTTCCTGTGGAGCCTCCACGAATACGGCCAGGGTTTTTTTACCCATCCGTTTTACAATCCCGCCACGTTCAGCTTTAAAGCCGTCTTCCACGGCACTTCGGTCGCCGTCCTAACCTACATCGGCTTCGACGCCATCTCCACTTTCTCCGAAGAAGTCGAAAATCCCCGACGCAATATCATGCTCGCCACTGTGCTCGTCTGCCTCATCACAGGCGTGCTCGCCTCACTCGAGGTTTATGCCGCGCAGTTGGTCTGGCGCGACCAGCCGTTTCCCGAGGACAAGATTACCTCCGCCTTCCCGCTCGTCGCCCAAACCGCGGGCGGCTATTTTCTCTTCCAGCTTGTAAATTTCACCATCCTCGTCGCCAACATCGGCTCCGGCCTGGGCTCGCAACTCGGCGCCGCTCGCCTCCTCTACGGCATGGGCCGCAGCAACGGCATCCCCAAAAAGTTTTTCGGCGCGCTCGATCCCAAAAATCACATCCCGCGCAACAACGTTATCCTCGTCGGTGCCATAGCCCTCGCTGGCTCCTTCATCATCACCTACGATCAAGGCGCGGACCTCCTCAACTTCGGTGCCCTGCTGGCTTTCATGGGCGTCAACGTCGCCGCGCTAGTCCGCTACTACGTACGAGCCGAAAAACGCCAAATCCTTAACCTCCTTTCGCCTCTGCTCGGTTTCCTGATCTGTGCGTTCATCTGGAGCCACCTCAGCGGCCCCGCCCTCAAACTAGGCGCCATCTGGATGGTCATCGGCATGACCTACGGCGCCATAAAAACCCGCGGCTTCCAGGCGGATCTGGTCAATTTCGACATCCCTCCAGACGAATCTTAATTTTTCGAACGAATTGCTGTCACCCAACCCGCTCTTCTGATCTTTCTTTTCCCCCATCGCATTCGACTTACCCTCCGCTAATCCTTTCCTCCCATTTGTCCGATGGTTCCGTTAGAGGCCTCCGGAAGCTCTTGCCGATGTAGCCTCCCATTCTTGAGCCTGTCGAGAGCGGCGCCGCGATGCGCGGCTGTTTCAAATCAGGGCACCCCAAACTATGGCCCCCAGACCCCTGCACGTTCTCTTGATCATCGCCGATGCTCAAGACGAGGCCGATATCCGCCAGAAGCTTGGCGAGGCCCGCAATACCTCGTTCGACGTGAGCACCGTTGCGAGTTCGGCCGCGGCGCTGCAGCGAATCGCAAACAATTCCGTCGACATCTTCTTGCTCGATCTTGCCGCTCCGGCCTCGGACGGCATTCGCGGGCTGCGCAGCGTAATTGCCGCCGCCCGCAACAATCCGGTCATCACCCTCTGCAGCGTTCACGATGAATCGCAAGCTTTGAAAGTCGTCCGCGCCGGAGCAGACGATTACGTCGTCAAGAGCCGCATGAACGCAGCAGCATACGAGCGCGTCCTGTCCTACGCGACTGAACGGCATAACGTGCGCAGGCAGGCGGATTTGCAGCTGGCGGTTTCGCGCGTCCTGGCCGAATCGCATAATCTGTCCGAAGCTTTCGACGGGGTCCTTCGCGTTCTCTGCGAGTCCTTGAAATTCGATCTCGCTGAGGTCTGGCAAATTGACGCATCCGCGAACCGGCTATTTCACGCGCAGTCCTGGTGCGTGCCGTCTCCGCAGCTTCTGCAATTTCAAACCCTTAGCCAGAAACTGTACTTTCGCTCGGGGGAGGGTTTGCCCGGGCGCGTGTGGCACACCCGCGTGCCCCAGTGGTTTGAAGACGTAACCGAATTTGACCGCTTCACCCGCATCCCTGCCGCAATTTCTGCGGGACTACGCGGCGCGTTCGCCGTACCACTCGGCATGTTTCAGGCAATCTTCGGTGTCATGATTTTCTTCAGTCACCAACGCAAAATCATAGACGAACAGCTGCATAACTTCCTCGTCAGCATCGGCAACCAGCTGGGTCAGTTCATGGCCCGCAAGATTGCCGAAGAGGAGCGCGAACGAATCGGCAAAGAGCTCGTTCTGATTCTGGATTCCACCTCGGAAGGCATCTATGGGGTGGATCTCACCGGCTCCATCACCTTCATCAACCGGTCGGCCGCGCGCACGCTGGGTCTGAATCGCGAAGACGCCGTCGGCAAGAACTCCCATGCTCTGTTTCATCACGCTCGTCCGAACGGAACGCCTTACCCGGAATCCGAATGTCCGCTCAGCCGCGTGCTTCTGGCTGGTAAAAGCTATTCCGCCGACCTCGACTATTTTTGCAGGATGGATGGTTCGCAGGTGGTGGTCAGCTACTCCGCCGTGCCCATGTTTGAAGGTGCGCTGCCCAGTGGCGCGGTCGTCAACTTCACGGACATTTCGGAAAAGCGGCAGATGGAAGTCGAACTCCGCCTCGCGCAAAAACTGGAAGCGGTGGGCGGTCTGGCCGCGGGAATCGCCCATGAAATTAATACCCCTATCCAATTCATCGGAGATAACACCCGCTTTGTGCAGGATTCTTTCCGCGAAGGCTTGCTGATGATCGCCGCATACGAGGAAATTTATCGCCAGGCCCGCAACGGCGCGGTAAATTGCGAACACCTCGACAGCCTCGATGCAACGTGCGCGAAAATCGAGTGGCCCTTCCTGAAAACGGAAATCCCTAAGGCTCTGGAACAAATGCTCGATGGCGTAAACCGCGTCGCCACCATTGTGCGTGCGATGAAAGAGTTCTCGCACGTGGATCGTAGCTCGGAAAAAGTGGCGGCAGACTTGAACAAGGCCCTCGAAAGCACGCTCATCGTCTCGCGCAACGAAACCAAATATGTCGCCGAAGTCGAAACCGATTTCGGCGCCCTGCCGCCAGTGTCCTGCCACCTCGGCGATCTCAACCAAGTCTTCTTGAACTTGTTTGTGAACGCGGCTCATGCCATCGGAGACGTCATGAACGTTACCGGCGAGAAGGGTCTCATCATCGTCAAGACCCGCCAGGATGGCGACTACGTCGTCATCACCGTACAGGATAGCGGCACCGGGGTTCCCGAAGGCGTGCGCCGGAAAATATTCGATCCGTTCTTCACCACCAAGGAAGTCGGCAAGGGCTCCGGACAGGGCTTGGCTCTGGCGCGCGCCATCGTCGTTGAAAAACACGGTGGCACACTCACTTTCGAAACGGAAATGGGGCGGGGCACCACATTTTGTGTCCGCTTGCCAGTCAGTGGCGTGCTCGCGCCTAAAGAGGTAGTCGCCTCATGACCCGAATTATCTTTGTGGATGACGAAGTCAGGATCCTCGAAGGATTGCAGCGCATGCTTCGTCCCCAGCGTCATATCTGGGAAATGACCTTCGCTCCCAGCGGTCAAGCTGCGTTGCAGATGATGGAGGCCACGCCCTTCGACGTCATCGTATCGGATATGCGCATGCCTGGCATGGACGGCGCAGCCCTTCTCAAAGCGGTTCGCGAGAAATATCCTAGCGTTTTGCGCATCATCCTTTCGGGTTATACCGAATTAGAGGCGGCTCTCCATGCCGTGCCCGTCGCTCACCAGTTTCTCGTCAAGCCTTGCGATCAAGACACTCTGCAATCCGCGATCGAGCGTGCCACCAGCCTCAACAGCATCCTGAATAGCAAAAGGTTGGAGAGCATCGTTGGCTCCATGCAGCAACTGCCGTCGCTGCCCAAGTCTTGTCTGGAAATACGCGAAGTTCTTGCCGATCCCAATAGCACTTCCCATCGCATTGCGCGGCTCGTCGAACGCGATCCGGCCATGTCCGCCAAGATTCTTCAGCTCGTAAACTCCGCCTTTTTTGGCGTCGCTCGCAACGTCAGCGATATTGATACAGCGATCACCTATTTGGGCAAAAGTATTCTCGAGAACCTGGTGCTTTCCGTGGAAATCTTTCGCGCCTTCCACCCCACAAAAACCATACCCGGCTTCTCGCTCGAAGATCTGCATGCCCACGCCCAGTTAACTGCCAAGATGGCCGGCCGCGTGGCGGCCGACAACGCCACTCGTAGTCTCGGAATGATCGCCGGCCTGCTTCACGACGTTGGCAAGCTGGTTTTGGCCGAAGCCGCTCCTGATCATTTGGCCCGTGCCATCGCCGGCGCAAAAAACGAAAAACGCCCTCTATTTGAGATCGAAGAGGAGTTATCGGGCGTTTCGCACGCCGAGGTCGGCGCCTACCTTCTCAGCATGTGGGGCATTCCCTACGTGATTGTCGAGGCCGTCGCGCATCATCATCATCTCGAGCGCGCGGCCTGCGAAAAAGTTGACCTGCTCGTAAGCGTATATTTCGCAAATTGGCTGGCTCACGAGCAGGAAGCGGAGCGGCGCGGCACCTCCGGCCTTCCCAACGCGCCACTCGATCTGGAATTGGTCGCCAGGCTTGGTTTGGAAAGCCGCTTGCCTCAGTGGCGCGAGGAAACTCGTTCCGCCGCTCTCGAACTCTTCGCGGTGCCCAATGTCAAATGACCATCGTCCCAGAATTCTGTGCGTAGACGACGAACCGAATGTTCTCGAGGGCCTCACTCGCACCTTGCGCGGTCACTATGTTGTCGCAACTGCGACGGACGGAAGAGTCGCCCTCGCTATGCTGCAATCCGCCGAGCCTTTCACCATCGTGATGTCCGATCAGCGCATGCCTCAAATGACGGGGGTCCAGCTCCTTGCCCACACCCGGATCGTTTCGCCAACCAGCGTCCGTGTCTTACTCACCGGTCAAGCGGATGTGCAATCGGCGATTGACGCCGTAAATGAAGGCAATATTTTTCGCTTCCTCACCAAGCCGTGCCCCACGGACTCTCTCCTCAAGGCCCTCGACGCCTGTTGCGAACAATACCGTCTGGTAACCGCGGAAAAGGTCTTGTTGGAACAGACTCTTCGCGGCAGCATCAAAGCCCTCGTTGATATTCTCTCCCTCGCGAACCCTCTGGCGTTTGGGCGCGCCACGCGGGTTCGCAACAGCGTCGAGCAGCTCATGGACCATTTCGATATCCGCGAGCGCTGGCCCGTCGAGGTCGCCGCCATGCTGTCTCAGATCGGCTGCGTCACTCTTCCTGGCGCCACTCTCGACAAACTCTACCAAGGCGAACCTCTCGAGATGCCCGAACAGGAAATGGTCGATCGTATGCCCGCTGTCGTCGAGCAGTGCCTCTCTAATATTCCACGTATCGAATCCGTGCGCGATATCCTGCGCCATTCCAATGCTCATTTCGCGAAAGCCAAACAGCGCTCGGATGCCGCCATCGACGAAGCGCTTCCCTGGGGCGCCCGCGCGCTTAGAGTGGCTCTCGATTTTGATCTGCTCGAAGGCGGCGTTACTCCCTCCGGCCATCCGATGGCCATTATGCGTGGCCGCAAGGGTTGGTACGACCCGGAAATCTTGGAAGCATTTGCGGCTCTACGGGGAAGTCCTCAGGACACGAGCTTGATACTCGAGTTTGCCATCAAGGACGTCGGCGTCGGCATGGTCTTCGGCGAAGACCTGAAATCCGGCAAAGGTCTGCTCTTGATTGCTCGCGGCCAGGAAGTTACGCCTGCGCTGCTCGAGCGGATGCGTAATTTTTCTGCCGAGCTTGCCATTCGCGAACCGGTTCGTATGCTGCTTCACGGTCCTTCCGTGGCATCCAAGGATCCGGTCTCGGCGGGCTCACGCCCCTGAGTTCTGCGGCCCGGCACGCTCAATCCGCGTCTTGAGTGACGATGTGCACATCCACAGCGGGAGCTTCGTTCAGAAATCGGTTGATCGCATTCATATATAGCAGCTTGCGCCATCCCTCGGTCGCCGACCGCCCAAATATCACGTGGGTGATGTGTTTTTCCCGCACAAACTGCGCCATAACCTCTGCCACATGCGCGCCCTTCAGCCGCACTGGCTTCGCTCCCAGATTTTCGGCAAACTGCAGATTGGAGGTCAGTGATTTTTCTTCGTCCTTCTCGTCGCCGTCGCGTTCCAGGTCCACGTGCACCGCATAAAGTTCCGCATCCATCCGCCGCGCCATCCGCGCCGCCCTCGCCACCAGATATTGCGCCTTCGGATTCGCGCTAATGCACACCGCCAGCCGCTCGCGCACCGCCCAGGCTTCCTGTATATCCTTCTCCACCATGTACGATTCCAGGCTCCGGTCCACCTGCTCGGCCACTTGGCGTAGCGCCAGTTCCCGCAACGCAATCAAATTGCCGCGGCGGAAAAAATTCTTCAGCGCTTGCTCCACTTTCTCCTTTCCATACACGTCGCCGCGCCTCATGCGGTTCTGCAGGGCTTCTGGCGTCAGGTCCACCATCACCGTTTCATCGGATACCTGCAGCACCCAGTCCGGCACCGTCTCGCGCACCACCACTCCGGTAATCGCGCGCACCGTCGGCGCAATGCTCTCGATGTGCTGGATGTTTACCGTCGAGATCACATCAATATTGGCGTCCAGTATTTCCAGCACGTCCTCATAACGCTTGCGATGCCTGCATCCGGGAATGTTGGTGTGCGCCAGTTCGTCCACCAGCACCACCTTGGGTTTCCGCGAAAGGATCGCGTCCAGGTCCAGCTCCGCGAAGAGCGTGCCTTTGTAATCGATCATGCGACGGGGAATGGTCTCCAGCTGCGCCGATAGTTCCGCGATGCCCTTTCTCCCGTGCGTCTCCACTACGCCGATTACCACGTCCTCGCCGCGGCTGTGTCGCCGTATCGCCTCGCTCAGCATGCTGAACGTCTTGCCCACTCCGGGCGCATATCCCAGAAAAAGTTTCAGC
>Ga0210402_10005884_pt1 | contig 10914 bp, 7 predicted proteins | sample IncBWC7MmetaG_FD_161055 | JGI IMG/M metagenome (GOLD analysis project Ga0210402, IMG submission 161055) | Forest soil microbial communities from Barre Woods Harvard Forest LTER site, Petersham, Massachusetts, United States - Inc-BW-C-7-M | ecosystem: Environmental > Terrestrial > Soil >... | reverse complement strand
TGTAGATTCCCAGGCGTACCTAGATCAGCCACTGTAGTAAACGGCCCTGCATCAGTGGCCGGTCCACGCTGGATGATCTGGCCTGTTCCTACATAGCGCAAATCCGCCGACGCGACTCCAGTCTTCCTCAACTTGGCGATCGTGTGCGTAAGGCCGGTAATCGCTCCAGAAATATCGGTTTTACGCTGCGTTCCGCCACGGATCGTGATTGCGCCTTCTTGCAAACTGGTGACGTTCTGAAGATACTGGAACTCTCCAGGCGCAAGTTCAGCGACTTGCTTCTTGGTCACCATCCCATGGTTAGTAAACGGAAATGTCTCAGCTTTGTAGTCTGCCATTAAGTTTCTACGGCGTCACGAGAATGGTAACAGCGTTAGGATTAGCCACCGGAGCGGCATAGATCAAGGTATTGCTCGGTACAGGAACCAGCGGTTGAGTGGATGCGCCAAGCGTGACACAACTAATCGTGCAGGCTTTGTCCAGCCCATACTGGACCGCCGTAGCGCTAGGATATCCGAACGGCCAATTTAGGGTGCCTGAGCCGACCGCGCGCGTCCAAAAGTCCCCCACCATCGCCACGCTGCCGGATGTATTCGCCAGCCTGTACCAATAATGCGTTGAGACAGCGGCAAGCCCGGTGATGGGAATCTCGCGGCGAAGTCCATCGCTGACCGAAGCGGCATCCGAATCGGGCAAGCCAGCCACAAAGTTGCCTGCGGTCGGTGCGGCAGCAGAATAGAGCGATAACGTGTAGACTTCGAGCGTCGGGGCCGTATAACGAAAGACTAGCTTTCTGCTTCCGATGGAGCGCTGGAGGCTCGCATCACACGGAGGTGTGCCGGTAGCCGCACCGGAGGTAGCGCAGTTTATGGCGTCTATGTTAGCGCCGAGGTCGGTGCCGTCGTCAGCAATGAATGTCGCAGATCCATTCGCCGCACTGAACGGGCTGGTAGACGCAAGGTGGTAATCACCATTCGCAGCGTTGACGTATTGCACCGCTGCATTGTTAGCTGGTCGGGCGAAAGGCGTAAAGGTGTTGGTAGCGCCTGGGCTGGCATAGCTGATACCTGCATTTGATCCAGTCAGCACAATATTCTTGCCGGTGAAGTGGGTGAATTTAGCTGCGATTTGGCCGCCACCGTTAAGACAGGTCCCTTGAAAGTCGTAGCCGGTGATCGAGTTCTTGTAGGTCCACAAATCAAACAGCAACCAGTCCGTACAGCCCGCACCGAAATGTAAATAGTCAACAGGATCGGCGATCGACGAGGTGGCTGAAAATCCAGGAGCTGGCCCAACTCCTGAAGCTCCATCTGGGAGCACCCAGGTATTGTGATTGAATATATTGTTGATGGCCGGATATCCGACGTTAGTGTGAGCGGCGAGCGACCATTGACAGGTGTTGGAGCCGGTTGCAAAAGACACCCCACAAGCTAAAGGGCTGCTAACTAGAAGATTGTTTACTATTGAATCATATCCTGGAAGATTCAGGACGCACGGAACGGCTGGGCTTTGCAGGCAATGAGAGTCCTGGGTGATGGCGCTGAAAACATTCAAGGCTTTGTTGTTCTGAATGATGATATGATCGTTCGCCATGCCAGGGCCGCTATCGTAGCTCATGTGCGTTGAAAACGCCTGCCCGCTTTGCGCTGCCGCCCAGTTGTACTTGATTAGATTGCCATAGTACAAAGAATTCCTAAGGCTCTTACTCTCGAACATCGTTTTAATCGTGTACGGATTCGGAAGAGGAGAGGTCGTCGTGTGCCATGTAAAATCGGAGCCGCATTGATAGACCTGTCCGCTGGCCGTGTTTTTGTACCACTCCCCTCCTGAGTGCCGCGGGTCCGTGTTATCCCACCAGCAAGGATCGACACTAACCGACGGAGCTCCAGTGTTGGAGGACTGCTTCCAGGACGGTGGCTTGTAGCAAAAGTTGAACTGGAATAGCTTATTTGCGTTGCTGATCCCGGCGTAATTCCCGCTACCCCCGTAAAGAGTGCATTCCGTGCCGGACTCCATGAAGTTGTCCGTGATCCAGGTCGGCCCAGCGCTGGCCCATCCGCCGATTGCTTGGCTTTCTGCCAAATCGGCGCGTCGAATACCGTCAAACCAGTTATCGTGAATGTTTACGTACCGACCATTTTCAGCGATGCCACGCGCGAGACCGTTGGTGTCGCCTGGATTATCGTGTATCCAGTTATGCGCTATCTCGATGTGGTGAATCGTCCCGATGGCACTGGTCTCGTTACCATCTCCCAACACATAAGCGCCTAGGAACGAAGCTGGAAACTCAACGAGTTCGAGCCCCTTAAATGCCCAATGATGAGGAACATTTATGTTGGCCATGGCAATCGGCCCGAAGCCGACTGAACTTGGCGTAACGATGTTAAGCCCTGCCGGATCGGTGGAAAGTTGGAAATTGCGGCCGGCTATGATCTTGATGTAATAGGGCGTATCGGGTAGGAAGCCAATAGGCAAAGAGCCAAAGAGTTGCATCCCAACCGATGACAACGCGACAGGCGTGCCGTTGGTGAATGTGAAAGTATCGGGGGAAGTAATCGTTGGCGATCCAGCCGTAAACTGAAGCGGTTCCGAGATGGCGAGGGCCGGCAAGTAACAGCTCGGCAAACTACACGCCCCGATGGTTATAGGGTTCCCGGCAACATCCTCCAATTGAAGAGTAGAGCCTCCGGTCCCGCATCCCGCCGAGCAGCTCCGTACATAGTAGTGCTGGAGAACGGTAATGCCGACAGGCGGTTGACTTGAATCGCAAATACTTCCACAGCCGGAACCATTCACAGTGTCGATTTGAAACTCAACCTGACTACGGTTAGCTAGATTTGGCAGAGAGGCGGCACAGCGCCCGGCGCTCGCATCGAATAGCGTCAGAGTATTGCCCGTAATATTGCTTATCTCGCACGTTCCGTACGTGCTAGCGGCGCTGCCATGCTTCTCTGCATGCCATTCAATCCCCTGCGCGACAAGCTGCAACTTGCCATAATCGCACGGACCTACTCCGTCTGTTGGGTCGGGACAAGTCTGCGCCGGAATCGTACGCCATCCGTCTGGGGCAAAACGGGAAAGCAGCGACGATTGCACTGTGGTTATTAGTGAACAATTCGCAAAGTACGGTAGATTGGCATCGCCTTGGACATAGTGAGTGTCCGCTACGATCATGATCGTGTCGCCACAAGCTACGGAATTGACCGCATGGCCGAGAGTTAAGAATGGCTGGCTTACGGAACCAGGATTGGCATCATTCCCGGCTGGGGTGCTTGAAGCGCTCGCCACATAGTAAGTTGCGCAGTTAGCGTAACATGAAGAAAACAACAGTAGGAATAACTCACGTTTCATGCTAACCTCAAGAGGAGTCGCCACAAGCGCTTCAACGCTCGTGACGACTCTAACCACATCGCCTGCGAAGGAGGCAACGTGACTGATCCTAAGTGTAAACCACTTCCGACGCTTTCCGAAGAGATTGTCCGTAAAATTTGGGACAACGTTGATAAATCTCCGGGCCAAGGACCGAAAGGTAACTGTTGGACCTGGAAGGGGTCACACTGGAGGCACGTACCTTGAGAGCCAATAGCCGCGGCTTGCGAAGTGGTAGCAAGGAAACAGCACGCCAATACCAATAGCCAGATGAGTGCCGCCAGTGCAGTCTTGAGCCGCATCAGTTTCCGCGAATGACTGCGGTTATTTCGGTCAGATAAGGCACGCCAGTTGGGCTTCCTGTGTCTGCAACCCGCTCTACCCAGAATTGAAGTAGTAGATCGTGGGCGCAAGACGCCGGTAAATTCAAGGCCGTAAACACAGCTTTGGAGGGCCACCCTATAGTAGTCGGAGGGGTTACATTGACAGTGGTGCCGGTTCCAAATGTGGGAATTGCGCCTACGGCTTGACACCCGACGTACCCGGTTAAATTCCACGATCCAGTAGTGTTAGTAGCTCCCTCCTCAATTGTCACTGAGAAATCAACTGTCCCTGAAGCGGCACTCCACGTGGGACTCGCCATTATTTCAGCCTTCACGTACCTACTGGGCGTCGCCACAATTAAGCTAATACCGACTGTCTGAGGGCTTGACCCTATCGCGCCAGGTCCGGTATAAGTAAGGGCATTAGCAAAAGTTCCATTGGTCATCACTCCAGGGCCAGGATAATAACCTCTGGATAGATCAGTTCCAGCGAGCGGAAGCGGGACTATCATCGTACCTGCACTGTTGGCCGATTTCCACGTATTTGTGGCATCGCAAAAATACAGTTGCATGCCAGTCGTATCGGTGTAAAAATCGCGGCCAGCCGTGCAGCTTAGCGCCGGGGTGCCAGAGCCTGTGAAGTAACGCGGCGTTAACGTGGGGTCTGTCGAAATCGTGCGGATTCCGGTAGTCGGATCGTCCGATTGGGCATTTCCTGGACCAGCCACGACATCGGAGCCAGTTTGAGCCCTGCGCCTATCCATCGTCGCCGGTACAATCGAATTCCACGCCAAGCTTGTGAATGTCGTATTCCATAGCGGAATTGAATCGGCGGGGAACCCGGTAATGCCGGTCACCGTCGTGCATCCGCTACAGGTGACGGTGGTCGCAGCGTTATGTCCCAGCGTCAAAGTGAACAGGCTATCGTAGTACCACCACGCCTGATTAGTTCCTCCTACACTCGTGCCGCTTAGCGTGGCAGTCGCGCCAGCTACCAAGGCGGCTGAGTTGACTGCGCCTTTACCGACGCTGCATGGCGTCGAAGCGGTACATTGCGCTCCACCTACAGTCTGGACCGTGGCGCTCGTATTGACCAGATCATAACCGAATATCGCAGTTGCGCCAGCGCTGGAAGACCCACCGGAGATGTATTCCCAGTTCGTACCATCGCTCACTAGGAAGCCGCCCGCTCCGTTCGCGGCATTTATAGAAACAGAACTGAAACCGTTGATCGTGCTTGCAACCGAAGTGAGAACTAGCGTGCCGGAGCCTGTGAAGCTAATGTAGGCATACCAGCCATTCGGGAAGCTACCTCCTGGAGCGGGGACCGTGACCGCTGGCGATGCTCCGGTGAACTGGTTCGTTAAGCCGCAATTGCCCGCTGAAAGCGTTGGCGTCGTGCTAGATATCGCAACAACAGTTGGAGAGATCTTGAGCGTTCCGGTAGTCGTGATAGGGCCGCCAGAAAGCCCACATGCGCTAGAAACATTAGTTAAGGTACCGCTTCCGACAGGCCCTTCCAGATTCCAAGTATTCGTCGCCGTGCAACCGTACAGATTTTGCCCAGCCGGTTTATCGGTTGCGAAATACTGCTCGCCAACTGTGCAGGTGGCGGGAAGTGCCGCGAACAGTCCTGTCACGGCTGGCATAGAGTGGACCGCACCCCGCACGTCTTGCGTGCCAGCGGTGTAGACATTGGATTGGTCAGTATACACTGCCGTAGCAAGATTGTTGGCCTTTGGAAGCGTATTCACAATATCTGCCAGCAAATTTACGGCGCTGAAAGATAGATTGCCGGACGCGTTGCCATGCAACACCGTTGTCGTCGTTCCTATATTCGCAAAATAGTTCGACGTGACATCCAACTGCACGCAAGTCACGCCGGCACTTATCGTTGCAATGGCAACCTGATGAGATGGGCACGATCCTGTGCCGACTTTGCCGCTGAACTGCGTCTGAATTGCCGATGTGACCCCGTGCAAGTAGTTGTACTCCGTCGATGTCACGGTTCCCGTATCCAGCGACGCTATCGGTATTCCGGTCGGCAGATCAGTTCCCATTGCAATCGACGGCTGGCCTGTACCCGTCGTATTTTTAACGATGCCAGTAGAAAGACCGCTCATGGCGAACGAATTTATGAGTGGCGCACTCGGAGTCATCGTCAGGTAAGGGGCGGCGATCGGAGGCCCACCTCCAGCGACTCCAGACGTAGGGACATAAAAACCGCGCGTCCCTGCATAATTGATAGATACAGTGCCGGTTATCGAGAACCTGATCCACGCATGGTATCCCGTTCCTGATCCACTTGGCGGCACTGTCGTATTCGTGACGAGAGCCGCTGATTCTGGGAAGTTTGTCCATGGGCCAGTCGCGGATGTGTCGGAGTATTGAATCTGAACCGACCATGTCCCTGAGCCGCTGACATTGAATGTATGAAAGTCATTCAGTTGCAAATAGGTCGATCTATTGTCCAGCACTGTTGCAGCCGATGTTATATTGCTGACGCGCGTTGCCTGTACGGCTGTCGGGACAATTTGGCTCATCGCCGGTAAGGCCAGCAGAAGCAGCAAAGCTACATCTTGATCCAGACGTAGAATTCTATTTGGCATCGTTGATCGCCTCAAGCATAACGGAAGAGCCGAGAGAAATTCCCTCCTCAAAACGGCTTTGGCAGTAAATGGCCCTCTGCGAATCGTGACACTCGCCATCAAGGCTGAAAATACGAGCAAGAACGCGGTAGACAAGATACGGCGTAAAGCTGTCCGGTATAATCCCAGGCAGGTTGCTCTGTAGGGTCAATGGATTCGCGGTGAAGTTCAACGGTGCTGCACCGCCAACGATTGTCAGATTGCGCTGCGTAGGGAAGAAGTCACCATAATTTCCGAACGGAGGCTTTGGTCCAGCGATGACCGTGCCAGTATAATCTGGAATTGGAAACAGTTGAATCATGTGAACCGGCAAGCCGTCCTGGAACCACGCTCGCGGCGGTCCCACTTGCCGTGCCCACTGGTATTCGCCGTTGTTTAATTCTTCAAGCGTCGTAGGCTGCAAGAACACGCCGCCAACGAAGCAGGCCTGGGGCTCCAAAATGTCGTCTGGGACTATGTATTGCGACTGAGCTAAAAAGATCGTTTGCGTGAAGATTTGTTTGACCATCATTGTCTCTTGGCAGAAGTCAAGAATGGCCTGCTCCAGAGCGTCCAGGAACTGCTCGGGTGTGACTGTTCCGAGCACAAGATTATAATCTTCGAGCAAGTCCCAGCAAACTCGTTGGTAGATTTCCGAGACCGGCAACCCAACACGCTGCGGAGGTCCCGGCGTCGGAGGTACAGGGGGAGGCCCACCCCATGGAAAAGTCCCGAACCCGCCTTGGTTGAATCCTCCCATATCAATGCGTCCAACCGCCATTTTCCCGGAAGCATGTCCTGCCTGTTGCTGATCCGGCCGTACAGGTAGAATTACAATCCCTACAAAATAGCGAAGAGCCATTGGCGAAACCGGGCAAAAGAGAAAATGGGATCGAGGGAATAACTTGATTTGACAAATCCCAAACATTATTCGCGCCGGTCTGGTTCCAACCTATTGCACCATTAAACCGATTAGCGGAGAACTTTATCCCCGTGCCGGCGCTGGTGTCAGAATTCAGGGCAGTCGTAGGAGTCATGTCGTTGAAGCCGACCTGATTCCCAGAAAAATTGATATTGCTGTTCACTTCGCCACCCGTACCAGCTACAAACGCTACCGGAACTGCGGCTACCGAGGAGACATCTATTAGGCAGTTCGTAAATTGAGAATTTCTGACTCCTGCGAGAGAAATGGCCTTGCCAGTGCCAGCATTGACTACTGATACATTGGAGAACATATATCCTCCAAGCAGGCTTATATCAACAGTCGGAGCGCTACCTATGGAGTGCATTCTCATATTGGAGAAGTGCATCGTGTTGGCAACTGTTTCTACTCCACCCGCCACATATGTCACAGCCAAGGCGCTCACGGTAGAACTGTCTATGAATCCTCCATCAACGACTAGTTCGTTCAAGAAACTGCCCCCTACCGCACTCGGCACAATACGTATTCCATACGCAGCCAGACCGCCGACGTTGATATTCGTTATTGAGACTCCAGCGATGATCGGCTCGACCAACAAACAGGTTCCTCCTGCCTGTGTTTCTCCCTCCAGATTATTCCAAACGCCTCCGAGGTTTATAGAACTTGGGTTGGACACCCAGTGGTAGGCAATCTGCCCTGAAATGGATTGCATATTAGACCAAGTAGCTTGCTGGACTCCGTTGAAACGAAAGCCCTCGTATGCAAGAAAAGCTTTTAGGTTATTGAAGAATCCTTGGCCGATATTTTTGAACACCCAGATGGCTCCAGATGAACCATACGTTCCCACACCGAACCCCCAGACTGCGTTCAGATCACTTACAGTCAGGTATGTAGAAGTCAGAGCCGGAGGCCCGACAATGATTCCATCACCTACAAATTGCTGTTGAATGATCGAGGAATTGCCAGAGCCTCGCCACGAGAACTGATTCCAGTCCAGATAGAGCGGAGCATAAAAGTTCGAAGTTCCACTTGGTGTATAGCAAGAGCCGCCATTGCCCGCCAGGACAAAGCATTCTTTGATACCAGAACTAGCGCTCTTAATGGTCCATGCCCCAGAGTGGGAATTTGCTGGCGTGAAAATCACGCTACCAGTCGCTGCGCCTGATGTACAAGAGCCACCAGCCAGCAACACGGCCTCTGCCGTCCCTGATCCGCCAGAGATGTAGAGATAGTGGTTAGTGTCACCTCCGTTAACGCCCAGCGGACAAGGCGTCAAAGTGACAGATGCTCCTATGCCGGCAGTAAGGGAGCCACCTGGGGCTTGAGAGGCAAAGTCGTAAGTGGATGTCGATAACAACTGCGGAGGGGCAACGAAGTTGGTCCCGAGCGTCGTTTCGATGGCTTTGATCTCGGCGGCGGCTTGGTTATGGAAATCGCTAACAACGAAGAAGTTTACGGCGGCATTGACGTTGTGAGTTGTTGGCGTCGTTCCGTCGAATCCTCGACCACTAGAACAAACTGTGAATGTGGTCGAGCCCTTTGAGCAGACCTTGATAATCTCCGAATCGATCGACAGAGCCGTAGGAACCTGGATGCCGGTAGTCGATGCCACGGTGATCGTCGTATCGCCTACGCCGAGAGGAATCGTTAGCGTCGTCGTCACGTTGTTCGTCGCGACCAGAAGATCCGTATCCGTCGCAACACGACCTGGATAGGCTGCGGTATTAGGGTTCTGAGCCAGCGAGATACTCGCCAAAGCTATCGCAAGAACGATCTTCATTTTGGCTCCTGAACCTGGACAAAATATCGAGGCGCTTTGAACGACTGCCAGCGCTTTAGCCGTTTCATGACGCGCCAGAATGCCTGAATCAAGACACTAGCATCCGTGAAGACTTTGCCGGCCTCTTTCAAGACAAGCCTGTGGCCACCATACTCGGAGATGAGCGACACGAATTCGTCGTCAAGCTGCATCACGTCGGTAGGCTTCGTCATCGGTGTCGTCTCAAACACGCCAGTCACCGTCAGATCATTCCCACCTACGGCATCGATAGGGTGAATGGCAAATGCTTGGATGCCGATCGGAATCCACCGGGCCACTGGGCCATAGTTGTTCGTGTCATCGGTTGCCCATGATCGTATGTCTTGACCGATGCGCGTCAAGCCAACTTTGTCCAGATCGCGGCCCTCGAACGCCACGCGCGTTGGGAAGATCATCCCGAGCGGCGTTTGATAGACGAGCTGCCCCTTGACCGTGAAACCGGGCAGTTCCACGCTGCCTTCATTCGTCGCACTGAACAAATTTGTAACCCGCAGCGCTTCAGAGATCACGGCTTGGACCTCCGGCTGAGTGTACAGGATTGTGTTCGACTCAACCCGGTTCCACACGAGAGTTTCCAGTTCGGCAAGGGAATAAGTTGGCATGATCTATCAGTAAGACCCATCGCTATCCAGATCCGAGACATGACTTTGCCAATAACTGCCTCCCGGAGACGCAGACCACATGTCTGAATACGTTTGGTAAACGGTGAGCATTTTACTCTCGTTTATGTTCAGAGCGGCCTGCATGCCGGCCTGGAATTTCGCCTCATAAGTCTGCGCATTCTTCGGGTCGAAATACGGATCTGGCATCTCGGCAGTCGCACTATTTCTGATTCTCAAAGCGTCGGCAATCGCGCCATCTATGATGACTGAAGGCGAAATAAACCATGGCGGCCGGTCTGTCGGATTCTTCAGCAACGGCCATTGGCGGGCGTACAGGATCGGGATCTGGTAGGCGATGGGCTGATGTGGCCAAAGCTCATACTGCATACTCCCGGATTCAGACGGGCTATGGTCCACTAGGGCCATTGGGAACCCGGTTGACTGACGCTGTGGATCGCGAACATTCAACCAGTCTTGCGGCTTGTGAAATAGCAATGGCCGGCCCTGCGCCGGGTCCCAGACGTTGAGAATGTCTTTCAGGTCTGGTGCGATGGAGAAATAGCACTTCAAAAGCTGGTATGCCGCGCCAGTCAATGTCGTCGTTCCCCATGCCATGTCCATTTCCAGTTCTGTCGTCGAATGAACAGCGCGAACCGTGAAGACCGGGTATGTCGCCCCAAGCTTGAGTTGCAGGCCGGCCAAAGACGATTGCGTCACAGTGCAGTTCTGGTTATGAACAGACGTGAACCGGGCAGCAAACGTCGTGGGTGTGGTCTCCAGCACTGCCACGGCCTCAGGAGTGCCCCCAGCGTCGATATAGAGAAAGCTGTCCGTGGAGATTCCGGCCATAGATGCCGGGGCAACCGTCAAAATGCCTTTTTCGGAAATGCCGAGCGGGATATTCGTGTTGCTGACGTCCGCGACCGGCCACGATGTTCCTGCGCCGGTAACCGTGACTGAGCCACTCGTTAGAGTGATAGTTCCGGCCACGTAAGCCGCTGGCATTGAGAGCACGCCGCGACTGACAAGATCGGCCCAAAACGGTTGAGAATCAATTAGATACCTGATCCTGTCGTTCAGGAAATCGCGTATGGCGGTCGGCGCTGCGTTAGCTTTTGCCTGTCTTACTCTTCCCGTCATCGAAGCGAGGGTGTCGGTGTAGACTGCCATGTAAGAACATGATACACCAAGCACTTCGGCAATGGAAGTTCATTTTTTACTTGAATGTACGTGCTGGCCTGTAGTAAACTAA
>Ga0210402_10005883_pt1 | contig 10914 bp, 8 predicted proteins | sample IncBWC7MmetaG_FD_161055 | JGI IMG/M metagenome (GOLD analysis project Ga0210402, IMG submission 161055) | Forest soil microbial communities from Barre Woods Harvard Forest LTER site, Petersham, Massachusetts, United States - Inc-BW-C-7-M | ecosystem: Environmental > Terrestrial > Soil >... | reverse complement strand
AACGTCCTAGTCAAAATACAGACCTTGTCTGATAGCGCCGCGGGCGGGCGCCGCGCGATCCTTAACGCTCCGTTGACAGCCCGATGCGGGTCCCGAGCATCATCGGCCCGTTCTACAGCGGCTGACGGATAACCTCAGAGGAAGGAACCAAATCATGATGCGTCAAAAAATCCTTAATGCTTTACTGATCGCCTCGTTCGGCGCCGTGGCAGCAACCGCCGGCGCGCAAACGACGCCAGCGCAGAACAATACCCCGCAAGCCCCGGCTGGCACCACTGCGGCGCCTCCGACCAGCAGTATCTATGGCGGAACAACGGCACCCAGCGATTCGACGATGAAAGCGCCCGGAACAGCGATGGACAGCAGCCTGCCGAGCGACATGAGCGGCTACAAGGCAGCGCGCGCCGCGTGCGACAAGCAACCCCTGAGCTCGCGGGATCAGTGCCGCACCACGCTCAATGCGCGCTACGGCTCGCTCGCTCCGAAATGCCAGAAGCTCTCCGGCGCGGCGCTGGATGACTGTCTGAAGGGCGCGGACGCCGGGCAGTAATCAGCGCTCGGTAACACCCCTGCGGCTTCACGGCTCGTTGCGACCGCGGAACGGGGCCGCCCGTCGATGGCGGCCTTTTTTTGTGTGGGTTTTGCTGCGCGATCAGGCAAAGTCATCGCGCAATCAAACGAGCTTGCGCGCAATTTCATCTCGATCTCGCGCGCTAAAGCTCGATGCTCATGCAGACCGCGATTCCCTCATTCCGACAGCACCGAACAATGCGAGTCTACGGATGAACTTCGGTGAGCGCGCCTCGCTGATAATCGCTCATCGCCTGTTCGATCTCCTCGCGCGAATTCATCACGAACGGACCGTACTGGACAATCGGCTCGAGCAACGGCCTGCCGGCGAGCAGCAGCATGCGGGCACCTTCGCCGCCACCGGCGAGCTCTACCGCGTCACCGTCGGCGAGCACTCCGGCCTGGTGCGTGTGCAGCGTGCGCGCGACGTTCGCCGGACCGACCCTGACGCTTCCTTCGAAGGGATAGACGAAGGCGTGGTAACCAGGCTTGATGGGATGCGTCAGCGTCACGCCCGGCGGAAGCTCGATATCGAGATACAGCGGATCGGTCGCGAGACCCTGGATCGGGCCGGGCGTAATCGCTCCGTTGACGTCCAGCGTGCCGGCGATCACCTTGACCCGCGCTCCCCCGGGCAGCATGACTACGGGTATCTCGCTGGCCTGGAGGTCGCGATAACCGGCGGGCTTCATTTTCTCGGCCGCAGGGAGATTGATCCACAGCTGGAAGCCGCGCATGCGACCCGAGTCCTGCTGGGGCATTTCGGAGTGGATGATGCCGCGGCCGGCGGTCATCCATTGCACGCCGCCGCTTTTCAGCTCGCCACGGTTGCCGAGATGATCTTCATGCCGCATATGGCCATCGAGCATGTAGGTCACGGTCTCGAAGCCTCGATGCGGATGCGCCGGAAAGCCGCCGATGTAATCGTCGGCGTTGTCGGTCGAGAAGTGATCGAGCATGAGAAAGGGGTCGAGCCGCGCGTACGGTGACTGGCCGAGACTGCGGCGAAGCTTGACACCTGCTCCGTCGGAAGTGGGAACAGCTTCGATGACGCGTTGCAGTGTGCGTGAGTTCATGGCGGCCTTTCGTGAACTGCCTACGTTGGGGCGGTCAAATCCCTACCTTGGGGCGGTGCGGCAGCGCTTCAAGGTCAGAGATTAAAGCGGGATGAATTCCCCCGGAGCGCGATCGATGCGGCGCAGTGAATGTCGTCCGACGAAGCCTGACTCACTGAACGTCACGAAAAATCGCGTGGCGCCCCATCGCTAACATCCTCGTTCCCGCTTGGTGACTGAGCGGGAACCGGGTGTCTCTTTTTACGACAGCGGGTCGGAAAGATACAGCCGGCTGCTCTTGGGCACCCCCGCGAGCAGATACTCCATCTGGTCGGCGAGGATGCGCCGATTGCGCAGGATGAAATGCTCGTGGCGGTTAGGCACGTAGGGGACGTACAGCAGCGGCATGCCCGCCTGCTCGGGAGAGCGGCCACCTTTGGTGGTATTGCAGCGCCGGCACGCGGTGACGGTGTTGGTCCACACGTCCCGCCCGCCCCGCGAGACCGGCATCACATGGTCACGGGAAAGATCGCGCAACATGAACCGGGTGCCGCAATACGCGCACAGCTGGCGATCGCGTGCGAACAGCAGTGCGTTAGTCAATCCAGGTGCGTGCCCATACCGCGCTGCGCCGCTGCCCTTGATCGCCAGGATCAGCTTGGTTGCGATGCGCGAGCGCTCGCCGTTGCGCTGGAAGCCGCCGCGATACTCGCGAACGAACTCGCCCACCGACCACGCGACCAGGTGCTTGGCGTGATAGGTGATCGCTTCTTCGAGCTCGACCCAGGCTTGCGGCAGCCCGGCCATATCGACGGTGAGTACCAGCGGTTCCATGCGGTGTGCCTCGACCAAGACCCCGTATCTTAGAGTGATGTGGCCAATTTATCAAAGCGGGCAGGCAGGACCGTAGGGGCCGCGCCTTGAGAGCAGCGCCAAAAAGGTCGATCGAGTGCTGCTAAAATCGTCCATCACGCTCGATCCTCGGGCGCGACAACGGTCCAGCGGACGCCGACCGGAGCCTCTCATGTGCATGCCGGCCACACCGTTATCGGTACCGCGAAACTGGTCGCCCGGTCAGGCGAGGAGATTCGTGGCGATGATCGTCTGGGTTCTGCTGCTCGCCGGATGCGGCGGCGGCGGCGACAACAATACTCCAGCACCACCGGCGCCAGCCGGCGATCCCCAATTTCGAGTCAGTGGAACTTCGCCCTTCGCCGCGAGCTGCGACGGCGCTCCCGCGTTTGGCACGCTATACGTCAACGCCGAAGTCGAGCCGATGGTGGCGCTCAATCCGCGTAACGCCAACAACGTCGTCGGCGTCTGGCAGCAGGATCGCTGGTCGACCGGCGGCGCCGAAGGATTGTTGACGGGTGTGTCACTCGACGGCGGCCGGACATGGAGCCAGCACATGGCCGCGTTCTCGCATTGCACCGGTGGCAATGCGGCCAACGGCGGCGACTATTCGCGCGCGTCCGACCCGTGGGTCACTTTCGCGCCCGACGGTACGGTCTATCAGAGCTCACTCTCTTTCAACGGCGACGTGCTCGCGACGGGATCGTCGAGCGCGATCCTGGTCAGCCGCTCGACCGACGGCGGCGCGACATGGAGCAATCCAATCACGGTCATTCGCGACGGTCAGAGTTTTTTCAACGACAAGGACTCGATCACCGCCGATTCGACCGACGCGCGTTTGGTGTACGCAGTGTGGGACCGGCTGGACAGCGAGACACACGGCCCGAGCTATTTCAGCCGCACCGCCGACGGCGGCATATCCTGGGAAGTCGCGCGCTCGGTCTACGATCCCGGCGCGAACAGCCAGACTATCAACAATCAGGTCGTGGTCCTTCCGGACGGAAGCCTGGTCGATTTTTTCACGCAATTGAACACGCCACCCAACGCGCCCGCCACTGCGACCCTCGCGATCATTCGATCGCCGGACAAGGGCCTGACCTGGTCGCCGCCGATCGTCGTCTCGCCGGTGCAGGCGAGAGGCACGTTCGATCCGGAGACCCACGCGCAGATACGCGACGGTGCCACCCTGGGATCGATTGCGGTCGGCCCGCACGGCGAGCTTGCCGCGGTGTGGCAGGACTCGCGCTTCAGTGGAGGCGTGCGCGACGGCGTGGCCTTTTCGCGCTCGCTCGATGGAGGGCTGACGTGGACCACTGCCGTTCGTGTCAACTCCGCCCCGAATGTGCCGGCGTTTGTTCCCGCAGTCGCGATACGCGCCGACGGTACCTACGGCGTGAGCTACTACGACTTTCGCAACAACACCGCGGACGCGTCGACGTTGCTCACCGATTACTGGCTCGCGCGATCGACCGACGGCATTACGTGGCTGGAGAGTCACATCACCGGACCCTTCGATCTGGCCAACGCGCCCAACTCGGGAGGTTTGTTTCTCGGCGATTACCAGGCGCTGACGAGCATCGGAACGGTGTTCCTGCCGTTCTACGCACAGACCAACTCCGGCAATCTCGCCAATCGCACCGATATCTTCTCCACGCTCGCGAGCTCCGCCGGATCCGCGAACGCCGCGCGCACGGATGTCGAGGCCTCGGGTGTGCAGGCGCCGGCGACACCGCCGCTGACCATGACGCCGGAGTTGCGGCAAATGCTCCACCAGAGCGTGATGCGCACGATTCAGCGGCGCATGCCCGGCCGCGCGCTTCCGGGAGCCCAGCCAGAAAAGTAGAATCGATGCGCGGCACGCGGCGCTTGTACGCGCGTCTCCGCGTTAACATCGCGTCATGACCCGGGCCATCCTCGTCCGTCTTGTTCCCGCGCTCGGCCTCACGCAAATCATTTCCTGGGGAACGCTTTATTATTCGATTGCGGTGCTCGGCGCGAGCATGCGCGACGAGCTTGGGCTCTCCGCCGCGGCGCTGTTCGGCGCGTATTCGTTCAGCCTTCTCCTGTCCGCATTGACCGCGCCGCTCGCCGGCCGAGCCATCGACCGTTACGGTGGGCGCATTGTGATGAGCGTCGGCTCGGTGACCGCCGCCCTGGCCTTGTTCGCGATCGCGCACGCGCATTCGGCGATGACGCTCTACGCGGCGTGGGCACTTGCCGGCATCGCGATGGCGATGACGCTCTACGATGCCGCGTTCGCGACGCTGAGCCAGCATGCCGGGAGATCGTATCGCACCGCGCTCACGGCACTGACGCTGATGGGAGGGCTCGCCAGCACGGTATTCTGGCCGGTGTCGCTAAAAGGGCTCGAGTGGTATGGCTGGCGCGACACGATGAGCGGATTCGCGCTATCGCAAATCGCGATATGCCTGCCGCTGCATCTCGCCTTCGTGCCTCGAACCGTGACTCCGATCGTTGCGGGCAGAATGGGCGCGGAATTTGAGAGGGGAACTTTGCCGCCCGAATCGCGGCGGCCGGCCTTTATCGCGCTCGGCGTCGCCTTCGCGCTGAACGGATTCATTGTCTCGGCGCTGACCGTACACCTGATCACCGTGCTGCAGGGCAAGGGCCTCACGCTCGAATCTGCGGTATGGGTCGGCGCATTTTTCGGGCCGATGCAGGTGGCGGGGCGGGTTCTCGAGTTCACCATCGGCCGACGCTTTTCATCGCGCCGCATCGGCATGATCGCGCTCTGGCTCCTGGTCGGCGCACTGACAGTGCTGATTGCACTTCATGGCCAAGTCGTTCTCGCGCTGGCCTTTGCCATCGTGTTCGGCTGCAGCAACGGCGTCGTGACCATCGTTCGCGGGACTGTTCCGGCGGAGCTGTTCGGTCGGGCCGGCTACGGCGGCACGCTGGGCAGTCTCGCAGCGCCGGCGCTGTTCGCGCGCGCGGTCGCGCCATTCGCCTTCGCGCCGCTCGCGGTACCGCAGACCGCGTCGCTCGGATGGTTGCTGCTGCTGATGGTGATGGCCGTGCTCTCGGTCGCGAGCTTCAGCGTCGCGGTCAAGAAGCGCTAGCGCTCACAAGTCTGCGTGTGACGTCGAGAAAGATGCAGCACGCGAGTAAATTCGGGCGCCGACGTTTTTCGTCGCGCGCGTTTGATTCTCCATCCCGTCGATGAACAACGTTATGATGTCATGTCATCACGCGCAGAACTACCATGCCTGACGATCTGCCCTGGATGCCTCTCAGCGTGCTGTCAAAGCGCCTTGCGGGCGGCGCGACATCGTCGCGCGAGATCGTCGAAGCGTGCCTCGCGCGTACCGACGCGCTCGACGGAAAGCTGCACGCGTATGTCGAAGTCTATCGCGACGATGCGATTGCCGGCGCAAAGGCGGCGGATCTCCAGCGTAACGCGGGTCTCGCGCGCGGTCCCCTGCACGGCCTGCCGATCGCGCTCAAGGACCTGCTGCACATCGAAGGCCGCGCGACCACAGCGGGCTCGAAATCGTGGCGTGGACGCATCGCGACGGAAACCGCAACGGCGGTCGAGCGCCTGCTTGCCGCCGGCATGATCCCGCTCGGCAAAACGCACATGGTCGAGTTCGCGTTCGGCGGCTGGGGCCGCAACCAGCCGATGGGCGCGCCGTGGAATCCGTGGGACACGCGCGTGCATCGCGTCGCGGGGGGCTCGAGCAGCGGCTCCGCAGTCGCGGTGGCGGCAGGCCTCGCGCCCGCTGCCATCGGCTCCGACACCGGAGGATCGATCCGCATTCCGGCAGCGCTTTGCGGTCTCACGGGACTCAAACCCACGTACGGGCTCGTCAGCCTCGCGGGCGTGGTGCCGCTCGCGCTGACCCTCGATTCGCTCGGACCGCTGACGCATAACGTCGAAGACGCCGCGCTGCTGACCGCCGCGATGGCCGGGCCCGATGCACGCGATGCTTCGACGTTTCGGGCGCCGCGGGTCGACTTCGCCGCGGCGCTCGCCGGCGACCCCGACATTCGCGGGATGCGCGTGACTGCGCTCGCAGCCGCGAATTTCCCTTCGACGACCGAGCCCGCGGTGCTGCGCGCGTTAGGCGAAGCGATGGTGGCGCTACGCGAGCGCGGAGCCCTTGTCGAGGAAGCGCACGCACCGTTCGATTTCGAGGACATGATGGTGCGCAACGGCCGCATCATCGCCGCGGAGGCATGGGCGATGCACCGTGCGTACATCGAGGACCCGGCGCTCGACATCGATCCCTGGGTGCGCAAGCGCACGCTCGGTGGCAAATCGCTCAGTGCCGCGGATTACATCGATGAGCTCGCGGAACGCAAGCGGGCGGCGGCGATGTTTGCACAGTGGATGGAGAGACGCGATGCTCTGCTCATGCCGACACTTCCGATCAGCGCAGCGCCGCTCGACCAGGTCGATGAGGCAACTACGCCGCTGGCGACATTCACGCGGGTCGCCAACTATCTGGGCGCATGTGCGCTCTCGCTGCCGGCGGGATTGTCGGGCGGCGGGCTACCGGTGGCGGTGCAGTTGATCGGCGCGTCCTTCACCGAACCGACCTTGATCCGCATCGGACGCGCATACCAAAAAAGCACCGACTGGCACTTGAGGCATCCGGATCTCTCGGCGTGGGAGTGAATGCGCGGCTACTATGTCAGGCATTCGCCGATTGCAGACCCTCATCGACGCGCTGCGGCCCCTCTTTCACGGCCACACGCATCTTGGGCTTGTGACCGTCGGAAAAGGCCCCGGCGACGTCCAGAGTCTCGCGCACGCCGATGTCGGCGCCATGTGCGGACAGGAAGCGCTTGCTTGCGATCCGCCCTTCGCCCTGAAGGAGCTGCAGCCACGCGCGCGAGCGCTCCGACGACGACCCTTGCTGGTGAAGCTCCTCGCGCGGCGGTCCGATGCGGTGCATGCGAACCGCAAGCAGGTGCGACGTATCGGTGTTCCGCTCAACAAGCGCGCGCATCGCGGTAATCGCCTGCATCTCGGCGACAAGGCTCGAATTGAATATGATCTCGCCGACCCGGCGCCGTATTGCCAAGCCATCTGTCGGCACTTCGGCAAACTCGGGCGCGAGCTGGACTACGATCAAATCGTCGGCGAGCCCGCTGTGTATCATCGGCCACAGCGTCGGGTTGCCGCAATAGCCTCCGTCCCAGTATTGCTCTCCGTCGAGCTCGACTGCCTGGAACAGTTCCGGCACGCACGCCGACGCGAGCAATGCGTCGATCGACATCGCATCGTTGGCGATGACGCGCGGCAGCCCGGTCTTGACGTTGGTGACGGTGACGAACAGCGCGGGCGAGGACTTGCTGCGGATCGCATCGATATCGACGTGAGCCTCGATCGCATCGCGCAGCGGATTGATGCCCAGCGGATTGGAGTTGTAAGGCGTCACCGCGCCGCTCGACAACAGCCACGCGCCGAATGACTGACGCAAGCTGCGCTCCGCCGGTCCCCAGATTTTGCGCGCAAGATCGGCCAGCGCCGGATCAGCGACCCGCAACCAGAACGCGCGCAACGATTTTCTTGCCTGCGCCGCGGAGCCCTTGGCCAGCGCGCTGGCCACGATCGCAGCGTTGATCGCGCCGGCGCTGGTGCCGCTCAACTGTGCGATGGAGACGGTGCGGCTGGCAAGCAGCACGTCGAGAACGCCCCAGGTGTAAGCGCCCCACGAGCCTCCGCCCTGGAGCGCTAGCCCGATCGGCTTCTTTACTTTTTGCGGCGTGGCGGCCGGTTGTACATGATCTTCAGCAACGATTTTTTTCATAATTGGCGGTCGACTTAAGGCTTGTGGCCCATCGACGATGGTTTGCGTCGGTTGAGCGACGCTCGAACGGCCGAAACTTTTCTGTCTCGGCGCGACCGACGATTCGCGCAAATTGCGCGGTGCGGTCCGTGTCGCGTCGGCGGATAGCCGGTGTCGACACTCAAGAGTAACGGCTTAAGCCTAGATTGTTGCGTTGCACCAAATCACAATGGCCATTAGCGTCACTGAAGTCCAATCGAAAATGCCTATGGACACCATCGCATTTGCTGATAACCCTCGTAAGCGAATGGAGTGCCGAGGAAAAATGGCCTTCCCCCTGCACGTTCGGCATTTCGGAGACCCAAGCGCCGGCGCAGGAATGGTGCAGAAAAATCGTTGCTGCATTGCAACGGTGCAAGCGATGGGCCTTTCGTCCGACCCCCAATTTGTTAACTCCTTGTTGCAGATCGGGTCTCGGTGCGGCCCGCCCCTGGCATGCCGCTTGCGGGCGTAGATGCGTTGATGTCGCCGGGAGGCGTCGCATACGCGCCCACAAAGTCGAGAGCTCCGTGACTATCACCGGAGCATCGTCGCTGCTTGCCTCGTTCAAGCGGGGCCTTCGCGACGGGCGGCGCCGCGCACTCCAAAAGAGCGTGTCCGATGCAATGCGGCAGCAGACGTGCGATCTGGGCGAGCGAATTGCTGCGACCGAGGACGCACCAACCGGCAAGCGCAAGCGATATTGGTTCTGGCTGGACAAGGCGATCACGGGGCTGTGGGTCGCCCTCTTGCTGTCGATCATCGCCTACGCCTTGGTCGAGGGAGAAGCGGTGCTGGCGCGCCTCGACGGGCTCGCTCTCGTCGCCGCCTATTCCTTGTCGCCTTAGCGTCGATCTCGCGCGAGCAAATCCGACCTACAGCGCCAGCGCGACTCTCGTCCCCTGATCGATCGCGCGCTTGGCGTCGAGCTCTAGCGCGACATCCGCGCCGCCGATCAAGCGTGGCGCAATGCCCGCGGCTTTTAGGCTCGCCACCAGCTCGCGGCGCGACTCCTGCCCGGCACAGATCACGATCGTATCGACCTCGAGCAATTGCGGCTTGCCGTCGATCCTGATGTGCAAGCCTGCATCGTCGATGCGGTCGTACTCGACGCCGGCCAGCATAACGACGCCACGGCGCTTGAGCAGCGTGCGGCGTATCCAGCCGGTCGTTTTGGCCAACCCGGCGCCGACCTTCTCGGTCTTGCGCTGCAGCAGCCACAACTGCCGCGGCGGCGGATTTTCGTGCGCGGGCTTCACGCCCCCGCGATGCGCGAGCTCGGCGTCGATTCCCCACTCCGCACAGAAGGCGGCGATAGCTGGGTCGTCGGGGCGCCCGTCGCTCGCATGCCCGTCGGCAGGATGATCTTCGGTGAGCAGCTCGGCGACGTCGAAGCCGATGCCGCCCGCGCCGACGATCGCCACCCGCTTGCCCGCGCGCTTGCGTCCATCGACGATTTCGACATAGCTCGCGACCTTGGAATGATCGATGCCGGGAATCGCCGGCATGCGCGGCACGATGCCGGTGGCGAGAATCACGTCGTCGAACGCGCTCAAGTCCTGCGCCCCGACGCGTCGATTCAGCTCCACCTTTGCGCCAAGCTGCTCGAGCCGTGTACGAAAATAGCGCAAGGTCTCGGCGAACTCTTCCTTGCCGGGGATGCGCCTCGCCAGGTTGAACTGTCCCCCGATTTCGGCGGCCGCGTCGAACAGCGTCACGTCGTGACCGCGCCCGGCGGCGGTCACCGCGCACGCCATCCCGGCGGGGCCGGCGCCGACCACGGCGACCTTTCTCCGCTGCGTCGTGGGTGTGAGCCTCAACTCGGTTTCGCGGCACGCGAACGGGTTGACCAGGCAGGTGGCGGTCTCGCGCTCGAAGATCTGATCGAGGCAGGCCTGGTTGCAACCGATGCAGGTGTTGATTTCGGCGGCGCGATTCTGTGCCGCCTTGTTCACGAACTCCGGGTCGGCGAGGAAGGGCCGCGCCATCGACACCATGTCGGCGTCGCCGCGCGCGATCAGCGTCTCTGCCGTGGCAGGATCATTGATGCGGTTGGTGGTGATCAACGGAATCGCCACGTTGCTTTTCATGCGCCGCGTCACCCACGCGAACGCGGCGCGCGGAACCATGGTGGCGATGGTCGGGATCCGCGCCTCGTGCCAGCCGATGCCGGTGTTGATGATCGTCGCGCCCGCGGCTTCGATCGCCTGCGCTAGCGCGACGACTTCGTCCCAGGTGCTGCCCCCTTCGACCAGATCCAGCATCGACAGCCGGTAGATGATGATGAAGTTGGGGCCCACCGCCTCGCGCGTGCGGCGCATGACGGCGATCGGAAAGCGAATGCGATTCAAAAACGAGCCGCCCCACTCGTCGTCCCGATGATTGGTCTGCGGCGCAATGAACTGGTTGATGAGATAACCCTCGGAGCCCATGATCTCGACGCCGTCGTAGCCGGCCCGCTGCGCGAGTTTCGCGCAGCGGGCATACGCGGCTAGCGTTCTGCCAACGCCCCATTGCGTGAGGGCGCGCGGACGAAAAGGCGTGATCGGCGACTTGAGTGAAGACGGCGCGACGGACAGCGGGTGATACGCGTAGCGACCGGCGTGCAGGATCTGCATCGCGATCTTGCCGCCGGCCGCGTG
>Ga0210402_10005882_pt1 | contig 10916 bp, 5 predicted proteins | sample IncBWC7MmetaG_FD_161055 | JGI IMG/M metagenome (GOLD analysis project Ga0210402, IMG submission 161055) | Forest soil microbial communities from Barre Woods Harvard Forest LTER site, Petersham, Massachusetts, United States - Inc-BW-C-7-M | ecosystem: Environmental > Terrestrial > Soil >... | reverse complement strand
GCGGCATCGCCTGCATCCACGCCGAGGACAACGACATCGTGATGTTCATGTACGATAAGCTGATGCGCGAGAACCGCGTGCACTTCGAACATCTAGCCGAGGTCCACAACACGCTTTCCGAGGAACTCTCCTTCAACCGCGTGATCCGGCTGGCCGAGAATGTCGAGGGCGCCGCGCTCTACATGGTGCATGTCTCGGCGGCGACCGGTGTGGCGGCGCTGGAAGCCTCGCGCTCCCGCGGCTTCCCGATGTACGGGGAAACCCTGCACCAGTATCTGATGTACAACGCCGAGGACTACAAGAAGCCTGGCGGACAGATGTATCACACCTATCCGTCGCTGAAGTTTCCCGAGGACCAGAAGCGTCTGTGGGAGGCGACCAACCGCGGCGCCATCCAGGCCATCGCCACCGACGAGCTGTGCTGCCCGTTGCGCGCCAAACTACAGGGCAGCCGGATCGACGACGTGACCGGCGGCAATGCCGGCGTCGAGCCGCGCGTCGGGCTGATGTACACGCAGATGGTGACCAAGCGCGGCTATTCGCCGGCGCACTTCGTCGACATGATCTCGAGCAATGCCGCGCGCATCCTCGGCCTCTATCCTCGCAAGGGGGCCTTGGCGGTCGGTTCCGACGCCGACATCGTGCTGCTTGAGACCGGCATCGAGAAGACGATCCGCGCCAGCGACCTGCACGAAACCGACTACACGCCGTGGGAGGGGCACGTCATGACGGCGTGGCCCACCACCACCATCCTGCGCGGCAAGGTCGTCGTCGAGGACGGCATCTTCCGTGGCGACTTGCGCGACGGGCAGTTCCTCAAGCGCAAGGTTGCCGACGACATACGCAGCCGGCCCGCGGTCTAGAGCCGCGCCCGTTCAGATAGAACCGCGCACGGTTCCATCCGAACGGGGGGAAGCGGCTCTAAAACCTTGAGAGTTTAGAGCACGCCCTCCCGCTCGGCTGATTCCAGCCGATCGGGACCTGCTCTTGCGCGCGTTCGCTTGGCGCACATGTCGCGGGCGGCTAGGCGTCATTCGATCGTCGGCGGCGCGGTCCGTCTACCTTCGGCCTCGTGCTCGAGGGCTCCTTCCCGCGCCTGCCGGCGTAGGCCGCGCGCGCATGAGGCTCGCCTTCGTCGGTGAGATCGGCCAGCGCACAAGCGAGTATGGCGATCAACGTCGACGGTGCCTCGGCTTCATGAGCTCGAAGGCGATAAATGGTCGAGGACTAAGTCCTTCTCCTTCCGCTTCATCGCTTTCGTGATGAGGCCCTAAGCTTTCGAGCCACATGGCGCGCTGCCCAATCGCCGCACGATTACCCCAGTGCCGAGCCGATATCATCGTGACGCCGAGGAACTCGCGCCTGGCGGCAAGCCACATAATTGCAGAAGCTCACGCTCGCCGCTGTTTTTGGATTTCAGTTTCCAATGCCCACCAGAGGTCGGCTCCAACTGCCCGCTGCCGGGGAGCGGAAAAGGGAAAGCCAATCAGAGGCTTATGAGTTCCGTACCGAATTGGCGGAGTCATGAGCTTTGGAGAGAAACGGGCGAAGAGAGAGCAAATTGGTCCCGGACGGCGAAGGCGAGTCAGGAGCTATGGCCCGAAAAGCCTGCCGAATTGGGCTTTTCTCGCCCGGCCCCAGCAGCAGAGAATGTTTGCGTCGGGGCGAATGGCGGAGCGAAAGAGATTCGAAACGTCAGTATGGAATCACCTGGTCGGCGGAGATCACGATAATTGAAAGTTATCGCCACCGGGCACAATAGCTCGTTGTGCAATTGATTGCACAACGTTAGTCGGCGTTTATGCCGATGGTGCTAAGGTCAGACCGCCACATACTCGGACGCCAAGAGGGCGCCGCTCGTCGGTAAATACACCACCAATGCTTCAGGTTCGGCGCCAACAGCGATGTTGCTCGTCAGCGCGGCCTCTCCAATACACGCAACTGATAGAGCGCCATGAAGTATTCGTTCAAGAGTAAGGGCCCGCTCCACCGTAACTCATGCAGGCTCTGGATCGCCGTCTCCTTCTCGCCGGTCGACCATTGGAGCTGAGCATCATAGAAGTAAAACTCTCCACGGTACTCCGAGGGCGTCTCCGTCATCGCGGCAGGCTCTTCCGGACTAGTAGCCCAATGCATCAAGTCCTCGCGTGACATGTGGCGGAGGAAATATCCGACGAGCATCTCTTGCCATACCAAATTATCTTGCCCCCGCTCAACGCGGGACTTCCACGTGCCTTTATCGATTTCTTTCCACCGTTTCTCCAGTTCCTGTTTCGCCGCTTTTTGGTCCTCGCGAGCTGATGAGGCGAACAGCATCAAGCGCAAATAGTCTGAGTATCGATGCTTGCTCGTAAGCAGTGGCCTAATTGCCTGTTCTAGTGCTGGCGGCGGCCCTTTTTCAAGAAACGTCAGCAAGGCAAGGGAAAACGACCGTGCGTCATCGTCGATCTTGGATTCTTGGATGGAATGCCGTGCTTCCTGAAGTTCGCCCTGCATCACCCACCGCCACATGCGATAGCCCTCGACCATCGAATCGTCTCCCGGATGGACATTATCCAAAATTGTTTGGACGTCCTTTGAAGATCCAGCTAACAACGCCGCTTCGATGCGACTGGCTTCGATTTTGGGCCAGTCTGATCGCTTTTTGTTGCTATTGTTTGCTCGCTTAAGGTTGGCATCGTCTGCGAGCGTCGATAGCAGCTTCGAAGCCTTGTCGAGAGCCGCGCGGTCATTGTTACGTGCCAAGACGAGGTATGCCGATGCGTTAACTAACTGAATCCAAGCAGATAATCGATGCTGTTCCTCGTCAGGGCTTTGCTCGCTCAGATGCTTCTCCGCACGACTAGTCAGCTCAAGAACAAGGGTGGCTTCACTCTGATTAGGGAATTGATAAACTAAGCCCCCGGCTAGTTGCAAAGGCAAGAGGGTGCTCGGCCCAGTGTAGGCGTTGAGTGCTTCTTTGAGCACGGACCAGCATCCGCGAGGTGCATTTTCTTTCTGACAGATTTCAATTGCCTCGTTGAACGCCGCTTCCGCCTTGGTTTTGCTCTCGACCCCGCTCCATTCGACGAAAGCCTTGGCCATCAATGATTTCGCCGCGTTCAGATCTACGTCGGATAGCTCACGGCCCTGTTGCAACGCCTCAAGCGCAAGGACCGCTGCGGCCGCGGCGTCATCGGCCCTCCACTCGGTCGGTGAACCTTGAGCCAGCAATGTCTTTAAAAGGTCGGCCTTGGAATCTGATTCCTCACTGTAGCTGCGGTTCCGGATTTGACAGATACGCAGAGCTTGCCAGCCTTCGGAAGACTTAGCGATCTCAGCGGCGTCGAAAAAGTCGTCGATCTGCACCTCCTCGATATCGGACAGCGCCGACTCCGCCAGAACCGATCCCGGGCGAGGGCTACAGTGCTGCTCGAGCCGACGTGCGTGCGGCAGGAGGATTTGTGATGTGTACGCCCGCAGGAATTCCTGTCTTGCGACGGCCTGGTCCTCGGCCCCCGCCTTAGCAAGAGCGAAATGATGCGACGCCTCGTCGGCAGCATCGGGGGCGATCCCAATCAACTCCTTTACAGCGCCCCCGAGCAATTTCCGACTGGCATCCCCTTCGTCGTTCGAGGCAGACGACGGAGCCGCCACAAAGCGCGCGCGTTCCGTATCACGAAGACCGTTCACAAGGCACCCAGTGTTAACATCATTTGCACCTGAATGTCCGCACCACTGGGTCCAAAAAATCAATGATGCGAGCAAATCAGGAAGATCTCGGACCGCTCGCCCGTCGTTAATGCTGCCCGGGGTACTATTATCGGGCGCAAGAACACCGCGCAGTAGCAGCTTGAGATCTGTCAACGAATAGGTTTCGCGCAGCCATTTCTCTTGACTACCGCCAAGCGCAACAAGTGCGTTTTCGACATCCTGGACCGAGACCCACATGGCAGAAGTCAGATCAAAGCGAGCCTCGATTGCGCTGATCACGTTCTTAAGACAATCTGGTCCCAAGTTGTTTGGTAGGGAGGCTGCACCAATAGGCTCGCCGTAAAACTTCACCGCCAACTGGTCGGCACTCTCCGTCATTTCACTCCAATCAACCCCCAACACGAGGCCGTATTTCCTAAGAAGTTTTCGCCGCAGCTCGCTCAGCGCGTGATTGAGTTCGCCCTTCAGGAAGCGTTGATCGTCGACGAGACACCCTGCCAAATTAGTACCGTACGACACTCGCAGTGGCCGAGGCTCAGGCTGCAGAGCTTCCTCTACCATCTCGTATTCTCTCAATGTGTTGAATTTATCTCTGTCCACGCGCTTGCTGCTTTGGATCGGCCTGCTTTGTTTGAGCCCCACCTTCTGCTTAGCCGGGAGGTTCACCTTGCGCGCGTGGAGATCCGCAACCACTGAGAAGGCTGCGTCGTCGTCGTCATCCGTGCAATAGGAAGATGGTCGATCTGTTGATATGACTCGCCCAGACTTATCTGTCGAACCGTCTCGCCCATCTGTCGAACTGTCTCGCCCCGACTTATCTGTCGAACTGTTTTGTGGCGCCTTCTTATCTTGACATCTAGGATATTCGCCTAGCCGATCAAGAATTGCCCTGTATCGCAGCCATACTGCCTCTATTCCGTCCTCATTTTTCTTTGCGAACCCGTCGACTATCTTGAGGAGGACGCTTCGGATGCCCGCCACGTCACCGCGGGCGCGTTCGGCTTCGGCTACGATGGCGGGCGCATCCGCTCTTGTCCTCTCGATCAGTAGGTTAACCAAACTTGGCGTCAGTACCGCTGTTTGATGATCCCAAAGCGACATCTCAACTTCGGCAGCCAATCCAACCTCGGCCGGCCTGACAGCGACCTTGGCTGCGCGCAACAGCGGTAAGGTCCAACGCGGCACTATCCACGCCTCCATAGGTTCGAAATTCTCCTCAACGGCCAAGACCGGCGTCCTGCCGTATCCTTCTGCCGCAAAGAACCGAGCTAGCTGTGGGTACTTACCCAGATCACTGGCCAGCACAATTCCAACGCCGGGCACAGCGAGTTGGCCAAGAGAGACATCCCACGGCTTCTCATCCCCAAGTGTAACCTTCATTGATTCGTCTTCAGGCCCATGCTTGATGCTCACCCGACGAGGCAGAGGAAGATTGAGTCCTCGCCTAGGCGAAGTAAGCTGCAGCCAAGCACACCTTAGCGCGTCGTCGTCGATACCCAGACTTGTGGGAAGCGATAGTTTGAGCATTGGTGCTTCTGCTTTGGAAACTACATCTGTTGCCCACGGCTCAATGCACGGTTCCTTGCGGATGTACCGGTCGCGGGGCACCACCATGTCAGCGATCACCACTTGCTTCGTGAACCTCGCTTCAAGCTCCTTGAGGCGCTTTGCGACCTCTTCGCGATCCTTCTCGTCAGTCTTGTCCGCAATTTGTCGCCAAATTTGCTCGGCCGATCGTACAAAGTGATAGTCCGTGATCACCAGTTCCGTAGCCTCCTTCCTCGCGTCGTGTCCCTGCAAACTACCAACGGCTTCAATGGCGTTGTCGATGTTCCCCTCCTCGAGGAGGCGAGCTTCGCGGACGTTGTTTACGTGGAAAACCACAGCCCACGTGGCTACAGCGAGCCCAACCGTGGTCATCGCCCCCAATTTGAGCCACCGCTTGAGAAGAGCTGACCGTCGCTTTTCGTCTAGGCGTTCGTCAATCCACTGGGCGAGTATCTTGATGTAGGCATCGTGGTAGAGTTCGAACCAGTGGATGCCACCAACAAGGCGATCGCGCAGGACCCAATTTCGCTCGAAGTGCGCAAGAATTTGCATCACGCGCTCGACCGGCATTCCGGTCAATTCGGCAAGCTGGCCTGCCTCGTATCCCTGCTTGATTCCAGTGCGTGGCGCCAGCCACCTGAGCACGTCAGCGGCATCCTGTTGCTGCGCTCTCGGCAAGGTGTTCGCTAGGTTCTCCACGTAGCTTCGGATGATGCCATCGCACCCGCCGAGGCCCTCGTACTGCTCCAGGGAGAGGCTGTTTGCATTGGGCTTTCGCGCTTCCCACAGTCCCTTGCAGACGAGCTGGAGGAAGGGCAACTCGATGCCGGTTGCGATCGCCGCAGCCGCCGTACCAGTCTCCGCATGACGTTTGAGATCCACCAGCAGGCGATCGACCAGGTCCGGCTCGACTGATACTGCGAACTTTTCCGCCGGTTTAACGATCGCGTCCCTGGCTCCGTCGTCGCTCAAGTGCTCGAGGCGGAATTTCGAATCATATATCGCTACGATCTCGCGCGCGAACACTTCAAGCCCCGCCAGGAACTCCTCGCGCAGCGAAAGAACGACGTGGACGTCGACGTCAGCTCGCAGCAGTTCAGCGAGTTCGGCCCGGAGAGGATCTGGACGCTCGCTCCGAGCAAGCAAGAACTGCTCGAATTGGTCAAGGACTAGAATTAGGGTCTTGTGAGCTGCTTGATTGGCCCGGTCGGCCAGAGTGGCGAACGTCTCCCGTTGATCCTCCGCAGTGGGGTTCCGACCCACCGCTTCGGCGATCAGGCGTTTGATCGCCACCTCGGGCGCCTGCTCACGCCAATGGTCAAAGATCAGGACGATCGAGTTGCCAATCCGCTCGTCGCGAAGATCAGGTGCGACGCGCGCGAGCAGCAGCGACGACTTTCCGACACCCGACGGGCCATAGAAGAGCGTCAGCCGAGCGGAGAAAATCTTATTGATAAGCCTCTTGGCGTCGCTCTCCCGCCCAAAGAATAGGAAACGCTCCTTCTCCGAATAGGGCTTAAGTCCAATGTAGGGACACGGCACCGCGCCGTCGAGCACCGGTGCATCGGCAGCAATGCGTTTGGCAACCGTATCCGTGCCCACCACCATTTCAGACCTCCTGTTTTTCGCCTTGCAGGCGGCGCACGAACATCTCCGGGTCCACATCGATCATGCGTGCGTGCAAGCTGTCCCAGAACAAATCCTCGATCGGCGACTTCGACTTCCTGACCGCGTATGGCTCTTGTTCGCTTTGCAGCTTGCGCATCCGTTCCTTGAGAATCGTGGCGATCAGGCGGTGATTCCAGGTATCCAGATTCAGCCCAAGGAACACGACCGATTTCCGCTTAAAGGGCAGGCTAAATTCAGTTGGAACCTCCGTCCTTTCGTTCCTCAACAAGCCAACGAACGTCACGTGATCGTCTTCCGTGACCACTACGGTATCAAGGGACGCTGGATCGAAGCCCGCAGAGGAATCTCGCCAGATATCGAACCGCGGCGACCCTAGAAGCTTATAGATGACGCGATCCTGACTGAGGTCAGGCAGCAGATCCGCAGTCAGAATTTCGACCTTCGGCTGAGGCCCGCGGCGCATCAGGCAGATTTTGCCGTTCGGCCGGGATGTCCCGTCTGGAAGGAGGTCACGCAGAATGTGCGTGACGACGACAAATGGCAGGTTTTCGCCCTCGAGATGGCGTTCGAGCAACAGGTCGTGAGTAGTAGACACGACCAGCCAAGGCGGCTCTAGTCGCGCCAGCATGTTGTGGATGGCCGGCGGCGCGGCATTCTTTTCCTGCTCGCGGATGATCTTTTCGAACTTCTTTAGGAAGTTCCACCGCTTGTCGCTCAGGAGCCTCTGAAACTGCTCAGCAGCGGTCGGAAGGCAAGTCTGACCATACATATTAAGCTCTGACTCGACGCCTATATCCTGGATGAGTTGCAGTGAGCTCAACGGGCCGTCGCGGTAGATTCCGTCGCCGAGGAAGAATATCACCTCATTGTTGTCCACGGCATCACGCACGGCGCGCAAATAAGGCGGGGCGGTAGCGACGGCCACCTTGGCGACTGCTCCCAGCCTGCTAGAGACAACGACAGGCACGTCGGCGCTGCCGAAACCCTGATATTGCGGCGTTTGCCCGGGGTTCTGCTGCTGAACGTTTACACTCACGTAATCGAAGAGATCTCTGAGGTAAATGACGTTCGGATTGTCGCGGGCGGCCTCCCAATCCTTCAGACCCTTGACCATCCATTTGGTGAACAGGCTGTTCTGATCGGCGCTCAACTCGATGCTCGGCTGGGTCATCGACGAGGACGTGATGAGATAGGTACCCGCCGGCCTGCCCAGCTGTTCCCAGACCATGGTACTGACCTCACCGCCCTTGAAGCTGCCCATTGCTTGGCCGCTGTAACAGCAGTCGAGAACCAGAATGGTGAGTAGGCGCTTTGCCGGGGCAATGTATTTCTTGATGTCGGAAATACCAACGGACGTCGAATCCGGTGCACTGTCTCGCGTCTCCCTAGTGCAGAGATGGAGTCCATCGAAACCTTTGCCGTGTCCGGAAAAAAACAGAAGAATCGTGTCGCCCCGACCGGCTTTGCCAAACATTTCCTCGACCCCGCTGGCAAATTCGGTCCGGGTCGGATTGACAAGCGTTGAGACGGCAAAACCGCAATCCGGCCGTTCGAGCACCTCCTTCATTGCCTGCACGTCGGCAGCAGGCGTCCGGAGATTCGGACAAGAGGCTTGGTCCTCGTAGTTCGTGACGCCGACCAGCAATGCACGCTTCGCGGTCTTCCTTTCGACTGAGGTGGTCGAATCCATAGGGACTCCTCGAGCGCGCCGAGCGGGGGCGTACCGCTGACGGTTAGACGCCTCCCTTCGCCTCGGAAGCAATCATCTTGCCCACCTGCGATATCATATCCTCCACTTTTTTTGGCCCGACTCCCCCAGCCTTGAACTCAACGCTGGCCCCGGATGCGGTCTTGAACGTGATGTTGACCTCGGGCCGCCGTTCCTTGATGAATACAGACAGGCAATTGATCAGCGCCGTGAGAGCGCCGGGCTCCAGAAAACTCACGCCGACCGAGCCAAGGACCTCGAGGATTCCTTTGCTTCCCTCTGGTCCCGATTTAGTGGACGGAACAACTCCGCAGCCCGGGGCGGCATCCCCGATCCACGCAGCAAGCTCTCGGGTCATGCCGGCGATCTCGTCGTCAGTTGCGCCTTGCGCACCGATAGAGAGCTCAACTTGGGTTGTCATGTCGCCACCTCCCATCGAACCCTGCCAACGCGGCGCAAAAGGCAGGAAAAGGGACATCCGACCAAAGTTGCAACATTTTACCCTATTTCTATCTGCATTGCATTCGCCTTCATCAAAATGCCTCGCGCCGGCTCGACCTGACCGCATCCGTGCTGCCGGAGTCGGTGCTCCATTATGTCCTGCGCACCCGCGAGAGTGTCATTCTCGACGATGGCGCCGCCCGCCCGAGGGTCTCGACACCAGTGTCGCGATCGCTCAATGCCAAGAGGGCAATCCTGAACCGGCAATCCCGGTGCTCGAGAAGCTGCTGCGCGATAACGGTTTCACCGTGCCGTCGCGGACGTAGCGCACACCGAGACTCCCGCATAACACCGCTGCAGCTGCTCGACTACAGCGTCGCTTTCTTCAGGCAGTTCAAGCGCTGGCAGCATCAAGGCCGTCCAACCGAAGGCTTCGCCGCCGTGGTCAACAACTGGCCCGACGGCGAGGCTCTGTTTGCCCGGCCGAGCAATGGCGCGGAGGGCGGTGACGACCGGCTCCAGATTGTTGGCGTAGCGGCCCTTCGAGGTGAACATCCAGAGGAGTAAACCGCCCCGCCAGGCAGGGCCCCCGGAGGCCTCTCGACCTACTACTCCCTGACGCTGCCGTTGTCGTGGGCGAAGGTTTCGGTGTCGGGATAGCGTGCGGCGTAGGAGGCCGACGCGGCAGGCGTCCACGTAGACGGCGCCGAAATGGTGGGCGGGGGCGGCAGTGCGCCCGGCGACATTGTTTCTGGCATTCGACCGGCATTGCCGATGGAGCCCGGCGGCATCCCGATGAAGCCGTGCCCACCACGGGCCTCGGCTGCACCAATGGTGGCCGCAAGAAGGATGGTAGTCAAAAGAAAGGTACGCATGAGCGGGATGTAGGCCGTCCAGGTGCGCTCACAATTCATCCATTGGTATCATGAGCCAATAGCACACGCGGGGCGTAGACGAGGCGGCGGAAGCGGTGCCCGTGTCGAGCACCGCTCTGTTGAGAGTGGCTCGGATGTCGTCCAGCTACTCCCACTTCCCTTTACCAGTCGCTGCGTACTTGCAGTCTCCGCACCACGGTCAGGTCCAGGTCGAGGCCTTTCGACGTCCTGCTGCACAGTGCCATGTCGTACGCGATATGGCGCGGGTGGCTGGAAGTGGACAGCGAAAGCATAAGGGTTTGTCTGACGGACGAGGGTCGGCGGGAGGTTCGCAAGACGCTGCCTTGAGGCCCAATCCGATGAGGTGTTGCTTGGGCTGCCAGCCAACTGGCCGGAACTCGCCAATGCGGTTTAGTCGGCCAGGAAGGCCCGGCTGGGTCGGCCGGCTCAATGTAGTATCGGCTTCCGCGTGGGCAGCGCCGCCAGCATCTGCCGACGGGCGCGGGCGCAGGACAGAACAACCTCGTGGATCTCATGTTCTGCGATCTTCGTGAGTTCCCCGATCTGCCGTAGCGTGACCTCAATATCCTTTTCCGTCGCAGTTTTCGCGGTGTCCGGTGCCATGTGGACGATCCCGGCCATCAACGCCCGCATCTCACCTAGGACGCCCACGCCGTGGTGCGCCCGCTCGGGCAGGTCTACGGCTTCCTTGCCCCCAAACAGCCCTTCGATAAAGCCGTCGATCTCTTGACGCCGCGTTAAAGCCAGGGCGGCACGGCCATCAACCGTGGCGGCAACCTCGAGGCGGACAAGGCGGAATGGCGCACTCCGTTCCTGGTGCCGGGTAAGACGGTTCCATAGCCCGATGACAAGCACGCCGACCAGTTCGTTGGCGGCCTCCAGGGATGCGATTTCCGGCAACTCACCACCCCATAGTTCTCCTACGATCTTCATCGGAGACGTGCCCAAGACGGGCGTGGCGATACTGCCGAGGAAGCGGGTCCGTACCTCGAGGAAGGGTA
>Ga0210402_10005881_pt1 | contig 10918 bp, 10 predicted proteins | sample IncBWC7MmetaG_FD_161055 | JGI IMG/M metagenome (GOLD analysis project Ga0210402, IMG submission 161055) | Forest soil microbial communities from Barre Woods Harvard Forest LTER site, Petersham, Massachusetts, United States - Inc-BW-C-7-M | ecosystem: Environmental > Terrestrial > Soil >... | reverse complement strand
ATCTGCATGGCGGAAAACTCGACAACTGGGTTGCGCCGGACCTGACCAGCAATACGCGCATAGGTCTCGGCGACTGGAGCGTCGAGGACATTGCCGAGTTCCTGGGGTCGGGTCGCAACGCTCACGCGGCCGCGGGCGGCGCCATGGCCGAGGTGATCAGCTATTCCACCTCCTTGATGAGCGATGCCGACCGGCGCGCGATCGCCGTGTATCTAAAGAGTCAACCCGCAAGCCCAAGCGTCGCCTCATCCGCGCCTGAACCAGGCGCCATGCGCCGGGGCGCGGAAATCTATTCCGACGCCTGCGCCTCCTGTCACTTGGACAACGGAGTCGGCCAATCAAGGCTGTTTCCACCGCTCGGCAAGGACGCGATGCTGCAGCAACCGGACCCGACCGGACTCGAGCACTTGATTCTGGCGGGCACGCGCGTCGGCGTCAGCTCATCGCGTCCAGCACCTCTGGGCATGCCAAGCTTCGCCTGGAAACTCACCGATCAAGAGATTGCCGACGTCTCGACATTCATTCGCAATACTTGGGAGAATCATGCCGGACCGGTGTCAGCCGCTGAGGTCGCCGATTTGCGTAAAAGACTGGACCTGCAAACCGTGCGTTTGACCGACAACTCGGGTGATCACTGAGGGTTGATGATCATAGAACTATCAAAAAAAGGGGAAATAACATGTCAATCATTGCCTGGCTCATCTTAGGTCTGATTTCCGGTTTCATTGCGAGCAAGCTGGTGAACAAAACCGGCGATGGCCTGGTGATGGATATCGTATTGGGCATCATCGGGGCTGTCGCGGGCGGTTGGCTGTTCAACCGTTTCGGCATGCCCGGAGTGACCGGACTCAATATCTACAGCATGCTCGTGGCGGTCGTGGGTGCGGTTGTCGTGCTGGTCATTTACCATGCTGTCATGCGCCGAGCTTAATCGGAGGCCTTAAATAGGGGGAATATCATGAATCGTCTGCTGCGCACGTTGGCTCTCTTGTCCTTACCTCTCGCATCGATCGGCATCGCCAGTGCGGCTGGCTACTCGGACACCATTGCAATTTTCAAAAACGCCGGCTCGAGCGGCGCATTTTTCTCCAAGAGCTATGCCTATGCGGTATTTCCCACGATCGGCTCCGGCGCTCTGGTGGTAGGCGGCGCTTACGGCAAGGGCCGGGTGTACGTCCATGGCGTCTATACGGGTGATGCGACCCTCAAGCAGGTGAGCGTCGGATTCCAGGCCGGCGGCAAAGGCTACAGCGAAATCATCTTTTTCGAAGACAAGCGCGCGCTGGAAGAGTTTGAGTCGGGCAACTTCGAATTTGGTGCAGACGCCAGTGTCGTCGCCGTCACCGCTGGCGCCAATGCAGGGGCCGCGACCAATGGGACTAGTGCCGGAGCCAGCGCGGGTCCGAACGACGCGGTCACCCGGGGTGTCTACCAAAAAGGCATGGCGGTCTTCTCGGTCGCCAAAGGCGGGCTGATGTACTCCGCTTCCGTCGCGGGTCAAAAATTCTCCTATACCCCGCGCGGCGCCAAAGCCGACTAGGCGACGCCAATGCGAAGCATCCTGTTGGCGGCGGTATTTCTGTCCGGACAGTCAATCGGACAATCCGCGCCCGAAATTGCTTTCGATTCCACACCGGATTTCTTCAAGCTTCCCGAGGGCGTTTATTTCGGCGAAGTCGCCGGTATTGCCGTCAATTCCAGGAAACATGTGTTCGTTCTGTCCAGGGGCAACACCGTCGGTCCCGCCTATGGGGCTGCCGCCGCGCAGCTGCTCGAGTTCGATGCCGCCGGCAAATTCGTACGCGAAATCGGCAAGAATCTGTACGCCTGGTCATTTGCGCATGCAGTGCGGGTCGATCGATACGACAACATTTGGGTTGCAGACAAGGGTTCGGATGTCGTGGTGCGCTTCGATCCTCAAGGTCGGGTGACCCGGGTATTTGGGCGCAAGGCCGAGGCCTCGGATGAAAGCGCGCATCCGCTGGAGCACCCCAAGCCGCCGCTGCCGCCCGTCGACGGCTTGTTCCGGCAGGTTACCGACATGACCTGGGATTCAAGCGATAACCTGTACATCAGTGACGGCTACATCAATTCACGCGTGGCCAAGTATGACAAGGATGGCAACTGGGTTGGATCCTGGGGCGAGCCCGGCACCGGGCCCGGTCAATTCAATAATCTGCACGCGATCGCGATCGATCTGCAAAATCGCATTTACGTCGCAGACCGCGGCAATGTGCGCATTCAGGTTTTCGATACGTCGGGCAAACTGCTGAACAGCATCAAGATCGAGGCGTCGGCTCCTCCCAATGCGCCCGTTGCGATCGGCAACCGGCCCTCGGAGGCGAGCCCCGGAAATTTGCACCCTGGCGCGCCTTGGACGCTGTGTATCACGCCAGGACCGGTGCAGTATCTTTACGTATCGGATGCCTATCCTGGACGAATTTATAAACTAAACCTTGATGGCAAGGTACTCGGATGGCTCGGGGGCACGGGCAAGACGCTGAAGAAATTCGGCTGGATCCATGAGATCGCGTGTCCGTCGGAGAATGAACTGTATGTCGCAGAACTGCTGAATTGGCGGGCGCAGAAGCTCACACTGCATCCTTAAAAGAGTTACTAACAAAAGATAAGTCTGCGGTATCGTCCGATTCCGAACGAGCCGCCATCCCATTTGGCCGATAAGCGTGAAATGTAGGAAAACTCTGTCAACCGCGCACGCTCAAACGCACCGCGGCGGCGGGCGTTAGGCTGTATGATCAATTATCATAAACTCAAGGGCTCGCCGGCTCGCGGCAATGCAGGATACTCGTATAACTATTGTCGGTATTGGCGCTTCCGCCGGCGGGCCGAGATGTCCGTCTCGCTTCCCGCATCGCTAATGGCGGACGCGCGGATTAATGCATCGCGCCCCGCCGCATCGGGATCCAGATCTCAGTCGCTCCGGGTGCTCATTGCCGACGACAATCGAGACGGTGCCGAGACGCTGGGCATGTACTTGGGCTTGTCCGGCCACGATGTGCTTCTTGCCCATACCGGTGCGGAGGCACTCGAGATGGCGTCGCGCTGCAAGCCGGATGCTGTCGTGCTCGACATCGGCATGCCGGTGCTCAACGGCTACGAGGTTGCGAAGAAAATTCGCCTCGAAGCATGGGGCACAAATCTCAACTTGATCGCCGTCACCGGCTGGGGCCAAGAGAGCGACAAGCGCCTCGCGTACGCAGCAGGATTCGATCATCATCTGACCAAACCGGTCGATCCGGAACAACTCGAACGCCTTCTTACAGAAGGCAAATCCCCGCCGGCTTGAACTCCGAGTCGCAATGGACATCGCTTAACCTCGGCCGCACATGAGTTCCGTACATCCTGCGTGCGACTCAACCGTTGCGCATTGCGCAAAGGCCTCATCGGCCGGCCCGCGCACGACGCTGGTGCTGGCAACCACCATTCTTGCGTCGGGCCTGGCATTCGTGGACGGATCTGTAGTCAATGTCGCCTTGCCGACGATTGCGCGAAGTCTCAACGCCGACGCCGGCGAGCTGCAGTGGGTGGTCAATGCTTACTTGCTGCCCTTGAGCGCCTTGCTGCTGCTCGGCGGTGCCGCAGGCGATCACTTCGGGCGTCGCCGTCTGCTCATTGCAGGCACGGCGCTCTTTGGCCTGGCATCGCTCGGCTGCGCGCTGGCCCCCGGGCTTCCTACGCTGCTCGCGAGCAGACTGCTGCAAGGCATCGGGGCCGCAATGCTCATGCCGAATAGTCTCGCCATACTCGGTCAAACCTTTTTCGGCGAATCGAAGGGCCGCGCAATTGGAATTTGGGCTGCAACGGGTGCTGCGATGGGTGCGGTCGGACCGGTGATCGGAGGTTGGCTCGTCGATTCCGGCAGTTGGAGAGCGATTTTCATTTTGAATCTACCGCTGGCGTGCGCGGCCATCATCTTGGCATGGCTATATGTTCCCCAAGACCGACACAACAGCGCGTATCCGCTTGACAGCTTCGGCGCAGTATTGGCCACGACCGGATTGGCGGCGTTGACGTGGGCGCTCACAATCGGCTCCGGCACCCACGGCTTCACACCCACCGCGTTCGCCGCCGCCGCGATCGCCGCGATGTTGCTGTTTTCTTTCGTGCATCTTGAAAAGCGGCGGGGCCCGCAGGCGATGATGCCCGTCACCCTGTTTGCCTCCAAAAGCTTCGTGGGCTTGACGATTTTTACGTTCCTGCTTTACGGCGCGTTGGGAGGGCTGTTCATACTGGTACCGTACGTGTTGATCAATGCCGCCGGCTATTCTGGAACCGCCGCCGGTGCGGCTCTGCTGCCCCTGCCTCTGACGCTCACCGTGGCCTCGCCGTTGGCCGGAGCCCTTGCTGTCCGGGTAGGTGCGCGCCTTCCGCTTGGATTCGGTCCGCTCGTCGTAGCCGCCGGGTTCCTTCTGGCGCTACGGATTGATTCCAGCGCGAACTATTGGACCAGCGTGCTGCCGATGATGGTTGTGATCGCACTCGGCATGAGTGCCGCCGTTGCACCGCTCACCACGGCCGTGCTGACCGCGGTGGATGCACAACACACCGGCTCCGCATCCGGACTGAATAGTGCCGTCGCTCGGACCGGAGGATTGGTCGCAACGGCAATGCTCGGTTCCGTGCTGGCGGCGGCCGGCAATCAACTGCTCGTCGCATTTCACTTGGCGATGCTGATCAGCGCGGCAGCTTGCGTCGCCGCCTCACTTAGCGCCTTTGCATTATTGGATCGAAAAGACACCGGCGAGAAGGGTCGATAGCGACAGTTTTTTCGAAAAATGCCTGTCTTACAAATTTAGAGATTTTCGCCTACAGACGCCGATTTTCAAGCTGGTCAGCATCGCGTGGTTTAATTCAACTCCATGGCAGAAGGATTGCCCAAATGGAACAAAATGCTCGGCTTGCGCGCGAATCAGATGTTTGGTGGCCGGAGAAGCTCGGCCAACCGGCTACCAGCGGGTCACAATACGGCAGGCGTTATGCATATTTTCGCGAGCTTCGCCGGCTCATTATAGAGTCGTACGGCAAACTCGCGGTCTACCATACCGGCGATCTGCAGATCAGCGGAATCTGTCCGAATAGCAGCCGCGCGATGTCGCTGACGTTTTACAGTCAGGATGGATTGGTCGATATTGACGAATTAAGACAGATCAGCTGACGGTCGATGTGAGCGCCTCGGCAAGCGCGCGTTGGGTGAAGGGCTTGGAGAGCCGCCCGACTGACGCGCTGATCCCGTGAGGTAATTCTGCAAAGCCCGTGGCTAGGATCACGGGCAGGGCCGGGCGTCGCGCGCGCACGGCCTCGATCAGCTGCATGCCGGTCATCCCGGGCATAGCCTGGTCGGTTATTAGAACATCGATTGCCGCCACGGAATCCACTTCCTCGATCGCTCGGGCGCCTGAACCGACTGCGATGACTTTATGCCCCAAGTCCTCGAGCATCGCGGCGATGTTCGCGAGCACCAAGCTGTCGTCATCAACCGCCAAGACACACAATTGCCGCTTGGTTTGCGGAACATCTTTAGCATCCGCGGAGGCGCCCACTGATTTCTCATCAACATCCGTTGCAATGGGAAACCACAACTCAATGGTTGTGCCGCGACCCACTACGCTGTGGACGAGGAGTTTGCCGCCGGACTGCCCCGTCAGACCGTCGACCATCGAAAGACCCAATCCGGTGCCCTTGCCGACCCCTTTGGTCGTGAAGAAGGGCTCGGTTGCGCGCGCGAGCGTGGCCTCGTCCATTCCGTGACCCGTGTCGGAGACCGAAAGAGTTGCATAGTCGCCCGGCGGAAGGCCCGTCATGTGACCCTCCCTGATCGTGTATTCCACCACCGAAATGGCGATGCTGCCGCCATTGGGCATGGCATCGCGGCCGTTGATGGCCAGATTCAAAAGCGCGGTTTCGAGTTGATTCGCATCCGTGCGCACGCGCACGGCTTCGCGGGGGAAGTGTGTCTCAACGCTGATCATGGGCCCCAGCGAGCGCTCCAACAATTCCATCATGTTGTTGACCAAGGCGGCCAGATCCACCGCCTCATGTTTTAGCTCCTGGCGCCGCGCAAACGCCAACATGCGCTGGGTCAGCGACGAACCGCGCTTAGCCCCGAGCACCGCGTTGTCCAAGAGCGCCAACAGCCGCTGATCATTCGGCAACCGCTTGCGCAGAAGCTCAAGACTGCCAAGAATTGCCATGAGCAGGTTATTGAAGTCATGCGCCGCGCCGCCGGTGAATTGGCCCACGGCCTCCATTTTTTGTGCCTGACGCAGTCGCGCTTCCGCGTCGCGCCGTTGGGTGATGTCGCGCGTAATCTTCGCGTAACCGACCAGCCGCCCGTCGGAATGGATGGCGTCGATGATGACATTAGCCCAGAAGCGGGTGCCGTCCTTGCGCACGCGCCAGCCTTCAGTTTCCAACCGGCCTTCGCGCGCTGCCGTACGCAGCCCTGCGGCTGGAACTCCTGCCGCTCGATCCGCTTCGGAGTAAAAACATTCGAAGTTCTTGCCGATAATTTCCGCCGCGTCGTAGCCCTTGATGCGTCGCGCACCGGAGTTCCAACTCACGATGCGTCCGGTAGGGTCCAGCATGAAGAGCGCGTAATCCGTAACGCTCTCGACGAGCAGTTCGAAGCTGCGCTCGCTTTCCTGCAGGCGCCGGAGTGCCGCCTCGAGCTCCTCGGTACGCCCTTTGATCTTTTCTTGCAGTTCAGCCTTAAGCTGCCTCTGAATGTCTGCCAGCTTGTTCCGCTCCGTGACGTCTCGCGTGACGGCAAGTTGCGCCACGGTACCATCGCTCAATGCGATCGGTACCGCATGCGTTTGCATGTTTCGCCGCTCGCCTTTCAAACCGACAATGTCGAACTCCCAGACGAGCTTTTCACCATCGCATACACGCTCATGATTGGCGATCCACTCATTCCTGTGCTCGAACGCGATCAAGTCGAACGCGCATGCCTGCGCGACGCTCTGCCAGGAATCGGCTTCTATCATCGCGAGGCCTGCGGGATTCATTTGCAACAGGCGGCCATCTCTTGCCACCACCTTGATGCACTCGGGACTGGTTTCGGTGATCGCGCTCAGCAAGTCGCCGGACGGGTTCAGGCGATTATCCTGCGGCGTCTTGTTTGACTGCTTTTTGCCGGCGAGCACTCCGATTCCCCGTAACGCGTCCCAATGACATCAATTTACACTGATCCGCGGCCCTTGACTGCCAGGCGCTGAAGCGCCGAGCGTAGGAAAGGCCTTACATCCGAACCGACGCACCGGGAATTGAGTCGCAGGCTGGCCGGCCCCATCGTAGCAGCATGGATTTCTGCGGAATAATTCAAAAGAGGAAAAAGCTATGCATAAGTTAGTAATTTCTACGGCCGCGGTGCTGGCCATAGCGGCGTTATCAGGATGCAACAACGCGAAATCACCGGACGCCGTGGCCAACGATGTGGCAGCGGCTCAGGCCAAGAGGGCTTCGCAGGTGGCGAATGCTAAGCAAGACGCCGCAAAAGACGAGAACAAGGCAGAGGCAAAGGTCGACGATAAGACAAATGACCTTAACAACGTAAATGCCAAGGGCGCCTACGACGTCGCGATGGCGCAGGCCGACGGCGACCACAAGGTCGCGCTCCAGAAGTGCGAAGCCGCATCCGGAGACGCTCAGAAAGCATGCAAGGATCAGGCGGACGCCAAGTACGATCTTGCAAAAGCCAATGCCAAGGCAATGCTGGCCGCCCAGAAACCTTGAGGCGCCAGAAACCTTGAGGCGCCAGAAGCCTTGAAAGTAGGCCTCACAGCCGGCTCAGGATCGCTTGGATTCGGGCCGGCTGAGCTTTCATAGAGCTGAACTCCCATAGATATAGACTCATCCGCGCTCCTCTAGCGCATCAGGCAGCGATTTCTGGGCTGATTCGCCCAAATAACACGCCTTCTTGAGGACGGTCCCGAAACAGCGGGCTGCGCCGCGCCGGCGTCCAATTCCCGCCGTCCTACTCCGCCCACCCTTCTCCGCTCAGCCGCCAGGCCCAGGCTATGGCTTTTATTCGCCTGACTGCATCCGATACATCGGGCGGCTCGAAGTTATCCGCACTAGCCCGATAACACCAGCCCAAGGAGCCTTTCGATGAGCATGAGCAAACACCGACAACTACTGATAGGGGTGCTTGCCGCCTCTGTCGCCGGCGGGGCGCTGGCATCAAGCCATCGCGAAGCGCCCTTTATCAGCACGCGCCCGAGTGTGGACGGCACTGACTTCTACATGTTCAACAGCTACGAGCAAGGCAGAGCGGGATTCGTGACCCTCATTGCCAACTATGTGCCGCTGCAGGATCCACAGGGTGGGCCCAACTATTTCAATCTCGATGACAATGCTCTCTACGAGATTTCCATCGACAACACCGGTTCAGGCAAGGCCAACCTCACGTTTCAATTTCGCTTCACCACCACCACACACGGTCTCGCGGTTCCGGTAGGTTCGAAAATGGTTCCCGTGCCTTTGACCAATATCGGGCCGGTCAGCGCGGGAAATACCACTGCGCAAAATGTTTCCCAGACCTACACGCTCACCCTGGTGAAAGGTGATCGGCGCACCGGGACCGTGCTTCCGGTCGAGAATTTTGCCACCGGCAGCACCACGTTTGCCAAGCCCTTGGATAACATCGGCAACAAATCGATTCCGAATTATGCTGCCTACGCCGCAACCTTCGTCTATCCGATCCTGATTCCCGGATGCGGACAGGGCAAGGTATTTGTCGGGCAACGCCAGGATCCCTTCTTTCTGGATTTGGGGGGAACTTTCGACCTGGTTAACTACCACTACCCGGTCGAGCAGCTGGTCCCCGCCGGGACGAGCACGCGCAATTTCGGCACCAATTCCCTCGCCGGATTCAACGTGACCTCGCTCGAGCTCGAGGTCCCGGCCTCGTGTCTTACGAACGGTTCGGATCCTGTGATCGGCGCTTACACCACAGCGAGCTTGCGCCAAGCGGCAGTGCTCAATCCCACCCCGCAGAGTGCGAAGAGCGCGGCCAGCGTCGGTCCCGTCGCGTCCCCTACCGGACCGGAACTAGCCGGTGGCGCTTGGAGCCAGGTTTCGCGTCTCGGAATGCCCCTGGTGAACGAATTGGTAATTGGATTGCCCGACAAGGATCGTTGGAACACCACCACTCCGGTACAGGACGCCGAATTCGCCGACTATGTAACCAACCCTTCTTTGCCGGTGTTGGTCCAGGCGCTGTTCGGCAGTGCAGGCGTGCTCGCCCCCAATGTGTACCCGCGAACAGATCTCGAAGCGGTATTCCTCACCGGCATTGCGGGCGTGAATCAGCCTGCCAAAGTCCAGGCGCCGGCTGAAGAGCTGCGCTTGAACACCGGCACGCCCGTCACCCCGTACGCTTCGCAAAAGGACCTTGGTGTTCTTGCCGGCGATTTGTCCGGCTATCCCAACGGCCGTCGGCCAATCGATGACGTCGTGGATATCACGCTGCGGGTCGCGATGGGTGTTCTTCTGAAACCCTACGACGGCAGCTCCGCGGATCCGGATCCGGCTTCGGACGCCTCCCGGCAGTTGGGCTATACCGACGGCGTTCAAGCCAATCCGGCCAACTTCCTGACCGCGTTCCCGTACTTGAATACCCCGATCGCGGGCTCACCAAACTTTTGAGGTCGACCATCATGAACGCGAGAATTGGATTGATCATCAGTGCTGCGGTGTTAGGTTGTGCGCTGCTGGCGGGTTGCGGAGGTAGCCACCATACGCCGGTACAGACGAGTGGCGGGCCGCCGCCACCGCCGCCGCCGCCAACGACCAAGGATCTGGATACGGACGCGGTACTGGCCATCGTGCAGACGCAGACCTCGGAGACTACCGATCCGTTTGAAGTGAACGACGCCGCGATTGCAGTAACTCCCATCGGCGATGAGACCAGTTCGCCGGTGAGCGTCAATGCCACCTGACCGAATCAGCCAGCCCCGCGTCTTGCGGGGCTGGCGCTTTGCACTCGGCGTTGTGGCACTGTCGACTGCCGCCGGGACGTCTTTCGCGCTTGCGGGACCCTATGTTCCGGCGGATGACAACGCGGTTCTCGCGGAAGTTGCCGCCGGCACCCGCCATGCCGACGTGTCGGCGCGCCGCCTGGCGCGCGGCCGGCTGGATGTAGCGATTCCTTTGGCGCAGTTCTACATTCAACAATCGCGCCTCAGCGGCGATCTGCGGTACTTGGGTTACGCCCAAGCGGTGCTTGCACCCTGGGTGAAACAGACAGTCCCTAAGCCTGAGGTTTTGGTGCTGCAGGCCACACTGGAGCAAAGCCGCCATGAGTTTGCGGCCTCGCTGGCCACGCTCGATCATGCGCTCGCCGTGCGGCCCGAAGATCCGCAGGCCCTGCTTATCCGTGCGACGGTCCTGCGCGTACTCGGCCGCTATCCGGAAGCGAGCGCCGCGTGCGAGCAGTTTTCAAAGGTTGTGGAGCCGCGGTTGGCTGAACTTTGCAGACAGAGCCTGCGCGGCTTGAGCGGCCACCTCGTATCGGCCTATTCCTCCCTGACTGAAATTTCGACGCAGGGTTGGCTCAACACTGAAAAGTCCTGGCTGTATTCCGAATTGGGAGAAATGGCGGTGCGTCTTGGTCGCGATGAGGAGGCCGCACGCTGGTTTCAGCAGGATCTTCGCCTGGCGCCAACGGATTTTTATGTGCGTGCCGCCTACGCGGATCTGTTGTTGCGACAAGAGCGGCCCGCGGACGTATTGTCGCTTTTGCAAGGCCAAGAGAGTTATGAACCGCTGCTGCTGCGAATCGCGATCGCACAAAAACGACTGCACGACCCGGCGCTCAGTCAAAGCAGCGCACGCCTGCAAGCGGCATTTGCAGCAGAGTTGCGGCGCGGCGAAGCCGTGCATCGACGCGAGCAAG
>Ga0210402_10005880_pt1 | contig 10920 bp, 7 predicted proteins | sample IncBWC7MmetaG_FD_161055 | JGI IMG/M metagenome (GOLD analysis project Ga0210402, IMG submission 161055) | Forest soil microbial communities from Barre Woods Harvard Forest LTER site, Petersham, Massachusetts, United States - Inc-BW-C-7-M | ecosystem: Environmental > Terrestrial > Soil >... | reverse complement strand
ATCGAATACATCAATACCGGCGGCTACTATCACTCGCTCCCCGGCGATCCGCTGCGCACGTTTATTGACACGACCGCGGAAGTGCAGCGCGCGATGGGTTTCCAAAACGAGAAAGATCACCCGGAAGTCGCGCCCTCACAATTCGAAATCAACTATGGCTACGGTGAAGTCGTCTCTGCCGCCGACCAGATTCAGCTTTACAAGTTGATTTGCCGCCAAGTGGCCACCAACATGGGTTTCACGGCGTGCTTCCTGCCGAAGCCGGTGGTCGGCGTCAACGGCAACGGCATGCACACCAACGTTTCCATCAGCAAGGACGGCAAAAACCTCTTCTGGGATCCCAAGGGCGAGGAGAAACTCAGCAAGTTCGGCTGGGAATTCGTGGATCGCATTCTCAGCCACGGCAACGATATCTGCTTGCTGATCAATTCCAGCGTAAACGCGTATCGCCGGCTCGACCCGCACTTCGAAGCGCCCAATCAGCTCAATGCTTCGGCAGTCAACCGCGGCGCCATGGTACGTATCCCCATCGGCAACGAGAAGAGCATGCGCACGGAGGTGCGCGCCGTTGCTCCCGACTCGAACCCCTACATGGTCATGTATTCCATCTTCAAGACCGGCCTCGACGGCGAGATCGCCAAGATCAAAAATCTGCGCTCGGCGCAGCGCTACCTCCCGGACAATATCTATGCCGCGCTGGAAAATTTCGAGAAGGCGGAATGGACCACCACGCTCTTCGGAGCTGACGTCAAGGCCCGCTATGCGGATCTGAAGCGCGGCGCAGCGGACCGCTGTCCGCGCTCTCTGGGCACGGTGGTGAAAGTCCCCGAGGTCCAGTTCCACCACGAGGTGTACAACCAGTTCCTGTGGAACCAGTTCTAGAAATATTTCTGCAAATGAAGCAAAAACGCCCCGGCCGATTCCGGGGCGTTTTTGTTTTGCGGCCTAGATGTTTTCGCGGAAGCGTCTAGTTTTTCTTGGCGAAGGGGCGGGAGGCGGTGACGCCTTTGCTTTCGGTTACGGTGATGGTTTGGCCGGCCGTAACGTTCGAAAGATGATCGACCTGACCGCTGGGCCAGCGAACTTCGATCGCGTCGGCTTTTTCTGTGTGGGCGAGGCCGAAGGTCAGAACCAATTCGCTGGCGGAGAGATAGCTGGAACCACTGCGCGGGATCTGCGTTTGCGTCTCGCCTCCGGCCGTGAGTTTGACGGTTGCGCCGATGCCATCACGGTTGGATTTTGTGCCGATCAATTTGATGCGCAGACTGTGATTGGAAGCGGCGGCACCTTGCGCTTCATTCCGGAAAAGATAGACTGGGCCGCCATTCGTAGAAAGCAACAAATCCAGCCGGCCATCGTTGTTGATATCGGCGTAGGCGGCGCCACGGCCCACGCGGGGAGAAGCGAAAGCTGGGCCGAGTGACTTGGTGACTTCTTCAAAGTTGCCTTTGCCAATATTGCGGAACACATGCGGGGGCATGGCATATTTCACGTTGGCCTGCACGCGTTGAATGTCGGCATCAATGTGGCCGTTCGCAACGAGAACGTCGGGCCAGCCGTCGAGATCGTAGTCGAAGAAAAAGCAGCCGAAGCCGAGAGTGAGCAGGGAAGCGCGTCCGATTTCCGAGCGCGGAGCTTCATCAACGAAGAGTCCTTTGCCTTCGTTGTGATAGAGCGAAAGCATCTGATTCGAGAAATTCGTGATCAGCAGGCTGGGAAAGCCGGAGTGATCGTAGTCGGCTGCGTCCACTCCCATGCCGGCGCGGGCCACGCCGTCTTCGCTGAAGGCGATTCCCGCGACCACCGCTTTTTCGGTGAATGTGCCATTGCCATTGTTGCGATAGAGTTTGTTTGGTTGCGTATCATTCGAAAACAAGAGATCGAGCCAGCCGTCATTGTCGAAATCGAGCACGGCGACACCGAGAGTCTTTGACGTGGGCTCGGCGAGGCCGGCTTTCTGCGTTACGTCCTCAAACGTGCCGTTGCCACGATTGTGCCAGAGCCGAACGGAAGTTCCTTTGTAGGATTCCGGTGTGCAGTACGACTTGCTTTTGCCGTCGAGCGTGCAATAGAGATCCGTCTCCGGCGTCCACTGGACATAATTGCCGACCACCAAGTCCAGATGGCCGTCCTTGTCGTAGTCCACCCAGGCGCCGCTGGTGCTGAATTCCTTGGGTCCGAGCAGGCCTGCTTTTTGCGTGACATCCGTGAACGTGCCGTTGCCATTGTTGTGAAATAGATGGCTCTGCCCGTACGCGGTGACGAAAAGATCGTCGAATCCGTCGTTATCATAGTCGCCGACGGCTACGCCCATTCCAAAAAGTTCGACGTCGAGCCCAACCTTGTGCGTCACGTCGGTGAACGTGCCGTCGTGATTGTTGTGATAGAGCTTGGGCGTCGAGTGTTTCTGAACATGACCAGGCCAGCTCATGCCGTTCACAAGAAAAATGTCCGGCCAGCCGTCGTTGTCGTAGTCAATGAAGCCGACGCCCGGTCCCATGGTTTCCGGCAGGAATTTCTTTCCGAAGGCGCCATTATTGTGAACGAAACGAATTCCGGCCTGCTGGGTGATATCTCGAAACGTCACTGAACCAGCATCGGGCGCCGCAATAGCCACGACCGCGGATTTTTGCTGAATGAAAATAGCGCCACAAGCGCACAAGAGAACAACCAGGAAAAAGCGCTTCACTCGGGCCTCGCGATGGGGTCGCGCCCGACGCCAAGAGCGTCGGCGACCTTGTTGATGTAGGTGAACCAGGCGGCAATCAGCGTGATCTGAAGGATTCCCTTATCATCAAAGCCGGCGGCGCGCAGCTTCGCGTGATCTTCCGGCGAGCACTGAGTGGCATCTTTCGTCAGCTTGACGACGTAATCGAGCATCACGCGATCCTGCTCGCCGAGCGGCGCAGTGCGATAGTCCTTGCGGAGGGCGTCCACCATTTTTTCATCCAGCGTGACTCGACGCAGAAACTCTGCGTGGGATTCGATTCAATAATGGCATCGGTTGGTCACCGAGACGACTGTCGCGATCATTTCGTGCTGATGGCGTTTCAACGGGAGATCCGGCGACAGCAAGACGCCGTACGCTGAAAACGAATGATAGAGAGCGTCTGGAATAAGCGAATGCGACGCCGTGATGTTGTTCTCCTCTCCGCGATCAACGGCTGGCGCTGGCGTGCGGTATTCCGGCGGGTAGAGCTTGCGCTCCTCTTCGATCGCGCGCTTCACCAGCGGGTCTTCGTCCATGCGAAGAGTCTTGATCCAGGTCATTAGCCCTCTCGGTTCAATTGGGAATCGTTGCGGAAGATTATCGCCCACCGCCGGGCTTCACGCCATCTTGCGGCGCCGTTTTTGCAGCAGCCTTTGGCGCGGGTGATTTTCTCTGTGGCGAGGGAGCAAGCACGACGCTGACGTGTTCGTGAATCGCCTGCCGCTCGTTGTTGTCTTCAGGGTGCGTCTGGCGGTACGGTCCGGTGATGGCTTGCGCCGACTCGTCGGCCTTGAAACGTAGGTAACGCGCTTTGTGTTCGTTGGCCTTGGCGTCGTCGCCTAAGCCGTTGTAGCAGAGCATTAAATTGTAGTGCGCCTGCAGATCTTCAGGGTCAATCGAAAGAGTCCGTTCGAATTCCTTGACCGCATCGGCGTAGCGCTTCTGAAGAAATAGTACGCGGCCAAGTTCGTTGCGCACGACGCGGTCGCGCGGAAATTGTTGCAGCACGGTCCGCAAGTGGGCGATCGCGCCGTCGTAATCGCCATCTTCCTTGAGCGCGCGAGCGTAGAAATAGTTCGTGCGTCCAAGCTGCGCGTTGATGGCGAGAGATTTCTCAAGGACCTTGCGCGAGCCGGCGGTGTCGCCTTCCTGAAGCAGGGCGCGGCCGATGTTGGTCCAACCGTCCGGATTCTTCGGGTCCGCCTCGGTGATTTTCTCGAACGCAGCGGCGGCGGCTTTCAAGTCGCCTTGTAAGAACAATCCGATGCCGTAATCGTTCCAGCGGGTCCAATCCTCTTTGGTGCTGACCATCTTTGGCTGAGGTGCCGGAGCGGTTCGCGGTAGAACGCGGAGAGTCTTGGTGTCTTCGGCAACGATGGTGACGGGAAGATCGGGAATCGTCTTGAGATTGCCGGACACATGCGACGTATCGCCGTTGAGCTCCCACTTGCGATCGTCGTAGTCCGGTGTGGTCGGCGTGACATTGTACTGCACATTAGGTTCGACGCCCGCGAACGAGAAATGTGTATTAAACCAACTGAACTTCCGGTAGTTGAGTTTCGCATGCAGCGTAATTTTGTCTCCCGCATTTTCCGGAATGTGGAGGCGATAATGTGCGGTGTCCGCCGCGCCCGGAGGGATCAGATGGACGTAAACAACGGAGCGCGTCGCCCAGGCGTTTCTTTTGTTAATGAGATTGCCGTGTCCATCGATCTGCAGCGAACGATAGAAGTGCGCTCCGGGCTCGACGGGACCTTTGCCGTCTTCTTCCACTTTTCCGCTCCAGAAAATCGTCCGCCCTTTTTCATCCGTGGCTTGCAGTTCGAGCCAGACGTCGAAAGCGTCCACCGTGCCGCCAGGAAAAAAGTGACCAACCTTGCGCGTGCGCACAACCACGTCAACGCGGGCGTCATCGCCGCGCCGCACGGCTGCATCGGTGCGATCGATGGGAGCGGTGATAGGGCGGACTTCGCCGGCCGGGCCTTTCGGAAGTGAAATATCGGATTCTTCGCCAACCGCGAACGTCGTCGAAAGTTCCGGCTTCCCCAATTCGCTGCGGGCCGGGACGTTCGTTTCTTTGCCTGCCGGCGAAATGGCAAAAATATCGACGCTTAATTGCTTGTCCTGAAGGAATTTTTTGGCGAATTCGAATTGAGCTTGATCCTGATTTGCTATGGGAACGGCCGTGTTCGCCCCGGGGAAGCGATGCGAATGCACGAGTCCTTTGATGTTGCCGTCATCGCCCGAAGGCACCTGCGGCATGTGGCAGTCGGCGCAATTCATGGGCGCTTTCGGATAGTAGAACGCACGCGCTCCCTGGCCGGACACCCCGCTCGCCTGCCAGTTGTCGTACTCGTTGAAGCCACGAATCCAGCGGTAGTGATTCACGGGCACGTCCAGATGAACCTTGTGGCACGAAGAACAAAACTCGGCCGTATCCGCACGCATAAACGGCTTCAGAAAAGTGCGGCGGTGCGGCTCCGGGTTCAACCGAACAACAAAGTCGTGGAGTTTGCGAACGAACGGATTTTCGCTCGCGGCCAATTCGTGCAGCTTCGGATACTCCAGGAAAAAGTCGCCCTGGCCCATGGTGCTTTTCACTTGCACGATGCTGTGGCACATCAGGCAGCCGAGGCCGGCGCGCGCTTCCGGGCGGTCGACAATCTGTTTGATGGGCGTGTCGAACAAACCGCTGTAAAGTAGCGCGGGGTCGTGGCACCCCGCGCACCATTTGGACGAACGCACACCGGCGACTTCCTGCATGTACTCGATGCTCTTGCGGTACCACTGATTGTTGAACGAAGAGAAATGGTGCATCGAGCTGTCCCACTGTTTGTAGATATCCGCATGGCAGCGCTGGCAGGCGTCCGATTTCATGAAGTACCTGGAAGGAATGTTGCCGCCATGTTTGGTCTGCGCGGAGCTGGGGAAGAATTTCCCCTGAGGGCCGTCGCCTTCCGCATCCATGGTTTCCGGGGGCATCAGCGGATTGGAGATGCGATTCGCGTTTTTCCAAGCGACCTCGCGCGTCCACCATGTGCCTGCAGCGATGGCGCCTGTTAGCAGAGTTAGCGCGGCAAATCCCGAGCCGCGCCGGACAATACTGTCCCCCAGCCACCCTTTCGAAATGACCCAGGACGTTACCCAGAAAAGCATGCCAAGAACGCACAGCGCGATGTGGGCGTACAGCCACGGCTTCAGCCGAAGCGGCGTACCGATTTTGATCAACACGATTCCAAGGAGCGCTCCTCCAGCCAGCGAGAGCAAGCCAAGGCGAGCCATGAGAGACTCTTGACGGAGCAATCGGAAAAGAAAAAAGAGGAGAAGAATCGTTAAGACGATTCCGAGCACTACATGGAACAAATCCACAACAAAGTAAGAAATCGTGGCCGAGGGATATCCGTACAGATAAACCGCGCTAAGCCCCAGCGCCACAAGGAATCGCGATGACCACCGCTTTAGACGTTCAAGTTGCATCATCTCCACCTGGGCGTGCGGTATGCGGTTATCAAAAGAGCGGCCGGATGTCTAGGTCGCATCCGGCCGCAATTCAGTTTGGGGTGCCCCGAAGCAAGCCGTATGATGGCGACGCCGGAGGCGACAACGCTTGTGGGCATACTTATAAGGAATGGGCGCGAGGCTGGCAATAATGTAAAAGCATTAGAAGCCGGGTTGGGCATCTATCCCCTTTGTCTCCAGGCAATTGTACGTTTTCCCAGCGCGAAGATCTTTGTACTCCTCGGTGCGGCCGCTGGGCCAATCAATGACCACGCGATCGATTTTATCGCGCGAACCGAGGCCAAACGTTACGGGCAATTCCGATTGAGAAAGATAGCTAGAGCCTCCTCGCACGATTCTCGCTTGCACTTGCCCCTCGTGGAAAATGCGGACCGAGGCGCCAATAGCATCGCGATTCGACTTCGTGCCCTTGAGGTGAAAGCGAATGCTTCGAGGATTTGCTATTTGATCGTTGCGGTACAAATACGCTGAGCCGTTGTTGGTGGTCATCAGGATGTCCAGGTCGCCGTCGCGGTCGAAGTCTGCGAAGGCAAGGCCCCGGCCAACCTTCGGAGATTCGAAGCCTCCGCCAACCTGACCAGCCACGTCGCGGAATTTTCCGCCGCCCTGATTCAGAAAAAGTTGCGGCGGTTGCGCGTAGCCAACGTTTCCGCGGATATTGCGAACCGTTTCATCGATGTGGCCATTGGCGACCGCTAAGTCCAATGCGCCATCGAGATCGACATCAAGGAACATGCAGCCGAAGCCGAGAGTATTCCTCGACGCCGCGCCGACTCCAGAGGGGATGGACACGTCATCGAAAACTCCGGGGCCTGTAGCGCGATACAGACCGATCATTTCGTTGTCAAAGTTGGTGATGGCCACACCGGACTTGCCGGAACCATCGAAGTCTCCCGTGTCCACACCCATGCCGGCGCGAGCTTTTCCTTCGGTGCTGAAAGCCAGCCCGGCTTCCACGGCGACATCCTTAAATTTACCGTTCCTCAGATTTCGATACAGCTTGTTCGGCTGCGTGTCGTTGGCCACCAGCAAATCCGGCCAGCCGTCCTGGTCGTAGTCGAACATTGCCACGCCGAGAGATTTCGAGCTGCTGTCAAAAATGCCGCTGGTTGCCGTTACGTCTTCGAACGTGCCGTTGCCGCGGTTGTGAAAGAGCCAGCAGGTATCTCCGCGATACGCTTCCGGCGTGCAATAGGATTTGTGCGTGCCATCGAGGCTGCAAAAAACATCGCGCTCGGGAGACCAGCGGACATAATTGCACACGAAAAGATCCAGCAAGCCATCACGGTCATAGTCAAACCACAGTGCCGAAGGGCTGAAGCCTTGATGTCCGAAGAGACCGCTCGAACGCGTGGCATCCACGAAAGTTCCTTTGCCGGTATTGCGAAAAAGCCGGCTCTGCCCCACGCAGGTGATGAAAATGTCGGGAAATCCATCGTTGTTATAGTCGCCGACGGCCACGCCCATTCCGTACACCTCGACGTCGAGGCCCGCGCTTTGCGTCACGTCCGTGAAGGTGCCGTTGCGATTGTTGTGGTAGAGCCGCAGCGTGGATCGCTGGCGTTTGTGGCCGGGCCAGTCCATGCCGTTCACGAGCAGAATGTCCTGCCAGCCGTCATTGTCGTAGTCGAGGAACGCGCAGCCCGAGCCCAGCGTCTCTGGGAGCAGCTTGCCGCCATAGGCGCCGCTGTTGTGCCGAAACTGAATTCCCGCCGTGCGTGTAACGTCAGTCAGACCGAATGGGAGGGAAGAAGCGGGATTCGCAAGTGCCCAAGCCGGCGCAGCCGCGGTGGTTAGTCCTGCGCTGATGCCTGTGACAAGAAAATCGCGCCGATTCACGGCAAATTCACCAGGCCATTTCGAATCGCGTAAACCACCAGCTCTGCCGTCTTGTGAATTCCGAGCGTGTCCATGATATTGGCGCGATGCACCGCCACGGTATTCACGCTAAGATTCAAGTCTGCCGCGATCTCCTTGTTGGACTTGCCGGCCACGATGTGTTGCAGGATTTCCAGCTCGCGCGGAGTCAATCCACCGCCACGCTCTCCCTTGAGCGCATCCGGGCGGGAGACTTGCGGGTCGAGCACGGTCATGCCGGCCGCGATGCTTTTCACAGCGCTGACCAGGTCGAGATCCATAGCATTTTTCAGCACGTAGCCGCGCGCGCCCGCTTCCAGCGCCTGGTTCACCAATGTTTCCTCGGAATGCATGCTCAACATCAGGATTCCTGCTTCCGGAAATTTCTCCAGGATTTTTCGCGTCGCTTCGATGCCACTCAATTCCGGCATGGCGCAGTCCATCACCGTGACTCTGGGCCGCAGCTCGCAGGCCAGCCGCACAGCTTCCTTGCCGTCGCTGGCTTCCCCGACTACGGAAATTGCCGGATCATCTTCTAACATGCGACGAAATCCGCGGCGCACAAGCGCGTGATCGTCCGCCAGCAAAACCGTTATCTTAGGCGCCATTGGCATCCACTTTGATCCTGGGAATCTGGAGGCGGACCTTGGTCCCACCTTGCGGTCGCGGCGAGATTGCCAGCGTGCCGCCGATTAATTCGGCGCGTTCCCTCATAGCGACCAACCCGATTCCGCGCTGCGATTTTTCTGCCAGGAAGCCCTTGCCATGATCTTCCACTTCAAGCTCGAGCGAATCCGGCGAGAATCTCAGCCGGACCCAGGCATCACCGGCCCCCGAATGGCGGCTCACATTATTCAGCGCTTCCTGCAGCACGCGATAAATATGGACTCCTGCGCTGGTCTCTACGGGAAACGGCTGTCCCGTCTTTTCGTAGTGCAACGCAAGACCGGTTTGCCGGCCAACTGTGGGAATATACCAGTCGAGAATGCTTTCCAAGCCTGCTTCTTCGAGCAACACCGGATGAAGAGCCTGTGAAAGCGTGCGGATATTGTTTAGCGTCGATTGCGCAATTTCCTGCACTTCTTTCAAATCCTCGCGCAGAGGCGAACCTTCCGGAGCGTGTTTGTCTGCGCGGCCGAGCATCGAACCGATCGCCGTCAGAACCTGGCCGAACTCATCGTGCAGTTCGCGGGAAATGTGACGCAGCGTCGATTCCTGAGTGGAAATCAGTTTCTGCGCCAAATCGCTGCGCTGCTCGGAAAGTTCCGCGAGGCGCGCAAAAACCTGGCGGTTGCTGCGAATCAGATACAAGCTTGTCAGAACAATCGCAATCAGCGTTGCGGCCAGAAAAAGATAGAGCTGCCGCTGCACGCCGTTGTAAATCTGGGCGATGCTCGCCGCGGCTTGTTCCTCGCCTTCGTTGTTTTCCACTAGCAGCCGCGAAACAGCCGTACTAAGCGCCTGCTGGCGCGCCTGCAGCGAGAGCCGAATCTGCTCTCGCGCTTCCGGCTCTTTGCCGCCTTGTGCGAGCGCGAACATCCGGTTTACGGCGTCCCAGAACTGCGCCATCGATTGAGAAAGATAGCGCCGCTGGTCCGGCGTGCGGTTCGCAACCGCCAGGCTCTCTTCAAGCTTCAACCCTACATCCAAGTCCTGGCGAACGCGTTCGAACTGTGCCATCCACGCCGTCAAAGGATAAGGTTCCGTTGTGTCCAGCATGTCTCGCATGGCCAGCGCGATGGAATTGAGATCGTTCTGGACGCGCAACAATTGCAGCGAATCTTTCCGGTTGCGATCCACCATCTCGCTCTGGAGTTTTCGCAGACCGGCGAGCTGAACAGTAATATAGGACGCATAAGCCAGCACCGCGGCCAGCGTGATCACCAGCCCCAGCAGCAGTCCATTCGTGGGCGAGCGTTGTGAGGATGCAGCATTTGGCACGGCCTAAGGATACATCAGGCTGCGGCTTGACGGCGCAGCAGGAGCACCACACAAATCAGAGTCGCCGCGAATGCCAGTGGCACGAGCAATCCTACGCGCAAGCTGCCGGAGATTTTTGAGACTATGCCGATCGACTCGGAGCCTGCCGATCCGCCGAGAGAAGCGAGTGCAAAAAGGATTCCCCCGATTTTCTTCGCGCGCGCTCCGTACCATCGAGAGAGCCACGCAATGAAAATAGGGTAAACACTCGCGCAGCCGAGTCCGACCAGGAAAACCGCCAAGGTGGCAACCGGTAGCGATCTGGAGGCGATCAGCAATGCCGTCGCTCCTGCCGCGAGGCTCAGGGCGCCCAGCACCAACTTTCGCTCATGCACGTACCGAAGAACTGGTGTTGCGGCGGCGCGGCCGGATGTGAGACCGGCATAAAAAAACATTGGCGCTAGGGTCGTCGTGCTCGTAATGCCGTTTGCGATCCGCTTGGCATATTCCGCAGCCCAGATGCCGATGCCGTTTTCCATTGCCACATAAATGAAAAACATGGCTGCCAGCGCGATCGTGACTCCCAATCCTATGCCAGGGGACGCCGTCGTGGCTGTGCTCGGGTCGCTCTCGTGCCTGTGTACGCCGAACGAGGTGAAGGACAGGCCAACAACAAGAATGGCACCGAACACCGCGGCGCCAGCCAGCAGCAAGCCGAGCCCATTGCGTTTCAACGCCAGGGCGATCAATGGGGAACAGCCCATCGCTCCCACGCCCCACGCAAAATTGAGCTGGTTCAGAAGTGATGAACTCTTCGCTCCTCCCAATTCGGCAACGGACAGATTTGTTCCGGGAGTGGTTAGCCCATAGCCCAAGCCGAAAGATGCCGTAGCCGCTAGAGCGACGCCGTGCGT
>Ga0210402_10005875_pt1 | contig 10923 bp, 8 predicted proteins | sample IncBWC7MmetaG_FD_161055 | JGI IMG/M metagenome (GOLD analysis project Ga0210402, IMG submission 161055) | Forest soil microbial communities from Barre Woods Harvard Forest LTER site, Petersham, Massachusetts, United States - Inc-BW-C-7-M | ecosystem: Environmental > Terrestrial > Soil >... | reverse complement strand
ATCTGTGGTCGGGCTATTCCGGAGACCTGCCTCACTTAAGCGTGCGATCGGGCGAGGGCGTGGATGAGTGGCTAGAGCAGGTTTTGGGCGAAGGCGCGCTGGTGGACGCGAGCGTTGGGGCCAAGGCCCTCAATCTGGATTACGGCCGGTATGCCCGCGCGGAAGCGGCGCTGGCCTGGCTGAACTGCCGCGTGACTGTGCGGCCGCAGGTGGCTTGTTCGCCGGCGATGGTGGTGGGCCCGTTGCTGGATAGTTTGGATGCCGCCTTGACCCACGCCGGTGCGCGGATTGTTCACCTGAAGGTGATGGCGCAATGTGAGACGGGGTACGTGAAGGCGGCACAGTGCGGCAACGGCCAGCAACCGGAGGTGGAGGGCGTGTTGGACGCATCGCCCGCGCCGGAGCATGACGTGCTGGTGAATCTGCGCGCGGTGGGTGAGCCCGAAGTTTTGCGCGCCATCGTGCAGGCGAGTTTCGCAGCGCTTGAGGCGGCGCATGACGCAGCGCTGGAATGGCGGCTCTTCCAGTGCTTCCGGCCAGCTCCCCCGGTCCCTTGGCTAAGCGCACGTTGACCATTTACTGTAGCCTTTGTGGGGCGGGTTGTTAACCTGCGGCGGATTGGCAATCCGCCTGCCGGATGCGCCAGTAGTGCCCATTTCATGGTCCACACTCCCTCAGATCTACCCTTTTCTTGGCGACACACATTGAAACGTGAGTTCGAGTAGCTGCGCACAAGAAACGCTGGCATCGTGTCGAAAGCGCACGACTAGAAAAGCGCCGCCATCTCACCTGTGATTCGTCGCAAGTTAGCGTCAGGGAGATATGGACCAGACAGACACTCAGGGTTCCGAGCCCCCGCCGTCAAGACGCATGCCTCCGATATTGTCCTCTAAATAACTAACGCTCCGGGACGGAAGTCCGCCGCCACACCCATCCGTGTCGGTTTCGACGTTTCCGCTATAATGCCGCTCCGTTGTGGTGACACGATTGCAAAACATCAGTTGGGAGGTAATTCAAATGTTGTCAAGTTGCTCACGGTGCGTATGTTTCGTGGCTGGTGCGCTGCTCCTTGGCGGGCCGCTCGCACCTGCTCGCGCCCAGGATGCCAATCGCGATGTGGTGGTGACACGGAGCGACGTCGGTGGAATCGTCGACCGGATGGCGAAGAGCTCCGGCCAATTCAAGGAGGGGTTCGACAATGCCGTGTCGCACAGTATGATCGACGGCACACGGCTCGAAGCCAACGCCAAGCATCGGGCCGATGACCTGCACGGCGCTGCTAAGCGGCTGGCCGATGTCTTTCACGACAAGCGGGACAAGAACAACCCGGCCGTCCGCGATCAGGCCGACAAGACCATCGCGGCCGCCAGCGAACTCAATCGCGTGATGCTCGATCACCGCTTTACCGATAAGCTGCAGCGTGATTGGGACCTGCTCCGTTCAGACTTGAACGCCCTGGCGAAGGTGTACGATCTCTCGTCTCTGGAAGGCTCGGCTCAGAACCGCTAGCGAGAAGAGTGATTGAAAACGCGCGCTTCTTGTCCATCTCGGCGCGCGTTCGCCCTGGTTCGGGTTGGCGGCCCGGCTGTTGCGCTTGCGGGCCGCCGGCACGGCTCTCGCCGTACCTGCACAGGCGTACTTCTCATTGCGGCCACTCGTTCGGGCCGTATTCCGAGAGGCAATCTCCGAGAGGCAAACAAGGATGAGCGCGGGGGTCTGCCCGATCTCAATCGGCGTTGTGCCGCGTCCGCGCCGCCTTCACCGCCGCCGTGCGCCGGCCTGCCGCGCCCTTCGTTCGCACCGCCTTCCGAGCGGCACTGCGGCGTTTCTCGGGGCCTCGCCTCTGCGCACTGCTGCGGGCTTGGCGCGAAAGCGCTTCATGCGACGCCGCTGCCGTGCCCTCGCACTTCAGCGCCCATAGCGCGGCCGGGACCGCGTCGGATTCGGCTTGCTGCCGGTTGCTTTCGGCACGTTCTTCCCTGACTGAGGTGGCAGTTTCACGCCCGCCCGCGAGCAGATGAGGACACCACCGTGAGTTTGAAAAGGATCTCACTACCCTCCCGCCCTTCTCACAGCACCGCCGAGTCATCCCCCAGCAGCGCCCGCCTGACAATCTTCACCGGCGGAAATCCCTGCGCCATAAACGCGTCGTGAAACGCCTGCAGGCTGTACTTGCCCCCCATCTTCTTCTTATAATCCTCCCGCAGTTTCAGAATCTGCAGCTTCCCCAGCGTATATACCAGGTAAGTCGGGTCGCTGGTCCCGCGCTTGGCCTCCTTCTCCGCCACCGGCCGCACCTGGTAGCCCTCCTTCACGAAGAACTCCACCGCCTGGTCGAACGTCATCTTTCCGGTGTGCATCCGGATGCCCGCGATGTACCGCGCGTTCCGTAGCAGCGCGTCCTGCAACTGCCCCAGCCGCAGTTTCAAGTCGCCCTTGCCGTAGCCTTCGTCCAGCATCATCTGCTCGGTGTAATGCGCCCATCCCTCGGCGTTGGAACTGCACCCCAGCAGCTTCCGCACCTTTGTAGGAGCGCGCCCGTTCCACAGGAACTGCACGTAGTGGCCCGGGTACACCTCGTGAACCGCCGTGCTGATCACCGTGCCGCGGTTGAATCCCTCCAGGTACTCTTCGGTCTGCTTCGCCGCCCAGGTCTTTTCCGGCAGCGTCACGTTGAAGAACGCTTCCTTCGCCACCTTCTCGTACGGCCCGGGCGTGTCCATTGACGCCGTGGTCAGCGCGCGCATGAATGGCGGCGTCTCTTCCACAATCGGCGGCACCGGTGAGGGAATCGTGATGATGTGGCGCGTCTCGATGAAGTCGCGCAGCCCGCCCAACACATCGCGGAACGCCTGCAACAGCTTGTCGCCCGCCGGGTGATCTTTCTCGGCTTCTTCCAGAATCTGCTCCGCCGTGCGCTTCGGGTCCACCAGCGCGGCCACGCGTTTGAACTCGGCCTGGTTCTGGTGCAGGTTGTCCAAGCCCACCTGCAGCAGCCGGTCCAGCGGCACATCCACCATCTCGTCATACAGCAGCTTCAAACGATAGTTCTCCGCGCCGATCTGGAAATCGCCGTGCGAGCGCGGCAGCAAATCGTTCTTCAGAAACGTCTCGTACGCGTGAATGGCGTCGATCGTCGCCTGGTTGCGGGTCTTGAACTCCGCCAGCAGCGCCGGGTCCTTCACCGCCTGGAACGCCTTGGGCACGTCGTCCCGAAAAAAACTGGCGATGCCCGGCATTTGTTCCAGCGCCACCTCGGTGTAGATCCGCGGAGGATTCTTCAGATTCTCGCGCGCCGATTGGAAAACTTTCGGAATCAGCCGCTCCCGCGCGATCACCGATTTCAGCCGGTCGGCCGGCGGCGCGAAACTGCGGCTCATGATGACGAAGATCGCGTTCGTCACGCCCGACGAATAAATGTCCGGGTTCTTCTCCCAAGGCCGGATCGTCTCCAGCGCCAGCAACTGGCTGCGAATTTGCGACAGCACCAGTTCGCGGTCGGCGGCGATCTCAGGCGTCAGGCCGCGGGCATCGAAGTTCCGCACCGCATCTTCGAACTTCTTGTAGACCGCCACCTCGGCATCGATCTCCGTGCGGGAACCGGACGCCAGTAGCGTATCGTACTGATGAAATCCGGCCTGCGTGCCCTGCACGGGATCGAACGGAAAGACGGCTTCATCGAAGAACCGGTCAGCCAGCTTATTGAAATCCGCATCGCGGCTCTGCGCACTGCACACGCCTGCCAACCCGAAAATGAGGACCATCCAAAATACTTTCATCCAAGATACTTTCATGATGTTGATCAGCATGGTGTTGATTATACCCGCCGTGCCTTCCGTCACACGTTACACTAGACACTTGCTCCGCAAAATCGCCGCCGCGCTCATCGCTTTCGGCCCCTGGGGAGTCTTTCTCCTGGGTTTTATCGACTCGCTGGGCGTGCCTCTACCGGCGGCGATTGACGCCCTGCTGATCACCGTGGCCATCGAAACGCCGGAGCGCGCCTACTTCACGGCCTTCATGGCGGTCCTCGGTTCGGCCGGCGGCAACATCGCGCTTTTCATGCTGGCCCGCTCCGGCCGCAGACGCTTCATGAACACCGAACTCCCGCCGGGCGGGCGGCAGCAGAGGTTCCAACAATGGTTCAGCCGCTATGGCCTGTTGACGGTCTTCGTCCCGGCGGTGGTGCCCTTCGTGCCGCTTCCACTCAAGGTCTTCGTGATCTCGGCGGGCGCCATGCACACACCGGTCGGCCGGTTCCTGGCGGTCGTCCTGTTGGCGCGCGTCGTCCGCTATTTCGGCGAAGCCTGGCTCGGCATCCACCTCGGAGGCGGCGCGCAAGACTTCCTGGTGCATCACGCCTGGAGCATTCTTGGAGGGGTTTTGGCCGTCGCGCTAACCGCGCTGGCGGTGATCCGGTTCGCTAGCCGCCGCAGTCCGCCCGCCGAACCTTCGCTCCCGAACTCCCGCTAGCAGCCGCCCTCGGTAAACTGCGCTAGCCAGCCAGGAATTCCAGCACCTTCCGGTTGACCATCTCCGCCTGGACGATAGTTAAATCGTGACCCGCGTTTGGAATGATCTGTGCCTGGATTTGCGGAGCGACTGCGTTCAGACGCTGCCATGCCTTGCCGGCCGAATAGATCTTCTCATGTTCGCCAACCAGAAAAAGTACCGGCATGGACAGGCTCTGCCACTCGCTGTCTTTCAACACGCTGGGAGCGATACCACGCCGCGGCTGCAGGCAGCGGAACGTCAGCATCGCCCGGTCCAGCGCGGTCTCTGCCCTGGCCGGGTCTTTCTGCGCCAGATCCTGCAGCAGCCAAAACACACAAGCCTTGGCGAAATAGCGGTTGCCTGTCAGCAGCAAAAGACCGCGGATGTAGAACTCCAGAGGCGTGCGCAGCACCGAAGCCCCCGGAGCCAACAACACCAGCTTGCCTAGTCGCTTCGGAAAGCGCAGTGCGTACTGAGTGGCCAGCCAGCCGCCATACGACAGCCCCAACAGATGGAACCCATCCGCCAACTTGAGCGCGCCAAAGAGTTCGTCGAGCCAGCTCACCAGGCTGGCCGCATCCTTTATGGACCTGGTGCAAACGCTCCTCCCCACGTCTCCCATTTTGTCGAGCGCGTAGGTCCGGTAGTTCCTCGAGAACGCCTCGATGTTCGGCTGCCACAACAGCGACGTGGCGCCCATACCCGGCAACAGAACGAGAGGTGGGCCACCGGGCGGGCCTCCGATTCGCACAAACGTCTGGCCGAAGGAGGTGGGCACGAGTCTCGATTTCACCGGGATGGGCCACTCTTTCGCAGTCTGGTCATAGGCTGCCAGATACTCCGCTTTGGCTTTCGCCGACCGGTAAGGGTAATACGGGGAAGGGTTCGTCGCCATTGGGCTGCTTAGCTCCTAGCCTGACTTTCGTCGCGCCAGGATCCTGCCACCGCATTCTACCGTATCGAGGCATTGGCAGTTCAGCGCGCGGGTCAACATCGCCTTCATCAGCTTGGCCCGCTCGACGAGGCGGTCTACTTCTTCGATCTTCTTGACCGCGAGCTTGCGCATGCGGGCCGACAAAGGCCGGGCCGGCAACTGCCGGGCCGGCAACTGCCGCGCCGAATCGGTGGCGCCCGCCAGCACTTTGATCTCGGCCAGCGTGAATCCGGCCTCCTGCGCGAACTGGATGAAGGCAATGCGGCTGACGGCATCCGCGCCATAAACACGCCGGCCGCTCACGCGCGGGGGTCGCGGCAAGATGCCGGTCTCTTCGTAATAGCGGATGGCCGAAGCCCGCAGGCCACATTGCCGGGCAATCTCTCCAATGGTCACAAGAAACTCCTTGACTTAAAGTTTACTTGAAGTGATACGGTCGGGAATAGGAGATGTCCGTATGTTTCTCAACAACGTTTTGACCGTAGTTCTCATGGCGGCGGCCGCGTCCGGCCCCAGCCCCATTGCCTGCAACCTGAACGCCCTGACCCCAGCCGAGCGTGCGCAGCACGCGGCGCTCAGCCAAAAGCTCCGGGCCGCCGCCGTGGCGCGGCAGGGATTGTCCGACGGCTTGTCCTTCCGTCTCAACCCTGGGGCGATGAACCTGGTGGAACTGGCCGCCTGGGTGGATGCGGAGCGGCGCTGCTGCCCCTTCCTGGACTTTCACATCGCGCTCGAACGGGAGGGCGGCGGCCTGCAGCTTTCGCTCACTGGCCGCCAGGGCGTCAAGGACTTCCTGCTCTCGGATTTCGCCAAGGTCGCGCCAGTTACGAAGTGAACATTTTGACGGTCGCGGTTCCGTACCAGGCTGCCTTTAGAGCCGCGACCTGCCTTCAGAGCCGCGACCGTTAGGGAGCGTTTTTGCCACAGATGAACCCATCAATCCCGAAAACGTTTGCGCACCCGTTCTCACGAGAAGAGTTGCGCATCGAACTGGTCCGCGTTATAGTTTCAAGCACCCGAAAAAGGGGGCTCAGAGTTGAAGATTTCCGCGTCTTTGCGGTTGACGGGGGCTTTCGTCGGGCTTGCGGCGGGCCAGAATGTCGATGCCAATGGAACGAATTGGGTCCGTTTTGCGGTCTGGGATTCCGCCGGAAATGGCGTGGTCACGCAGCCGGTTCACTTGCAGTAAACATTCGCCACGGCACGAGATCGCAGAGCTTCTCGCCATCGCTGGCATGGTCCTGTGCGGCACGTCCCCCGCAAACGCCCAAAATGCACACGCCCGGAATGGTGGATACATCGGCGCACAGGCCTGCGGCGCGTGTCATCCGGAACAGCTTCGGCGACAGACGGCGAGCCCACATGCCGGCTCCCTGTTCGTAGCCAGCGAGCACCCAATGGCGGCGCGCTTCCTTTCGGACAGGCAGTTTGCGCGGCCTCCCGGCTTTCGCTTCCAGTTTCGATCGCAGGCGGGGGAAATCCGTGTCCGCGCAACCGACGGCAAGGATGTCGTGGATATACCGGTGGAGTGGGCGTTCGGAGCGGGCGAACAGGCGGTCACGTTTGTTACGCGTGTAAACGAGGAATGGTACCTGGAGCATTACCTGAGTTATTATTCGGCGCTACAGTCCTTCGCGCACACGCCCGGGCAGGAAGCCGTTTCCGCGAACTCCCTCCAACACGCCATGGGAACGCTGTACCAGGTCCTGGATCCGGACCTGGGTATAAAGGCATGTTTCGAGTGCCACTCCACCGGACCTGTTTCTTTCGGCCCGACGCGCCAGGTACGCCCGGCCGAACCGGGCGTCCGCTGCGAAGCGTGTCATGGTCCGGGAAACGCGCATGGTGCGGCCGCGTTCGGCGGTGACAAGGAGCGGGCTCGAAAGCTCATCGGGAACCCCGGGCATCTATCTTCAGCCGAAGTGAACCGTGTCTGCGGAAACTGCCACCGCCAGCCTGCTCCTCCTGGTGTCGCGACCGACTGGGATGTCGCGTGGAACGTGCGGCACCAGCCGGTTTATTTGAGCCAGAGCGCCTGTTTTCGCAAGAGCGGAGGTGCGTTATCCTGCCTGACCTGCCACTCCGCGCACGACCGGCGCGAGCGCACGGATGCGGCTTACAATGAGCGCTGCCGCTCCTGCCACAATTCGACTTCTCATCGCCCCAAACCAATTTGCCTGGCCGCTCAGCGGGCCAACTGCGTAGGCTGCCATATGCCGCGCGTTTCTCCGCAGGCCTATCTCGGCTTCACCAATCACTGGATCGGCGTTTATGCCGAAGGCGCAAAGTTGAAGCCCATGCAGCGATAGTTTTCGTTTGACAGCCTTCAAATGAAGCTTCATAATCTCAGCACAGGTTACGGGGCGGCCGGGTGGTGCTTAGTCTGGCCCTGCCCGAGGAGGGTTTGCATGGTTCGCTTCCTGCGCGGCAGGCTTCGCCTGTCTATCGTTCTTCTCCCTTGTTTGGCCGTGTTCGGCCCAGTGCTTCCCGGCCAGCAGATTACCGGGTCGGTTACCGGATCGGTGCGCGACTCCTCGGGCGCGGCTGTGGTTCGCACAGCGGTCCGGCTTACCAACTCGGGCACCGGGGTCACGCAGAGCATGCCTTCCGATTCCGACGGAAACTTCCAGTTTCTTCTGCTGCAGCCCGGAACGTACATACTCGAGGGGGTCAGCCCAGGCTTTAAGACGTTCCGGCGTGAGGGCATTATTGTCGAAGCCGACCGCTCTATGGCAGTCCCGGTAACGCTTGCGGTAGGACAGGTCAACGAAACCGTACAGGTGGTTGCGGGCACGCCGCTGCTGGAGCCCAACAGCTCCGAGGTCGGCACCACCGTGGATAGCCAGAAGGTGATCGAGCTGCCGCTAAATTCCCGAAACCCGATGGGCCTGGCGAACCTGGTGCCCACGGTGAAAGGCGTCGGTTATTTCGGCCAGCAGGTCCTCACGTCGTGGCGGGTCGGCGCGGTAAACATTGGGGGAGGTCAGCCGTTGACCAGCGGCTTTCTCATCGACGGCGTCCCCAATGACAAACTGGGCGATGCGGCGGGCGCAAACACGTTTCTGACCACCGATTCCACGCAGGAATTCAAGGTGATCACCAACTCGATGTCGGCCGAATATGGACGCACTACGGGAGGCGTGATCAGCGTTGTGAGCAAGTCCGGCACCAACGGATTCCACGGAAGCCTGTTTGAATATATTCAGAACACCGCTTTCAACGCCAACGACTTTTTTGCCAATGCGGCGGGCACTCCTCTGGCGCCAGTGCATCAAAACCAGTTCGGCGGCTCGCTCGGCGGGCGTGTAGTCAGGGACAAGGTTTTTTTCTTCGGGAACTTCGAAGGCTTTGTGCAACACCTCTCAGCCACCGAAACCATCAATTCTCCGACTGCGGCACAGAGGGCGGGAGACTTTTCCAGAACATTTGCTTCCAACGGGCAGTTGATCACGATTTACGACCCCGCCACCACCGCGGCCGACCCCACGCGGCCCGGCCAGTCCATCCGCACCGCATTTCCCGGCAACCTGATTCCGGCGAGCCGCATCTCGCAATTCGCGAAAGGGTTTTTTGCGCTCTACCCGGCGCCGAACCTGCCCGGGAGTCCCGTCACCGGCACGTCGAACCTTTTCCTGCTCGGCAATATTCCGACGGACCGTCAGACTGGCGGCGTCAAGGTGGATTGGGCGATGAGTCCCAGCCGGCACCTTTCCGTGCGTTACACCAGGGATGTGCTGAACGAGTCGGTTCCCAACGGCAGCTTCTTCCAGAACGTGCTCGACAATGACAAGAGGCTGGTTTACGTTCCCAGGCACAGCGGCGCCCTTTCGTTTACCGACACGCTCAGTCCAACGTTGCTGCTCGACGCCCGCTCCGGCATCAACCGCGACTACGATCAATCGATTCCATGGAGCTACGACGGCAAGTACGCCAAGAGCGGCTACCCGTTGACGGATCTGGGCTTCCCGCAGTCTCTGGCAAACCAGCTTCAAACCGGTTCCGTGCAATTTCCCGGTTTAACGGTGGCCGATTTCGGGGGCATCCTCGGGGGATACGGTTCGGCAATCGGGAATCGCGCAGCCTATACCTGGGGCAATAGCGCCTCGGTTACCAAGGTGTGGTCCCGCCATACGCTGAAAAGCGGGTATCAGTTCACTCTCTACCGGGGGTTCCCGCTGGACCGGTCGCCCCTGACCTTCGCATTCACCCGTGGATTTACCCAGGGGCCGAACCCCACGGTAGCCAGTTCGACTTCGGGGTACGGACTGGCCTCGCTGGAATTGGGTACGGCGGCATCCGGAAGTTTCACGTTCCAGCCGAGTCATGAGCAACAGGAGATCGATCATGGCGCGTTTGTGCAGGACGATTGGAAAGTGTCGCGGAGACTGACACTGAATCTGGGGCTCCGCTGGGAATACCAGGGTCCTTTTACCGACCGGTATAACGAACTGACCAACTTCGATGCGAACGCCAGTTTGCCAATGCAGGTGCCCGGGTTGAGTCTGAAAGGCGGAACGACATTCCCGGGCGTCAACGGCGTGCCTCGCGGGGTGGTCAATGTGAAATACACGCATTTCGCCCCTCGGGTCGGGTTTGCCTACCAGGCAATGAGCAAGCTGGTCGTGCGCAGCGCGTATGGCGTGTTTTGGGTGCCGGAAAAAGGCATTCTCAACCCCGCTTCGACCGGTTTCGGCCCTACCACCAACATGATCGCCACACTGGATAACGGGTTGACTCCATATAACACGATCGATAATCCGTTCCCCAGCGGGCTCCTGACTCCCACCGGCAACAGTCAGGGCCTGCTTACCGGCATCGGGACCAGCATCTCGGGACAATTGCGCGATGTGTACCCGGGTTATGCCCAGCAATGGAATTTCACCCTGCAGTACTCGCCGTGGAATAACTGGCTGATCGAGGGCGCATATCTCGGCAACAAAGGCACCCACCTGGAGACGCTTCAGGGGTTAAACCTAAACCAGCTCGATCCGCAGTACATGCTGTTAGGCAATGCGCTGAACGCGCAAGTAAGTAACCCGTTTTACGGCATTGTTACCTCCGGCCCGCTGAGTACCCCAACGGTATCCCGGCAGCAGCTCCTGCTGCCGTACCCGCAATATACGGGGGCAAGCGGTGGATGGAGCTATAATGGGAACTCCATCTACCACGGGTTCGCACTGAAGGTGGAGAAGCGCTTCTCGCAAGGCTTCTCGATTCTGTCCTCCTACACCGTGAGCAAGATGATCGACGCGGCCACGGGCTCTGGTGGCGCGGTTCGCACGGGAGGCACTCCGGAAACAGGAATCCAGAGCTGGTACAACCTGAGAAACGAGCGCTCCAAGAGTATTTACGATATTCCGCAGCGCGCCGTCATCACCGGTATTTGGCGGGAGCCGTTCTTCGAGTCAACCCATGGCTGGAAGCGGCAGGTGCTGGGCGGCTGGAATTTCAACGGCATCATGACTATCCAGAGCGGACAGACAATTGCGCTGTCG
>Ga0210402_10005874_pt1 | contig 10924 bp, 9 predicted proteins | sample IncBWC7MmetaG_FD_161055 | JGI IMG/M metagenome (GOLD analysis project Ga0210402, IMG submission 161055) | Forest soil microbial communities from Barre Woods Harvard Forest LTER site, Petersham, Massachusetts, United States - Inc-BW-C-7-M | ecosystem: Environmental > Terrestrial > Soil >... | reverse complement strand
GCATTCTCCGAAAAGCCTTTGATCAGGTTTTCCTCTTCAATATTCGCATGGAAGGTGTCGAACAGCGCCTTGAAGTTCGGATGATCGACCAGCCGCACGTAAGCGGCGGCGGCCGCCATCGTGTTCAAAAAATAGCATTCAAATCGGTTGAGAGATTCGATGGCAAGAGTCACGCCCTCACGTTGTGCCTCATCGGCGACCGCGCGGTGGACCTCCGCGGCGCGTTGGAATTCTTCTTCTGTCGGTCCAGCCCCGGAGAATACCCCCAATGCCTGGTGGAATGGTCCGCACAGGACATCCGCACCGAGAATCGCCGAATGGCGAACGATGGTTTGCAACCGTTCCACCGCGGCTTTTCGGATGGCCGGATCGGGGCTGATGGCGTTGGCTTCGGGAGTCGCTACGGTGATGGTGGAAGTTTTGAGCTGCAATTCATCTAACTTTCTTCGCAGTTTGTGATAATGCGTCTCATCGCCGCCGAAGATCGGGATCTCCACCCCGTCGAATCCAGTTGATTTGATCTTTTCGAGCTGGGGGTAGTGCTCCTCGGTGACGTGAGTAGCCCAAAGCAGCAAATTCATGCCGATTTTCATAATTGTTCTGAAGGAGGGTTCGCTCGCTGGCGACATCTGGGAACTCCAGTTCCCTGTTTGATGGCGAGAAAATAATTACCCTATTTAATAGGATGCAAAAATAATTGGAAGCCGAAGATCCACCGATTTTGGGCAATGGACCCGAACCGCGTTGCTCGCTCCTCACGTACGGATCAAAGTATGCTCGTCGCTCGCGCCTTGAAAATCGGCAATATCGCCGACGGCGGTATGCCTCCCACTTATGAGACGATGCACTAGACCGTCTCAACCTTGCGTTTGGCGCAAGAGTCGGGTTAGGTATCTACGGGAATTAGCAGTTGATTTAAAATCCCTTACCCCCAACTCCAAACTTAGGAATTACCCCGACGAAGAGCTCCTGCTGAGATGCGCAATGCCAGCTCGCGAAGTCTGCTGCGAGCTCTTTTAAAAATTGGTTTCATCTCATGAATAACTATCCAAAATTGCACAATGCCATGTGGCCGGGCCTGGTGGGCAAAGGACCCGGCTCGGAACCCTTTATTAATCTCGATACGATGCTGGAACTCACTGCGTTGGCCGAAAGCGATGGCGCCCGGTTTGATGGGGTCGACTTGTTCCTGGCAGATCCGCATACCAGTATCGATTCAACGGATGACGAATTGAAGGAGCTTGCCGCCAAAATCGCTTCCAAGAACCTGCGGGTCGGATCAGTGGTCGCTCCGGTCTGGCCTCCGACGGGAGGAGGATCCGCCATGGGCGGCGCAGAGGACCGGCATCGATTTATCGAGCAGGTCAAAAAATCCTGCAGGATCGCCAAAAAGCTGCGCGAACTCGGAATCAGACCGTACGGAGTAATCCGCATCGACTCCGCGACAGATCCGGCCAGTTGGGCCGGCGACCCGGAAGGCTCGAAGAAAATTGCTTCAACTTTCCGGCAGTGTTGCAACATTGCTGAAGATCATGGTGAACGTCTGGCTGCTGAGGGCGAGATCTGCTGGGGCGGAATGCACAGTTGGAAGAGAATGATCGCGCTATTGGAGTTGGTCGATCGGCCTCAGACCCTCGGCTTCCAGGCCGACATGGCACACACCTTGTTGTATACAATGGGGTACAACGCGCCCGAAGACGCAATCTTACCTCCGGATTATGACTGGAAAAACGAAGAGAAATTGCGCGAAGCTTTAAAAACCATGACCCACGCATTGCGTCCGTGGACGATCGATTTCCATGTTGCCCAGAATGACGGCACGGTGAAAGGCAGTGGCTCACATGACAAAACGGGACGGCATTGTCTGCCGGACGACCCCAATGGGAAATTGAACATTGCACGGGAGGCCGGTTATTGGCTTCGGGACGACAGCGGGCAATTGACGAAAACCTGCCAACACGTCTGTTGGGACGGCTGCATGTTCCCAAACGAGGTGATGTTAAAACAGCAGACGTGGAATTCCATTCTGAGCGCGATGATTTCGGTCCGCGAAGCGCACGGATGGATAGAACAGTGACACTAACAATACCTGCCGAAACAAAAATATAAATAGCAGAGCCCGGGTACCCTTCCCCATCCAATCGGCGTAACCGGTGGTTTTACATTCGGAATTTAGGTTAAAACGCTTATGAAAAAGCTCCACATTGGCTTGATCGGCTATGGCTTTATGGGACGTGCGCATTCGAACGCATACCTGTCTGTAGGCCAGTTTTTCGACATCAAATATCAGCCCGTGCTCAAGGCCGTTGCGGCACGGGATTCTGAAAAGGTGGAAAAATTTGCCCACAAATGGGGCTATGAATCGCACTATGCCGACTGGAGAAGACTGGTCGATGATCCTGCCATTGACGTCGTCGATATTGCTAGTCCCAACGATACGCACGCGGAAATAGCGATCGCCGCAGCTGAAGCCGGCAAAATGGTTCTGTGTGACAAGCCGCTGGCCCGAAATTTGCCGGAAGCCCAACGAATGACGGATGCCGTCAAAAAGGCGGGCGTCCGCAACATGGTCTGGTATAACTACCGCAGAATTCCGGCGGTAACGCTGGCCAAACAGATCATTTCATCGGGAAAACTGGGTCGTATCTTTCATTATCGGGCAAAGTTCCTGCAGGATTGGACGATCTCCGCTGAGGTACCGCAGGGCGGCGCAGCATTGTGGCGGTTGGATGTAGACGTGGCCGGAAGCGGAGTGACTGGCGATTTGCTGGCGCACTGTATTGACACGGCGATCTGGCTGAATGGCGAGATTGAATCCGTCTCGGGAGTGACCGAAACATTCATCAAGAAGCGCAAACACAATTTAACCGGCAAAATGGAATCTGTGGGGATCGACGACGCCAGCGCGTTCCTTGGCCGGTTTAAGAATGGATCGTTGGCGACCTTTGAGGCCACCCGGTACGCCCGGGGTCATAAGGCGCTTTATACGCTTGAAATCAACGGGGAACATGGATCGCTGGCCTGGGATCTTCACGATCTGCACCGGTTGCAATGGTTTGATCACAAGGATGAAGGATCGCTCCGCGGTTGGCGGTCTATCCATGTCACGGATGGGGATCATCCTTATATGGCCAACTGGTGGGTACCGGGTCTGGCGATCGGGTTCGAACATTCGTTTATCCATCAAGTGGCGGATTTTCTGAACTCTCTCGACGGGGAAAAACCTGCTGAACCGACGTTTGAGGATGCGATGCAGACGGAGAGAGTGGTGGACGCGGTCCTCCGATCGGCGGAATCAGGGAAGTGGGAAAAAGCTTCGTAGTGTGCTGAGGACCCTGATTGAAAACTGGCTGGAGCCTTGACAGCGTGTTTCGAGGCTTCTACTCTGAGCAGCGTCCGACCGGAATCGCAGTAGCGACCCCGGGTCGAACATTTTCTTTTCCCCCCAAAAATAATATCTAACAGAACGAGGTGACATGATCAGGTGGCTTCTCAAAATAACGAGCGTCATCGTGCTTTTAGCGCTGAGCACGGCCGGTTACGCACAGGAAAAACTCACGATCCTGTGGGCGCAATGGGATCCGGCTAACTATCTGCAGGAGTTAGTCAAGGATTATCAAAAGGAGACCGGCGTCGAGGTCGTGGTAGAAACCACGCCTTGGTCTGACTTCCAGACGAAAGCGTTCACCGAGTGGAACGCTCATGGCGATGCGTACGACATGGTTGTCGGCGACTCGCAATGGCTGGGCGCGGGTTCGACTGCAGGGCACTACGTCGAACTGACCGATTTCTTCAAGAAAAACGACGTCGCCAACAAAATGGCGAAAGCGACGGTTATCGGGTATGCGGAATATCCGGGCAAGAGCGGCCACTACTGGGGGATTCCGCTGGAAGGGGATGCGAACGGGTGGGCCTATCGCAAGGACTGGTTCGAGGATCCGAAGGAGAAAGCGGCTTTCAAAACCAAGTACGGCTATGAATTGGATGTGCCCAAGACTTGGGCGCAGCTGCGCGACATCGCCGAGTTCTTCTACCGGCCGAAAGAAAAACGCTACGGCGTCACTGTGTATACGGACAACTCGTATGATGCGCTCGTGATGGGTGTGATGAATACGATCTTCGGCTACGGCGGTGACATGGGTGATTACGCCACGAATCAGGTGCAAGGGATTACCAACTCGAAGGAATCGATAGAAGGTCTCAAGTTGTACAAGGAACTCTACGGGTTCTGCCCTCCTGACTGGAGTAAGACGTTCTTCCAGGAAGCGAACCAGGCGTTCGCCAACGGACTAGTGGCGATGAGCATGAACTTTTTTGCCTTTTTCCCTGCGCTGGCCAACGAGGCCACGAACAAGTACGCCAAGGTGACCGGCTACTTTGCGATGCCGGCCGGACCGACCGGCAAGCGCTTTGCGGCGCTTGGTGGGCAGGGGCTTTCGATCGTGAGTTACTCCAAGAAGCGTGATCAATGCTATAAGTTTCTGGAGTGGTTTATTCGCGAGGATGTCCAGAAGAAGTGGGGCGAGCTTGGTGGGTACACTTGCGATGCTAAGATCCTGGAGTCCAAGGAGTTCCGCGAGGCTACACCGTACAATGAAGCCTTCTATCAATCCATGCAGATCGTGAAAGACTTCTGGACCATTCCTGAATACGCCGAGATGTTGTCGACCGCGCAAAAGCGCTGGCATCCGTACGTCGTCGCCAACAAGGGTGGAACAGCCGAAGATGTACAAAATGCCTTGATGAAGGACTGGGAGGGCATTCTCACAAAAGCAGGTCTCCTGAAGTAACGTCGTTCTCAACGCGGGAGCATTTCGCTCCCGCGTGACCTCCGTGTAGAGCGAGGCGCACAAGTTAGGCCGAGGCGATCACGGTAGGGTGAGCCAATCAATCCATGCATATGGCCAAAACCCGCGGATCGTCGTTGGCGCGCCAAGGGATGTCTGATCTGGCGATCCGCAACTGGTTCATCATTCCGACCATCGCTTTCTTAATTGTCTTTAACGTCTTCCCACTGATCTATTCGCTTGGTTTTTCTTTCACCGACTATCGGGCGTCGACCAACAGGCCTGCCCATTTCATCGGCTTGCAGAACTACCAACAGCTGTTGAACGACGACGGGATCTGGAACAACTTCACGATCACGGCAAAATATGTGGTTTTGTCGGTTGCGGGGCAAGTGTTGGTGGGCTTCGGAATGGCCCTGCTGCTCAACCGACCGATACCCGGGAAGGGACTTCTAACAACGATGTTAATGTTGCCGATGATGATGTCGGCGGCGGTGGTGGGGTTATTCTGGCAGTTACTCTACAATCCATCGTGGGGAATCGTGAACTACCTTCTCGGCCTGGAGAAGATGGAATGGTTGTCCAATCCCGACGTGGCCCTGGCCGCGATTGCCATCACCGACATTTGGATGTGGTCGCCGTTTGTCATGTTGCTATGCCTTGCCGGACTATCGGCTATCCCGTCTTCTCTGTACGAGGCGGCTGCCATGGACCGAGCGTCGGGTTGGTTCGTATTCAACCGCATCACGCTGCCCCTGGTCGCGCCGCTGTTGCTAATTGCCATCATCTTCCGCACGATGGAGGCCTTTAAGACGTTCGATATCGCGTTCATCATGGCGAGCTTGGATGAAACGGAGTTGGTTTCGATCCGGCTTTACAAGCTGGCCTTTCAGGAATGGCAGACCGGACGTTCGTGTGCGCTGGCTTACATCGTCCTTTTGGCCGTGCTGGCTATCACGACTATTTACATCAAATACTTGAACAAGCTTAAAGAGCGCTAGACATGCCGGCCGTACAGTCCAAAATGCAACGCTTGTGGAACCGGGTCGCGGTGTTGCTGGTGCTGGCCGTGCTGGTGATCATGATGATTCCCCTGTACTGGATCGGTTCGACCGCTTTTAAGGCTCGCTCAGATGCCACCACTGTGCCCCCGACGGTTTTCTTCAGGCCGGAAATCACTGCTTTCATCAAGCTATTCACCTCGCGGGTGGAGCGACGAGGCGCGCCGGACAAGGAGGTGTACGCCAAAGCGCCATGGTGGGAAAGACTGGTCATGGACGGAGGGGAGCGCTTCATCCGGGATGACAAAGGCAACATTGTAAGTTCCGGCTACGTCGGGCGATTTCTCAACAGCATCGTGATTGCAGTTACGAGCACCTTCCTGGCCGTGGCGATGGGAACAGTCACCGCATACGGGTTCTCTCGTTTCAAAATGCCGGGAGAGTCGGATTGGCTGTTTTTCATCCTTTCCACGCGGATGTTGCCTCCGGTCGTGGTGGCAATTCCCATGTACCTCATGTATCGCACTGTGGCCTTGGTCGACACGCATCTCGGACTGATCATCCTCTACACAGCGTTTAATCTGTCTTTCTCGGTGTGGGTGATGAAGGGTTTTATGGATGAGATTCCCAGAGAGTACGAGGAGGCCGCCCTGGTCGACGGCTATACCCGCATGCAGGCGTTTTTCAAGATCGTCCTACCCCAGGCTGCGACGGGCATCGCAGCGACAGCCGTATTCTGTTTCATTACCGCCTGGAATGAATACGCCTTTGCGTTGATCATGACTCTCAGGAAGGCTCAGACAGCGCCCCCGTACATCCCCTCGCAGCTGGGTTCCGGGCTGACAGACTGGACGACCATTGCGGCAGGTGCAGTCCTGTTCCTGATGCCGGTGACAATCTTTACCTTCCTGCTGCGCAATCACCTGTTGCGCGGAGTCACCTTTGGAGCGGTGAGAAAGTAGAGGACACCAAGATGAGACGTTACGCCCACAAACTTGAGCTGTTTTCCATGTGGGTGATGGTATTTGGTGTCGTTGCACTGTGCCAGCCTTGGAGTCTGCTTCTGCATCGTTATGGAGCAACGGTTATTTTTGGGGGCCTCATCCTGTTCAACATTTTTTCCCGATTCAAGCCGCCGCCACCGAAGCGTCCGCAGCGCGCAGGAGCCTCCACTTCCGACTGAAAATCAATCCCGCGTCTTCACTTGTGGCCGACATAGATCTCATTAACGTCGACAAGCACTTCGGTACGAACTGGGTGATCCGCAAGCTTGACTTGCGAATCAAACACGGAGAATTCGTGGTTCTCCTTGGGCCGTCTGGCTGCGGCAAGACCACGACATTGCGGGCGATTGCCGGGCTGGAAGAGATCGATAGCGGCGAGATCCATATCGACGGCAAACGTGTCGAGTCTTTGACGGCAAGCGATCGCGATATCGCATTTGTCTTCCAGCTCTATTCACTCTATCCGCACATGACTGCGTTCGAAAATATCGCGTTCCCGCTCCGGGCCTTCAAAACACCCGATAAAGAGGTTCGCGAGAAGGTCAGCGCCGTGGCCAAGGTGCTACGGATCGAACACCTGCTGGCCAAGAAACCATCTGCGCTAGCGGGCGGCGATATGCAACGGGTTACGATTGGTCGCGCGTTAGTCCGGCGGCCCAAGGCGATGTTGATGGATGAGCCCATTGGTGCGCTCGATGCAAAACTGCGGGAAGAGATGCGGACGGAGTTACGGCGCCTGCATATCGACAATGGATCTACCACTGTCTATGTAACCCATGATCAGGTCGAAGCTATGTCGATGGCCGACAGAATTGCGATTATGAATGATGGGATTTTGCAGCAGGTTGGAACTCCGACGGAAGTCTATTCGTGGCCGGCCAATCTTTTCGTCGCCCAGTTCGTCGGTAGCCCAATCATGAATGTGGTCGATTGCAGCATTCAGGAGACAGGTTCGACCACCAATGTCCGCCTCAATGGGATGCAATCCGCCTTTGTCTTTGGCGCGGAAGTCGTGAGGCGTATCGCCTCGGCTGAGCGAGACAATATTGCGTTGGGCGTACGGCCCGAGGCTGTGCTGATCGAGCGGAATGAACAAAGGGACTATCTTCCGGCCGCGGTTCATTTGATCGAACCACAGGGCGCCTACGACATCGTCGACATCCGAGTTGGTGATGCAGTTATCCGGGCGCGAACTGAAAGCGGACTGGTGACGCGAATCCACGAGCCCGTCTGGTTGAAGTTCGACGAAGCGCGGACTCATTTTTTTGACAAAAAGAGCGGCCTCGCGCTGCATGCAGAATCGTAATTGCCGTGGCCCGTTTGATCCTTAAGAATCTATCGAAGACCTACGGCGAGGTGCCCGCGGTGCGCGATGTTTCGCTTGAGATCGACGACAAGGAATTCTTCGTTCTCCTGGGGCCCACCGGCGCGGGTAAGACCACTACGCTACGCTGTATTGCAGGTCTCGAGAAGCCCGAAAGGGGCGAAATTTGGATTGGCGAGGACTTGGTGAACGAGTGGAGCGCGGCGAATAGAGACGTGGCATTGGTGTTTCAACAATACTCGCTTTATCCGAATTACACCGTGCGCGAGAACCTGGCGTTTCCACTCAAGTCAAAGCTCCGTCGGACATCCGCGGAGGATATTGGCCGTCGGGTGCAAAAGGCTGCCGAGACATTGCGCATCACCCATCTGCTGGACAGGCGAACCGATCGCCTTTCGGGCGGTGAGATGCAGCGGGTGGCCATTGGGCGCGCGATCGTGCGTGAGCCGCGATTGTTCCTGATGGACGAACCGCTGTCCAATCTGGATGCGAAACTGCGCGAGTTGCTGCGTTCTGAACTGCGGGAGCTGCAGCTGCGACTGGGCGCCACCATTATCTTTGTTACCCACGATCAGGTGGAAGCCATGACAATGGGCGACCGCATCGGCGTGCTCCGTGAAGGGCAATTGGTTCAGGTGGGCACACCGCACGAAGTCTACAACTTTCCGCACAATACTTTCGTGGCTTCCTTTGTCGGGACGCCCCCAATCAACCTGTTCGTGGCCGAGATTAACGCGGGGAAAATCGTTGCCGTCCCCGGAGGGTTCGAATTTTCCCTGCAACCGACCGCTGATTCCCGATGTCACGCGCTGACGCACTCGCGCTCAAGGGTGCGTATCGGAGTGCGGCCGGAGCATGTCAAACTGGTCGATACCGGAGGTATTGCGGGAACGGTGTATGGCGCCGAAGATCATGGCGTTGAAATGATTTTGACGATCAGCATCGGGGATCATTTTATTCGCGCTACGGTGCCGCCTAACACCCGGATACCGCTGAATGCTTCTGTGCGGATCGGCTTTGTGCAAGATAAAATGCATTTTTTCGATGTGCAGACGGCCGAGAATTTGTCGCTCGTATCCTCTTAGTGGAGAAACAAGATGAGTTGCCGGGAACGGCTAGCGACGACCGATGCAGCACGAGTCAGTGACCGATGAGCGAGATCCTTCAACTCAGAAACATATCGAAGACCTTTCCCGGTGTCCTAGCCTTGCAGAATATCTCTTTCGATCTGAACGAAGGAGAAGTGCATTGCCTGTGCGGGGAAAACGGGGCCGGCAAGTCCACTTTGATCAAGATTCTTTCGGGCGCATATCAACCGGATGAAGGCGGAGAAATCATCTTTGATGGAAAAAAGGTGGTCCTTAATCCGCATCTTGCCATGCGAATGGGCATCCAGACCATCTACCAGGAGCACACCGTCTTCGAGAATCTGAATATCGTGGAGAACATTTTTACCGGATCAGAGATCGTCAAACGGGGGGTGCTGCAGAAAAGCGAAATGGGGAAACAGACCGTTGAGGTTCTGAAATACCTCAAGAGCGATTTGAGCCCGGAGAGGAGGATGGGCGACCTGAGCAGCGGCGAGCAAAAGATCGTCGAGATCGCCAAGGGCTTGGTATTTAAGAGGAGGGTAATCATCCTCGATGAACCGACAGCCGCCTTCTCCTCCGTGGAAATCGAGAACCTGCTCGATATCGTTCAGACGATCAAGAGTGGCGGTCTGGGAATCATCTACATTTCCCACCACTTGGAAGAGGTCTTCAAGATTGCGGACCGTGTAACGGTATTGCGTGATGGGCGCAAGGTCAGCATGTACGATCTCAACGGCTTGACCAAAACCACACTGATCAAGGACATGGTTGGCCGCGATCCTTCCACCTTTTACCAAAGGGAGAGAGTGGCAATCGGCGAAGTCGTCTTTGAGGCGAAAAACGTGACCGGCAAAGACGCGAAGAACATCTCTTTCGTCCTCCGAAGGGGCGAAATACTCGGCATTGCAGGAATGGCGGGATCCGGTCGCTCAGAGCTCATGAATGTCCTGTTCGGCAGTGCGCGTCTGGAGTCCGGCGAAATCCTGATTCACGGAAAAGTGGTCAAGCATTCAAGTCCAAGGGCGTCGATCAAGAACAAGATGTGCTTCATCACCGAAGACCGACAGAACACCGGTCTTTTCCTGCCTCAGAGCATCGCGCAAAACGTGACGATTGCGAATCTCGTGAACACGAGGGAATTCGTTGTCCGGCAGGCGGACGATTCCCGGATTGGTGACAGGTTCGTGAAGCTGCTAAATATCAAAACAAATGATTCCCGGACCCGCGTGATCAATCTCTCCGGCGGCAATCAACAGAAGGTAGTGCTTGCCAAATGGTTTAATACCAACGGCGAGATTTTCATTTTTGACGAGCCGACGCTCGGCATTGACGTCGGCTCGAAACAGGAGATCTACAGGGTCATGGTTGATCTGCTGAAGCAGGGCAAGTCGATCTTGATGGTTTCATCCGACATGCCCGAAGTCATCTCGATGAGTGACCGGGTCATCATCATGAAGAAGGGCCGAAAAATGGCCGAACTCGCCACCGACGAGATTTCCGAGGAAAACATCCTGACCTATTCAATCGGAGACAAATCTATATGACGAAGGAGGCGATCGCAGGGCAGCAACAAGTCGGTCGGGAATCCGTCTTCAGGCGACACGAGAACTTAACGGTGTTGTCGATCTTTGTCGGCTTTGTCGTCATTATTGTTCTTCTGCAACTGATCATGACAGGCGGCCATCGGTTTCCCACCTTCATCAGCCCGGTGAACTTT
>Ga0210402_10005872_pt1 | contig 10927 bp, 10 predicted proteins | sample IncBWC7MmetaG_FD_161055 | JGI IMG/M metagenome (GOLD analysis project Ga0210402, IMG submission 161055) | Forest soil microbial communities from Barre Woods Harvard Forest LTER site, Petersham, Massachusetts, United States - Inc-BW-C-7-M | ecosystem: Environmental > Terrestrial > Soil >... | reverse complement strand
GCATGCTGCTGCTCGCCGGCAGGCCGTTGCTCGAGCCGATTGTCCAGTACGGTCCGTTCGTGATGAATTCGCGCGAGGAGATCGAACAGGCGATGAGCGATTATCAGCGAGGCGCGCTCACCGAAGCTCATCCGTAGACTCGCATCGTTTCGTGCTGTCGGAATGAGGGAAGAGCGGTCTGCATGAGCATCGAGCTTAGCGCACGAGATCGAGATGAAATTGCGCGCAAGCTCATTTGATTGCGCGATGACTTTGCCTGATCGCCCAGCAAAACCCACACAAAAAAGGCCGCCCTCGACGGGCGGCCCCGTTCCGCGGTCGCAACGAGCTGCGAAGCCGCAGGAGTGTTGCCGAGCGCTGATTACTGCCCGGCGTCCGCGCCCTTCAGACAGTCATCCAGCGCCGAGCCGGAGAGCTTCTGGCATTTCGGAGCGAGCGAGCCGTAGCGCGCATTGAGCGTGGTGCGACACTGATCCCGTGAATTCAGGGGTTGCTTGTCGCACGCGGCGCGCGCTGCCCTGTAGCCGCTCATGTCGCTCGGCAGGCTGCTGTCCATCGCTGTTCCGGGCGCTTTCATCGTCGAATCGCTGGGTGCCGCTGTTCCGCCATAGGTACTGCTGGTCGGAGGCGCCGCAGTGGTGGCAGCCGGGGCTTGCGGGGTATTGTTCTGCGCTGGCGTCGTTTGCGCGCCGGCGGTTGCTGCCACGGCACCGAACGAGGCGATCAGTAAAGCATTAAGGATTTTTTGACGCATCATGATTTGGTTCCTTCCTCTGAGGTTATCCGTCAGCCGTTGTAGAACGGGCCGATGATGCTCGGGACCCGCATCGGGCTGTCAACGGAGCGTTAAGGATCGCGCGGCGCCCGCCCGCGGCGCTATCAGACAATGTCTGTATTTTGACTAGGACGTTAAGGGACCAGCATTCAGTGATATTCCTACGCCCAGCGGCGCCAATCGGCATAAAATGAGGCGGGACCTCGGTTGGCGGCGGCAATCGGCGCCCGTCCTACGCCCGAATCAGATCGGGTCTTATGGCGCCGAATCGACGATCAACCGATAGTGTCCCTACGGACATCGGGTGCGTCCGCGCCTCTGTCTTTGACCGCAGCTCGCCGGCTCCGCCATGGCGAGCGGATATCGATTACGTGAAAGGAAAATGAACATGGATCGCACCACACCGCTTTCATCGACACCCGCCAACACCAACCCGAAAATCGAGAACGTCGCGCAAACGGCGCATAAAGTCGTCGACACCGTCGCCGACAAGACGACGGCCCAGGTCGATCGCCTGAGCAGCACGGCGCATCGCGCGGTCGACAAGACGGCCGGCGCCGCCACGCAGGCGGCAGGTTGGGCGAGCTCGCTTCCCGACCAGGCCATGGAAGTGCAAACGCGGTTGACGGAGTCGGTTTGCACGTCTATCCGGGCGCGTCCGATCGCCACGGTCGCCGGCGCACTCGTCGTCGGATATCTATTGGGTCGGCTCGCGCGCCTGTAACAGGGCTTGGACTGCGCGCCCGCGCAGTCCCCTGTGTCAATCGGAGCCGCCTCGAAGCGGCTCCGATTGCTTGCAGCTTGATATCTCCGATCTTCCCGCTCACTCTCCGCTGGGCACATCGACCTCTTCCAACGGCGCCCGTGCGAATTTCTTTTTCTCGTAGCCCAGAAACTCGCTGATCGGCTGTAGGTCCTCGACCCGCTCGCACACGGCCTTGATTGCCATCACGATCGGCACGCCGAGCAGCAGGCCCCACACGCCCCACAGCCAGCCCCAGAAGAGGAGAGCGACGAAGACGATCACGGCGTTGATGCCTCCGACCCGTTGCGTGAGCCACGGCACGATCAGGAACCCGATCACGCCGAGCAACCCCAGAGTGACGCCGATAACCACCGCGACTGGTTGCAAGGTATCGAACTGTACATACGCCACCAGCGCGGTGATGACCACCAGCGCGGTCGGGCCGACATACGGAATCAAATGCAAGACGCCGCCGCAACAGGCCCAAAACAGCGCGTTGTTGAGTCCGATCCACGCAAAGGCCATCCAGATCACCAGCGCCAGGAGCGCGCTGCTCACGATCTGCACCAGGAGATAACGCTGAATCTGCAGATCGATTTCGTCGAGAATCTTGACGGTAATCTTCTTTTTCGTCAGCGAATCGCCACTGATCCTAATCAGCGTTCGGCGAAAGCTGTCGCCCGCGACGAGCAGAAAATACACCAGTGCGACGACGATCACGAGCTGGCCCATGCCGGCGATGAAACTGGCGGTTCCCATCAGCACGTAGTCGCGCACCCTGAAGTTCGACACCTCGGGCGAGGGCCGCGGTGGCGGAGCTGCCACGCTCTTAGTCGTGGTCGTGGTGGTCGTGGTGGTCGTGGTGGTCGTTGCGGTGTTGGCGGTGTTGGCGGCGTTTTCGATTTCGGTCGCCGCCTTTTTCATTTTCTCGACCGCACCCCCAGGCTCGAGCCGGTTGCCACGCATCGCGATGTTGAACTTTGCGGCGGCGCGCGGCACGATGTCCAGAATATCCAATGCCTCGGGCTGCAGGGAATTCAGACCCCAGCCCACCGCGCCTAGAATGACCGCCAGCGTCGCTGCCGCTCCCACTGCTTTAGGCAGTCTCGCCTTTTTCTGCAGCCAGTCGACGATCGGCGTCAATGCGTAGCTTAAGAATATGGAAAAGACAATGGGGATGATAACGGCTTGCGCCCAATGCAGAAACACCACCACGGCAATGAGCGCAAGCACGACAATCGCGTTGCTTCGCAACCTAATCGACATGTGCGAAACCGTCGGCGCGGGCACGCCGGTCGGAGCGTTGTCGTCTTGTACGGGGGATTCCGGGGATGTGGCCATTGGTTTCTGACAGAACGATGGCGCTCGCCGTGACATTAGACCACGACCGGACCGCAAGTGTCCCGAGGGGTGGCGTCGCAGGTCGGGCGTGGAAGGCGTATGGCGACGCGCCTCCGGTCATTCGCACGCCGGCGACACTGTGCGGTCGGCGGCCGACTGAGCGCCTGTGAAATGGCCCCGGCTATCAGAGCTTCAACAGATGCGGCAACCAGAGCGAGATCGTCGGAATGTACGTGACCAGCATCAGCACGAAAAACATGACGCCGTAGAACGGCCAAATCCGGCGCATGACCTGCTCCATCGTGACCTTGCCGACGGCACAACCTACGAAAAGAATGGCGCCAACGGGCGGATGACAGAGGCCGATGCCGAGATTGAGCAGCATGATCATTCCGAAGTGAACCGGATCGACGCCGAAGCTCAAGACAACAGGAAGCAGGATCGGCGTGCATATCAGTATCGAAGGAGCCATGTCGATAAGGCAGCCGAGGATCAGCAACAGGACGTTGATCATCATGAGAATCACGTTCTTGTCGCTCGACAGCGTAAGAAAGAATGCGGTGACCTTCGCCGGGATCTGCATCAGCGCCATGACATATCCCACGGCTGAGGCACACGCGATCAGCGTCATCACCATCGCCACCGTCTTGAGCGTACGGTGCACGAGCGCTGGCAGATCGCGCCATTTGTAGTCGCGATAGACAAACATGGTGACGAAGAACGCCCACACGCACGCTACTGCGCCCGCTTCGATAGCGGTGAAAATGCCGCCAAGAATGCCGCCGAGAATGATTCCCAGAGTGATCAGGCCCCACAACGCGTCGATCGTGACTTTGAGCGCTTCACGCAACGGTACGGCGTGGCCTTTGGGATGGCCATCGCGATAGGCCATGAACAAGCACAGCACGATCAGCGAGAAGCCCAGCAGAAGTCCGGGGACCACCCCGGCCATGAACAAACTGATGATCGAGATCGTGCCGCCGGTCGCCAGCGAATAGATCACCGCGTTGTGGCTTGGCGGCACCAGGAGCGCCTGCACCGACGCGGTAATGGTCACATTGGTCGCGAATACCCGCGGATAGCCGTTTTTCTCCATCTGCGGAATCATCACCGAGCCGATGGCGGAGGTGTCAGCAACCGAGGATCCCGAAATGCCGCTCAGGAAAGTCGTCGCCACGACATTGACAACCGACAAACCGCCGCGGATGCGAAAAAAGCCGACAAGCACGTTGGCGAAAGCCACCAGCCTTCGCGCCATGCCGCCCTCGGCCATGATCGCGCCGGCCAACACGAAAAACGGTATTGTGAGCATCGCAACTTTGCTGACGCCGTCCGAGATCTTGAGCATGACGGCCTCGAGCGGAATACCGATCCACATAGCGCCGGCGATCGCCGCGAGTCCGAGCGAGTAGGCGATGGGAACGCCGATCGCGAAGCACGCAAAAAGGGTCAAGACAACGACGAAGAATTCCATGCCGCGTTCCGCTAGGAAGGGGAATCCATCGCGGCCGCCTCGGGAACGGCCTCGACCGCTTGCGGCGGCGGTCCGATCAGCAATCGTTCGATGACAAACAGCAATGTGATTGCGCCGCCGATCGGAATCGGCAGGTAGGTCAGTCCGACCGATAGCGTCGGAAAATCCGCGATGTCGGAATGCCACGTCGCGATACAAAGCTTGGTGCCATAGATCACCATGAAAACACCCAGCACTGCGACCAGCGCTTCGGAGACAAACCTGGCGATGCGTTGTCGCGTGCCGGAGAGCATGCGCACCAGCACCGACACGCTCATGTGGTTGCCCGAGCGATAGCACGCAGCCGCGCCGATGAAAGTCAGCACGATGGTCAGCAATACCGCCATAGGCTCGGGCCACGACGCTGCACGGTTAAGGACATAGCGCGTATACACCCCCCACGGGATGACTGCGGAAATCAGTACCAGCGCGCAACCGGCGATGCCTACGCACACCAAATAGAGCGCGTCCATGGTCTTGCGCAAGATGATCGACATCGTTTCCTCCGATGCGCCCGGACGGGCCGACTCGACGGCGCGAGCCGGACCGTCCGGTGGCGCTGCAGGCGTGAGGCGCCCTTACGCGCGGCGTACTATTGGACCGCCTGGATGCGCTTGATCATGTCGGCGTACTTCGGGCCATACTTGTCCCACACCGGCTTCACTGCATCCTGGAACGGCTTCTTGTCGGCAATGTCGGTGATCGTGATCCCCGCCGCGCGAGCCTTATCCATCGCGTCCTTTTCGTACTTGACCCACAGCGTGCGCTCTTCGAACTGCATTTCGCGCCCGAATTTGGTCAGCAGAGCCTGATCTTCCTTCGACAGGCCGTCCCATGTCCGGCGCGAGAAAACGACCATCTCCGGAACGATCAGGTGTTCATCGAGGGTGAGGAACTTGGCGACCTGGTAATGATTGTCGAACACGAAGCTCGGCGGATTGTTCTCCGCGCCGTCCACGACGCCGGTCTGCAGGGCACTGAAGACCTGATCGTAGCCCATCGAGACGCCATTACCGCCCAGCGCGTTCATCATGTCGACGAACATCGGATTGCCCATGACGCGAAATTTCATGCCCTTCAAATCGTCGATGGTTTTAATCGCCTTCTTGGTGTCGTAAAGACTGCGCGCACCCGCGTCCATCCAGCAGATTGCCACCAGCCCGGCCTTCGGATTGTTGGTCACCTTGTCCATCAGCTCCTGGCCGATCGGACCGTCGATCACTTTTTGCATGTGCGCCGTGCTGCGGAACAGGTATGGCATGTTGAATACGTTGAGCTCATCGATGACCGGGCCCAGCGCGCCGACGGAGACGCGCGCGAACTGGATCGCGCCGACCTGCGCCTGCTCGATCGCTTCCTTTTCGCCGCCAAGCTGCATCGAGGCGTACATCTGCACGCTCAAGCGCCCGTTGGTAGCCTTCTCGAGCTTCTTGCCCATGTTCTCGACGGCCTCGACCGTGGGGTAGCCCAGCGGGTGCACGTCGGACGCCTTCAGAACCATCTTTTGCTGCGCGGATGCGAGACCCGCCGGCAGTGCGCCGACGAGAGTGACCAGCATTGTCGCAATGCCCAGCCGTACCGTGTTTCGCCTTGCCTTCATTGCTCCTCCTTCGTCATTGGACGTCTACCTTCCACACTTCTGCGCTTCTACTGGAGCGCGAGCGGTCGCGCCGCCGTCCGGAGACGGAAACGTGTCGCTACGCAAGCGATAGTCGCGGGTGCGCTCATGCCAGAAAGTCCTCTTTGCCGTGAATGTCTTCGTAGAAAAAATCGGGGTTCATGCGCCGGATGTCTTCCATGCTGATCTGCAGGCCGTCGAGATGTCCTTCCATCGCCGCCGCCGCGCGATCGGCGTCATGATTCTCGATCGCCGTGACGACCGCAGCATGTTCCTTGACGACGCGCGCCATGCGCCCGGGTTGCGGAAGAGTGAGCAGGCGATAGCGATCGATTTGCGTCTTGACACCCTGCACCAGCGACCAGATGCCGGGATAGCCGCCGACAGTGGCGATGGCTGCATGAAACGCCTCGTCGGCGGTGTGAAATGCGCTGCGATCGCCGGCGGCGTCCGCCTCGCGCTGGCGCTCGAGAATGGCGCGAAGACCGGTCACCTCGCTCTTTCGCGCGTGCATCGCGGCCGAACGCGCGGTTACCTGTTCCAGCGCCTTGCGTACGACGATCGCTTCGGGCAGCGAACGCAGGGGAATGCGCGCGACGAAAGTGCCCGATTTCGAGACCGTGTCGACCAGGCCTTCGGCGGCGAGCCGCAATAACGCCTCGCGCACCGGCGTGCGGCTTACGCTCTGCGCCAGCGCGATTTCCTTTTCGATGATCGGCTCTCCTGGCTTTCGCTGGAGCCACATGATTTCCTGGCGCAACACGCGATAGACCGTCGCAGACGCGGTCTCGGTGCGGCGCCCGCGCTCGGCGAGACGCCGCAACGGGCGCGCGTCTCGCTCTTTCGTCGGCTGCGCCCCGGCTTTCGGCTTGAGATTGCGGTCGGGCATCGCGCTTCACATTTCCGGTGCTTCCCTGCAACTAGTATATCTAATATATTAGTCGATGCAAGCCTCGACTGCGGCGCCCACGCAGCAGATCTTCCACGAGGAAAGCACTTCCGCGGGCGATCTGACGCGGAAACGACGCCAGGCATAGAGCGGGCATTCCTCGCTGAGCGCGAAACACGCATTGACCACGGGGCCCGCCAATGAGCGTATAGGTGGTCTAGCCGCAGTAATGCGCATTTCGCGGTTTCGCACTGAGTCCGACCCGCTATGTGCGCTACGGGCTGTTTTTGACACTGAACGGACTCGTCGTAAGAATGCCGCGTTACTCTTGTTTTGGAGCACGCAATGTCGAGCGACGGCGACGAGTTTGGCCGCATCGCCTCTGCCGAAAAGCAGTTGTGCGATCAGGCAGGACCATTGCTCGCGGAGATCATTCGCGGGGTGGAGGAACGTTACGGCATCAGGATCGCCGAGCTCCGCGTTACCATGGAACCGTCCGAGCCGGCCAACGGCTGGTCGGGGGCGAACTGCGTGATCGTCCGCGAAGGCGAAACCTCGAGCGACCTCGGAATCAAACCCGCGCATTGGGGCGCCAAGGTACATGAGGCGCTAGCCAAGAGGTAATTGGCCGGCGGAACGCGCCCCAGACTTTTGGCTCCGCCCTCGCACCGTTCATCGCCCAAGAAACGCTATGTGTCCAGTTCACTACATAAGGTGCGATGCGTGTGATATGCTCTGCGACACTTTAGGAACTTCAGTCGGCCGCAACCCGCGCGAATCCTGCGATGGTCGCTCTCGAAGAAGCACGGCGCAATCATTTGCTGGCGGCGCTCCCGCCAGCCGAATTGGCTGACCTCGCCCGGCAAATGAGCATGGAGCGCCTGAGCTTGGGCGACTCCATCTACGAGTCGGGAGCACCGCTGAAGCAGGTGTTTTTCCCCACCAACAGTGTCATCTCCCTACTCTACGTGATGCTCGACGGCTCCTCGGCGGAGATCGCTGTCGTCGGTTACGAGGGTGTGGTCGGCGTGTCGCTGTTCATGGGCGGGAACACGACCCCGAGCCGCGCGGTCGTTCAAAGTGCGGGTGAATCGCTGGTGCTGAGCGCCAAGCACGTTCACGACGAGTTTGGGCGAGGCGGACCGCTGCACGGGCTGCTCTTGCGGTACACGCAGGCACTGATCACGCAAATGGCGCAGACCGCGGTGTGCAACCGCCACCATACCGTCGACCAGCAGCTGTGCCGGTGGCTGCTGCTCAGCCTCGATCGTCTGCAGTCGAACGAGCTCCTGATGACGCAGCAACTCATTGCCGACATGCTCGGCGTCTCGCGCGGAGGCGTCACCGAAGCGGCCGGCAAGCTCCAGGCGAAGGGAATCATCAACTACGCCCGCGGCCGTATCACGGTCATCGACCGCGAGGCCCTGGAGGGCGCGGTCTGCGAGTGCTACGGCGTCGTAAGAAAGGAGTACGACAGGTTGCTTTCCGCCACCACGTAGAGATAAGGTCGCCCCAGGGCATGCGTTGGTCGGCGTATACTCATTTCCTGTCTATCCCTTCGACATAGGCGGAGCCTCTTTAGCTCCATTGGTGCCGTTTGCGAGCGACGCGACGGTGACGAGGAGCGTCGGATGGCTGCTACCAGTCCTGGCTCGCAAAATCGGCTGCTTCGCGAGTTGTCGCGCGAGGATCATCGCAGCCTCGCACCTTATCTGAAGCACGTTCCCTTGTCGTTCCACGATGTGCTGGTCGAGCGAGACAAGGCGAACAATCATGTTTATTTTCCGCTCGCGGGACTGATCTCGGTTCACACGATCTTTGCCGACCGTGTGAGCCTCGACATGGTCGGCAGAGAAGGAATGGTAGGGGTCTTTATCGCGGCTGGCGTCACGGCCCCGCATGCGCGCATAGCGGTGCAAGGCAGCGGCTCGGCAATGCGCGTCGCAGCGAAACAATTTCGGATCCTCGCGAATCGAAGCGGCTCGTTGCAGCGGCAGATGCATCGTTATACTTGCCGACTGCTTAAGCGCACCGCACAAACATCGCGCTGTAATGGTTTGCATACGGTGGAAGCGCGTCTCGCTCGCTGCCTGTTGGAAACGAGCGACTGCGGCGGTACGCGTGAGCTGCGGGTGACGCACGAGCTTCTGGCCGCGTCGATGGCGGCGCGAAGAAGCAACGTGACTGTCGCGGCAAATGCTCTGCGCTTTCGCAACCTGATCGACTATACGCGGGCGCGGCTGACCATCATCGACCGGAAAGGCCTGATCAAGGCAGCCTGCGGTTGCTATGGCGCCAATGCGGCAGAAGAAGAAAACCCGGCCCGGTAGACTACGCAATGGTAAAAGCAGCCTTGCTTGCCGAAAGGTAGCAGATTTTCTACAGCGCGATGTTGCGCAGGCTACAAAGTAATGTTGCGCAGGCGCAACGCATTGGCAATGACCGAGACCGAGCTCAGTGACATCGCTGCACTGGCGATCATGGGCGACAAAAGCAACCCGAGCACCGGATACATCACGCCCGCTGCGATTGGGATGCCGATCGAGTTGTACACAAAGGCGAGGAAAAGATTCTCGCGGATGTTTTTCATCGTCTTTCTGGACAGGGTTCGCGCCTTGGCGATGCCACGCAAGTCGCCCTTCACCAACACGATGCGGGCGCTTTGCATTGCGATGTCGGTGCCAGTGCCCATTGCGATACCGACGTGTGCCTGGACAAGGGCAGGGGCGTCATTGATTCCATCGCCAGCCATGGCGACGATGCGTCCCTCGTCCTGCAGCGCCTTTACGATACGGTGCTTGTCCTGCGGGAGAACTTCCGCCTCGATGCGCTCGATCCCGAGCTCGCGGGCGACAGCGGCTGCGCTCACTCGGTTGTCGCCGGTCAGCATCACCACCACGATGCCGTCCGCCGTGAGGATGTCGAGCGCTTCGCGCGTGGTGCCCTTGATCGGATCCTTGACGCCGACCAGACCGGCCATGCGGCCGTCCATGGCCACCAGCATCACCGTCTGACCTTCACGTCGCAGTTCATCGCTGCGGGCAGCAAGGCCCGAAGTGTCGACCGACCGTTCTTCCATCAGCCCCGCGGTGCCGGCGAGGATAGTGTGCCCGTCGACGACCCCCTGCACGCCCATTCCGGTAATCGAGCGAAAACTTTGGACTTCACCGAGTGCAAGCTTGCGTTCGGCTGCGCCGTGGACAATGGCGGCAGCGAGCGGGTGTTCACTGACCCTCTCGACGCTGGCGGCGAAACGCAATAGGTCATCCTGTTTCATGCCGTTTACCGCCTCGACCGTGGTCAGCCGCGGCTTGCCTTCGGTCAGCGTGCCGGTCTTGTCGATCACGAGAGTATCGACTTTTTCCATGAGCTCGAGCGCTTCGGCGTCCTTGATCAGCACGCCCTCGGTCGCGCCACGGCCAACGCCGACCATGATGGACATTGGCGTCGCCAGGCCCAAGGCGCAGGGGCAGGCGATAATCAGAACGGACACGGCCACGACAAACGCATTCGCCAAGGCCGGCGGCGGCCCGACCATCGCCCATACGATGAAGGCAACGCCGGCGATTACGATCACAGCCGGGACGAACCAGGCGGAAACTGTGTCCGCAAGCTTCTGAATGGGAGCTCGCGAGCGCGCAGCCTCGTTCACCATTTGCGCAATCCGCGCTAGCAGGGTCTCGGCGCCGACGCGCTCGGCTTGCATGACAAAGCTGCCCGTTTGATTCAGGGTGCCGGCCGTCACGGCATCACCGGTTCGTTTCTCGACAGGCATCGACTCCCCGGTGACCATAGACTCGTCAACCACGCTTGCACCTTCGATGACCTTGCCGTCGACCGGGAGCCTGGCGCCCGGGCGCACGCGCAGTCGATCACCGATTGCCACCTTGTCTAGGGATATCTCTTGTTCGGTTTCGTCCGCGGTGAGGCGTATTGCCGTGCCAGGCGTCAAGCCGAGCAGCGCTTTGATAGCACCGGCGGTGCGTGACCGCGCGCGAAGCTGAAGAACTTCGCCGAGCAACACCAACACCGTTATCACCGCGGCG
>Ga0210402_10005871_pt1 | contig 10928 bp, 11 predicted proteins | sample IncBWC7MmetaG_FD_161055 | JGI IMG/M metagenome (GOLD analysis project Ga0210402, IMG submission 161055) | Forest soil microbial communities from Barre Woods Harvard Forest LTER site, Petersham, Massachusetts, United States - Inc-BW-C-7-M | ecosystem: Environmental > Terrestrial > Soil >... | reverse complement strand
TTCCGGATCCGCAATTTCTCGTTGCCGGCGTGCCGCTGCTTGCATGGTACGCGTTGGCGATATTGGGCATGGCGGCATTTCTGCGTTCGCGATCCGCCCCTAAGCCGTCATTTGCAGCGGCGCTGACGCTTTCCTTGGGCCTGGTACCGCTGCCCTTGCTGCTCGCCGCATTGGCGGCGCCCTACTTGACTCCGCTCGGGACCGGCGCCGCGGCGATCCTCGTGATGATTTATTCCTATTTTTACCTCGCCCGCGGGTTGCGCGCCTTTACACGGGAAACGCAACCCATCGCCGCGCTCGCCGGCATTGCCCTGGCCTTGGGTTTTGTTTGGCTCACGGACGCTCTGGACGTCATTCCGGACCTCTGGTCTGCGGCGGAAGTTGAACAAGCCGCTGACAACACCGATTCTCACGCCGACGCGGAAGGCGTCCTGTTTGAGCAATCCAAGCGCATCGATCAGGCGCTCGCGGCCATTCGCCCGGATGCAGCGGGCAGCCCCAAGGCATTTTTTGTCGGATTTGCAGGTGTCGGCGAACAGAAGGTATTCGCGCAGGAAATCGGCCTGGCATCGCGGGTGCTCTCTGAACGCTATGACATGGACGGCCGGAATTTGTTGCTGATCAACGACGACCGCGACTTGCAGGGCGCGCCCCTGGCCAGCGTGTCCGGGCTGAAGTACGCGCTTCGAGGCATCGCGGCCCGCATGAATCTGGATCGCGACGTGTTGTTCCTCGCTATTTCCTCGCATGGCGCGGAAGATCCCGCGATCGCCGTCTCGAACTCGGATCTGCCGCTCGATGACATGACCGACCAGGATCTGGCCGAAGCCTTGAGCGATTCGGGCATCAAGTGGCGGGTGGTCATTATTTCGGCCTGCTACGCCGGAGGATTCATCGATACGTTGAAAAATCCACGCACCATTGTGATCGCTGCGGCCGCCGCCGACCGGACCTCCTTCGGTTGTTCGAACGATGCCGATCTGACGTATTTCGGCGAAGCGTTCTACCGCGATGCATTGCCCGAGGCGCGCTCGTTGCGCGACGCATTCGAAAAAGCCAAGTCCGCGATAGCAATGCGCGAGCGCCGCGAACGCGTCGACCCGTCCAGACCCCAGGCGCAGTTCGGCGCTGAGTTGGAGGCAAAACTCGCCGCGATGAAGGATCATGAACCCTAAGCCTGCTACGCTATCGCTATGAACGAGCCGACGCACCGTACCGTTGAAGCCAACGGCATCCGCATTCACGTCGCTGAACAGGGCAGCGGGCCGCTGGTGCTTTTGTGTCATGGGTTTCCGGAGTCCTGGTATTCGTGGCGGCATCAGTTGAGCGCATTGTCGGCCGCGGGGTTTCACGCTGCCGCTCCCGATATGCGCGGCTACGGCATGACCGATCGCCCTGCCGAAATCGAGCGCTATACCCTGTTTCATCTCGTGGGAGACATGGTCGGCGTCCTCGATGCGCTGGGCGAAAAGACCGCGGTGATTGTCGGGCACGATTGGGGTGCGCCGGTTGCCTGGCACGCCGCGCTGATGCGACCGGATCGATTCCGCGCCGTTGTGGGGCTCAGTGTTCCGTATCGGCCCCGCGGCAGCATCGCACCGACGACCGTGATGCCGCAGAATGACGAAGCGAGTTTCTACCAGCTGTACTTTCAAGCAGCCGGCGTGGCGGAAGCGGAACTTGAGGCGGACGCCAGCATATCGCTGCGCAAGATCCTCTATTCAGGATCCGGCGATGTGCCGCGGCGCAATCCGGGCGCACCGGGCGCAGGGGTCGGCATGGTGCCGCGGGCCGGCGGATTCCTCACCCGCATGCCGAACCCGGAAATTCTTCCTGCATGGCTTACGGACTCGGACCTTGATTTCTACGTGCAGCAATTCAAGCACTCTGGATTTCGCGGCGGTCTGAACTGGTACCGCAACATCGACCGCAACTGGGAACTGATGGCGCCGTACGCGGGCGCATCTGTGAGCGTGCCGGCGCTGTACATGGCGGGCGATCTTGATCTGGTGGTCTCCTTCCCGCGCATGAAAGAAGTCATCGCGGATCTGGCGCGCTACATACCGCAATTGCGAGGGACCATCATGCTTCCGGGTTGCGGCCACTGGACGCAGCAGGAACGCGCGCGCGAAGTCAACCAAGCGATAATCGAATTTTTGCGCGGCCTGTAGTCGCCCGGCTCGAGTCGTGGGCTTGCGCAGGTCATGCCTCAGATGCCTAATAGGTTGATGCTTTCCCCGAGGGCCGCTTCATGATTCAGCCGAGCATTCCTGTTCAGTCCGACCCCACGCAACAGCTCAGTCGCTCGCTGAAAGGCCGGCATCTGGCGATGATCTCGATCGGCGGCATCATCGGAGCAGGCTTGTTCGTCGGCAGCAGTACCGCGATCACCGCGGCCGGGCCCGCGGTGTTTTTCAGCTACGCCATTACGGGAATTCTGATTCTGCTGGTGATGCGCATGCTGGGAGAAATGGCAACGGCGCTGCCCAATGTGCGCTCCTTTACGGAATTCGCGCGTGCCGGTTTGGGCGACGGAGCCGGCTTCGTCGTCGGCTGGCTGTACTGGTATTTCTGGGTGATGGTGGTTCCGGTCGAGGCCATTGCCGGCGCGAAAATTCTGCAGCACTGGATTCCCGCCTTCTCGCAGCTGCAGATCGGTTTGGGCTTGATGTCCGTCATGACGGGCGTCAATCTTCTGTCGGCGCGGTCGTATGCAGAATTCGAGTTCTGGTTCGCGTCCATCAAGGTCGCAGCCATCATCGTATTTGTCGTTATCGCCGCTTCCTATGCATTCGGCTTGACGGCGCCCGCCGGGACGACGTTTGCAAATCTCGTCGATAACGGCGGCTTCACGCCGCACGGCTGGATTGCCGTGCTGGCCGCAGTCCCCACGGTGTTCTTTGCCATGACCGGCGCGGAAATCACCACGGTGGCGGCGGCAGAGTCCGCGCAACCCGGTCCCGCAATCGCCAAAATGACCACGACGGTGATATGGCGCATTTTGATTTTTTACGTCGTTTCGGTTTTCCTGATTGTTTCGGTCATCCCATGGAACAGCGTTCGTTCGGGTGAATCGCCCTTTACGCTGGCGCTCAATACCATGCACGTGCCGTGGGCGGGAACGATCATGAGCGCCATCATCCTGACGGCCGTGCTGTCTTGCCTGAACTCCGCGTTCTATGTCAGCTCGCGCGTGTTGTTCATTCTCGCCGGACACGGCGATGCGCCGCAATTCCTCATCAAGCTGAACAAGCGCCGCGTTCCCGTAGTCTCGGTGTTGATTGGCGCGGCGGCGGGATTCTCAGGGATTATTGCAGCGACCGAGGCGCCGCAGAAGGTGTTCGACTTTCTCGTCAGCTCTTTCGGCGCTATCAGCGTCTTCGTCTATATGATCACCGCGGCCGCTCAAATTGCGTTGCGCCGGCGCCGTGAACGCGACGGCGGAGTTCAGCCAACGATCAAGATGTGGCTGTTCCCGTACCTCAGCTATGTGGCCATTGGCTGCATGGGTGGGGTGCTGATTGCGATGGCCTATACGCCCAGTCAGAAGCAGGACTTCCAAGTGAGCTGTCTGACGCTGATCGTGAGCGTCATTGCCTATTGGATCGTGCGCAGGGTGCGGCAACCTCGAACCACCGCTCCGGCAGTCAGCTGACTCCTCGGTTAGAACTTCCGCGCCTAAGCTGCTGATTCCCGGTGATCGGAAAAGTCCACGTCCCCATGCCGGGCGCCGGGGTTTGTAAATTATTTGAAGCAATTCAATAACTAGCCAGGCGGTAGCACAATCATTTGTTTCTGACAAATGATTAAAATCTAATTATCCCGCAGAAAGTGTACCTTTCTATCTTGTGCGGTTTTGGCAGGATGGAAGCTCGAGTTTAGGAGAACCTCGCGCCGGCAATCCAGCCAACTCCCCCGCTGGTGCGATCTTCCAACGGCGTGGGCTTCAGAATCCACGCCGTTTTTTCTCCCGCTCTCTCCCGACCCTGGAACTAATCGCGGTCTCTGATATCACACCCTATACCTCGTCCATCGAGGTATGGGAGTGCGACGGTGCAAGCGAGCTCTTCGCTCATGTCCGGGATCTCGGAACTGCTGCTGTTGAGGCTGTTGGCGGAACGCCAGATGTACGGCTACGAACTGGCGCGCGCCGTGCGCAGCACGACTCGACAGGCAATCACCGTGGGTGAAGGCGTGCTCTATCCGGTTCTGCATTCATTGGAACGGCGCGGCTGGCTCAAAGCGCGCCGCCGCACGGTCAACGGACGTACCCGGGTGTATTACGCGCTCACCCGCGGCGGTCAAGGCCACCTCAAGAAAATCACGCAGGAGTGGCGCCGCATATCCGGCGGTGTAAACGCGGCGCTTCTGGATCCGCGCCATGCCTGATCGCTCGCCGCATGCCTCGATCGGCCGGTTGGTGCAGGCGGGAATCGCTCCGCGGCGCGCGCGCAGAATTCTGCGCGAGTTTGCCGAGCATCATGCCGACGTCGTGGCCGAATACTTGAACCTCGGCCTCAGCGCCTCCGAGGCGCAGGCCGCGGCAAACGCACGCGTGGGTTCGGAGCAGCAATTGCTCGTGAATCTGCTCGCGCGCCCGGACTTGAAGAGCTGGGCGCATCGACAACCCAGCGTCGCTTTCGCGCTCGCCCCGGTTTTGTCCTTCGCGCTGGCGTTCGTCGTCTCGATTTTGGCGCTGGTAACGATGGTTGAATGGCGCAAAGCCCACGGCGATGCGTTGGATGCCGCATCCCCCGTGGTTCAATGGATCAGAGGCTACGCCGGGTTCTACCTGTTGTGGGCGCTGCCCGCCGCGGTCGCGGCACTGCTCGCCGCCGCGGCCGCGCGCCGCCGCGAAACATCGATCTGGCCTTGTGTTGGAATCGCGGCCGTGTGCCTTGTCGGCGCACTGACAAATTTCTCCCTGGATTTCTCACCCATGTCGAACAGGCCGACGATGGGTGCCGGCATCGGAATCGGCACGCACAACATCGTCCCCGTGCTCCTGCGCGCGGGGAGCGCGACGGCGCTGGTGCTGCTTCCCTATCTACGGGCGCGCCGGCGGCAGCGGCATGAATTTGGTGCATTGGTCTAGAAATCACAGTGGCCGCTTTCGCAACGCGCCTCGATGATCGCCCGGCCCAACTAGACCGACTGACGGACCGACTGTGGCGGCCCGCCATCCTGACTCTGGTGGCGGCGCTTCACGGAGCGCTGTTGCTGATTGCCGCGCATTGGCAAACACGGTTGGACTCGCGCGGCGAGGAATCGCTCATATTCTTGCCGCTGCCCAGTCATGTGCAATCCCCCGAGGAGGAGACGCCGCCGGCCGCTGCAGCGCCGCGCAAGAAACCCTCGCCCGCGCATGACACTCAACTCGTCACCATTCCTGCCCCGGTCGCGCCGCCGCCGGCCGAACAACCGCCCGCCAACATTGATTGGAATGCCGAAGCGGCGCGGACAGCCAAGCAGCAGGCCGAATCGGCGGCGGCGCCGCGGCCGCGCGCCCTGGATAAACACGGCGCCGGCGCGGACTTCGATGGCGGACTCGCGCCCGACCAGGGGCTGGCGCCGGAATTTGGTTGGGATCACGCCCACACCCATCGTGTCGAGGCGCTGGAAGGCGGCGGATCGCTCCTGTGGATCAACGATCGCTGCTTCATCGTGATGGCCGGCATGATTCCGTTTCCCATGTGCGGCATCGGAAAAATCCCCGTGCGCGGCGACCTGTTCGATCACATGCACGATTTGCCCGTGCAACAGCCGAATCCGGCCAACACGGCGCCTTGAAGGCCGTGGGGCGCGGGCATCGCTAGTTTTCCGGCGCCAGCCCCTCGATCAGTCCGCATGCTCGCGAGACTGCGTCTGCGGAATTGATGCGCGATGCATAGTCCGCGCGCCGTTGTGCGCAGACTCCGTCTCCCAGGATGTCTCGAATCGCGCGGGCCACGCGTGCTGCGCGATAGCAGCTCTGCGGAATGCTCGATCCCAATCCAAGCTGTTCAATGCGCCAGCCGCTGTCGAATTGATCGTACCCGTGCGGCACGACCAGATGCGGTATGCGCGCTTTGATTCCCTGCGCCAGGGTCCCCACGCCGCCGTGATAGACCAGCAGCGCGGCGCGCGGCAGCACCTGACTGAAGGGTAGATAGCCGAAGACTTTGATGCCGGCCGGCAGGTTGCCTGGAACCTGCTCCGGATAGTTTGTCACCAACATGGCCCGCAAACCCAATTGACGCGCGGCCTGCACCGATTGCTTGAAAAACCGCTGCATCGTCGATCCGGCAGATCCAGGCGTAAAGACGATCGGGGCCGCGCCGGCATTGAGAAATTCCTCCGCCTCCGTCAGCGGCGCAGCATCGCCGTCCGCATCCCACAAGGGGAAACCCACGGCGTGCGTGTTGGCCGGCCAGTCCGGCTGCGGCGCGGCGAACCAATCGGGAAAGAACGCAATCACCAGCTGCGGGGAATGGATCCAGCGATGCATGACCCGGTCGACCGGCGCCAATCCAAGCCTGGCGCGAAGATCATTCAGCGGCGCCTTGAGCCTGCGGTCGAGAATCAAGGCGTCAATGATCCTGAACAGTCCCTGCTTGAACCAAGTCGGACGCGACGCCGACAATCTGACGTTGCCCATCATTCCCTGGTCGACCAAGGTCCGAATTACGCTCGGTTGCAGGTGCACAGATGCGCTCGGGATGCCAAGCTTCTCCTGGGCCACACGTGCACCGAAAGCCAGGCTCGAGAACGCCACGACGGTGCTGGAATCGGCATGCTTCTCGATCAATCGATAAATTTCATCGATGGCCGGCACCACCACCTGTGCAATGACCTTGAAGCCCTTGCGCAGATGCCACAGCTCAGGGTTGGCAATTGCCGCGTTGGCTTGTTCGGCGGTGCCGACGGGAAGAAAACCGATTCCCTGTGCTTCGATCAATGCCTGGAAAATGGGATTGGTCAGAATGGTCGCTCGGTGGCCTCGAGCTTGCAGCGCTGCGCCGAGCGCGATGAAGGGATGCACGTCGCCCGCGCTTCCCATGGTCGGCAACAGGACACGTAGGGGTTTGCCGGATGTGGGCCTCACGCGGCTAACGTTCGAACTTCGTCGACAAGATAATCGAGGAAGTGGTGCGCTCCACGCCGTCGAGCGCGCCGATTCGATCGATGACCTGATCCATTTCGGCGACTGAAGCCGTCACGGCAACCGCGATCAAGTCCACGTCGCCGCTGACCGAGTGAAGCAAACGCACCTGCGATATTTCGCGCAACGCGGCAGTCACGGCGCGGGTTTCCTTCGGTCCCACCTTGATCATCACGTGTGCGCGCACCGCGCCGATCCCAAGCTCCGGCGCCAGGCGAACCCCATAACCTGTGATGATGCCCTGCTTCTCCAGTCGCTCGATTCGGCTTTGCACGCTGGTGCGCGAGCGGCCCACCAGCCTGGCCAGCATCGCGGTCGAGGCACGGCCGTTCTCCCGCAATGCCGACAAAAGCTTCTCGTCGATGGAATCCATGGCAGTTCGCCGTTTTTGACCTGCTTAATGTAGTGAATATACCTTAAAAATGTCTAAAACGACCCTACCATTTGCAAGGCCGGCAGACAAAAATGGCGCAGCTTTGGGAGGCGGTATGAAAGACATTGTTATCGTTGGCGCGGGCAAAATCGGCTCGATGATCGCTGAGTTTTTGGGCAGTTCCGGCGACTATGCCGTGACCGTGGCCGATCGTTCGCAACAGCAATTGGATCGGCTCGAGACCTCTGCGCCAATCAAGAAGGCGGCTCTGGACATCACCCAGGTCGACGCCTTGCGCAAATTGCTATCGGGAAAGTTTGCGGTGCTGTCGGCGGCGCCTTATCACGCCACACGGCTCATCGCCGAGGCCGCCAAGGCCAGCGGCGCACACTATTTGGATCTGACCGAGGATGTAGCCAGCACAAGGGCGGTCAAGCAGCTTAGCCTGGGCGCGCGCACGGCCTTCATTCCTCAATGCGGGCTGGCGCCCGGATTTATCACCATCGTCGCGGCCGATTTGGCCTCGCGATTCGATGAGCTCAACGATGTGCGGATGCGGGTCGGAGCCCTGCCCGAATTCCCTTCCAACGCGCTCAACTACAATTTGACCTGGAGCACCGACGGAGTCATCAACGAGTACTGCGAACCTTGCGAAGCCATCGTCAACGGCCAACTGCGCGAGACGCAGCCGCTCGAGGAGTTGGAGGAATTCTCGCTCGACGGAATTTTATACGAGGCGTTCAATACCTCGGGCGGACTCGGCACTCTTTGCGAAAGTTTGGCAGGCAAGGTGCGCAATCTGAACTATCGGACCATCCGCTACCCGGGCCACGCGTCCATCATGAAGGCGCTATTGAATGACTTGCGGCTGCGCGACCGGCGCGAGCTTCTCAAGGACATTCTCGAGAACGCGGTGCCGATTACGCTGCAGGATGTCGTCATTGTGTTCGTGACCGTCAGCGGCATGCGCGCGGGTCAACTCATGCAAGAGACCTACGCCAATAAGATCTATGCGGCGCCGATGGGCGGCAGGGTGCGCAGCGCAATCCAGATCACCACGGCCGGGGGAATTTGCGCAGTGCTCGACATGCTGAGCGCGGGTGAGATTCCGCAGTCCGGACTGATTCGCCAGGAAGAGATCGGCCTGAAGGCCTTTCTCGCCAATCGCTTCGGCAGGGTTTACGCCATGGCCGCATCAGCCGCCGCCCACGCGGCTTAAATTGCCGGGTTTTGCCGCACGAATGCCTGGATATCAGCCAGTGTCGGAGCCCTGCCGCGCAGCAATGAGGTCAGCGCCGCCACGGTGTCGGAATGCGAGATCTTCGGATAGAGCTTCAGTGTTACCGGCGCGCCGACGGCCTGAAGCGCGCTGGCGAAATTACGGGAGTTTTTCGGCCGCACCGTGTCGTCTTGCAAGCCGTGAATCAGCAACATGGGCGGCGCATCGCTGCGAACGAAGTTGATGGGCTGCGACTGCGGATAGAGCGGCGGCGGACCAAACATGTCTTGCACGTCCATCTCGAGCAATGGCAAAAAATCGTAGGGTCCGGACAAGCCAATGACACCGGCGATGTGCGGCGCGCTTGGCCCGGCGGCGGCGAAATATCGCGGATCGAGCGTCACCATGGCGGCCAAGTGAGCGCCTGCCGAATGTCCCATCAGGTATAGACGCTCTGGATCGCCGCTGTACTCCTTGGCGTGCGCGGCGGCCCAGAGCGCCGCCTGCGCCGCATCACTCAGGAATCCCGGCATTTTGACTTGCGGGTAGTGCCGATAATTGGCTACCACGGCCACGTAGCCTGACTCCGCGAGCGCGGCACCGACAAAACGATAGTCCGTCTTGTCTCCATAGCGCCAACGTCCGCCGTGCCAGAAAACGACCACAGGCCGGGGCTTGGCGTCGGCGGTTTGGGGCACATAGACATCGAGCCGCTGCTGCGGGCCCGCGCCGTACGCGATGTTGGTGTGCCGCTTGTAGGGGCCAAAAACCGCCGGGACATTGGCCGCGAGAAACCCCAGCCGCGAGCAGCCCTCCAAGAAAAGCGCAAACATCCCGGCCAGCGCAGTTCGGCGCGACAAATGATCCCCGCTATCGGCAGACATAGGTGGGGCTGCCCGCGACATCGAGCACGCCATGTTGGAGCAGCCAATCGCGCGCATCGTCAGCGTCGCGTTCAAACCATGCCGCCGCGCTGCCCAGTCTGAATGTGTAGCCCCACGCGTCCATGTCGCTGCACATGCGCTGCCGGCCGATATTGGGCAGCGAATCGGCCAGGATGATTTGCAGGTAGCAAACCGCATTTTCTTCCGCGTGATCGCCGCCCGCGTCGGTATCCAGGCCTGCGCGCCGCTCCGGCGTCATGCAGATGAAATGAGCACTCTCGTGCAGCACGGAATGCAGCGGCGTATCGAGGCGCGCGAATATCCGCGATCCCATGAGGCCGGCTTCGCGTTCACCCCAATAGGAGCCGGGAATGACTTGGTCGGGCGCCATCAGCTGCAGGACCAAGCCATAGCGATCCAGGAGGATTTGCAGGGAAACTCGATCAATGCCGTTGACCAAGAGCACGGGTGCCATCGCACGCCAGCGTTACTTCAAACTCGTGAGACGGCGCATCGCAATGGAGACCAGGTCGCGCGCCATCTGTTGGCGCAGGATGTCCGCTTCATGCTCCTTGGCCAGCTGCAGGTTCTCGTCGAAACTGAAATCCCTTGAAAGGCTGATGGTCTGCGGTGCGAGCAATTCCTTGTCCGTGCCGCGTACGCTGAATGTCACGGTGTACGTAAGTTCATATTCGGTGGGTATGTTTTTTGCAGAGACGGCGAGTGTGCGTTGCTCGACCAGGTCTTTGGTGACATCAACCGTGGCGGTTGCACTTTCCCTTTTCACCTGCAGCGCCGCTCCCGAGGTCTTCAGCTGATGTTCGAATTCGCGCGAGAAGTCCGTGTAGGGGTCTTTCAAAGACAAGTACGGCCGCGCCATCACCGCAGGCAGCGGATCGCTGCCTGCCAGGCGGAAGCCGCACGCGGTCAGCGCGCACGCGCCAATCAAAACGAAGTATTTCGAGCTAACCACTAGGCACGACGATGTTCACCAGCTTGCCCGGCACGATGATCACTTTGCGGACCGCTGAGGTTCCCACGAACTTCCGAACATTTGCATCTGCCAGCGCCGCGCCGCGCACCGCAGCCTCGTCTGCGTCCACCGCAACGGTGATATGCGCGCGCAATTTGCCGTTCACCTGCACAACCATCTGCAGCGTCGTTGATTGCAATGCCTCATGATCGACTTCCAGCCAAGGCTCATCAATCAGCGCGGCGCCATTCCCAAGTCCTCGCCACAACGCGTGCGTGACATGCGGGATGATCGGGGAAAGCGTCAGCACCGCGATCTCAAGCGCCTCGTGCGCCACG
>Ga0210402_10005870_pt1 | contig 10928 bp, 10 predicted proteins | sample IncBWC7MmetaG_FD_161055 | JGI IMG/M metagenome (GOLD analysis project Ga0210402, IMG submission 161055) | Forest soil microbial communities from Barre Woods Harvard Forest LTER site, Petersham, Massachusetts, United States - Inc-BW-C-7-M | ecosystem: Environmental > Terrestrial > Soil >... | reverse complement strand
TGCTTGCCTCGATCGGTGTCGGAACCGACCCCGCAGGAGTTGCCATCACCCCGAATGGATCTCGTGCCTACGTGTCGAATGCTGTCTCCAACTCAGTCTCAGTGATCGACACCGCCACCAACACCGTGACTGCCACGGTCGCGGTTGGGGTTAGCCCGGTCGGAGTCGCGATCACGCCGGATGGATCTCGTGTCTATGTGGCGAATAATCTTGGAGGATCAGTCTCGGTGATCGACACGGCGACCAACACTGTCATCGCCACGATTGCGATGGCCCAGCCCGTTTCTTTTGCTATTACCCCGGACGGATCGCGTGCCTATGTGACAAGGAACCCTACCGTCGGCTCGGTCGGGGTGATCGACACGACCACCAACACGGTGATTGCTACGGTTGCAGTTTCGCCCGACCCCCAGGGGGTCGCCATTACCGCGGACGGAACCCGAGCCTACGTGGCTTGTTTCGGCTGTAACTCCGTCTTTGTGATCGACACCGCCACCAACACGGTGACCACCACCGTGGCGGTTGGAGCCAATCCCGTGGGGGTGGCAATAGCACCCAGTTTACCCAGTTCCCCGACGACGCTGACGTCCAGCTTGAACCCCTCCACCTACGGACAGAAGGTAACGCTCACTGCCACCGTGGCACCTTCTCATTCAATCACGCCAACGGGAAAGGTCAAGTTCACCTGGAGTATCTATACGCTCGGTTCAGCGTTGCTTGACAGCAACGGCGTGGCGGCTCTTACCAGATCAAATCTCAATGCTGACGTTTATCCGCTAACGGCGGTCTACGGGGGCGACGCCAACAATCCACCCAGCAAATCCGCGGTGCTGAACCAAGTGGTGCTGGAGACCACGAGCTCGGCCACGCTCACTTCTTCGTCGAATCCGTCCGTGCAAGGGCAGGCGGTGACTTTCACTGCGACGATTACGTCGCCGACGGTGAAACCGAAAGGGCCGGTCACTTTCACGGCGGGGACGACGGTGCTAGGAACAGCCCAACTCAGTGGGGGCAAAGCAACGCTGACGACGTCGTCGCTTCCGACTGGGACGAGCGTTGTCACCGTCACGTATGACGGAGATTCGAACATTGCCAGAAGCACGGCATCCGTCAGCCAGATCGTGCAGTGAGCGAAGCTCGGCACGACGGCGGAAGAATAGTCGTTACGGTATCGGCGTGTTGACGGGGCGGCTCTGAAAGAACCTTACGGGCCTTCATCTGTGTGCAAGAAACCGAAGATGACCTACTTACTGCCCGCAGTGGCGGCATCGGTCAATGGAAATCCTAGGGTGCCTGCGGTACTCGATCTCAAATCGTAGATGCCCGTGCGCAGGTATACGTAATCCGTGGGAACGTCGATTTCTTTGTGGATCTGCAGGCCGCCGCGTTGCACGGCGGCGTACTCCTGAGGTGTTAAGACTATATCTCCAGGGGTGACCACGAGATTCAGCGGTTTGCCTTCGCGATCGTAGGCGACGAGGCAGACTTCGACGTTGCCGTGGCGAGCGCCATCGGGAGCGGAGTCGAGTTTAAGGTCCTCCACCGAGATGGCGAAGTCCACGCTGTAACGGACGAACGGTCCTTTCAGTTCGCCGGTGCCGATTCGCGGTGCGTCTGCAGGCGGCTGAGGCTTGGCCGGCTCGGCCAGGATCTTGTAGAGAATCTGGGTGTAATCGGGCAGGTTGCGTCCCATGAGCGGCATCAGCGGGTCCGAGTCCGATTTCTTACCCGCGGAGAGCGCCGTGGCCAGATCGTCGGCGTAATATCCGCGACGGTAGGCCAGGGTGTGCTTGCCATTAAGAAGCTTCACCTGGATACGACGGTATTTCCCGTCCATGGCTGGGTTGCTCGGCGCATAGGTCAGCGAATAGTAGCGTGAGCCGTTGCTTACAACGCGGGCCAGCGCGGCGTTGAGTCCGTTCGTGTTGTAGAACGCTTGGCCACCGGTGTCTTTGGCCAGGTCCTCCATGGCCCGGTGATTCGAGTCGCGGTCCGCGGCGCTACGCTGCAGCTGCTGGACCTGATCGCGCGAGGCGAGCGACGGACGTTTCTCGCCGATCTCCGTGCCGTTGGCCTCGTAGACGGTCTCCCCTACCAGTCCCTCGGCTGCGATGGGATAGACGGCGACTTCCGCGGTGGTGAGCAGGTCGGCCGTCTTCCGGATGTCCTCCTCGAAAGTCAGCGTCATGTTGGTTGGGTCGGGGAGGTCCGGGTCGGGAAGAATCGCGACCGGGAAGGAGCCAGAGAACCAGATTACATTCTTACGCCCGGGAACGCCGGCGAGATAGCGCCCAAGTTGTTGCAACGCTGCCAGCGTGAGGCTGACTCTTTGTTCAGTCTGGAAGGCGGCAGTATCGGAGAGGAACTGCTTCATCGCATTGATGGGATTGACCGCCGCCTGCACCAGCGTCTGCGGTATGGGGGCGGCGCTGTTCTCAATCATGAAGTCGATCAGACGCTGATTGGATTCCGACTCCGTAGTGGAGGCCAGTAGAGGCGACGACTGGGTCCCGGCATTTCCGCTGTTGAGGATGGCCAGCAGGTCCGAGGGATCAGTCGTGACGCCCTGCAGCATGCGCAAACGCGATGCCAGGGTGAAAATTGCGACCCTCGTGCCGGGAGGAATCGTCTTCAAATACTTGATCATCTGCGAATGAACGTAGGTCTGGTCGCGGGACGGCGTATTCAGGGCGTCCAGCAGAATCACATTCACTGCGTCGGCGGTCTGCACCAGTGGAAAATTGGCGTAGACGTGGGGCGGCAGGGTGGGCATCGTGATCTGAGTCGCAGGCGCCCCGTGGTGCTCTTCAAAGGTTGCGATCGACTGCGGCTTGCCGTCCTCCAGAACTTCGAAATCTGTCTGGTGCAGGCCGGTCACGGCTTCGCCTTTGTCGCCGGTTACGACGACGTCAATCAGAACCCTTCGGACTTGCGTTTTGATAGTGGCGACGACTTTCCCAGAGTCCGGCGACGCCGTCTGCGATTGAATCGGGAGGACCAGGATGGCCACGACGGCCAGCGGAATGAGGCCGAGGAAGCGGCGGCAGAGACGCAAGGACATACCCATCCTGTGAAACCAGAACATTATCATAGGGTGCTCTTTGCTGAACCGCAACCTCGATCGATTGAACCCGGAGCGATTCAGTGTGCAGGTGATTCGCCGGTCGGAGGCTTCATTTGTGCTTCCAGAAAGGCCAGCACGTCGGCTCCCCAGACTTCGGTGGCCGTGGAACAGAATTCCCAGTGACCGTCGTGGTGACTCTTTCCGAACGCTGGATAGATTTTGGATTGAAACTCCTTGTGCTTCTTGTTCGCTTCCTTGCTCAGCGCGTGGCTGGGGGCGAGGCTGAAATCGTTCTCGGCTTGCAGCAGAAACACCGGCGCCTTGGCCTGATCGACCGCGCGCAGCAATCGGTCCTGTAGCTCACCGTTCATATCCCACGACATGGCACCGGGAGCGAACGGAACCAGCGCCTTTACTCCGAGGTCATGTTCGCCGGCGAGCAACGTCTCGATTCCGCCGTAGGAACAACCTGAAATGGCAATCCGGGCAGGATCAACGAAGGGTTGCGACTTCAGATAGTTCAGGCCGGCAATCACGTCGTCAACCTCGGCCTGCAGAAGTTCGACCACGCGCCCTGCGCGCTGGCCCAGGCCAGCCTGCGCGACCTCATCCTGGATATAGCTTCCCGGCGAGCGACCCTGTCCGCGGCGATGCGGAACAAAGAACACGTACGAATGAGAGGTGTAGAAGTTGGCCAGCGCCGGCTGAGAGCCCGGCAGCTTCTCGCTCCCATGGTTCCACACGATGGCGCGAAAAGGACCGCTGCCCGCGGGCTTCCAGAGAAAGCCATGCAACTGCCGTCCAGCGCTTGAGAACACAACTTCCTCCGGCTGGGATTGGGCTACGGCCGCGCCCGCCGCGAGAATGAGTAAAAGAAGAGGTACGAGCGTCCCGATCTTCATGATATCCCCTAAAGGTATTGCAGCCACCAATCGCTCCGCCGAGCTTTCAGCGCTGCAAACCACCGGCAGGCGAAATATAGCAGCACGATGGCGATGGCCCAGATCAGGTACAGAAGGGGCAGGCTCCACATATAACCCTCCGGCGGTTCTGGATTGCCCATGGGATGGTTGGTGAACAGCCATGGGCTGACGAACCCCAGCCGGATCTTCGACACGACCAGAGCCAGCGCGTGGATCAGGGGAATGTGCAGCATGTAGTAAAAGAACGGCACCCGTCCGAAAAGCGTGATGGTGCGAGCGAGAGCGCCGCCGACTCCCTCCAGTAGCGGGATCAGTGTGATGATTGGCCCCAACGTCATCAATAAGAAAGAAAGCGACGCGGGATACTTCGTGGTGTTCAGGAACGCAAACAGCGCGGGCATCGGAGGCGCGCCGTTGCGGCCCTGAGTGGCGGCGTGCCACGGACGCGGATCGCCATATAAGTTAAATCCCCGCAGCAGAAGGAAGAGGGCGATTGCCGAGAATCCGATGGTCAGGCAGAGTTTCCTTCTCTGCGCCGGTTCCATTGTCACGATCCGGCCAAACGCATAACCGGCGGCCATGACGCCGATCCACGGAACGATTGAGTAGAGCACGGTGAGGCTCGGACCGTTTTGTCCGAACTGGATGGGCCCGGCGAAGAACCCAACGTAGAAGATTTTCCAGAAACCCGAGAGAGAGTTTGCGTCGAGGCCATCGAGCAGCCTGCCCATGTGAGGATCCATCAGGTTGTGGGCCGCGATGATGATCACACCGATCGTGCCCACCACGGGCAGCGGCAATTTCACCAGCCCGGCCATCAGGATCATGCAGCAGCCGATGACCCAGATCACGCCGGCCATCTCGTACTGGCGGAAGTCGAAGTTGAAAGTCCAGGCTAGCCGCAGAAAAGTGAATTCCAGGAAAATAAGCCATGCGCCGCGGGTCAGAAGATATCGCGACAAGCCAGTGTGCTTCCGGCCATAGAGGAAGATGCTAGTCCCAGCCAGGAAGATGAATGCTGGGGCGCAGAAATGAGTGATCCATCGCGTGAAAAATACTCCTGCAGTGGGGCCGCCCGCCGGGATGCCCGAATAGACGCGCACATGATCGATGGCCATCAGGACCATGACGGCCCCGCGGATGAGATCGATCGACCCGATGCGGGACTGGGCTGTGGCGTTAACCGCGAGCGGAGTGGGCAAAAGGGCAGCGCTCATGATTCTGCTCCTAATTTTCTACTTCAGGACGCGAAAGCGGAATTGAAGGCCGGTCTCGCCAGAAAGTCACGATGTGTTAGACGCCTTCGGGCAATGGATGTTTCCCGGGGATTGCGGGCCTCGCACGGTCGCCGCGGAACTCCCGCACCCCTCGGACTGAGACACGATAACATGCCTGGAAACCGGCCCGAGTGAAATCTGCGAAGCGAATCCGCCCTGTCGGTTCTTGGAGTACTGCGGTGTTTTCCTTACAATCGAGCGGTCCGAGGAGGCCCTCTTACTTTGCGGGAAAATGTTATGGCGCAAGGAAACGGATTGGTTCAGATTGGCAGTCATTATTCCGTGGAAGAAACAGTCAGTCGGCTGCAGTCGGCGTTTGCGTCGAAGGGACTGCAGGTGTTCGCCGTGATCGATCACAGCGACGAGGCGGAGAAAGTCGGGCTGAAGATGCGGCCGACGAAGGTCGTGATCTTTGGCAGTCCGAAGGGCGGGACTCCGCTGATGGTGGCGGCTCCCAGCCTGGCCATTGATTTGCCGCTGAAGGCTCTGGTGGCGGAGGACGCGGCGGGCAAGGTGTCGGTGACGTATAACGATCCGGAGTATTTGAAGGAGCGGCATGGCGTGCCTGAGGAACTGATCAAGAATCTTGCAGGGGCGGGCGTTGTGATCGGGAAAGCTGTGGAATAATGCTGGCGGCATTGGAGGATGGGTGGTGGAGAATTCCAATCCGAATCGGGCGCGTGACCACTTGGCCAATGAGCGGACCTTTCTGGCGTGGGTGCGGACCGGGGCGGCGATCGTAGTGTTTGGATTCGCGATTGGGCGCTTCTCTCTGGCGATGCGGCAGTTGACGGCGCTGCAGGGGCATCCGCAACGGACGGCTGGGATTTCGGTTTGGATGGGGTCGAGCACGATTGTCGCGGGCGTGGTGCTGGTGGTGGCGGGCCTGGCGCGCTATCGCAAGACGCGGGCGCAGCTGGATGCAGGGACCTTTGAGCCGGCAGGATTTGTGCTGGATCTGATTACGATTCTGACGGTGCTGTTTGGGCTGGCGCTGGCGGGGTATTTGATTTATACGGAGCGGATTTTGGGGTGAGTGCGGGTTTAGCTGGGCAGCTGTCGGGGTCAAAGACCCGGACCCACACGGGAGATCATGGCGAACGATCAGGAAAAAGAGGCGGCGGCGCGGGCTAGCTTGCAGTTTGTGAAAGACGGGCAGGTCGTCGGCCTGGGAACGGGGTCGACGGCGGCGTTCTTTATCAAGCTGCTCGCGGAAAAGGTGAAGGCCGGGCTGCGGATTCGCGGGATACCTACTTCAGTGAAGTCCCAGGAACTGGCGCAGAGTTTGGGGATTCCACTGACTACGCTCGATGAATGTCAGGAGATCGCGGTCACCGTGGATGGTGCAGATGAAGTGGATCCGCAGCTGCGTTTGATTAAGGGCGGCGGCGGCGCCATGTTGCGAGAGAAGATTGTGGCGTCGGCGACGAAGCAGCTTGTCATCGTGGCGGACGCTTCGAAGCAAGTGCCGGTGCTGGGCAAGTTTCCGCTGCCGGTGGAGGTGATCGTCTTCGCGCAGGCGCTGGTGACGAAGCGGATTGCGGCCCTGGGAGCGGAAGTGTCGGTGCGAACCGGCCCCGACGGGAAGCCTTATGTGACCGACGAGAAGAATCACATTCTCGACTGCCGGTTCGGGGAGATTCCGGATGCGGATGGGCTGGCGCGGAAGTTGAGCGACATGCCGGGCGTCGTGGAGCATGGATTGTTTGTTGGGATGGCGAGTGTGGTGTTGTTCGCACGTGGCAGCGAGATCGTGGAGTTGAGGCGCTAGGGGATTGCAGATTGCAGATTTTAGATGGCAGATTTGAAGCGACGAAAATCTGCCATCCACGAATCTGAAATCTGCAATCTGCAATCTGAACCGAGAGCGATGGCAACCGGAGTACAAATTCGGTGGGGTGGGCCGTCGCGGAGGCGGGTGCCGCGGTTTCAGGTGCAGGCCCCGCTGGATGTGATCGTGCTGCGCTCGGGAATCCCGGACACGGTGCCCGGACGGTCGGTGAACGTCTGCGAGCGCGGGATCGCGGCCATGCTGGCGGGGGAACTGGTTCCGGGCGAGGCGGTGGGAGTCGAAGTACATCTGCCACTGTCGGCGGACACGCTGCGGACGCGGGCGCGGGTGCGGTATCAGGACAAATTGCGTTGCGGGCTCGAGTTTGTGGGGTTGTCGGTCGAGCAACAGGCGGCCATTCGGACCTGGGCGAAGCAGGCAAAGGTGGAGACCGAGATCAGCGCGATTTCGGTTCCTGCAGTGGAGAGAACGGACATCCACGCGGCCGGGACAAGTGGGGACACTCCGGGTGGCGCCGCACCTCGCGAGCGGGGGAAGAGGTGGCGTGGCATTGGATGGGCCGTCTTTCTGGTCTTTGCTGCGATTGCGGTCGCAGTGTTTTGGTGGAAGTGGAATCGGGGCTGGGACGAGCTGGAGTCGGGACTGAAAAATCCTGTGACGGCCTCCGCGGAGAAACCCCAGGCACAGGTTCCAGCGGAGGTGATGGAGAAGTTGCTGGTCCACAAGGTTGAACCGGCGTATCCAGCGGAAGCGCGAAAGTCGAACCTGCAGGGCGTGATCGCGCTCGACATTGTGGTCGGCCGGGATGGGTCAGTACTGAGCATGCACGCGTTGAATGGTCCGGAGGTGCTGGCGCAAGCGGCGACTGACGCGTTGCGCTGGTGGAAGTTTGAGCCCTACCGGCTGAATGGGGAACCGGCGGTCGTCGAGACGACGGTGGCGGTGGAATTTAAGCCCTGACGGCGGCTTCTGACGGCGGCTTCCGGTTCTCGGCTTCCGGAAAATAGTCTTTCAGTGAAATCCCAAACTGCCAGGATTCTCAAGTAACGGAGAGCGTCAATGCCGACGAGCCCGTCGAAGGGAATTTCCGGAAGCCGAGATCCGGAAGCCGTTTTCTTAGCGCGCTTTCTTCCGCAGTGCGCGCAGCACCGTGGCGCCGCTGATGGCAAAGCAGAGAATCGCTCCCAGAGCCGCTACCAGCGTGAGGTTGGCGCTGAGGTGGAAAACGTCGGCCAGGAGCGCGGCGACCGCGAAGACCAGCCCCAGTGCGTTGAGCCAAAGCGGGCCCCGGATGCGATCGCTCACATCCTTGCGAAGGCGCAACTGCAGGAGCAAAGCGGCGAGACCGATAGCCGCCACCACTACCATGGCGAGCGGGCTGGAGAAAGCGGATCGGCTGGTGTAGATCACGACCAGCGCGAGCGCGAGCAGAAGCAGTCCGGCGGCAACGACGCTCCAGCGGCGGGACTTCGCCGGTGGCTGGGGTTGAGGGACGGGGGCCGGGTTGGAAGAGGCGTCGGGCAAGGAATTCCGTCCCAAGTTATACAGGGCGGACTGCGGAGTTTACAAATGCGAGGGTGATTCGGTCGTTGTCGCAGAAGCCCTCCCAGCAGCCTCCTCGGGCCCGCGGCGTGAGCGCGGCGCCGACGCGACAGCCGGCGGGAGGCGAGACGCCGGCGCCACAGGAATTCTCCTTCTCCACGCATCCTTCACGCTCTGGGTTCGACACGGCTGGCGCCGGCCAACCATTCGGCGGGACGGGAGTCTCCGTTATTCACGGCGTAGAGAACGAGTTCGACGCGCGTGGACACGCCGAGTTTTTCGAAGATGTGGTAGAGATATTTCTTGATGGTGTGTTCGCTGAGGTTGAGTTCGCCGGCAATCCCGCGGTTGCCGAGGCCTTCGGCCACGAGGGCGACCACTTGTTCCTCGCGCGGCGTGAGCAGGCTGCTGCCGCGGGAGTTGAGCACGCGTAGCGAGGGCACTTCCGAAATCAGGTCCATGAGGTAGTTGAGTTGTTCGGTGTTGGCCCAGATTTGCCCCGCTGCGACCCGGAGCAGGCACTTGCACAGCAGACGGAGATTGGCGTCGGTGATGGGAAAAATACCGCGTGCGCCGGAGCGGAACGCGCTCACCACCAGCTCTCGATCGCAAGTGTCGACCAGCAGAATCTTCGGAATTTCCGGATGCGAAAGGTGAAAGCGGCGCAGCGTCATCACAGTTTCGGAGGCGTTACAAGCCGCGTTCAACGACAGAACAGCAATTTGTGGAAGTTCCGACGTCACGGCCTGCAGGATGGAGATGGTATCCATATGGCAAGTAGTGATGTGGAACTCGGGGTGGCGGCGCAAGGCACTGGTCAGCAACTGGGCCTGCATACGACTGGAGTCGGCGATAAGGACACCAATCGCTTCGGAAGTGGCGGCGGACAACGGCTGGATCAAGCGGGTCTCCTAAAAAACCCAAGAGAAACGATGCCGCGATTGTAGGGAGAGCGAGTCCGTCCCACAAGGAAACTAGTCACACAATCGCAGTGCAGCGTTCAAATCGGGAATTACGATTTCTGTGCGGCCAGAGCTTCGGAAGGGTCGAGTGTGCCTGTGGAAACTCGGGGTGGCAGACCGACGCGAAGTGAGACAAGGGAAAGCGGAGACTGCGTGCAAAGACAGAGTTTCCGCGGAAAAACGCTGAGGCGACGGACTCTCAGTGCGCGATGCGAAGAAAGTTCGATTCCGCACTCTGTGACATGACAAACATGCAAGTCTACTTTTGTGGGTACTCCTGATAGAGACCTACTTCGCAGCTGTCTGAGCGCATCTGCCGAACAAAATCTCCACAAGCCACTGTATTGATACGACCCTTCGTGCGGCGGAGCCCATTCCCGGAAAGGGAGGCGTTCCACTTTTGAGGACGCCACTTCCCATGTCTTGCTCGAATCCAGCAGCGAGCCTAACTTGCAACAGTAGAGAGACAAGCAAGTGAGAGACGCTCGACGCTTGGAGTATGGCGCACACGGAAATGAAACGGCTCTTCAGATTCGCTCGATTCGCAACGATCGCGCTGATCGTCTTATCAGGTTGTTCGGCCGTTTTCGCGCAGGATGAAACAACCGCCCTGAGCGGGAACCAAGAAACTTCTCGATCCGGCTTTACCGGGGCAGGAGCGGGAAGCAGTAGTACAACGGCCGCAAAACCCGGCGGAGCGGATGGCCAGGGAAACCCCTCGCTCGGAGGGGAGCGCCATCCGCTCTACCGGCTTCATCCCAGCGATGTGGTGGAGATCAGTTTCACCGTGGCTCCGGAGTTCGACCAGACCCTTACCGTCCAGCCCGACGGCTACGTGATGTTGAAAGACGCTGGCATGGTTGAGGTGCAGGGGCTAAATCTGGAAGAGTTCAGCGACGCGGTGCAAAAGGCGTACCGGGGATATCTGCACGACCCGCAGGCGGCGGTGGCGCTGAAGGAATTTGAAAGGCCGTACTTCATTGTAGGCGGCGAAGTCGGCAAGCCAGGCAAGTACGAACTGCGCTCCGACACGACCGTGGCCGAGGCGGTAGAGATTGCGGGAGGGCTGACGCAAATGGCGAAGCACTCCCAGGTCGTGCTGTTCCGGCGGGTGAATGACGATCTGGTGGAGACCCGGCTGCTCAATCTGAAGAAGATGCTGAAGGAACCCAATCTCAAAGAAGACGCGCACCTTCGGCCCGGGGATATGGTTTTTGTTCCACAGAATTCGATTTCGAAAATCGCCCGTTACCTGAGCAAGCCTTCGCTCAGCATGTACTTCAACCCAATGCAGTTTTAGAAAAAAAATCCCCCCACTCGCATGTCACCAGACGAAGACCCAATTCGCGGAAGAGAACTGGCGCCAAT
>Ga0210402_10005869_pt1 | contig 10929 bp, 10 predicted proteins | sample IncBWC7MmetaG_FD_161055 | JGI IMG/M metagenome (GOLD analysis project Ga0210402, IMG submission 161055) | Forest soil microbial communities from Barre Woods Harvard Forest LTER site, Petersham, Massachusetts, United States - Inc-BW-C-7-M | ecosystem: Environmental > Terrestrial > Soil >... | reverse complement strand
CCAGTCATTGCTGAATTCACATGAGGGCTGTTCCCTCTGCCGTCGCGACCCTTGCGGCCTGCATGTTCATCCGCTAGAATCTCGCCTGATCGCAGCCAGGCCGCCGGTTCAAGTGCAAGCTAAGCGGAGCTACTCGAAACTGTCCTTAAGGGCTTGCTAAGAATTTCCAAGGAAATTTCAAAGACAGTCATGTCCTCAGAAACAAAAGTCTTATACGAGTTCGGGGAATTCCGCTGCGATCCGCGCGAGCGTCTGCTGTTGCGCGACGGCAACCCGGTTTCGTTGTCGCCGAAGGCATTTGAGATTCTGGTCGCCTTGGTTCGAAGCAACAGTCGGCTGCTGACGAAAGACGAACTCATGAAGCAGGTATGGCCTGACAGCTTTGTGGAAGAGGCCAACCTGACGGTCAATATCTCCGCTCTGCGTAAAGCGCTCGGCGGACCTTCTGGAGCACAGCAATACATCGAGACGGTACCGAAGCTGGGATATCGGTTTGTCGCGCCAGTCACGGAACACAGGGACGACGGCAAATCTAATCCGCCATTGGAAAGTGCTCGTGTTGAGCAGGGCAGACGGTTGTCCAGAATTTCCGCTTTACCCAGGTGGGTGATCCGCTCAGGTGGATGGTGGCTTGCGGCCGGGCTCCTGTTTGTAGCTGTCTTGGCCTCAGTGCTGGTGCCCCGTCGACCAACTAAACTCACCGATGCAGACACTGTCGTGCTGGCCGATTTTGCCAATTCAACGGGAGATCCGGTGTTCGATGATGCGTTGCGTCAGGGGCTTTCCTCGCAACTGGAGCAGTCCCCGTTCTTGAACCTGCTCTCCGACGAGCGCATCGCGCAGACACTTTCCTTGATGACCCAACCCAAGAACTCCCGCCTGACTCACGACTTGGCTCGCGAAGTTTGTCAGCGAACGGCTAGCGCCGCGGTTTTGTACGGAACGATTGCGCAAGTTGGGACGCAGTACCTTCTCACCCTGAAAGCGGCTACCTGCTCAAACGGTGACTCCCTCGGGAGCACGGAGGCGCAGGCTTCCGGCAAGAATCATGTTCTCGATGCGTTGGGAAAGGTGGCTTCCGAAATCCGCAGTCAACTGGGCGAATCGTTGGCGTCGGTTGAGAAGTATGACGCGCCGGCGGAGAACGTGACGACATCATCGCTGGAAGCCCTCAGAGCCTATAGCCTCGGATATCAGGCCATGGTCATAAGCAGTGATTACGATGCGGCGGTCCCGCTGTTCCAGCAGGCGATCAGCCTCGATCCGAATTTTGCCATGGCGTACGCCCGGATGGGCACATGCTACTTCAATCTCAACCAGACGGTCCGTGCGACTGAAAGTGTTCGCCGAGCCTATGAATTGCGCGAGCACCTGAGCGAGCGGGAAAGACTCTACATTGCCTCGCATTATGAAATTGTCGTAACCGGGAACCTGGAAGCAGCCCGCAAGGTTTTTGAGTTGTTAGCGCAAACTTACCCGCGCGAAGCTCCGTACACCAATCTGGGCATCATCTATAGCCAACTGGGCGACGACGACAAAGCCATCGCCGCGTTCGAAAAGGCCGTCAGAATCGGTCCTGCCACCGGGAATCGCTATGCGAATCTGGTCAACGGATACCTTCAACTCAACCGCCTGGATGAAGCCGAAGCCGCGGTGCGAGAGGCGAAAGCCAATAATATTGATTCTCCCGAGATTCACGTGAACCTCTATTGGGCTGACTTCCTTCAGCATGACGCTGCGGGGATGGAACGGGAAGCTGCGTTTGTTGAGAGCAAGCCAGGATACGAAGACCAAATGCTGAACTACGAATCGGACACAGCTCTGTATGGCGGGGAGCTCGCCAAGGCGCGGGTCTTGACGCGAAGGGCAGTCGAGTCCGCTAAGAAAGATGATGACAAAGAAGCGGCGGCGGTCTACGAGGCGCAGGCCGCGGTGCGCGAGGCGCTGGCCGGTTATTCGGACCTGGCGAAGCAACAGGCCCGAAGCGCACTTGCTTCCCCAGACAGCCGGGATGTGGAGGCTTTGTCGGCGATCGCGCTGGGTATGGCAGGTGCTTCCGCGCACGCCATTCGGCTGGCCGACGATTTGAAAAGGCGCTTTCCCGAAGACACGATTGTGCAGTTCAACTACTTGCCTACGATTCACTCTGCAACTCTACTTCGGGGTAGCGTCAGCAACGTGTCCGCCGATTCGTTAACAGCCGTAACGCCTTACGAACTTGGAGGCAACCTTTTGACTTTGAATTTCACTCTTTATCCGGTCTACGTCCGCGGCGAAGCTTATCTGGCGGCGAAAAATGGTGCCGCGGCTGCCGCCGAGTTTCAAAAAATTCTCGATCACCCCGGCATCGTCAGAAGTGAGCCCATCGGAGCGCTGGCGCATCTCCAAATGGGCAGAGCCTACGTTTTGTCGGGAGACACTATCAAAGCCAAGAACGCGTACGAAAACTTCCTGGCGCTATGGAAAAATGCCGACCCTGATGTGCCCATCTTGCAGGAAGCCAAAGCGGAATACTCCAGATTACATTGATCGAAAACCGTCTCCCGCCGGACCTGGCGCGGACCCACTGATCGTGTGGGAAAGTCTTTTCCTATGTGAATTCGCTTTCATGTTGCTCACGGTTTCTGAGTACTTAATCGTGGCGCGTAACAGTCCACGAAGGTTACTATCGTGCCAGAGAAACTCTCGAGGCTTGGCTCGTCTGACAGTTCACGCGTGCGCTAAATGCCTTGACTAGTACGAATTCTGACGTTCCAGCGCACTAGGAAGCACAAACGTCGCGATTGACGCATTCCATGGTCAGCGGTGGCATCGCGATTGCCCATACCCTGCCGAGTGGGGAGACCTTCGGGGGCCTTCTGTTTACATTATTGCCATCGCCGCAGTCACGCTGGAAGTCATTCATGGCCGGCTGGAGCGTGCAAGCTTTCTCCATGACAGGACTTCTCTTTTTGGGTGTCCAATACCGCGGAAACCTCGTGCTGCCTGAAGACGACCGGGTGACGACTCTCGTCTCCTACGAACCACTCGTGCTGCAGGAGCAGAAGCAGCCTTCTGTTCCACCCGCATTGGCGCGGCCTAGGCCAGTGGAGAGCAAACCGGTACTGGAAACTAAGCCGACCATTGCTCCGCTTATAGTCGCCCGGCAGATACACACCATGGCAGAGCCCAATCGACCTGAGCCGGATCGCCTTGCGCCCGAGTTGAAACTCGAAAATAAGATACCGGCGATTCCCGCAACCCCGCCGTCAAAGATCGTGGCCGTGGGCACATTTTCTACCAGCACTTCGCTCTCACCGACAGTCACCAAACCTGCTGCAGCAGTGCAGACCGGAGGCTTCGGCGATCCGAACGGCATTCCGTCGTCAGAGCACCGCGGGGTCGCCAACATCAGCGCCAAGGGTGGATTCGACTTACCCAGCGGATCAGGACGCGGCAATGGGGGCGGAGGCGCAACTCCGGGCGTGGTGATGAGTTCCGGATTCGGCAACGGAGCGATCGACACTCTTGGCAGCGCTGGTATCCATCCGAAGACGGCATCGCACCAACCGAGCAGCGGAGCCAATGCTCCCGTCGAAATCACCTTCAAGCCCAAACCGAATTACACGGACGAGGGACGAAAACAAAAGGTTAACGGAGAAGTTCGTCTGGAAGTGTTGTTCAAGTCCGACGGGCAAGTCCACGTGATTCGCGTGGTTCAAGGCTTGGGGTTCGGCCTCGATGAACAAGCCGTAAAGGCCGCCGAGCAAATCAAGTTCAAGCCGGCCTTGCACGAAGGCCAGCCGATCGATTCGACGGCTCAGGTCCACATCATTTTTGAACTCATTTCGTGAGGAGAGCTATGCGCAGCTTCACACAAATCGTCCTCTTGTTGCTGATATCCGTGACGGCAGGAGTCGCGGCCGATAACCAGAAACCAACGGCGGCACTCTCCTTCGACCAAACCGTCGACCGGGTGGTAACGCGTGAGCGGGGGTTTGTTGTAACCATGAAACGCATGCACCCACTGGCCGAAACTTATATCCAGAACCTTCATGAAGACAACGACCACAACGTCAATCCGGTCAGCGATCAGTATTTCCTGGGACGGCTTGACCTGAATGATGGCATCCGCGATGCAACCTTCCAGAAGCAGCACGCAGGATTTATGCACCACGTGGTGAATCCCTTTTCTTCTGCCCTGGAGTACAAGTTCTTGCCGCAAGGTTTCGCGCAGATGGTGATTCTCGACGGAGACCTCCAGAAGAGCAATTATCGTTTCACTTTTGTGCGGCGCGAGTTTCTTGGCGAAGCGCGCTGCATTGTGATCGATGTCCAACCTGGGAAGAAAGCGAAAGAAGGGCTGTTCACCGGAAGAATCTGGGTCGAAGACCGCGACTTCAATATCGTCCGCTTTAATGGAACCTATTCCGGCCATCCCGACACGCATTACCTGCACTTCGATAGCTGGCGGTTCAATCTGCAGAGCGGTCTGTGGCTACCTTCCTACGTCTACGTCGAAGAGTCAGGCACAAAACCCAACAGCGCGCTGTTTCACGATTTGTATCTCAAGGCTCAGACGCGTCTGTGGGCCTACGATCCGGAACAACTGAATCACGAGGAAGAGTTCACTCAAATTAAAGTCGACAACTCAGTGGATGATCGTCCAGTTGCCAAAGACAATAGCCCTGTCGAAGCCCAGCGTATGTGGGAGCGGATGGCAGAAGACAATGCGGTCGATCATCTACAGAAAATCGGTCTGATGGCGCCTCCAGGCGATGTAGACAAAGTCCTGCAGACGGTGGTCGACAACCTCATCATCACCAACAAGCTTCAAATCGAACCTGAGGTGCGCTGCCGTGTGCTGCTGACGCTGCCTCTGGAGTCTTTCACCATTGGGCACACGATTGTGGTCAGTCGTGGTCTGCTGGATGTTCTGCCGGATGAAGCATCTTTGGCGATGGTTCTGGCTCACGAGCTCAGCCATCTTGTCTTGGGCCATCACATCGATACCCAGATGGCCTTCAATGACCGCTTCTTCTTTGCTGACACGACTACCTTCCAACATCTGAATTTCGAGCTCGATCCGAAAGACGAACAAGCTGCCGACAACAAAGCCGTGGAGTTGCTGGGAAATTCACCATACAAAGACAAACTGAGCAACGCCGGGCTGTTCCTCAAAGCATTACACGATCGTGCGCCCGTGCTTACCAACTTGATCAAGCCCCGCCTGGGAGACACCATGGCGAGCGGAAACACCACACGAATGGCTGCGCTTTTCAACTCCGCGCCGGCTTTGCAGAAACAACGCCTTGATCAGATTGCCGCTCTTCCCATCGGCAGCCGGATCAAGTTGGATCCGTGGAGCAATCAACTGGCGATGATGAACGCGAAGCCGGTTGCGCTGGTGTCCCCGAGGGAGAAGATGCCGTTCGAGGTCACGCCATTTTTCCCCTTTCTAACCTACAGCCAAGCCGACAGAAAGCTCGTGGCCCAAGGCTCGGTAGCTCCCTAAGCCAGTCGACAGGTACGTTGGCCGTTGGAACTAGAACGCTCTTTCTACACTTGCACTGCCGATCGGAAAGGATGCAATGAGGAACACAATGAAGACCATAGGGAAGATCTGCTTCTTCGGGCTCTTGACGATCGCGCCCGCTCTCGCCCAAAATCTGCAATCAGCGCCGTCCCCCGCGGTCAGAGGGCCATCCTACAACCTGGGCGTCGGCTATACCTATCTCTCAATGCCGATTCCCGGTGCTGGGGGCAGCGCGCATTTCAATGGTTTGGATTTCAATGGGAACGTCGGGCTAAGCTCGCGCTGGGGTGCGACGCTCGACTCCAATTATCTTTATACGCCCGAAGTTCTCGGCACCCATCACCAGGGCTATGTATTGAGCGCGTATACCGGTCCAGTGTTCTATCCGATTGCTCACGGAAATACCCGCGTCTTCGTTCACGCTCTAGGCGGAGCGGCTCTGGTGGACGGCGCAGTACCGATCGCTGAAAACGAGATCTTCCATGGCTGGTTGTTCCGACCGTCCTACGCGTTTGGCGGAGGCGTTGAGCATCCAGTTTCGACGCAATTAGCGCTTCGCGTTATCGGCGATTACGTACGCACAAACTTTTATGACGCTACCGGGGCTGTGCAAGCACAGAACAATCTTCGCTTAACGGTTAACTTTGTCTTTCGCCTGAAAGAGCGCCCGCAGAGATCAAGCGCGCAACTACGGTGATTGGATTGTTTGTTTATGCCGATTCATTCACGCACAGTCTTGGGTGTCCGCGTTGGCATGCCGGCGCGAGATGTCGAGCCAATGAGTGGTAACGTAGAGGAAGCCGGCAACTTCGTCACCCTGGTTGGGTTGTCAATGTGACACAGTGAACTCATGGCGCACTGGGATGCTCTGCGTCCTTCTCGTATCGAACACGAATGCTGTGAGCGTGCTCGAGCTCACGCCTGCGAAACTGGACTTCGATTCCCTGCCGGTTGGCACAGCTAGCCCGCCTAAAACTGCTACGCTCAGTAATATCAGCAATTCAGCCGTGACTGTTCGTGACATCAGCGCCTCAGGCATCGACTTCTCCGAGACCAACACCTGCCCATCAAGTTTGCCCGCGGGTGGAAGCTGTGCGGTCGAAGTGACTTTCAAGCCAGCCGTCGACGGTCTCCGGCTCGGGACCATCATCGTTTCTACTTCGGACCCAGCTAGCCCGCGACTCCTTGTGCTCACCGGTGCGGGACGGTGAGTTCGAGACTCTTCACCGCTGCGGGAATTCCCATTTCCCTGAACTGGCGGACTTGAAGACAGCTTCGATTACGGCCATGTTCTTGATGGCGTCCTCGAGCGGTACGGGAACTTCCGTGTTATCGAGAACGGCTCTTGAGAAGGCATCGCCCTGCAGGGCGTACTGATCGGAAACAGAAAACGTTTCCGTGATGATGTCTTTGCCGAAGAGGTCCCCGCCCTCGTCGATGAAGAGGCGGGTAGGACGGTCCTTCGGCGCGTTGAAGGGGATTTCCAGCTCGATGCGCCCGCGCGTGCCTAGAAATTGAACGCGCTGGTAAGGGACGAGTTGCGTACTGCAGGCAAGAATGGACTGACCGCCGGGAAAGTCGAGAATCGCCGATGTAAGCCGGTCGGTACGCATCCGGGGGTCGCGGTCGATCAGAGCGATGACGCGGGTGGGTTCCTGCGCGAACGCGTACCGTGATGCGTGAATCAGGTAGCAGCCGATATCCATGAGAGCGCCGCCGCCGCATTCAATCCGGTTACGAATGTTGGCCGGATCGGTGTTGAATTAGCTGAAGAAGCCGAGGACCGACCGGAGTTCGCCGATGCGGCCTTGGTTGATCAGTTCGCGGACCCGCAGCCATTGGGGATAGCTGCGGATCATGAACGCTTCGCCTATCTTGACCCCAGTGCGAGAGCGGACCGCGAGAAGAGATTCGGCCTCTGTCACTGTCATGCTGAGGGGCTTCTCGCAAAGGACATGCTTGCCAGCTTCGGCAGCTTTCACGGTCCACGGCACATGCAGCTGATTGGGAAGAGGATTGTAGATAGCGTCGATGTTAGGGTCGGCGAGAAGTTCTTCGTACGAGCCGCAAGCTTTGGGAATGCCAAGCGCCGTGGCTACTTTCTGCGCCTTCGCGAGATCGCGGGATGCGATGGCGACAACCCTGGTGTATTGGCCCAACTGCATAGCGGGAATAACCTTCTTGAGACCGATGGCGGCAGTGCTGAGAACTCCCCAGCGGAGTTTGTTGGGCATCATGCTAATGGATACCTCTCGACTGTGCTGGTGCTCGTCCGAGTGATTGGGTTGCGCTCACCCACTACTTTGCAGACGGCGAATCCAACGAATCCCCGAGGGCGAATGCCGGCCCTCTTGTTACGGCTGTATCACCGCAGCCCCTGCAACAGGTAGATTTCGGAGAGCTGTCGCAGCGTGTTGTAAGCAAAGTATTGCCCGTCCGGGGTTGTTAGCACCCGGGTGACGCCGAATCCGCCAGTGGGGTCGCGCATTTCCAGCGTCTTAATGAGTTGCCGATCTCCGGTGTTCAGGTGAACGCGATAGACGGTGGCGGTCAAGCCGTTGTAGTTGGCGACAAAGGCATCGGCTCCGTCAGCTGTCATTTGAATGAGTCGATCCAGGTCCTGGAGTCCTTTCATGTCCCGGACAGGCGACCCTGTTTCGACCGCAAGGATTGCGGCGGACGACTCGCTGTTACGTACCGCCAGGAACTTTCCATCGGGTGACACAAACCCGCGGGCGCCTTCGGGAGTTAGTGGCTGCAGCTTGCTCGAAGCGGCATCGAACAAATAATTGCGCGCCTTGTGCCCGGATTCATTGGCAAGAAACACGATTCTACGGCTGTCGGCGGCGAATCCCATTGCAAAAACGTTCTCGATTCCTGCGGGCTTCAGTTCTGTAATTTCCCCTGCTCCGGTAGGAATCAGCCAGTGACGAGGCGGGGTACCCGGAGTGTAGGCGAGCACCCATTTCTGGTCCGGCGATAGAGCGATGGAATAACCCTCGCCCAGCCGGACCGCAGCGCTGCCGTCAGTTTCTCGCAGGAAAATCGTCCCCTGTGACCCTCCTCCCTTTCCGCCTTCATGAAACGTTACTTGTTTGCCATCGGGAGACAGGCCGGTCAGCACGGCACGGTCAAGCCATGTGAGTTCTTTTTCTGGAGTGTCCTTCGAATCAGAGAAGAAAATTTTGCGCTCGCGATCGTCGATAGTAATGATAGCCGTGCCATCGGCGGAGACATCGTGTAACGTCAGATCTCCGGGAGCAGCAGCCAGGAGACGGAACTTGCCGGACAAGGTAACTGCCATCAGGCGCCGGGCGATGGTGGTAACGGCAGGGTCCGCAGTGAACCAAACTTCGTCATCGTTCGGTGACCAGGCCAATCCATAAAGGCTGGCAAAGTCTCCAAATGATTTCACCTTGCTCCTTCCGTCAGAATCAATGACGCTGACCGAGCCACGATCGTCGCCTCGCTGGACATGCTGGCAGAAGGCGATTCGATTCCCGTCGCGGGAAATTCGGGGATGGCTGATCCAAGCCGGACCGGTCACCTTAAAGACGACTTTGCCCGGGGGATACTCGATACGGTTCTCGTTACCAACCGTCCGCACCACCAGCACATTTGATCCATCGGGCGACCAATCGGCCCATTCCACGGTCTCGAGCATTTCGCGAGGTGCCGTTCCACCGGTCAGCGGCGTGCGTCCCAACGTACCCAACGTACCGAAGAATCCCGGGAGTGGTGTCGGCTTCAGTGAAATCGCTAGCTCTCCCGTAGACGAGATGCCGAGCAGATCCACTTGGTTGAGTCCAACAGGCCTCGATTCGATGCTGTCCTGCCGGGTGGAGAAGAGCTCCGGATCCCTTCCACTCCACGCCGCACTGTAAATAATTGTGCGGCTGTCGGGTGAAAAACGTGCGCTCAAAACCGTTCCCTTGCGGAAGGTCAGTTGGTGATACGTCACTTCAGAGGATGTCTTGCCTCTGTTACCGAGTAAGTAGCCTACGCCGGCAGCCAGAGCCAAAAGCACGAGAACGGTCAGCCACTGGAAGCGGCGCGCTTGCTGACCTGCAGTGGGTTTCGCAATCGCGCCCACGGAAGAACCGGAGTACTGGGACAAGGCCTCAAGATTGAAAGCAAGATCACGGGCAGACTGAAAGCGCTGGTCGGGATTTTTTTCCAGGCAGTGACGCACAATTCTCTCAAGCGCCGGAGATACGCTGCGATTCGTCTCCGTCAGTTCTGGTGGGTCTTCTTTCAGAATCGCCGTCATCGTCTCGGCCGCCGTATCCCGCCGGAACGCACGTTTACCGCTCAGCATCTCGAAGAGAATCGCCCCGAAGGTGAAGAAGTCAGACCGATGATCGACAGTAGCCCCGCGCACTTGCTCAGGCGACATGTAGCCCGCCGTGCCTAGAACATGTCCGTCCTCAGTTAGGGAAACGGCTGCCGACGTCAGCGTTTGCACCGCACCGTTCGCGTCCCACCCGCCGCGCGCAATCTTGGCCAAACCAAAATCCAAGATTTTCACCCTTCCATCTTTGGTCAGGAAGATGTTTTCAGGCTTCAGATCGCGATGGACAATGCCCTTCTCATGTGCCGCAGCCAGCCCCATGGCAATCTGCGTGGCGATTTCGACGGCCTTTTTTGATGACAAAGGCACCCGCCAACAAACGTTCGCGTAGCGTATCGCCTTCCAGCAGTTCGCACACCATGTACGGAGCCGAGTTGTAGGTTCCGATGTCATGGACGGCCAGAATATTGGGGTGATTGAGAGCGGCAACAGAACGCGCCTCCTGCTCGAAGCGCCGGAGCCGGTCCGGGTCGGCAGAGAATGAGTTAGGGAGTACTTTGATAGCCACAATGCGTTCGAGTCGAGTGTCACGGGCTCGATACACCTCACCCATACCCCCCGCTCCCAGCTGCGACTGGACTTCATACGGTCCGAGTTTGGTGCCAGCGGTAAGGGCCATGCGTGCGCGCTATTATAGCCCAGGAATTAGGTTTACAGTCGATGCGGCGATTCCGGACATGCGGTGCATCTAGTCCCGGAGAGCTGACAAGTCGACGGATTGACTGCCGCAGAGGACGGGAAAGAATGAAGCGTCCATCCCGAACAGATTGTCGAGGTCGCGAGGCTACGTGCCCAGGTATTTGATGAAGATCACCTCGTTTTGCGCTTCGTTGTAGATCAGCTCATCGCCCAGCGCCCGGGTCATAAGGATGCCGAAGCCTCCTGGGCGAATCCCCATCTGATCCCGGAGAGCCATGTGGGCCACCGGTTCGTCGGTTGACTGGCCGACGGCAGCGTGGCTTAGCCCCTCAAAGCTAAAACCTGGGCCCGGATCGGCAATGCGATACATCAACATGCGCGATGACCGCACCTGGGCGATGCGAACCTTGCGATTGGGGTCGAG
>Ga0210402_10005867_pt1 | contig 10931 bp, 14 predicted proteins | sample IncBWC7MmetaG_FD_161055 | JGI IMG/M metagenome (GOLD analysis project Ga0210402, IMG submission 161055) | Forest soil microbial communities from Barre Woods Harvard Forest LTER site, Petersham, Massachusetts, United States - Inc-BW-C-7-M | ecosystem: Environmental > Terrestrial > Soil >... | reverse complement strand
AAGTCCAGCATTTTTGTGCCTGCATGAGGCCAGCACTGATCAGATTACTATGGAAGCTTGGGTTGGAATTCAAACCGATTGGTCCGCCAGTGGACTATCATGGTTTCCGTCAGCCTTGCATCGCGTCCATGACCGATTTACTTCTGGGCCTGCGGACGCGCCGAGCGGACTTGTGTCGTGTCGTCCAGGCAGCATGATCTGATATGATATGAAACGCCAGCGCTACCTTGCGACCGGCTATACCCCAACAATCAGTAATCCGAATAGTCCTGAACCGGTATGGAACCACACCCGTAGCGTGGTACTCCTCTCAGATCATCTGAGAGGAAGTCGCTCGGTCGGGGGTACTACGGAATACAGAGTCAAGTGTTTGGAGAACAGCTATGCCGTCAGACCGCCGTCGACAATTGGTTCGCCAAAGTGTTCACCCATTTTCACCGCGGAGAGCGGCTGGCCTGTCAACCCCCCTGACCGGGTTTGACACCTTCGGCACGCAGGCATACCGCTATCGGCACGGACCGCTGCGTTCGGGCGAAATTCGTTGGTCACGCCCACGCTGTCCAACATAGATTTTCGAGTCCTGAAACACTTCCCGCTGGCGTTTTCAAAGACGGCCCACCTGGACCTGGTTGCCGAAGCCTTCAACCTGTTCAATCGCGCGAATGTAGCGCAGATCAATCCGGTGTTTGGGACCGGCGCGCCTGGTGCTCAACACGACGGTATGAATTCAGCAAGGCCGACGTAGGGCGGAGAAAACTCGCCACCAGGAGACTGGATCTCTGGAAGTCCTTTCTTTTTTGCCGTGCGGACCCGCCGGCACTCACGGGTTCAACCCATGTTCAGCTAAGTCTGCACGGGCAGGGATTCATCGTCGTAACCAGCATAAAGCTCGAAGGAAACAGGATCGTCATGTGGGCGGACGATGGGACGGCTCCATCTTCAACCGACTGCCGCAGCATCTCCAGGACATCGCGCGGGAGCTCCGGGAATTCCTCCAGGAACAGCACGCGTGGTGGGGGGCCCGGCTCACCTCGCCGGACGATGGCCAACATAGTGTTGCCGGAGCATGGCGGCTCAACTCAGGGGTGCCATTATGCCCACCAGCCGCGTCCCTCACCCTCCCGCCTGGCGATGTTTTGGCCGCGGACCTTTCTGAAAAATCCCTCCGGTGATTTCCGGACCAGGATGGACCGGGGCTCGCGCACGAGGCGCAGATTCTAAAACGGACGCATGAAGATCCGCACAAAGCCTTCGTTGAGTTGATGGCCACGAAGGGTCGCACGCGAGGGCAAATATCCCAAAGTTTGTACCCCAGGTGCTTAGTAAAGGTATATAGCTTCCAGTCCATTTCGAGCCCGGGGTGGTCCTGAAAAGACGCGCGGTGAGGACGGATCCGCGGTGAGAACGGATCAAAGTGATCCAGAGCCAGGGATACAGGTTGCCGGCGGCCAAGTCTTGGAAATGGGTTAAGACCGGAGTGCTGAGGTCTCGTACCTGCGCGAAGCTGGCCATTCCTCGGCGGACTCATTAGGAACTTCCGGGCGGCCGACCGGGTTGTAGCGGTTGAGCAGTCGCTGCATTTAAATATGCTGTTGAGGTTGAGCGTGAAATCGGGTGGCGGGATCCCGAAGTGCTTTGGATCAGATCTGCATGGAGGATTTTCATGTCTAAGGTCTGCTTGGTACCCCGGGCTGATTGATTACTGGGCACGCTTCGGTTCACAACAGTTTCATGGTCGCAGCATTAGACCTGGACCGGAACGTGATGGCTGACGCAGACTCCGGTCCGCTATTCATCAAGGTCTGCAGGCCGTCAGAGTGCGATTGATCAGGGTTTCGTCTGACTGACAAAGCCACGTTGGGTAAGATGGAAGCGCATGCCTTGGTGTTGCGAGGGATTTGGAAAACCACCCTGGCAATCTCGCCACCGACGGCCTTCGGGTAAAATTACGCTTACCACGAACCGCTGCGTCCGGTACTAAAGCTATTATGGTTGGCGTGTGCCGGTAGCGTCCGCCTGACGCACGATGATCCAGACGAAGCGTTCGCGGTCGTCATCGATTTGATGGCCGCGAAATATACTCCGTTCACTACCCGTATTGGTCGACGATCCTCGAACGTCAATGCGCGTGCGTCTGTTCCTCCCATAGAGCTTTCACCCGTTCGATCCCAAGGCCTCATACCCTGTCCTTACTGTTCCGACGGGGGCCCGACCAGTGCTTCCGGAATTCTACGGTTTTCGGCGAAGCTTGCTTACGTGGGTAGTGAACCCCTTCGGGTATAGCTCGATCGCATGCCGGCGCCGCCGCCGCCGTTTCGTTGCGTTGAACGCGTCAATGTTGCGCTCCCTGGATAACAGGAACTTCAGAAAGTTGATTCCTCTATAGCGGCACGTCTGGTAGATACTCAGGAGAACCAGGTAATCGTTCAGTCCCGTTTCCTTCATCGCCCCGGTGGTGTCCTCACGATAGTAGGCGAACTGCTTGATCGCGTTCTCGGCGTTGTTATTGTTCCACGGCACTGAATCGTACCGAATGAAGGTGAACAATCTGTTTTGCCACTTGAGTAGCCTGTCGCTGAGAGCGCGGGCGGCGTCCGAGCGGGGCGATTGGGTCGACAGCACGCGGAAGAATTCCTCTACTTGGTCCGCGTGTCGATCAAGGTACCGCCGCTTCAGGCCGTGCTCGTCTATTGTGGCGACGATCGAACGCAGTAGCGAGCCAAACGGCCTGGTGATGGACTGCAGTTCCTCATCAAAGGGGTTATTCAACAAATCCTGATTCATGTCGCGGATCAGGTGGATCAGGCACTTCTGTTGCGGGCAAGAAACGGATTCGTAGCCGGCGTAAAAGTCAGACACTAGTACACCTTTGAAGTCTCGCAGCATCTCTTGCAGGAATTCCGCTTCCCGGGTCGGTTTGTACATGAATACAGCTTCCTCCGGGCTGGCGAATACCCACACGTATCCTTTGCCAGTTCGAAGCTTCACGTAGGTCTCATCTGCATGCAGAACCGGTCCGGCGAGGATTTTGGCGAGCAACGCTTTGTACGTCGGGCGATAGAAGCGGGCCATCAACGACTTGAACATCAGAATTTCCGGATTGCCGACGGTCAAGCCGAACAAGTCTCGAAACATCTCCTCCAGCGTTCCGGCACTGAGCCGGTGCGCGACGTGTTCGTACATCGCCCAGCTCATTAGGCCGTGGAAATGCTTGGCGAGGCGTTGGTATCGTTCGGAGGCGAAGCAATGTCCGCAATTTGAGCATCGATATACAGTTGCCCTGCATTCGATGATCTTGCGCTTCAACCCGCCCGGAGTGATAACAAGGTCGAATGCCCGCTTTACGTTCCCGGTTACGCCCTCAACTCTCTGTCCCTTCGGGACGACGACCAAGCTTCGGCCGCCGCAGGCTGGACATTTTGATGCCTTGATTTCGATCCGCCGGGTGGGGCGGATTTTTGGATTCAAGTGCGCTCCCGACCCCTTCCGATGTTGGCGCCGTCGTCTCTTGCCGTCCCGGAGGAACACTCTTTGCCTCTGGTAGTCGAAATAAGCGCATTTGTTTACAAACTCGAAGTCGGCGTGGACGAACTTGACCTTGCCCCAAGTCCGGGTGTCAGCCAACTTGTCCAAGCCCTGAACGCGCAGTACCTACAGCCGGGCAGTCTTCTCCGGCGACTTCGGCGGCGCCGTGTTATCGGCCTGGCCGGAGTCCGACGGCGCAGGGACCAAGCAGGCCCCACGGACGAATTCAGTCACGGCCCGAAGCGCGGCGCAGCCTTCGAGATTGTACTCGATCAACTTCGTTTTCCACTGGTCCTCATGCGTTCTCTCCCAACGAATTCTCCAGGCAATGCTTTGCAGGCCCGACGCTTCGGGATCACTCCATTTGTATTCCAGACAAGCCGCCACATCCTTCAGCCCGTTCGAGTAGGTCGGAAAATAGAAATGGGAGTAGACGATTGACAGCGTATTGACAAGCGCCGCCAATAGCTTATCAACCGGACGCTTCCGCTCCGCTTGCCGGCGCATGCGCTTGATAAAGGACCTCTCGTAGCCGCCATAACAGAAACGATTGGATTCTCGTACCGCGCCACCAATGCAACCAACTGGTCGAAGATTTCACGCTCTTGGTCCTTGCTGTCGGCCCAGAACGAATACCGAACTTCGCCGCGGCTATCGCTCACAATCATCCCGACAAGGTAGACGAATCCCTCTTCGGGGTTACTCTCCACGTCCAGGTAAATCCGCACCGCACTATTCGGCACCTCCGGTGCTCCCAGAACGTACACCCTCTTGTCCCGGATCGCGAGCGCCTGTAATGCGTGATACCGCTTGCTGCTGCGCCGATTTGACCGCCTGCCCTTCCGCCGAGGTCTGAATGTGTGGGCGAGTTGTGTCAGAGTGAACAACCCTTTGCGGCCATAGCGCCTGAGTTCCTTTTCTTTTAAGCCCCGTAGAAGGCTAATATTATCCCCTTCGACCGCTTGGGCATAACATTGCCGGCGAAACTCGCAGGCCGGGCAGTGGGGATTGAGTAAAGGTTCGGGGCCGCATCGCCCTGCTGCATCCGCGTCACCTCGTCGACCAGTTCTTCCGCTCCCCGTAGGTCGCCCGTGAAACGGACGGTCGTGGCGGCACCGTCGACGCCGCCATAGATGATGCCGGTACTTGGCGCACGGCCCTGGATACGCGACAGGAACAACGCCATAACCTCCAAAAGAAGCCGATGGGGTTTGCGGATTTGGCGGGTACCGCAAAACATCAGGGGTATGTAATGAAATTCGCCCAGGTTCGAGCGCCCGTTTACTCTCTTCAGCCCGTCGAAACGGAAGGAAAAGCCATCACCGCTCAGTTGGCTATCAAGAACAAGAGCAGGACCCTTACCAAGAGTGGAGTGGTCCAAAACGATACCGATCTTGAGATTTTGGTCGGTGAACTGGCTACGGAGCCGGTCCATTACTTTGAGCTTCACGGCCTGCTCTACCTCAGCCAGCACGGTTTCGTAGTCGGACTTGACACCTTCTTGCCCGCTCAACCGGAGGTGAGCAAGATACCGGCAGTTCAGGTGCCCCCTCAGAACATCCAACGTGATCTTGCGGTCGGCGCCCACATAATAATCCTACTATTTGCGACGGAAGCTCAGCAGCACCGCAGTCAGGCAATCCAAACTGATTCTGGAAGCCACTGCGGTTTCGCCTCGGCGCGGTGGGCGGAGTCCCGGCGGCATCCCGAAAGATCTAAACGGGTAAGACAAAGCGACGGCTCTCGGGAGGCAGGGCGGACGGCGACCAGTGAAACCTGGCTGCCGCACGTGCCCAAAAGCCAAGTCCGGTTAGGCAGGCCCGTCATTAGCTGTGCCCACGACTCCGGAGGGTAAGACAACAATAGAGAACCTCAGGCACGTCGCCCGCGAGGGCAAGATAGTCGGACACGGGTTTCTGCGGCGGAGGCGGTCGGTTGACGGGCGTGCCGGAAGTGTTCGTCGCTAGGTACGCCGGGATACGTGCCTTGGTCTTGCCGGCGGTGGCCATCCCATCAAGGTAAGCGTCCATCTCCGGGCTGGCCTTGTCGTCAGCCTTCCGGATCGTAAACGGTTAGCCTATCTTGATCCCGTTTGATTCCACGGTGGACCCAAAAGCCCGCGATGGTGGACCCTACCTGACCGGCGGTGCAACCCGGGGAGGAAACAATAAGATCGCCAGTTAGAATTCGAACGCGGAGACTAGATTGTCTTTGGCCTGATGGCGCGTCCTGTTCCACAAGCCTTTAACGCCGCCGGACTTGCGGAGTTTGAATCCTAATCGTTCCGGGATGCTTTCGGAAATGATCTCGAATGCCGCTTGATCGTGCGCTTTCTGTTCCGCACAATCTAAAAACGTCTTTTGTCCGGTTAACTTCGCTTTCGTTCCCGCACCTTTGCTCTTGATATGGTTCGGACCTTCGTGAGCGTTGATCAACTCCTCGCAGAACCAATCAGGTAGTTCCGGCATCTCTACTTGTTCGAAGCGATATGATTTAAATCCGGCCGGGATCGTCCCGGAACGGATTCGGTATTACCGGATAGCCGCCCTAGTGCGAAAGTCCAGTCCCGGAAGCACCTGCACCCAATTGTGTATTCTCTTTTGATACTTCACTGGAGTCCGGAAATACATATGCCGGCCAGCGTGCGGTATAGTGGGAGTCGGACAAGCTGGAAGACGTTCGCCGTACTTATCCTCAAGGGCGGCAATGGTAGCCGGGCCTTCGCCCTAGAGGGCGCCTTGGAGTTTCGGTTCTTCCCTAATAGTGAACGTGCTCTATCATCGCTGGTGGCTATTTCTGCGGATATCCTTGCTACGCATGAGACCTTACTGGGTAAGGACGTGAGCGCCTGCGTTCGGGCATTTGGAAACACACGACCTGTCAGTACGGACGCAGCTGATCCGCGCTTCTTTTACGGTGGTGGGAGGGTGCTGATCACCATGAACAGCTTAGCTGGAAACAGCGGAATGGGGTGGCCTTCCCGCCTGCTTTGGTTAGACGGCGCATCGCGAGATGATCTCATCCGGTCACAAAGCGTCTACGATAGTGCTTGTACGTCGCAGGAGGTTACGCGTACCGCCAAGCTAACCACGATCTCCAACAGCCCGTTTTGCATGACGACATTCTTCGGTTTTGATAATCGGTGCGGATTACCACCCTTCGTGCCAGTCTACCGTAACCAGGATGGCCTCTTCGGACAACTCGTCGGTCATATCTTTCCCGAAAGCCGCTTTGGTTATTTCCCCCTAGCTCTCGTTCACAGTCCCACCGAGCGACGCCGGTTCGTACCAGGCCAGATCCGAGCCTATCACGGGTTACGTTTACCTCACTTTATCGGGCTGCTGCTCGATACGGTGCAGCGCAGTGTTGGGCCGGCAACCAGTTCGCGCATGATGCGCCGCATGGGACGGGAACTGAAAGAGTTCGGCAGTCTACCATTGTCGGATGCGCGAGAGATTTTGCAGGCTCATTGCTGCCGGGAACTTACCGGACGTCTCAATTACCTGGACGGCTTATTGGAACGTCATGGAAGCTTGCCAGAGTTCTGGGCTGCCGACGTTAAGGCATATGCGACATCAGTGCGAACCGCCATAACCGATCCAATGCGTTTGCTTCCTGTGGACGTGCGGCGGGACTGCGGGGAGGACGCTTTGACTGCCGTTCGGGATCTCATTGGCCGATTTGGCTCGCTGGTGGAATCTTGGCCGGACATGATGGAAGCTGCGCAATGGCTTCGAGAGAGAGGTCAACCGCTCGCGCCGTCTGTCGAGGAGACGGCGCGATGACCCTGCGATCAACGAATGCCGCTCGAAGCTGCTTCGCCAATGTTCTGCGGGGAATTGTATGCTCTAGTGACCACTTGATCGCCAAGATCTGGAAGTGGCTGTATTGCGATTCATTCCGCTACCTCGACTCGCCCTGCTATTCGTTCAGCGGCGAGGCTAAGTGCGCGGCATCGACGCCTAGTGGCTTGCCCCTTTATGAAGCCAACTGCGCCTGCAATATGCGGCCAAGGTTGCTTCGGCTTTGCTTCTCACATGGACCACCGGACCCTACTTGTCACTATCTCGATCCAGAATGGAGTCATCATGCTTTTTAGAGAGCTTCAGTTTGCCCTGCGGACCACCCTTAAAAACCGTCGGTTCGCCGCCGCCGCGGCAGTCTGCTTGGCGTTAGGAATCGGCGCCAACTCCACCATGTTCAGTCTAATTGATGGATACTGGACGCGCCCATTGCCTATCCGAGCATCTCTGCATGATATGGAGGTATCCGCGATGGCCGTGGGACTTCTAGCCGTCCTCGGGTTGATTCTTGCTTCGATCGGACTCTACGGAGTAATGTCTTATTACGTGGTTCGGCGTACTCGTGAGATCGGCATCCGAATGGCCCTAGGTGCTCAGCGTACAGATATGCTGCGCCTAGTCCTATCGGATGGCCTGCGGCTTGTGCTGATAGGTGCTGTCATTGGTGCGGCAGGTGCATTCATAGCAGGACGGTTCGTAGCAAAGATGCTTTACGGGGTTAGTCCGACCGACCCGCTGGCCTTTTGCGGTGTCATTGGAGTCCTGATCATCGTAACCCTGGTCGCTTCATTCTTGCCGGCTCGCCGAGCAATTGACGTCGACCCGTCCATAGCCCTTCGGTATGACTGAGTTCGCCCTCAACGTGTGCGTGGGCTGTGTGTTCATTCATATCACGGCCCGACGCGAGAAGTTGGAGAAGTGATCAATAATTGGCAGGGTGGTCCGCCATTGTACCGAAAGAGCCCGCCGTTTTCAGTCGTCAGGATTCTGTACGAAATGATACACTACTCACCCTGGCTCCGTCAATATCAATCTGCGTCGCTCCGCGTACTCATCGTGCACGACTCCGATGTTGGCTGAAGCCTAACGTTTCGACGAGTGCGCCGGCCACCTCGCGATGAGGAACGGGCCGGTGCGTGTCGGTTGCCCATGGTGTTGGAACCAGTGACCCGTCTCAACGCTGGCGAGCTTTGCGTCGTCCCTACACAATCCGGAATAATACACGCCGCGTGCGGGCAATTGGTTCGGCCCGAAGAGTCCGGTTACCGGAATGTGGGGAGTCGGCGCTCGTCCAGATAGATCCTGCCTGGTCGCTAGGGTAGAGCTACGGGCGCGCACAGGGACGAAAATACGACCAATGATGAGGTGTGGCTGCCGATACGAGGTCAGTCTTCTTCCTCAAGCCAAATCCCAGGATTCGCCTGGCGCTCTTGACAGCCCGCCGCACCGCTCCCCATTGTTTGAGCGAGCCCTGTCGCGGAGCGGGGATGAAAACCCGGCGCGGCCCGAACCGGCCGCCAGCGCCAGGGCAAGGTTGGCAACCAACAGGGATTTGCCGACCTTGGGCTCCCCGCCCACGAACAGGATGCCCTGCGGGGGCAACAGTCCCAGTTCCACCAGGCAGGGTGGCGCGCTGCCGGGTTGCTGTTCCAGAAGCTGCGCCAACGACACCACCATCGCTTCCGGGGCCTTTCTGGATGCTGCACCGCTCATAGCAACGACTCACTGGTGGCATCCAGCAGGATGGATTCCTCCACCGTGGAAGCTTTGCGCGAAGTCGCCAGGCGCAAAGCGGTCAGGGCCAGTTTGTTGACCTTGCGGAGAATGCCTTTGGTGGATTGATAGAGGGCCTGGCGCGCGGTGTCGTCAAACAGCGGTTGAGTGATGCCGGCGGCCTTGAGTTGATGCGCCAGGTAGGAGTCGAGTTCCTCGCGCGCCAAGCCTTCCAGGTGATACCGCGCGGCGGTGCGCTGGCGCAAGGGTGACACCCGAGAGCCGGCCGATATCCCAGGAACCTTCGATCTCTTCCAACTACTCCAAAGTTCCATCGAGTTCAACCTATCGGTTGGCGACGGAAAAGCCGTGCCACATGTATGCCTGCCTCAGCATCGGATCGGCCTTGCCCATCCGTTGCAGGACAGCGATGGCCCCGATCTAAAAAGCCAGGGCCAATGCGAAACCCCACTGCGTGGCCAAGCTGAACGCGAGGCTGACTGAAACGAGAATGGTCAACAGCACCAGTTTGCGATCACCGCCGAGAATTTGATTAGGGCGATTCGCAGACTAATGGATCCCGATCTCGCGCGGCCTGTCTGTGGCCATGACGTTACACCACCGCGCGGCGTTGACGCCGAAGGCGTTAGCCAGCATCGGAGGACAAGCCGGGCTGAGAATAGGCAGTAAGGCGTCAAAATGAGCGTGCTGCGGAAGTGGTACGCTCTACGTGTTTCTGAGGGGTAGGGGCTACCGCCACGGGCGCTGTGCCAAATAATGTGCGCGGCTTTAGTGATGGTCAGTCCTGCCGCAACGCCTCTGTGGGGCGTGTAGCACGGAACGCAGGGGCGAAGGAGGCGCCCAAGCCCGCAATGAGCAGTAATACACATGCCATCGCGAGCGCTACCGGATCGTTGTGCCGAACTCCGTAAAGCTGAGACGCCAAAAGCTGCGTCAATTCCAGCGCGCCGGCCATACCTCTGGGAGGCGAGCCCGAGCCGGAGTCCATCCTACACGCAGGACTTCTTCGCGGATCACGGCACAATGCTGGCTGTTAAGACGCACGGCGACCCGCGAACAATCGGGCACAGTTACATTACAAATACCCGGAAGCTTGTAATTCAAACAGCCGTGCGTAGCGGCCTTGTGCTCGAAGCAATTCCTCGTGCGTCCCCAATTCGGTAACCCTCCCAGCGGAGATAACAGCGATCCGGTCGGCCAGCCGAACCGTCGAGAATCGATGCTAGATCACAATGCCGATTCGACCCTTGAGATGTTCCTTTAGCTCGGCAAAGACCTCCGCCTCGGTCTCCGGATCTTTCGGGATCCTTCCCTATCTGAAGACCCTCAACAGCTAGCGAGACTTTTGAGGAGATATGGTCTGGGGCTGACCAACTGAGGCCACCTCTGTGCCTGCACGTGTGCCACCCGATATCGCCGCCGATCCCGGCCACGATCCCGGCTTTGCGCTACCCGCCAGATCGAACCAGTATAAGGGCCTTCGTCGTACAGGCCTCGCGACGGCTGGCTCGACAAGCTCCTGACGAGGTCCGTCAGCAATGTAGGGATTTTTGTAGTGACGCTCCTTCAAAAGGGCGGCAAATAGTGCGAATTCCTGCATTTGGGCTCAACATAAGGGCAAGCGCAACATCTTTGTTACGAGCAACCTGTAGCGCTGGAACACACCAGTGCACAGACCGGGCACTATGCTGTTAACCGAAGTGCTGTAGGTAGTTCGAATCCTAGATGAGGAGCCAATAGTTGTAATTGATTAGCGGCAGCATGCCCGGTGCAGCGTTCCGCTGAGCAGGCATGCTGTGCGGGGCGAGTTTAGGTGGCGGGATATCTGTAGCTACTGTTGTCCGGGGTCGTCTCGCGATTTCGTCCGAA
>Ga0210402_10005866_pt1 | contig 10931 bp, 28 predicted proteins | sample IncBWC7MmetaG_FD_161055 | JGI IMG/M metagenome (GOLD analysis project Ga0210402, IMG submission 161055) | Forest soil microbial communities from Barre Woods Harvard Forest LTER site, Petersham, Massachusetts, United States - Inc-BW-C-7-M | ecosystem: Environmental > Terrestrial > Soil >... | reverse complement strand
CCATTAGCTGAAACTGTAGATTCAATTTTGACTACATATGATTCAGGTCTTTCTGTTCAAAATACTTGGCAGAAATTTTCTGAATATAATTTTAAAACTATTTATGATATTATTAAATCTTCTGGTAAAATGCGTCCTCGTGGAGCACACCTAAAAAATAATCCATCTATTAAACGAGGAAAACCTAAAACTACGAATGATATTACCCCTGAAATTTTGGCTGCTGCTATTAAAAGTCGTACCGAAAATATGGGCGTAGTAGCTATTGCCAAGGCACAAAATGTAAATCCAGCCTTGTTATCGGCTGCTTTAAAAAAGGCCGGATACGTAATTACCAGAGGGAAGCCACGCAAAGCCAAGTAAATTACATTCATGGAAATTACATCATTATATATTGCAGACATAAAAATTTCCTCTATTGAACAAAAAATACAATCAGAAATTCGCACCTTGATGAATCATAAATCTAAAAATGCAATTATAGGCAATTGTATCAGAACCATTGCTTTACAAGCACAAAGATTTTTAGAAGATAGTTCATTGGGTTTACAAATAAAATTAAATTCAGAAAAACGTAAATATTTATGGGCATTAATCAAGGCAGGTAATTCTTTAATTAAAGCAGACAATCTTTCCTAAATAAAGGATAAAATTATGCAAGGTGTTATGACTTTTTCTAGTTTAGTAAAAGCTTTAGAGTGCGGATTTCAAATTTATGAACGTACTGAAGAAGGTTATTTAATGCGTAAACTTACTCCCCAAGGATGGGGTTTGGCTTTGGTGCTTTGTAAAGCATAATTTCATGCACATATGTCAAGAATGTAAACATTGGTCATTGTTTTTAACCAAAAATAAATGTGATCAATGTAGGTCTACAAACAATAAAATTGATCCTATAATTGAATCAATAGAACATTTATTTACATCTTGGCAACACTATCCACAGCGTTAAATTTTTAAGGTGGTTTTTATGTTTAAAGCTTTAGCAGTAAGTGGCGATTTAGATGGTCAAATGATTTTTTGTGGCAAACATAAAAGGTGGGAAAGAATAGGTTTGAATTGCAAAATAAAGTAATTAATGGTGGCCGAGAAATGCAAAAACGCAAACAAATGGCCAAAGATATGAAACAATCTAATCGTGTTTCTCGCCGTTATGTTTCTATGTGTGATGATTTAATGTGTAATGTGTGTAAGAAATATAGTTATGAAAAGTCTTATCCGCGTGTTAAAGGTTTGGATTGATTAAACCAGGTTTAAAATTAGCCATTAAAAATGGTCACTATAAATTTGTTATTTCAGATGCACCACCAGACAAATTTGATCTTTTGCATAACAAAATAAGTTTCATAATTGATTATTATTGGCTGCATGATTTAATGTTATAGTTTTGGTATTGACTTTTTAATTACATTATGCTATAATAAAGCTATGTTTACGATTATAGCCTTTAAAGAATATCAGTTTAAACCCCAAGTTTTTGGTACCTTTTCTACACGTAAAGCTGCTGAATCTACTATGAATATGCTTAAAATTCAATCAGGTTTTGATGAGTTTTACAATTTTTCTGTGGTTAAAATTAAGGAATTAAATTAAATGTTTGTTTATAATATTTTAGATTGTGAAAACGTAGATTGGGAAACACCTGCATATGATTATATGTTATTACATGATATTAACTTCACTTTAGAAGAATTTAATACCTTGGTACAATTTTGTATGTGGCACGGGATACCACATATACGAACTGCAAAAGGTACTTTAAAATCACGTAAACCTAATAATGTACAAAAAACTATTGCTAATCTTAAAACTATGTTTAGTTTTCAATCTGATGAACAATATGATTGCAGAGAACATAGTTTTGCTCATTATAATCGCAGTGCAAAACCACTGATAGTTAATATTCCTGAAGCTTTACGTAAAAAAATTGATGAACATAAAACTCTGTTAACTCTAGAAATTCCTGAAGATGAATATTTTTTAATCTTAGAAGCTTGTTTAAAAACACGTACTAGTATAGATGATTTTATAGCAGAAGCAATTCGTGCCTTGCTTGTTAAAGAGGTTTCACTTGCTGCACGAGATCGTTATGATAAACAAGAAGATAAAAGAAAGTTTATAAAATGAGTCTTAATTTAACTTTAGAAACCACAATAGAACGTTGCATTGAACATGCAGAAGTTCTTTATATTATCGCTGACGTTCTTTCGGATTCAGCAAATGCAAACTTAAACACTGCTAATCGTATTCGCGGAGCGGCCAATCAATTAAAACGTGCTGGCGAAGTTATTGCCGAACAACATAAATCTTGTCATTCGTCTTGACAATTCCTTTAAATAATGCTAGAATATTAAAAGGAGGACGAAAATTATGGTTTTAAAAAATAAAGATATTGATAAAATTATTAAACCATTTCATGATAGTCATTATCAATCTATGCCACATGATAAAAAAGATGCTTGGACAGATTTAGTTCGAGAATCTATCAGGTGCATATGTCGTAAACCTTTGTTAATTTGCATTCCCAGTGGCGGATATATTATATTGGATTGTCCTGTGCATGGTAAACACCGTGTTTATGGTTCGCCTGCTATCTGATTATGAAAACTAAATATGACCAATCAGATAACACTCATTTTGTAGTTGCCAATAAAAAATCTGCTGATGGAAATTTAGTAGTTTATTGTGGTAATGAATCTAAATTTCGTGTTTCTTCTACATCTTGGGGAGTAATTAATTGCCCAGAATGTCGCACTATAGCCATAAAACAACACTGTAAAAAATGAAAAGTTATTTTTTATGGGTTTTTCTTATAATTACTTTGTGTTATATTGGTTACATGTTTTTAACCTTGGTGTTAGGAATGTGGGACCGATGCGACACTATATTTATTGTTTTTCCGCAATGGTGTAATTAAAAATGAAAATGAAAAAAGACATAAGAACCAAATGTATTTTTCCTGTTAATTTATTAGATCATATCGAAGTAATTTTTTGTAATAAACAAACTTATAATTACACGCCAGGAGAACCGCCGCTTTGCACAGAACATGTAGGTAAAAACTTAAAAGAAGCCATGTCAAAATTAATTTTTAGAACAGGATTATAAATTCAATGTCATTAGCACCTAAATTACCACCTAAACCTAATAAGCCACATAAATTAACTAAACATGATTTATGTGGACATATTATGGCTATGAAAAATTTGCCTCCAGATACTACCACCGATACAAAAAATGAAGTTTTATTAAACATGTTATTATCTTATATAGATGATGCAGATATTATTGCGGCTACTTTTCGCGCTGGATTTAATGGTATTTCTGCACCATTAAAATTAATAGCACAAAATAATCATAATATTAGATAAATGGAAAATTTATGTGTTGTTTGTAAACGATTTCATAGTGTAGTAGCATGGCCCTTAGAATGTGATCAATGTGGGATATCTATGTGGGCAACAAAATATGATATACAACATGGCGATAATTGGAATTGCGAATGCGATAAACATTGTTCACATTTATGTCATCATTGTTGTGAATGCAAAATTGATATTGAATTATGTTTCAACAAATAAGATGGATAAACATGTCCTAGTAGCTTAATTGGACAAAGCTAGAAATTTCTAATTTCTCGATTGCAGATTCGAGTTCTGCCTAGGACGCTTGACTTATTATTTTAATTTTGATAAACTTTAACTAATGTCTTCTAAATTTAATCGTATAGTTTCATGTAAAGATAAAGTACGTCATGATACTAGGCGCAATGCCGATGTAGCTTTAGCTGCTACACGCACATCAGTTAATTATGAACAAATGGAGCCGTATTATTGCAAATTTTGTCATGGATGGCATAATGGACATGTTAAAAACAACATGTTTATGGAATATGAAGTAACCTGTGGATGTCAACATAAAGCAATGTCACATCAAGTTTCGCCTAATAGTGCCGGTTGTTATGAATGTGATTGTTTGTGGCCGCGTGAAGCAGTTTATCGTAATGAAGTAGGTTTATTACTTATTCAAATGGATAAATGTAAAAAGAAAACTGATAATATAATGCGTAAATGTGGCAAAGTTATGGCTTTAATTCCTTCGGCACTTTTGTTTTATATGCGAGATAAATTAAAAGAATATAATTTACGAATAAAAGAATGAACAAAGATTTAATTAATCAATTAAAACAATTAACTATTACTGAACCGCCTCCTACTTATGGCTTAACTTGGGGCTCACCAGGTTGTGTTGGATGGCGCGATGGTCAAAGCGAATTATTAAAACAAATAAATGATATTATTAATAAGATTGACGTTTGATATTTTTAATGCTATAATTTAGAAAAGGAGATAAATGATGGAAGAAACACAATTAAATGTAAGTCAACGCGGTGATGAAATTTATTTAAATTGTAAACGTATATGGCAAGAACACAAAGGTAAGAAAAATGAATCAACGACCCCGGCTTTAAAAACCGGCTTACCTTAAATAAGTAAGCGCGTTGAACAGGATTAGCTCGCAAGGGCTACGTTGATCGGGAGGCAAAAACTACCAACGTCAGAATGCTTCCTCAGTTCTGACCACTTGAAATCTCAATAGTAGACAAGCTACAGGGTATGCACGAAACGGATTGAGATTTAGCGGGGAACCAAGCGAAAGCGAGGTGAACCGTAAAACCGCTCGACAACTTTTCCGAGGGGAGGCTTCGTAAGAGGCCGTAACTAGGCCCGTAAGGGCACACCGAAGGCAAAAAAATGGTATATGTTCTGGACAAAAATAAACGCCCTTTAATGCCGTGCAATGAACGTCGAGCACGGCTGTTGTTAGAACGCGGTCGGGCACGAGTACATTTGCGGTATCCATTTACGATACGGTTAGTGGATCGTGCCGTGGCTGACTCCGCACTACAACCGATTACCGCGAAGCTCGACCCAGGTTCGAAAAAGACCGGGTTGGCTTTAGTGCGGCCATCATCTGCTACTCAATCGGTAAACGTTTTAAATCTAATAGAAATAGAGCATCGTGGTTCGCAAATTTCCGACAACCTTACGAAACGCCGTGGCCACCGTAAACATCGGCGTAGTAAACTCAATTATCGTGCCCCCCGTTTTAACAACCGAACCCGCTCGAAAGGATGGCTAGCACCTTCACTACAACATCGGGTAGATGGCATCATTAATTTGCTAGCCAAATTACGTAAACTGGCCCCTATTACGGATTTAGCTCAAGAACTCGTGCGTTTCGATACGCAATTAATGCAAAACTCTGATATTAAAGGTATCGAATATCAACAAGGCACGTTACAGGGTTACGAAATACGAGAGTATGTGCTAGAAAAATGGGGACGGCAGTGTGTGTACTGTAATAAGCGCGAGCGCATACTAAATTTGGATCATATCGTGCCTAAGTCCCGAGGCGGCTCTAATCGCCCGTCCAACCTAGTACCAGCGTGTATTAAATGTAATGCCATCAAGGGTAATCGTTCGATAGAGGATTTTCTTGCCCATGACCCAGCACGATTAAAACATATCCTAATTTTTGCTAAGACACCGCTCAAAGACGCCGCTGCTGTTAACACTACACGATGGGCATTATGGCGAGCGTTGACGGCGACTAGCTTACTTTTGGTAGTAGGCACCGGAGGGCGCACCAAGTACAACCGACACCAGTACGGCGTGGCTAAATCACATGTAAATGATGCGGTGTGCGTGGGACCAATGGATAATGTCACCAAAATCACCGGATTAAATCGGCCCTTGTTAGCTATCAAATGTATGGGGCGTGGTTCCTATCGTCGCACTCGTTCAGATGCACACGGTTTTCCCGTGGGATATTGCATGCGGACGAAGCGAGTATATGGATTTGGTACAGGCGATATAGTACGTGCGGTAGTACCTAAAGGCCGTTACCAAGGAACGTATATAGGACGAGCAGCTATAAGAGCAAATGGCTTATTTGATATTAAAACGTTCAATGGATTAAAATTTGATACATCTTATAAAAATTGCACTTTGCTCCAAAGAAATGATGGATATAAATATGGTATTAAATAATAATGGTTAATATAGAAGAATTTATTAACAACATTATTATGGAAAACGCCGTAATTTATTGCGGTAAAACTTTTGAAGGTTATTTGTATTTTAAACGCCGAGATCGTACTCAACCACTTTCAAATTTAATGGCCAAAGAATTATCGCAACAAATTTATGGTAATTTAAATAATTTCCAGGAAATAAAAGATTATCTAAACAACAGTAAAGGCTTCCAAATCACATGACCAACGAACTAACCATAGGCGATAAAGGTTTTATTGTCTATCATTCAATTTATATTTTGGAAGTAGAATTTATTGGTTTTGATATTTATTGCCTAGAACCTCGTCCGCCTGTAGATTGTTATCGCACTTTAATAGATATAGAAACTCCAGAAAAATTAATTCCAGCACAGACTATCATAAAATGTACTAATGGATATTTCTTTGAAACTCGTTTAGAAGCTTTACGGGCAGCAGAAAAAGATATTTTAGAGGCAATGAAGAAAAATGAAGCCTCATTACAATATTTACGTAAACAGTTAGATGAAGTGCGAATGGATAAATTATTTGTAGATTTTAAAATACCAAAAATCAAATGATTAGTGAATTAAAACCAAAATATGTAGAATTAATGCCAGAAACATTAACGGAAGGCATTTTATATATTTCTGTGACTTATGGTGTATGTTCTCATTTATGTCCTTGCGGCTGTAATTATGAAGTACCTATTCCTTTTGGAGACGCCGATTATCAATGGAAATTAATTACAGAAGGTGATAGTACTATAAGTTTAACACCTTCTTTACTTAACACTTTCGAATGCAAGTCTCATTATTATATTACTAAAAATAAAATAGAATGGTGTCAATAAAATGGAAGAAAAAATAGATCACTATGCAACTCCAACTATAGATGAATTACAAAAATTATTTGATGTATCTAGCGAAGCCTTAAATGCCATAGAAAAATATAGACAAGAAAATCCCCCATATTATTATAATGATTCTTTTTATGACGAAAAATATCATGAATTATGTGATATTTATTACAAAACTTTAAATGATATAGAACAATGGGGTGCAAATGTAAAGAATTTAAGAATGATTCTTAAAGATGCCAATACATTAAATAAATATTCTACCAGTGTTTATTAGATATTGACTTTCTAATATTTTAGTGTTACAATATAAAAAAAGGAGATTAAAAATGGGGCGCGAAATTAAACGAGTACCTTTAGATTTTTCTTGGCCATTACATGAACCATGGGAAGGATATTTAATACCTGACGATATATGTGGCGAAATATGCGCTGCATGTGAAGGCATAGGATTAAACAAGCCTACATTAAAAATTCATCAAGAATGGTATGGCATTAATTATTGTCATAATATTAATCAAGCAGATGTTGAAGCTTTAGTTGAGGCTGGACGTTTACATGATTTCACACATACTTGGGATCAAGATAATAAATTGGTTCGCCGGGCAGACAATTATATTCCTACGGCCCAAGAAGTAAATGAATGGTCACACACGGGTTTTGCACATGATACATGTAATCATTTTATTGTTACTGAAGCACGAGCAAAACGTTTAGGAGTATATGGCAAGTGCGAAGTATGTAATGGTGCAGGAGATGTATGGTTAACCGAAGTGACTAAATTAGCACATGATAAATGGGAACGCAGTGAACCTCCTACAGGAGAAGGTTGGCAAGTATGGGAAACTGTTAGTGAAGGTTCTCCAATTTCGCCGGTTTTTGCTGATAAAACCGAGTTAATAAATTGGTTAATTATACATGAACGTCAATCTAGGGCGAATGCCGAAGCTTTTGTAGAAAAAGGATGGGCTCTTACCATGATTGTATCTAATAATATATTTTATGAAAATTATGAATCAGCTAGTTTGACCTAAAGGTATTGACTTTCGTTTTCTGGCGTGATATAATCATAGTATGAAAGAAAATCTAGACGTTCAACTACAAATAGCTAATCTTAATTTAGCTTTATTGTCTTTACATAAAATTACATTAAATATTGATTGTGCTACACACATAGATGATATGCAAATAGTGCAATTTCGAGCTTCTTTAACTCCAGTAGCACGTAAACTAGAAATTATACGTCTATTAGGTATTGAATTAGAAGAAGCTTTTGAAGTTTTGGAAGCTGATTTAGAATTTCATCGGGAAGCAGCGGTACTTAGCAAATGAATTTCACGGTTGATCTTTCACCTGCTGCAACGTACCATGATGTTGATGGTTCGCAATGGCCTGGCATTATTGTTAAAGAAGATTATAAAGAATTTCTGCAAGAAAAACCAGATAAGCGTTTAAAAACTCAACTTCCTACTATTAGAGAAAAAGTTGTTTCTATGTGGGTTTTTACTATGGATGGAGTGGTACTGAAACACGAAGTGCGTCCTGCCGATTGGGAATATGGATGCGTAAAACGTGCTGCATGGCCAGTATACACCATTAATACACAAGAGGTCGATCTGTAATGGTTAAATTTTTAACGAATACTGTTTTATTAGAAGATTATTGTAAAGCCACTGGGAAATATGGTATGTTTATTAATATTGGTGATTGGCGTACTGACGAAGAATTAAAAGAAATATTTAAAGCAGCACCTTATTTGGATTCAGAAAACTCAAATGATTTTCTTAACTATATTTCTCAAATTTTATGCGATGGTCAAGGATTTATTATCTGTGACACTCGTGCGGAAATGGAACGTTATTATGATCTTACTGTAGGAGATGATGGCCCTACTGCACTAAATGATTATAGTGGTCCATGTAAAATTTATGCTTTAACTTGTAGCCCCGAAAATGGTTTAGAAAATGAAAACACCTAGATGATTAAACCTAATAAATCTATTAACATTAATTTGCGTGATAAAATTTATAAACAAAAAATTAATAGAGATTTTGCTTATTCTTTTTGGTTGCGAGGTTTGCGATTTTATAATACTTTAGGTGTTTTAGGAAAATTAAGAATATTAAAATGATTAAACCCGGCCAATATTTACATATATATAAAAGAAAAATAATTTGTCCACATTGTCCGTGTAAAGCAAATTCTGTTTGTAATGGTAAAGGTTTTTATTGGGGAAGTTGGTCAAATGCATTATTGGCAATACCGCAACGTTTTGATATGAGAAGGAAATTTCAAATAATTGATCATTTTTATGCAAGATCATTGCATGAATTGATAGAGGAAATTTTTAGAACAAAATGATTAAACCCGGAAAAGCAATTCACGATAATGATTTTCACAAAATAAAAACTACTTGTTATTATGAAGATGATATTCGTTGTACTCAATGTTGGGGAATACATAATTTAAAATATGTTTTATATGATTATATGAGAACAAAATTTGATATAATTGATGATTTTTATCGTGAGCCTTTAGCATAAATTTTTAAAGATTCAATTGACTAAACCTATAAAAATGTGATATAATAAGAGGGTTATGAATTACGAAATTATTGAAACTGGTGGCGTTCCTGTACGAGCTTGGATTAAAGGTGTTCCTTTCGAAGAAGGAGTGCGTCAGCAAGTTTCCAATGTTGCACTTTTACCATTTGTTAAAGGTATTGCCCTGATGGCCGATTGCCATGTAGGAATAGGTTCTACGGTTGGTTCAGTAGTAGTAACACACAAAGCAATTGTGCCCTCAATTTGCGGTGTAGATTTGTCGTGCGGTTGCGTAGCAATGCGCACCAGTTTAACTAGTCATGATTTACCTACTGATTTAAAACCTTTGCGTGAAGCTTTTGAGCACACAGTACCAGTAGGTTTTAATATGCATGATCGTGTGCCTTCATTAGTAGAAACAAAATGGCGCACTATGGATGTAGGTTATGAATGGTTAAAAGAAAAATATCCACAAATTTTAAATGATAAAAATCCGGTAAAACAATTAGGAACTTTAGGTGGCGGAAATCATTTTATTGAACTTTGCATTGACGAAGAAGATCGTGTATGGTTAATGTTGCATTCTGGTTCACGCGGTATTGGCAATAAAATCGGAACATTTTTTATTGCTCGCGCTCGTGAAGAACTAGAAAAACATGGAGAAGTTTTACCTGATAAAGATTTAGCTTATTTTACCGAAGGCACTAATTCTTTTGATGATTATATGTATGCAGTTAATTGGGCGCAAAATTATGCCGCAGAAAATCGCGCTATTATGATGCAACGTTTATTGTCAGTAATGCGTGAAGATCGTTTTAAGATGCCTGTATTTACATTAGATAAAGAAGCTATTAATATTCATCATAATTATATTTCTACAGAAGTACATTTTGGCGAATCCAACTATGTTACTCGCAAAGGCGCAGTAAATGCTAGCAAAGGAACGATGGGGCTAATTCCTTCGGCGATGGGGCAACCATCTTATGTAGTACGTGGTTTAGGAAACCCGGATTCTTTCAATTCTTCTTCTCACGGTGCTGGTCGTATTATGTCTCGCACTAAGGCCAAGAAAAATATTACTTTAGAACAACATGTTGCAGATACGGCAGGGGTAGAATGTCGTAAAGATAGCGGAATGTTGGATGAATCTCCTGGTGCATATAAACCAATAGACTTAGTTATGGCTGCCCAATCTGATTTGATAGAAGTAGTTCACAAAATTAAAGCTATCTTATGCGTGAAAGGTTAATTATGCTAGCTCACCTAACCTGGCCTGATGCATTTCTTATAGCTATTTTTATTATTTTTGGTTTACCTGTATTGTTGCCGCTTTTGTTAGCTGTGCTAGTTATGATAGGTGGTGCTATTATTATGGTCATTCGCGAAATTAAAGATTGGTTTCATTACAGGAAAATAACGAAATGACTTGTAATGACAATTTAAATTGGCCAGAAACAATATTAATTTTAGGAAT
>Ga0210402_10005865_pt1 | contig 10933 bp, 10 predicted proteins | sample IncBWC7MmetaG_FD_161055 | JGI IMG/M metagenome (GOLD analysis project Ga0210402, IMG submission 161055) | Forest soil microbial communities from Barre Woods Harvard Forest LTER site, Petersham, Massachusetts, United States - Inc-BW-C-7-M | ecosystem: Environmental > Terrestrial > Soil >... | reverse complement strand
TCGAGGTTCGCGGTGGCTTGCTGAACGGCTTGCCCGACCGCAGGCACGAAGCCGATATCTCCCATGTGAGCAAGGTAGGTATCCCGCAAGTCGGTGGAGTAAAACATCATGCGCATGTGGTTCACCAAGCCCGCTTGAGCGGCGGCCTCGGGATCGGCGGCCAAGCGCTTGGCCTCCCTCTCGCCCAGTTCCTCACGATCTGGAAAGACTTGGGGAAGAAGATGAACCAAACCCTTCCACGAGGGCGCGGCAGAATCGGACAGGATGAGCCGCGCAACGTGTTCCGCATGCGCAGCGGCGTAGGCCATCGCAATCATTCCACCGTAGGAGTCTCCCAGGACCGCAACCCGGTCAATGGCCAGTGCGTTACGGATGGCTTCAAGATCGGCGACCTGCGCATCCATGCTCTGCGGAGCGTCGGGTTGCATGCGCTTGGAGGCGCCGGTGCCGCGCTGATCGTAGAGAATCACCAGGCGATGCGCCGCGACGCGCTGCCATAAGTCGTTCTGCATCATGTAAGCATGGGAAAGCCCGGGGCCGCCATTGACGGCCACTATGGGAATAGCCGAGCCGGGTGCGCCATAAGTCTCGTAACCCAAGTCGACCTCAGGCGTATGAACCGAGCCGGTGCGATGCGCAACTTGGGCGGGCAGTACGGCCGGCATCAGAACGGCCAACGCGAATAAAAGCTTCGGCATTCGAACCTCGGGCGAAATTATTGGTCATGCCCCGATGGGGTATGCGCAAGTCTAGAATAACCCCCGCCGAATGGCGCAATTTCCGAGGTGGATCATGAATACACGGCCAGAAAAAATTCCCGGTCCGGATCATCCGATTTCGATCTCGCGCAATGAGGGGCGCGTGGTCGTCAAAGTCGCCGGGCAGCTCATCGCCGACACTCATACAGCCTTGCGCCTTCAGGAAGCCAGCTATGCGGCCGTGCTCTATATCCCGCGCGCCGATGTGGACATGTCCAAATTGCAGCGCACCGAGCACACGACCTACTGTCCCTACAAAGGCGACTGCAGCTATTACAGCATTCCCTTGGGCGGCGGCAAGTCGGTCAATGCCGTATGGTCCTACGAAAAACCCTACGCGGCGGTCTCCAGCATCGCGCATCACCTGGCCTTCTATCCCAGCCGGGTTGATTCGATCGAGGATGCAACTTGACGGCTCAAGAGTGGATTCGAAAGGGCCGCGAGCTCGGCAACGATGGCTGGCCGCAATTCTTGAGCACCGCGGGAATAGATCCGCTAGTTCTTGATCGCGACGATGCGCGCCATGCCGCCGGCTGCGGCGTCGCGATTCACACTGCATCCCAGTTCTGAGAGCCTGGATGCCACCCATTCGGGTGCCAGCCTGAGCTTGGGGTAACTGCTGATGGATTGGCGCCACTGGCCATCCACGTTCTCATGCAGCAGATCGTGAACGATCACTTGATGATCCAGGTACTCGAGAAAACAGGTCAATATTCGCGAATCGTCGGCGCGGACCAAGATAAAGCGCTGCTCTCCCTTCAATTCCCTGGTGGCATAGTCGCGGAACGTCGCCGCGAACACCCCGCCGCTCGGCAGCGAAGCCGCCGCCGCCGACAGCAGCGAGTCGACAGCCGGCAGGGCGGGCAGGTGGGTTAGCGTATCTCCCATGCACACGATGACCTGCGGCAGGGTTGCGAAGGCGCGGAATTCCAAGAGATCGGCATGATGTGTCGTGATCGCCAATGACCCGCGGCGCGAGCACAGTTCATCGAGCAGCATCCGGCAAGTGTCGATGGCAACGACTTGGAAGCCGCGCTTCGCCAGACTCAAGGCGTGCAAGCCCAATCCGGCACCGAGGTCCACCGCAACGCCGCGGGTTGCGGGCGAAGGCAGATCATCGATCTCCGCGGCCGCCCGCGCAAACGCGGCGTCCAAGTCGCCCAGCATCCAGGAATAAACCGGTCCCAGATGCGTTTTGTAATGAATCTCCGCCGTCGACATCGCCAATAGAGATCTATTCAAGCTGCAGATCACGCATCGCGGGACTCGCGAAGGCGACGCCGCCGTCGACGGTCAGGGTCGAACCGATCACATAGTCGCCGGCGCGCGATGCCAGGAATATTGCCGCACCCGCCATGTCTTCGTCCGCGCCGATACGGCGCGCGGGAATATGCTTGGCAACCTCATCCCCGCGATCGCGTGCCTCCCTGTTCATGTCGGATTTGAACGCGCCCGGGGCAATCGCGGTGACGTGGATGTTGTCCTTGACCAGGCGCGCCGCCATCAGACGCGTAAGCTGAATGAGACCGGCCTTGCTGGTCACGTATGAATACGTTTCGCGGTGCGTCAGATAAATGCCGTCGATCGACGCAATGTTGATCACTTTGGCGGGGCGAGCCGCCGTCGCGGCCTTGCGCAACGCCGGGGCCATGGCCTGCGTCAGAAAGAACGGCGTTTTGGCGTTGAGATTGAGAACCTTGTCCCAACCTTCCTCGGGAAATTCGTCAAAGGCGGCACCCCACGCGGCGCCGGCATTGTTCACGAGAATATCGACCTTCGGCTCTCGAGCCATCACGGCCGCCGCGAGTCCCTTGGCTCCCGCCACCGTGGATACGTTCATGGGAATCGAGATGCAGGTCCCGCCTTCTCTGGACAATTCCTTTGCCGTTTCATTGCAAGCGTCGGCCTTGCGCGCCGAGATGTAAACCTTGGCGCCTTGCGCGATGAACCCTGCGGCGATCATTTTGCCGATGCCGCGCGATCCGCCGGTGATCAGCGCAACACGTCCCTTGAGCGAAAATAGATCCTTGGTGTTCATCGCGTCCTCGAATGCTTGTGATTTGTTCGACAGCCCATTCTAGCTCAAGCGGCGGCGGCGCTAAGAAACCTGCCTGGGCCATCTTTCATGGCACAACGCGAGGAATCGGGCTCCTGCTTGCGAGATTGGCTGATGTTTAAGGCTGTACGCCCCAACCTGGCGATCGATACGCGAGTAGGGCAGTCCGTCGACCGGAATCAACTGGGGCGGAACCACCGAGAGCAAATCCGATACGTAGGTGACGCCTTTGCCGTCGGCAACCAGCGCCAACCGCAACTCCATGTGGCTCACCTCCCATACGGAACCGAACGCATCGCGCAATCGTTCGCCGGTGGAGCGGCGCGCGGTCTCGTCGAGAAACGAGGTCACCAACGGCAATTCGCGCATGGTGCCGACGGGGTCGCGAGCCAGCGCAGCTCGTGCCGGATGATCGCGCGCGATCATCAATTGGCGGGTTTCCGAAAAACAGGGATGCAGCGCGAAGTGCGCCGGCATGTTGTGATGAAAGGGTCCGAATCCCAGTTCCCACCGGCCCTCGGCGACGCCATGCACAATTTCCCGGCTGGGAGCGACGACGACTTTGAGTCGCGTGAGAGGATTGCGCTCGCAGAATTCCTTGAGAAGCGTCACCCCGATGCGCGAATTGGCCGCGGGCGAGAGCGCCAGCGACAGGGTCGACAGCGCACCGGATTTGATTTGGCCGATGTCCGCCAGCGCTTCGCGTTCCTCGTTCAGCGTCGTTTGCGCAAATCGCAGCAGCCGAATACCGGCCTCGGTCGGCTGCGGCGGATTGCCTCGCCGCAACAAACTCGTGCCCAACCGATGTTCCAGATTGGCAATGGCCTGGCTGACGGCCGATTGCGAAAGATCCAGGCGCTCGGCCGCGCGGCTGAAACCACCCGCTTCGATCACCGCATGAAAGCAGCGCAGCTCATTACGTTCAATCTGCATGCACGAAGGATAACCGAGCGGGCATACGGTCATGCGCCTCGATGTTATCCGTCCCGCTGATAGGTCTATCACTCCCGCTATCTGGCCTTCGCAACCCGAAGGCCTTTTACTGGATTCCTCGGAGGTCCTATGAACGCAGTGGTCGATATCAAGAAGGGTCTGGAAGGCGTGGTGGTGGACAGCACCTCGATCTCCCTGGTCGATGGCGAGGCAGGACGGCTGTACTACCGCGGGCTGCCGATCGAAAAGCTGGTTAAGTACCCATTTGCAGCAGTGGCGCACCTGGTCGTGTTCGGCGATCTACCGGACGGCGCGCGGCTGCAAGACTTCGAAGACTTCTTGTGGAGCGCCGGACGATTGCCCGCGGAATTGGCCGACGGCCTCGCGAAATTGGCGCTGCTGCACGGCCATCCCATGGCGACCCTGCAGGCCGCAATGCCGTTGATGGCTTGCGCGCCGCCCGCGCTGAAATTCGGACGAACCGACGACGAACAGGAAGCACTGGTGGTTGCCGCGCGATTACCCACGGCGCACGCTGCGCTGGCCGCGCTGCGCGCAGGCCGGACACCCACTGCGTACCCCGATACGCGTCGTTACGGAGAGCGCTTCCTGCAGCTGACGCGAAACCAAAGACCTTCGGAAAAGGAAGTTCGCATTTTTGAGCAAACCCAAGTTCTGCAGATCGATCACAGCTTCAATGCCAGCACGTTCACGGCGCGCGTGGTGACATCGACCTTGGCGCCTCCCGCTTCCGCGTTGGCGGCGGCCATGGGTTCGCTCTATGGTCCGTTGCATGGCGCCGCCGATCAGGGCGCGCTCGAAATGGCGCAAGAGGTGGGCCACCCGCAGCGCGCCGCGGACTTTGTGGCCGATTGCCTCGCCAAGGGCCGGCTCGTGATGGGCATGGGTCATCGGGAATACCGCGTCGTCGATCCGCGCTCGAAAATCGTCAAGGTGCTGGCCGAAGAGATAGCCTCGGCGCCGGAGGAGAAGCGGCTCATCGAAACCTTGAAGGCCGTCGATGAGGCCTTTGTCGCGCAGACGGCGCACAAGAAGCGTTCGCTGCGCGCCAACCTGGAATTCTATAAGGGCGTCGTGTATCTGGCGCTGGGATTGCCCAAGGAATTCTTTACGGCGACGTTCGCCGCCGCACGCATATTCGGCTGGTCGGCCCACATCGTGGAACAACGCAAGGACAACCGGATCGTTCGACCCTCGGCAAACTACATAGGCCCTGCTCCGCAACCCGATTAGTTTTTAAGCGGCGCACCCATCCGGTAACATCGGGTGCATGCGGTTTTCTGAAACACTGGCGTCGATGCAACCCCGGGACGGCGGTTGGCAAGCGGTCATCGGCGAGGATTGGTCGCAGGGCCGCGCGACTTTCGGCGGCATGGTCGCGGCCCTCTGCAATGAAGCAATGCGCCGTCTGGTGCCGGCGGATCGCGCGCTGCGCGGCTTGGAGACGACTTTTGTCGGACCTGCGCTTGCCGGCGAGGTCAACATCGAAGCCGAGATTCTGCGCGTCGGCAAGGCTGTCACCATCGCTCGCGCCAAGCTTTGGAGCGCGGAAAAAATTGCCGCGACGCTGACCGGCATCTATGGCGCGTCGCGCGCCACGACGCTTGCCATCACGCCAACTGTCGCAGCCGGTGTATGTCCGGCGCCGGACCTGCCGGAACGATCGGGCGCCGCCATGGGCGGGCCATCCTTCGTGAAGCATTTCGGCTACCGCTGGGCGGAAGGCGTGCGGCCCTTCGCCGGCTCGAGTTTGCGCACCGCGAAAATCTACGTTCGTCACCAGGATCCCGCGCCCGTCACGGAATCCCACGTGGTGGCGCTGATCGACAGCATACCTTCGGTGGTCCTGCAGCTCATGAGCAGCCCCGCGCCTTCGAGCTCGCTCACCTGGACGCTGCAATTTCTTCGCCACGACTACAGCTTCCCGCCCGAGGCGTGGTGGCGTATCGATGCAGAGGTCGACTCGGCGGGCGACGGCTATTCGTGCGAGTCCTGCGTCTTGCTCGATCCCAGCGGCGCGCCTGCGGCTGTTGCCCGCCAAATGGTGGCTGTGTTCGGCTGACTCGACGCTACTTGCCGAAGATGCTTTTCGGCAGCTTCACGTGCACGCCGACATTGGGCTTGTCCACGAGTTGGGTGACGGCGACGTTCCCAGCGATGCTGACCAGCTGGTAGGCCTGATGCCGCGTGAGGCTCTTCTGCGACACGAGGAAATCCACCATTTCCTGGATGGCTGTCTTGGTGGCAATGACAAGATCAGGATCGGTTGCCATGCTGATGTAGTCGGTCGGGGTCTCGGCGCGCGGCCAGGTCAATTTCATATCCTTGCGCACGGTCAGCTCCAGGCGCCCGCGCAGCGAGGTCTCTATCGCGGTTTGATCCACCTCGCCATCGCCCTGCGCCGCATGGCCGTCGCCGATTTCGAACAGCGCGCCGCGCGCGAACACCGGAATATAGAGACTGCTGCCGGCGACCAACTCGCGATTATCCAGATTGCCGGCATGCCGGCCCGGCGGGTTGCTGCTGACACGACCGAGTTCCGGCGCGGGCGAAATGCCGATGCTGCCGTAGAATGGTTTCAACGGAATCACAATGCCGGGCAGGAATTCCGCGGTCATTTTCTTGCGGTCAAGAGCGATGATCGTGGACGGCCTGCCGGTCTCGCAGTTCTCCGGCAGGTAGCCGCTGCAGCCGTTGTAACCGTAATCCAGCGGCAACTCGATGGACAGGATTTTGACTTCCAGCACATCGCCCGGCTCCGCGCCCTCGACATATACCGGTCCCGTCAGAATATGACCGCCCGGACCCCGGCGGTCGCCCGTGACCTCGCCCACGATGGCTTTGAGCGAGGCCTGAATTTTGTCGTCCGGAACACCTGCCTTGGCCAGTCCCGCAGGCGTGTTGGTCAGCAGCGTATCGACATCGATGATATCGCCGGAGGCGATCCGCAACACCGGCGGCGCGTCCGCCCAGTAGTAGCCGTAGGCAACGGTCGCCGGCGTGGCCTCGAGACGATGCGTCTTAGGCGGTTGCGCAAAGGCGTTTGGGGCGGCCAGGAGAACGCACGAGAACGCAATTATGATTTTTTTCATGGGTCTTACGCTATCACAACGCTGCGCGCCTCTCGATGCCGCAAGATCCTGCCGAAAGCCTACCTCCGCCGCTTCGGAAGCACTATCATTCGCCCCAGAAAACAACCGACACGATCATTCCGGGGGAATGCATGATCAAGCAACTACAACTCGCCGCCGCGGCGCTCATGATGATAACCATGGCTTCGGCCTCCGCCGCCGGCAAAGCCGGCAGCGATACGAAGGCGGCCGCGCCGCTGAATCTTACGATCTATCACATCGAGGGACGGCGTTCCGAACGCATTGTCTGGCTTTGCGAGGAACTCGGGCTTCCGTACAAGCTGGAATACAAGCGCGGCGATATCGCCGCTTCGATGAAGACCATTCACGATGTGAGTCCGTTGATGCCGGTCGCGCCGACCGTGCGCATCGGCGATCAAGTCATGGTCGAGTCCGGCGCCATTATCGAATTGATTCTTGCGCGCGTCGGAAACGGCCGCCTCCAGCCCGCGGTCGGTTCGCCGGATTATCCTTATTATTTGCAATGGATGCACTTTGCGGAAGGCTCATTTGCCTCGCGCGCGATCGCTGACTATCGCGTCGCCCTTATACAAGGCAAGCCGAAGACGCCGGCCGGCGGCTACAAGCTGGTGGATACGGAAGCCGTATTGGCATTCATGGAAGACTACTTGAGCAAGCACCGGTACTTCGGCGGATCCGCATTTTCGGGCGCCGACATCATGATGCTGTTCCCCACCAATCTCACCGAGGCATTCAATATCGCGGATCTTTCACCGTATCCGCACATCATTGCGTGGCGCACCGATGTGCAGGGCCGCCCCGCGTACAAAAAGATGCTGGAGGTTGCGCGCCCTGATGGGGTGCCGGGCATGCCGAAGCCGCTGCCGAAGACTTAAACCAGCTGCTGGCCTCGAGGACGCAAGGCCGATCGCGACGGCGCGCTCGGCTTCGAGCGTTTTCGCGCGCCGCCAGTTTTCGCCGCCTTGGCCCGGTTCTGCCTCACTCGAGACTTCACGATTCTCGCGACCAACGCGTAGGGAATCGGCTTGTCGAGCGGAAATTTCAAGTTCCCTTTCGGCCCCGCATACTTCGAGGCGGCCGCCTGGAGCTTCGCGTCGCCCTTGAGCGGCGGAAATATCCCAATATGATTCTTGAACGCCGCGAAGTAGACCAGAATTCCGTGCAGCGCGAAGGCCGGCATTCGATAACTGATGAGTTCCTCGGTTTCGGGCGGCGCGGCGCGCTTTATGGTGGACCGCAATTTTCTCAGCACCGCGCGAACTTCAGGCGAAGCCTTCGCGATGTACCGGTCAATGCTCTTATGGGAAGCACGAGCTGCCGACATCTTAAGCTGCCTTGACTGCCGAGCCCTGCGCAATCTGCGCGAGTCCCGCCTCGATCGATTGCCGGACCTCGTCATTGAGTTGGCGCGGATCCTTGCCGACGGCGGCGATAGGTTCGCCGATGACCACCTGAATCATGCCGGCTTTCTTGACTATTCCGCGCCGTACCCAGAAGTCGGCGGCGTTATGCGACAGCGGCACCACAAGTTTCCCGGTTTCGGTTGCCAGCAGCGCGCCGCTCACGCCGTATTTGCGCTTCTCGCCGGCCACGACGCGCGTTCCTTCCGGAAAAATGATGATCCAGAGGCCGGCGGCCAGCCGCTCTTTGCCTTGCTCGATGACCTGGTTTACCGCGCGGTGTCCCGCTCCTCGATTGATCGAGATGGGCCGTAGCAGCTTTAAGCCCCAGCCGATCAAGGGGATCCATAACAATTCGCGCTTCAAGACCCAGACCTGCGGCGGAAAAATCAGAAACTGGGCGATGGTTTCCCATGCTGATGTGTGATTGCACATCACGATGTGATTGCCGGCGGGTATCCGTTCGCGGCCCTCCACGGTGAATGACAGGCCGCACACTTTTTCGAGCACCCAGAACTGTATCCGCGCCCAGGTGCGCGCGATGGCAAATTGCGTGCTGTAAGGCGCCCAGAAGCACAAGGCCATGAATCCGCCGAACGCGAGCGCGGATACCATCATGAACGCGGTGAAGAAAAGCGATTTCAATAACTGCATGCGTTCGATCAGCCCGGCAATCGCGACAGATCAGCGACACCACTGAGCAGGTGTTGCGCATCGCGCAGCAGTGCGAGGCGGTTATTGCGCTTCGCCGCATTCTCGTCCATCACCATGACACGATCAAAGAAATCATTCACGGGAACCCGCAGTCCGACCAGCGCTTGCAAACTGTCCGCGTAACGGCGTTGCCTGGTCGCCTCGAGCACCGGATCGCGAAGTCCTTGCAGCGCGTGATGCAGTTGGCGCTCGGCCTCTTCGGTGAGTCCTTGCGGATCGACCACCCAATCGTGGCTCAGCTGCGTTTTTCTCAAGATGTTCGCAATGCGTTTGTTGATCGCGGCCAGCACCGCGGCATCCGGCAGGAGCAGAAATTCCTTCAAGGCCGCCAGCCGTGTGACCGCATCCAGCGGTGAACGCGGGCGGTTTGCCAGGACCGCGTCGAGCATCTCCGGGGTTGTTCCCGGCTGTTCGAGCAGCATTCCGCGCAAGCGCTCGGCGATGAAGTCATAGACCTCGTCGGCCACGCCGGTGCGTTGCACCGGCTGTGCGGCCGCCGCGGCGCTCAATACGTCGGCCAGATCCAAGTCCACGGGCGAGTCGAGCAGAATGCGCAGTACGCCCAATGCCGCGCGGCGCAGCCCGAATGGATCCTTGGCGCCGGTGGGGCGTTGCTCAATGGCAAAAATTCCGACGAGCGTGTCGATCTTGTCGGCAAGACTCAAGGCTTGGCCGATCCTTGTCGCCGGCAATGCGTCTCCGGCATAACGTGGACGATAGTGCTCCTCGATCGCCAGCGACACCTCGCGAGGCAACCCTTGCGCTTCAGCATAGTAGCGCCCCATCGTACCTTGCAGTTCCGGAAACTCGCCCACCATGGCCGTCATGAGGTCCGCCTTTGCAAGCTCCGCTGCTTGCCTGACATCGGGGCCGGCGCCGATGCGGCTGCCAATCAACTCCGCCAGCATGCTCACCCGCGCGGTCTTGTCGGCATAACTGCCGAGCTTGGCTTGAAAGACCACGCCCGACAGCCTTGCGGCGTGCGCCTGCAAGGAAATCTTAAGGTCCTGCTCCCAAAAGAAAGCCGCGTCGCTCAGGCGCGGACGCACCACGCGCTCGTTGCCCTCGCGCACCTTGGAGGGGTCGCGGCTTTCGATATTGCTTACGGTGACAAACCACCCGGAAAGTTTGCCGTCGGAGCCTTGCACCGCGAAATAGCGCTGGTGATCCTGGATGGTTGCGATGACCACTTCGCGCGGCAGGCTCAAGAATCGCTGTTCGAATTGACCGGTCAGAGGCACCGGCCACTCCACCAGCGCGGTCACCTCGTCGAGCAGCGCATCGTTGATCAGAGCGGTGCCCCCGACCTGGGCCGCCGCGGCCATTACCCCTGAGCGAATAATCTCGCGGCGCTTGCCGAAATCCGCAATGACTTTGGCCCGGTGCAGTCTTTTCTCATAGCTCTTCGCGCTCTTGAGCGTAATGGGCTTGGGCGAATGGAATCGATGCCCCGACGTGACGCGTCCTGACTTTAGCCCCAGCAATTCAATCGGCACGACCTCATCGCCGTACAGCAGCACCACCGAATGCACCGGCCTGACGAACTCGGCGCTGTTGGCGCCCCAACGCATACGCTTGGATATGGGAAGCGCGGCGATTGTTTGAGTCAAAATATCTTTGAGCAGCGCGGTGCTTGCCGCGCCGCGCTCGGTGCCGCGAAATTGCAGCCACGCGCCTTTTTCTGTGGTGAGTTTCGACAATTCCTCGACTGCCACGCCGCAACTCTTGGCAAAAGCGGCCGCCGCCTGTGTCGGACGGCCCTCTGCAAAGGCATTGGCGAGCGGCGGTCCACGCCGCTCCACCTGCCGATCTGGCTGGTGCTCGGCGAGTTTTTCGATCCATACGGCGAGGCGCCTGGGTGTTGCGAAGCCGTGAATCTTGCCGTGTGGGATTCCCGCGGCGTCGATACCCTTGGCCAGACCCTCGGTCAGCGCATTC
>Ga0210402_10005864_pt1 | contig 10934 bp, 5 predicted proteins | sample IncBWC7MmetaG_FD_161055 | JGI IMG/M metagenome (GOLD analysis project Ga0210402, IMG submission 161055) | Forest soil microbial communities from Barre Woods Harvard Forest LTER site, Petersham, Massachusetts, United States - Inc-BW-C-7-M | ecosystem: Environmental > Terrestrial > Soil >... | reverse complement strand
TGTGTCAGGTAGGTCTGCGGGGCGCCAATTTCCTGGGCGACAGCGACCGCCTCTGCGATGTTCATATGCGACGCGTGTGGCTCCGTGCGCAGGCCATCGAGCACGACCACTTCGGCGCCACGGGCAAGCGCGACGGCATCGCGCGGCACACGCTTGCAGTCGGTGTAATAAACAAACTTTTTCCCGCTGCTGCGCTCGGTGAAGACGAGGCCGAGGGTGTTCACCCCGCCGTGCGGAAGCAGGGTCGATTGGATCGTGCCCTGCGGCAGGTCGAGCGACTCGGGCATCTGCGTGAGCGTGAACGCCGCATAACCTTTCGACACCGGCCGCTCGGCGATCGCGTAGGGAAACATCGCGAGGACGCGCGCCATGCCCTCGTCGGACGTGTAAACCGGGATGGCCTTGCCGCCGTGCAGGTCGCAGAAACGCCGCAGGTCGTCCATGCCCGCAACGTGGTCGGCATGGCCGTGGGTGAGGATGAAAAGATCAAGCCAGTCGATGCGCTCGCGCAGGCATTGCAGGCGGAACTCGGGCGCTCCGTCCACCTGCACGTGCAGGCCATCCATCACGACGTGGATGGAGGTGCGCGAACGCTGGTTGCGCGGATCGGGCGACATGCAGACGGCGCATTTGCACGCAATCATGGGCACACCCTGCGACGTGCCCGTGCCAAGAAAAACAATTTCCATACTCAAAGTACCACGGATACCGCGGATGGCACGGATGTGAAGGCGAAAGGTAGGGCACGACCGCCGGGCGTGCCGATTGCAAAGCCCTCGGATTTTTTAACAGAAGATCGCGAAGCGCCTCTGGTTTCCTATTTTCAAGGGCAAAAGCCGCGTTTGTTTGGAAATTTTGTGGACGCCGGCACCAGTCCCTTCGTGCCCTTTGCGACCTTCCCTGTACTCCATAGCTTTAGAGAAGGAGGATGTAAAATTATCGGCACAGGTGGATAAGCAGGAAGCCCGGAAACCAAGAGCCAAGCATCGGTCATCTTTACCACGGATAACACGGATAGAATCCGGTATCAGCGACTATCAGTGGTTAAAGGTTGCTTCGCCCAAATCTTAAAACTTCAGACCGTCCGCCCCACCCAATGGATCGCACCTTCAAGATCAAAATCCGGAGGCCGACTGTTTTTGGTTTCTCCAAACGGAGATCCAGAGTCGGCGGATCCCCTCTCCAAGAGATAATTCGCGAGCGTCGCCTCCTGGGCCAAACTGACAAGCGCATGCGCCAAATGCCGGGCCTGCTCAAAGTCGCCACACTTTTCCACGGGAGTTCCCAAACGCTTCTCGACTTCCCGCAAAACCGCGCGCTTGCGAATAATCTCTTGGGCAATGTCACGCGTGCGCTGCAGCACGGAAGAATTGGAGTAATCTGGGGTCATAAAATTTCCTGGTCGGATAACTGCCGGAGGGGTACCGGATTCAGTAGGGGTGCTGTTTTTTTGGCGAAAGGTAATTGGCAGCACAAGCTATTTTACCGCATCGTGGAATCTTGCGGCACTTTTATTAGCGCCGTGCATTTTCTTTAAAAGAAAATCCGGGGGATTGAGCCCGGCCAGGCCTCCTGATTTTTTGCCATTCAGAACGAAGTGATGAGGCTCGATTGCCGGCCTGAAGTTTGCAGGGGTTCCTCGCTGCACTGCCAATGAACTCATCCTTCCAAGGTGGAGCGTGTCGTCCCTGGGCTCCATAGCTTCAGCGAAGGAGGCCCGACGCGCTCAGAGCGCGCCCGGAGGGTCGCGCTCCACCCGCGCTGCCGCGCGAATCGGTTCATTGGTGCGTTATACGCAAGCCACACAGCGGCCTGCTGAGGCTCTCGGAATGACAATTCAGATCGTCCGCCCTACCCATTGGATTGAATCATCGAGATCGAAATCCGGTGGCCGGCCTTTATTGGCTGCTTGGGTTGGAACCTCCGGAGCGGCCGATCTCTGGTTCAAAAGGTCATCCGCGATCTTCATTTCCTGGGCTAAACCGCCAAGCACCTGCGTGAAGTGGCGTGCCCGTTCCATGTCGCCAGGCTTTTCCAAGGGAGTGCCCAAACGCCATTCAATTTCCCGCAAAGCCTCACGGTTGCCATGAATTTTCTGCGAAAGTTCACTGGCACGTCTCTGCACGGGGGTAATGGCATTATACGGCGTCATTGGCTTGTCCCTGATTGGAAGGTTATCGGCAGCCACGATGAATGCAAACAATTAGCGAAAGCAACAGGTTCCTGCTCACAATCGATCCTGATCTGTTAGGGTGAGCGCTTTTCCCAACCTGTCCCAAAAACTCCCTCGACGCGCTCTGAGCGCGCCCGGAGGTGTTTGGGCCGGAGACAAGGGTAACAGGCGTTCGGGGACATAGGTAACACATGGGCATAGGTTAAGAAGACGCAGAATTGTGGGGTTGAGCGTAGATGCTGCGAGCCGTGAGCCTCCTTTTTGACCTGTCCCTAAAAACACCTCTTTTTTTAACCGCAGAAGCCTCCTTTTTGACCTGTCCCTAAAAACATTCTGAAGATGAGAGCAGTTTTTCATCCGCGAATATCCGCGTGATCCGCGGGACAAATCAGGGCTGGGAATTTATTTTTTCCGCGGATGGCACGGATAAGCGCGGAGAGCCTCCCTTTTTGACCTGTCCCTAAAAACACCTCCTTTTTGACCTGTCCCTAAAAACACATGGGCATAGGTTAAGAAGACGCAGAATTGTGGGGTTGAGCGTAGATGCTGCGAGCCGTGAGCCTCCTTTTTGACCTGTCCCTAAAAACACCTCTTTTTTTAACCGCAGATGATCGCGGATGATCGTCGATTCAGAGAGGTCGCGCTCCACCCGCGCAGCCGCGCGAATCGGTTCATTGGCGCGTTCTACGCAACCCGCACAGCGGCCTGCTGAGGGTCCCGGAATGACAATTCAGATCGTCCGCCCGACCCACTGGACGACAGCATCATCAAAATTTGGCATTTTACTTACTTTGGCAGGAGTTTCAGACGCGTCCATTTTTTGGTCTGGAAGCGAACCTTCCGTTTTTGTTGCCCAAGCCAGCTCGCGGGCTCGCTCCAAGGCGTCAGCCGCATGCAAAGCTGGTCGTTTGCGCTTAATCTCTCGCGAAGGATCGCTCATGTGGGATAGCGCTCGGGCAATGGTGCTGGGCGGCTTCACTAATTTGTGGTGGCTGACGGGCGGATCGGTCATCATGGGACTGGCACGTGGAGCGAAGGGATAGGTAGAAACTCCGAATCTCAGACTGTTATAAGATGATTCGGCAAAGAGTCTTGTAAAAGCAAATTCTTTGCCAGCAGAAGCAAAATCAAGACCAATTTAAAAAAAACTCAGACGGCGAATTATTTGATCGCCGTGACAAATAAAATGATGAATTGTTTAGCGTATATAATAAAAAATGATGAATTGTTTTAATCAAAAGCTTGCATTAAAGTGATTCACGCCACGACGAAACCATTTTTTGTTATTCATGATTCTATTAAAGAATAGGTTGCGCGATAATTTCTGCCGATCTTTTTATTGCAAATTCATGAGCTTTCCAATGCAAGTTGGAGGCAAAAGTTAGAACAGAACATGCAGTTAGAAAATTGGAATAAAACGTGCTGACTGGATATTCGTCCGCAGCAGGCTTCATGAATCTACCAATGACCACCCACCTTATCTTCATATCCAGCACGGCATTTTTTGAAATGCAAGTCATTGGTGTGTCGGCCCGAGTCGGCAATAACAAGGATTGCTTTCCCTCCAGGTTCGACCACTCTCTGCCCCCTTCTAGGGTGAAATGCCCATCTGAAATTTAACGCGAGTGCAAAAACATCATACAATATCATGAGGGCAACATCCACCGTCGCGGGCGAACTTTCGTCCACCAACAGGGTTCTCGCCTACTCGACGCCGTCGACCAAGGCCCAACCGGCCATGGCCCCCGCGGCCGTCCCGGTCACAACGCCATCGCAGGCGATTCCGCGGGAGCATGCCTACCGTCTTTGTGCGTTGGTCCTGGCCGGGGATTGGCTGGTCGCGTTCCTGGCCATCTTCGTCGGGCTGGAATTGCGCGAGTGGCAACGGGGGGCATGGGCCCCGGGAGTCGTAAGCCAGCTGCAGGTTCATTCATGGCCCGTTCTCTGGAGCCTGGCCGGCAGTGCGTTGTTTTCCTGGCTGATGGTCATGCTTAAAAGCTACGAAGTCGAAAACCTTTACCGCATGCAGAAATGGGCCAAGAACCTTTTGAAATCGGTCTTGCTTTGGTCCGTGGCCATCTGGGCCTGCATCGGGCTGTTCCAGATTTCAAGTTTCTCCCCGCGGGTGGGCGTGGCCTACTGCATGGCGACGCTGGTGGTGTTCATCACCTTTTGGCGGCTCGCATCGTTTGTCATGTTGATGAATCCACGGGTGAAAGGGGCGGCCTGCTCGCGCGTCATCGTGGTGGGTTGGAATGAAAAGGCGGCCCACCTTCGCACGGTGATGCGCCGCGACCTGGCGCAATTGGGCGAGATCATCGGGTGCATTCCCATGCCCGGCGGGCGCTTTGCCGCCCGGCCCCCGACGGAACTTGCGGTGCTGGGCGATTATTCCTCCCTGCCGGAAATCGTGGCCGACTGCCGGGCGAGTTCCATCATCCTGGCCGATGTGTCGTGCCCGGCACTCGAGATCCAGCACCTGATCCAGTTTTGCCAGCGCGAGATGATCGATTTCCAGATGGTGCCGGAATATTTCCCCGCGCTGAATTCCGGGCTCCAAGTCCAGACGGTGAGCGGGGTGCCGTTGCTCGGCGTCAGCCAACTGCCCTTGGATCGCACCATGAACCGTGGGTTCAAGCGGGTGATGGATATTGCCGGGGCCATCGTCGGCCTGTGCATTTTCGCGCCGGTCATCATGCTGTTTTCCGCCCTGGTTTACCTGGAATCCCCTGGGTCGGTGATCTACCGCCAGCGGCGCACCAGCCGGAGCGGCCGCACCTTTGTCATCTACAAGATCCGCAGCATGCGGATCGACGCCGAGTCGGGTTCGGGCGCGGTCTGGTGCAAACAGGAGGATCCCCGCCGGCTCAGGATCGGCACCTTCATGCGCAAGTATAACATCGATGAACTCCCCCAGTTTTGGAACGTGCTGAAGGGCGACATGAGCCTGGTCGGCCCGCGGCCCGAGCGGCCCGAGCTGATTGAAAAATTCAAGGACGAAATCCCCAACTACAACGCCCGCCACGAAGTGCGGACCGGGCTGACCGGCTGGGCGCAGATCAACGGCCTGCGGGGCGACACCGATCTGGGCAAACGGATCGAGGCGGACCTTTACTACCTGGAAAACTGGAGCCTGCTGCTCGACCTCTACTGCATCATGGCCACGTTCTTTAAGAACAAGAACGCCCATTGATTCACGATGCCGCTGCCTGCCCATCGTTCCAGCCGCACGCTCCTTTTCCTCTGCCTGATGCCACTCGCTCCCTTGGCGCGCGGCTCGCTGTGGGAATCCAATGGCTGGCAGTTGACCGACATTCTCGCCGGGTCCACCGGCTACAATTCCAACCTCACCCTCAGCCACGACGGCCCAGGGGATGAGTTCCTGATCGTGAATCCGACCGTCACCCTCGCCCGGCGCAACTCGAGCACGCAATTGCAGCTTACCGGTGGCGCCACGCAAACGGAATTTCTCCATAACCGCCAGCCATCGGAGACCGACCTGAACTTCGACGCCATCTACGCCTATCCCAATGCCGACAATGTCATTCCCATTTACCGCGTCGAGGCGACCTGGCTCCGAACCTCCCAGCCCGAATCTTTTCTGGGCGAACGGGTCCAGAACCAGCAGCTCACCATCACTGGCACCGGCTTCCTGCCGCTGACCGGCAAACTCGGCCTCCGCGGCACGGCCGATTATGCCAGCATTCGCTACAATTCGGCGTCGCTCAACGATGACCAGCGCGCGGACGCCTTTGTGGGCCTCGCCTACCAACGAAACCCACAGAACGAGATTTCGATCAATGTCGGCTCAGCCTTGGGAACCTCCACCCCGAACAGCGCCGGGGCGGGTAACTCCGATGTCCACAGCCGGGAATATTATGTCATCGGGAAAATAACCGGTGAAATCACGCCCAAGATCACTGGCGATGCCAATATCGGTCTCGGCTGGGTCGATTACTCCGGCGCCTTCACCAATCACATCAGCCTCCCGCTCGGCGGAGCCGACCTCACCTGGGCGATCGATCCCCTCCGCACGATGACGTTGAACGCTTCCAGTGCGGCGACGTACGCGCCCGATGGATCCATTGCCGAGATAACCAGCGCCTCCCTTTCGTTCAGCGATCAAATTGCCGATAATTGGGAATGCAGCGTGAGCGCCGGCCCAACTCATTCGTCCTATAGTCGCGAAGTTCATCAACGCACGGATCTTGCCTGGGCGTTTGGTACGGAATTTGCGTATCAACCCTCCGTGCGGTTTCGGATTTATCTCGACGTCGATTACACAGACCAACGTTCGGACTTAAACGATTTTACCTACGGCCAGGATATCATTTCGCTTGGCTCAGCCTATCGCTTTTAATATACACACCTTTTACAATGACCGCCAATTTTCATATGATTTGCAGGAGCCTGCACCTTTCCCGCCCACTGCGGCGCACTTTACTCACCGCGTTCGCCAGCCTGGCGGCCACCACCCTTTTTGCCGGCGCGCCCGACACCACGCCAGACACCGCCGTGGAAACGGCGGCCAAGCCGGTCAACACCGATTACCGCATCGCGCCCAATGACCAGATCAATTTTCATATTACGGGAGAAGTCGATCTGCCCTTGATCCAGCGCGTGACGTCGCAAGGGCAGATTTCCATCCCGCTCCTGGGCGCGGTCAAGGTCGCCGGGCTCACCCTGCGCGAATCGGAAGCCTTGATGGAAAAGCGCTACCGTGACGAGGGCTACTTCATCGATCCGCAGGTCATCCTTTCCGTTGAAACCTATGCGCCGCGCTCCGTCTCGGTGCTGGGCCAGGTGACCAACCCCAACCAGATCGATTTTCCAATCGAACGCAGCGAGATCGGCATTGTCAATGCCATCACCCGGGCCGGCGGCTTCACCCGGATAGCCCAGATCGATGCGGTCAAGGTCATGCGGACGGTCAACGGCAAGGAAGTCTCCTTCACGGTCAATGTCGCGGCCTACCTGAACAAAACCGCCCATGACGAGGAGTTCAAAGTGCTGCCCAACGACATCATTTTCGTGCCGGAACGCGTATTTTAATAACCTGATTTATGGAACCCACTCCCCCTTTTGACGCCGCTCGCGCGCCTCTCCCTGGCTCCAGGGTGCCTTTCGGCACCACCGGAGCGCCTTTTCCCGCCACAGCAGCTCCGTTCCCTGTCACCGCGGCGCCATTCCCGCCTTCCGGCAGCGCCCGTCCACCCGCAACCGGTGACGACTTTTCCTTCAAGGAATTGCTTGGGCTGGCCAGCCACGCCCTGCTCGTCATTCGGGCCAAATGGTATTGGGGACTGCTGGGGGCTGTGCTGGTCGCGCTCCCGGTCGGTTACCACTTTTTCAGCCGGCCAATGGAGTACACCGCAGAAACCGATTTGCTCGCGACCAGCACGCTCGACAAGGTGATCAGCACCAACTCGGACGCCACCGGCACTTCGGACGAGGCGCACGAAAACGAACTGCGTAATCATCTCTCGATGATGACCAGCCGGAAATTCGTGGCCCGCCTGGAGAATTCCTTCACCCCGGAGGAAAAAGCCCTGATCGCCGGCCCCTATCTGAAGCCGGGGCAAAAATTCGACGACGACTTCTTTCAGGATTACTTTACCGGGGAGATCGCGATTGAGCGCGAGCGCGGCCGTGAGTACTACACCATCACCGTGGCGCACCCGGTGCCCACCACGGCCATGATGGTGGCGGACCGGATGGCCAGCGAATACCTTAGTTATGTGCAGGCGGAGTACCAGGAGGCCAATGCCGAAGGCTACACTTTGCTGGAGAAACAGGCGGAGGCCATCCGCGCCGAAATCGCCAGGATCGAGACGGCCAGCCTGGATTTCCGCAAAAAGAACAGCATCATCTCACGTGCGGACAACCAGAGCATTTTGACCGACCGGCTCAAGCTGCTTGACTCCGACCTGACCGACATCCGGGTCAAGCGCAGTGCGCTCGAGACCCAGACGAAGCGGGCGGAACAGGATTGGGCCAGGTCCAAGTTTCCCTGGGACAACGCGTACTTGGCGGGCTTTGCCAACAACGAACTCCTGCGCCAGACGCTCGATCAGCAACTGGCCCAGCGCGCCGAACTGGCCACCTGTTACGGCCCGAACCACCCGAAAATGAAGGATATCAATTCCCAGATCGCCGGCATCCAAAGCAGCATCGAGCGCAATTTCGAGGTCGCCGTGCGCGACCTGGAAGCCCAACTCAGTGCGGCCAAGCAAAATGAAGCTTTGCTGACGAAGGAATTCAACGATGCCTTCAACAGCTCAATCGAAATCGAGAAGCTGGCCTCCTCTTATGAGATCCTCAGCGCGGGCGTGGATTCCAAAATGATCACGCTGACCGCCCTCGAAAAGAAAATTGGCGAAGCGCACGTTTCGAGCCAGCTGCCGGCCGATTTCATGCAGATCGTGGATCCGGCTTACATGGTGAAACGGCGCATTCCCAAGCAGGTGTTCTACGCCCTCATTGTCGCCTTCCTCGCCTTCGGTGCGTTTGTGGCCACGCCCTTGCTGGCCAGCACGCTCGACGAACGGGTTTCCGGCACCTCCGATGTCGAAAAGGTCCTTGGCCTGCAACTGGCCGGGGCCATTCCCACGCTGAAAATCCGGCCCGAAGAACGGGCCCATGTGGTGCGCAACAAGATGGACCTGGTCATCGCGGAATCTTTTATCGGGATCGTGGGCCATCTCCAGGTCGGGCTCGCCCAGCTCTACCCGATGATCGTGACCGTCACGTCCGCCCTGCCAGGCGAAGGGAAATCGCTGATCGCCTCGAACCTGGCGAGCACCTTCCGCCAGCTCGGCAAGAAAACGCTGCTCGTGGACTTGGATCTGCGCCGGCCGACGCAACACGCCCTGCACGGGGTGGCGGAGGAAAAGGGTTTTCTCACCTGGGCGAGGGCTGGCTTCCCGCAGGAAAACCTGCTGGATCCCGCCGGCTATCTGGGCATTACCAAGCTCGTGGACGGAACCGACCTGATCTGTGCCGGCGGCCATGAGCCCCAGCCCAGCCAATTTTTGGTTTCGGCCGCCATGGATTACTTCATCGGCACCCTGAGAGGCCGTTACGATGTGGTCATTCTCGACACCCCGCCAGCGGGGGTATTCCAGGATGCCCTCATGGTTGGCCGGCATGCGCAGACCCGCCTGCTGGTGGCGCGCGAAAACGTGGCGCCGGTGGCCCAGGTCAAGCAAGTGATCGACGAATACATCAAGGCCGGCCTCCCGTTCAAAGGGGTCGTGCTGAATGGTTTTGTCCCGCGCAATGCGAACAAGAAACTGGCCTACGGTTACAAGGGCGCGGCGAAGGGCTATGCCTATGGCAACCCGAAGGACAGCAAGAAATCGAAACAGGGGCTGGAGGGTGCGCCGAAACTGGCTCCATCCAAAACGTAGTTTTTCTCAGTTTTCCGCCCCGGTCGTGGCGGCATAAAACACGACCAAGTTATTTTGCAGACAGAGCCCCAGCGCTACAGCCATGCTCGTTTGCTTCGCCGCGAAGAAATCGCGGATGGAAGTGACGGGGCGAAGCTCGCTCGGGTCGCCCGCGCGTGAAAATTAACCACTGATGCACACTAATCGTCACTAATATTTGATCTCAATCTTTTTACCGCAGAGATCGCAGAGCAGCAACCCGGGGTTCTTTGGATCGATCTCCGCGCCCTCGGCGACCTCTGCGGTAAAATCATGGAGAAATTATTCCGCCTTCAGCCTTTCATCCCTGACCCACCTATTATGAAAAAAGCACTCATCACCGGTATCACTGGCCAGGACGGTTCGTACCTCGCCGAATTCCTTCTCGCCAAAGGCTACGAGGTCCACGGCGTGATCCGCCGCGCCTCGACCTTCAACACCAGCCGCATCGACCATCTTTATCGTGACCCGCATGTGAACAATGTCCGCCTGCACCTCCACTACGGGGACCTGGCCGACTCCGTGCAGATGGTGAAGCTGCTCTACAATCTCCAGCCCGATGAAATCTACAACCTGGGCGCGCAGTCGCACGTCCGGGTTTCATTCGACATTCCTGAATACACGGGCGACGTCGATGGCCTGGGGGCGCAGCGCATCCTGGAGGCCATCCGTGAGGCCGGGCTCGTGAAGAAATGCCGGTATTACCAGGCCTCCTCCTCGGAGATGTTCGGGAAAGTGCAAACCGTGCCGCAGACGGAAACCACCCCGTTCTGGCCGCGTTCACCTTACGGCTGCGCCAAGGTCTACGCCTACTGGCTGACCGTGAACTACCGCGAGAGTTACAATCTCCACGCCAGCAACGGCATCCTCTTCAACCATGAAAGCCCGCGCCGGGGCGAAACGTTTGTCACCCGCAAGATCACGCGGGCAGCCACGCGCATCAAGGTCGGGCTGCAGGATTCGATCTATCTCGGCAATATTGATGCGCAGCGCGACTGGGGCTATGCCAAGGAATACGTCGAGATGATGTGGCTCATGCTCCAGCAGGACCAGCCCGACGATTATGTCGTCGCGACCAACGAGACGCACAGCGTGAAGGAGTTCTGCCAGGAAACCTTTGGCCTGCTCGGCCTCGACTGGCAAAAATATGTGAAGTACGACGCCCGCTATGAGCGGCCGGCCGAGGTGGAATTGCTCATCGGCGATCCCGCCAAAGCCAGGAAGCAGCTCGGTTGGGAGCCGAAGGTTCGCTTCAAGGAACTGGTCAAGATCATGGTCGATCACGACCTCGCCCTGGCCCAGCACGAACTCGCGGTCAGCCAAATCCCGATGGC
>Ga0210402_10005863_pt1 | contig 10935 bp, 3 predicted proteins | sample IncBWC7MmetaG_FD_161055 | JGI IMG/M metagenome (GOLD analysis project Ga0210402, IMG submission 161055) | Forest soil microbial communities from Barre Woods Harvard Forest LTER site, Petersham, Massachusetts, United States - Inc-BW-C-7-M | ecosystem: Environmental > Terrestrial > Soil >... | reverse complement strand
TTCGGGTGCGTCCCCAAGCCCAGCAACATACGCGGATCATGGGAGGAAAGGAAGCTGCCGCCGCCAACTTTCATGCGGCTCCGCGTCAAGTCGCCTGCCTGGTAAGTGAGACGAGCGCCAACAGCGTCCCGATTGGACTTCGTCCCGACCAGTTGCAGTCCAAGCCAGTGGTTCTCTTTGCCGACGTTATTGCGGAGGAGAATCGGTGCGCCATCGTTGACTGCTACCAGCACGTCGATGCCGCCATCGTTATTGAAGTCGCCCACCGCCATACCGCGAGCGGAGAACGACTTCCCAAACACAGGTCCGCTTTGTTCGCTGACGTTTTTGTACTTGCCGCCGGCATTCTGAAAGAGCAGAAGCGGTTCGTGGTATTTCACGCGGCTGGAGAAGTCTTCGACCAGGTCGTCCGGGAAACCATTGACTAGGAATAGATCGAGATTGCCGTCATTGTCGTAGTCGATAAACTTCATTCCCCAGCCGCTCATCCAGCGGGTTGCCATGCCGACTCCGAGACGCATGGCTTGATCATCGAAGGTTCCGTCGTGGTTGTTCCGGTACAGCGAGAAGATCTCCTCGTCGATGTTGGAGACGAAAAGGTCCATCCATCCGTCCTGGTCAAAGTCGGCGGAATCCACTCCCATGCCGGAGCGGGCACGTCCATCGGCACTGTAAGCGACGTCGGTTCGAAGTCCGGCTTCTTCAAACCGTCCATCCCCGCGATTTATAAAGAGAAAATTCCCCACCGTGTCGTTGGCTACGAACAAGTCCATCCGCCCGTCGTTGTTCACGTCGGTCGCGACCGCTCCCCATGCTTTTCCATGCGAAGCGGCAATCCCCGACTCTTTGCTCACATCCGTGAAGGTTCCATCGCCGTTGTTGCGGAACAACCAGCTGGGCGTGGGCGGGAAGATCCGCGGAATGCAGTAGTGGTGTTTGCCGTCAGAACTGATTCCGCAGCCGTTCGTTTTGTCGAACGCGGCAAACTGGCCGACAAACAAATCGAGCCGGCCGTCATTGTCGTAATCGAACCACACCGCATTCGACGCCCACCCCTGAACGCCGACCCCGGCTTTCTCGGTGACGTCGCTGAAGGTTCCGTCCCCGTTGTTGTGATAGAGAATGCTTCGGCCGTATTGCGTCACGTAGAGATCCGGGAACCCGTCGTTGTCGTAGTCGCCCGCAGCGACTCCCATCCCGAATCCTCCTCCACTTACCCCGGCTTTCTCGGTGACGTCGGTGAACGTGCCATCCCGGTTGTTTCGGTACAGAGCATTACGCAAGGGCTGTGCCGGCGTGAAGAAGTCGCACTTGCCGCTGTTCACCAGGTAGATATCGAGCCAGCCGTCTTGGTCGTAGTCGAGGAATGCGCATCCCGGGCCCGTGGCTTCAGGCAAGTACTTCTGAGGAGACCGAGCGGCATTGTGTGTCCAGCGAATCCCGCTGACAGAGGGCGGAATCTCCTCAAAGACAGGAAGGGCGCGCGGAGCCTGCGCCAGAGCGCTCGGCGAGAGCGCGTACAGCCCGACGCCGCCAGCGAGTCCCTGAAGAAATCGGCGCCGGGAGAGTGGAGACATCTGAGGGGACCCTGAGTGCAACAGCATCCGCATACTTTTTACCACAGCGTCCGGGAGTATGAGGTCTAGTCGCCGAACAAGTTCCGAACTGGTTCCGAACCATCATGCGATTCCCGTGTGCGTGCTACGATGGCAATCAAATATTGATCGGAAGTTCATCCCGGAAGATCATCGTCATGCCAATGCCGAGAATTGGCAGCCTTTCCCTCGTCCAGTTTGCGGCCTTTTGTGCCGTCCTCGCTCTGCCGTTCGGTATAACTCCGGCCGCTTTCGGCCAATCGATGTCAGCTTCGACAAACTTTGAAACGCTCGCAGCTAACGCTGGGTCTGCGCGGGAGGCAGGCCGCACGGACGAGGCGATTCGCAACTATCGCGCCGCTGTTGAACTCCGTCCGGCTTGGGAAGAGGGCTGGTGGTATCTGGGAACGCTGCTTTACGACACAGATCACTTTGAGGAAGCCATTCCCGCGCTACGCCGCGTTGTCGAACTAGATGCCAAGGTCGGCCCCGCCTGGGCTTTCCTCGGACTGTGTGAATTCGAAACGGGCGACTACGCTGAAGCGTTCACTCACCTGCAGAGCGCCAAGCGGCTTGGATTCTCAGAGAGCCCGGACGTTGAGAAGGTGGCGCTCTATCATCTCGGGTTATTGCTCATCCTGCATGGCGAGTTTGAAGGCGCGACCGATCTCCTCGCGAGTGCGTTCGGGCCCAGCCATTTTACGGAGCAGATCAAGGTGCCGCTTGGACTGGCGTTGCTGCGGGCCCCCATATTGCCCGCGCAGATTGACCCCTCGAAAGATGCGCTTATCCACGCGGCCGGCGAAACTGCAGTTTTGCTCGCGAATCGCGAGATGGATGCGGCGTCGCAGCACTTTCAGCAGATGCTGCGGGACTATCCCGGCACACCGTACCTGCATTATCAATACGGCTTGGCGCTGATGACGGCTTCACAGCACCAACGGGCCGAACTCCAGTTGCGAGAAGAAACCCGGATTACGGCGCGGAGTGCATTGCCGTGGATCGCTTTGGCATCCCTGAGTGCGCAGCGGAATGACCAGCGGAAAGACCCTGGAGAAGCGCTGACCGCGGCTCGACAGGCGGTTCAACTTGCACCCAACTCAGCCGCCGCCTATCAGGCGTTAGCGCTGGCCTTGAAGACTCAAAACAAACACGATGAGGAGGCCATGGCTTCACGGCAAGCTCAAGAGCTGGCGAAGCAGCCGATAGAAATTGATGGTTCGCAGGCTACCCGGTACGCGCTCGCCCGGAGTACAACCACTCGGAGCGCCTCCGACAGCAACGGAACGGGCGGAGGAACTCCTGCAGCGTCTACGGTCGGCTTCGAGGATGCGGCGCGCCTCGCCGAGTCGGCACGTCAAACAGGCCGCGCGGAGGAGGCCGCCACTTGGTATCAGAGTGCTTTGAAACTCCGCTCGAACTGGCAGGAAGGTTGGCGCCAGCTGGGCACGATCGAATACATGGAAGGCCGCTATCCCGAGGCCATCGCCGCGCTGCAGCAATCGGTTGCGCTCGAAACGATGCAGGCAGATACCTGGACTTTGCTTGGTCTGAGTGAGTTCGAGACTAAAGACTATGGGAACGCGCTGATTCACCTGGAAAGGGGCCGAGCACTGGGATTCAGCGGAAACGCCGGCGCAGTGAGGATTTCCCGGTACCATCTGGCGCTCCTGCTGAATCGCAACGGAGACTTCGACCGTGCAATTGATTTACTGATTCCCGCGATTGGCGCGGGCGCGCTGTCGGACGAAATTCAATTCGCGATGGGAATTGCACTGCTCAGAATCCCCGCTCTCCCCGAAGGCGTGAAGCCCGAAGAGGTTGCGCTTGTGCGCATGGCGGGAGAGGCCGCGGCGCTTCTCTCCGAGAGCCGATATGACCGGGCCTTCCCGATTTTCGAGAAGATGGTGAGCGAGTACCCGAGGACGCCGTTTCTTCATTATGCGTACGGCGATGCTTTGGCCAGCACGTCGATGTACGATGAGGCGCGGACCCAGTTGCGGGAAGAAACGAAGCTGAATCCGGCTAGCGTTCTCCCCTACCTCCGGCTGGCTTCCATCGAAGTGCTGCTGCATCAAAACGCAAGTGCATTGGCGGCTGCGACGAAAGCAGTCGAGCTGTCGCCCGAGTCCTCCGAAGCTCACTACTGGCTGGGACGGAGTCTTCTCGAGAAGGGGGATATTCCCGTCGCGATCCACGAGCTTGAGACGGCGCGCCGATTCTCCCCGAACAGTCCGAAGGTGCATTTCAACCTGGCTCGAGCCTATTCCAGGGCCGAGCGCACCGCCGAGGCCCAACAAGAGCGTGCCGAGTTCGAGCGCCTCAACACGCAGTTGCCAGGCCAGCAACACTCATATGGCGACCGCGCCGCGCGCGGGACGGCGGAAGGCGTGCCGGCGATTCCAGAAAAAAATTAAGACTCTCACGGATTTCATTTAACGGATACTTATTTTGCTCGGCTGGAAAAATCGCGGTTTCCCGCCTCCAGATTTACGTAGATTTCTCTGGTTTTTAGGATCGCTATAAATAGTTAAGATAAACGATTATCTACTTGACAATTGACTAAGGTTACGGCTTAATAGCGCGCTAGGAAACGCACGTAATTGAAAAACACTACGGCGGAGGGTTGAGAATGCGAAGGTCTATGTGGTGGTTGCTGGCGATTTGTCTGTGTGTGTCGCTACCGTTATCCGCACAGAAGTTTACCGGGACAATTACCGGCGTGGTCACTGATCCTTCCGGCGCGGTCGTTGCCGGAGCGGAAGTCACCGCCACGAACCCTGCTACCGGTGCAGTCCGCACCGTGAAGACCTCGGATCACGGCGAATATTCGTTTCTCGAACTCCCCGCTGCCAACTACGACTTGAGGGTCACGGCGGCGAACTTCAAGGAGCACCTCACCAAAGCCATTGAGCTCAACGTCTCCAGCATTACGACGGTGAATGTAACTATGGCATTGGGAGGCGCGACTGAGCAGGTCGTCGTTGAGGCCAACGCGGTGCAGGTCGAGACTGCCACTGGCGCCGTGGGCAATGTCGTCGAGGGCAACGAGGTTCGCGAGTTGCCGCTCAACGGGCGCAGCTTTGCGCAATTGACCCAGTTGATGCCCGGCGTCTCTCCCGCCTCGAATTTCGATTCCAAGCACAAGGGCCTGGAGGCTGGCGTTGACTTTTCCGTGAACGGAAACAATACCACCGGCAACATCTTCCTGGTCGATGGTGTGAACAACAACGACATCGGGTCCAACCGCACCATTCTCGTCTATCCGTCAATTGACGCGATCCAGGAATTTAAGATTCTCCGTAACAGTTACGGGCCTGAGTATGGACAGGCGATGGGCGCGATCATCAGCATCCTCACCCGGAGCGGAACCAACCAGTTCCACGGCGGGGCGTACTACTTCGGCCGGAACGATGCGCTGAATGCGACCGACTTCTTCAACAACCTGAACCACGCCGCCAAAGACAAGCTGCGCCGGAACGACTTTGGCTACAACATCGGTGGCCCGATCGTGAAGGACAAGCTGTTTTTCTTCTGGTCGGAAGAGTGGAACCGCGAACTTCGCGGCAAGTTGCGCAGCGCCCCCGTCCCGACCGTAGACGAGAAGCTTGGAAATTTTTCGAATATCCGGACGGGTTGCGAGAACGCGCCAACAATTGGCGGCAATGTAGTAACCGCGGTGCCAGCGGGGCAGACCTCGACTACGGGAGCACTGATCGCTTCGCTTTTCCCGGACCCCAACGTGGCCAATCCGGTGAACTGCATCAACTGGGCCGTGTCGCTCAAGTCCCCGATTTACTGGCGTGAAGAAAGTATTCGCACGGACTACAAGCTCAGCAAGACTTGGAGCATCTTCGGACGGTATACCCAGGACCACTGGCAACAGCCCTCCCCGAGCACCCTGGGTTACTGGGGAGATGATAAATATCCCTCAGTTGATCCCAATTGGACGCAGCCCGGTTACCAGGCGACCGTGAAACTCACCAAGCTGCTGGGTAGCACCGCAGTCAACGATTTCCAGGTGTCCTATGCTGCCAATCGAATCACGGTGACCCGTGGCGGAACGAATCCCAACGTCGTAACCCAGATCAACGCCTCATACCAAACGTTCTTTCCACTTTCCGATAAGTTCCTCGGAAATCAGATGGGCTACCCGGTCTTCTGGGGCAGCCTGGGCAGCGGAACCGATACTGGCAATGCCCTTTGGAACATGGGGCCCTGGCATAACAATGAGGAACTTTACATTTTGAAGGATGACTTCTCAAAAGTTCACGGATCGCATACCTTCAAGGTCGGTTTCCTGGCCAGCAACAACCGGAAAAACGAACTCTCCGGCGGTTCGTCCGGAGAGGCCCCGGGTTATTGGGGTGCGAATGCAAACAACACTGGGAACGGCGTCTTCAACGCCTTGTGGAACCAGGTTACATGGGGCTTCGGGGAAAGCCAAACCAACCCGTTTGCTGAGACTCGCTGGCACGACTACGAGTTCTACTACGGGGATAGCTGGAAGGTTCGCCGTAATGTAACCTTGGAATACGGCGCACGCTGGTCGTTCCTGCGCAATCCGTTCAGCCGCGACAACAAGATCTCGAGCTGGCAGCCAAATCTCTACAATCCCGCGCTCGGCGGGACTGCCTGTAACGGACTGCTGCTTGTACCGGGAACCGACCCGTGCACGCCCTTAGGCCCCGCTTTCGCAGGCGGAGTGCCCGGACCCAACCGTTCGCTGAAGAACAATAACAATCACCAAATCGCTCCGCGCATTGGTATCGCATGGGATCCCAAGGGCGACGGCAAAATGTCCATCCGCGGCGGGGTTGGTGAGTTCTACCAGCGGGAACGTCTCAGTAATTACCTGTATATCGCCACCAACTCGCCATTCTCGGTCTCTGCCGGAGGATCTCGACCGCTAGACGGATCCGTACCCGCCGGTTCTCTAACCGCCTCCGCTTCTCCAAGCTGGGGACTCGATCCGAGCGACAGCTCGCCAAGAACCTGGCAATGGAACGTGTCGGTTGAACGCGAAATCTACCGCGATAGCAAGCTGGAACTCGCTTATGTGGGGAATCGCGGAGGTAAGGTCTTGCAATACAAGGACGCAAACGCGGTCCTGCCCGGAAACCGTTTGAATTTTGCCCTTGATAACAACAACGCGGAACGGTTCGCGACTAGCTTCGGTGAGATTAAGTACGGGGTATGGTCAGCACGTTCCAATTACAATGCTCTCCAGGCCCTTTACCGGTCGCGTATCAAGTCTCTGGATGCGCAATTCGCCTATACCTGGTCGAAATCGCTGGCCAACACAGATATCACTAACAGCGGCAATACCAGCAATACGGCTACCGTGACGGATGTTTCGAATCTCAACCTGGACTATGGTCCAACGCCGATTGACCGGAGACATGTTTTTGTTGCCAACCTCGTGTATACCCTTCCCACGTTGCAAGGGCACGGCGCTCCGGTGCGTATGGCCTTGGGAGGATGGGAGGCGGCGAGCATTCTGAGCTACGCAAGCGGCCCAAGCCAGACCATCTTCGGTCTCAATGGCGGCGCGAGCAACGGCAACCCGGCAGGGGGAAATTTCGCGGCTCCTGGCGGCCTTCAGGGAACCGGAGACAACGAAAACCAGAAGCCAAATCGTGTGTTGCAGGACTGCCGCGCCCATGGCGCTCCCGCGTACCAGTGGTACAACCCGGCAGCCTTCACTCTCGACAACTACCAGCTCGGAACTTTTGGAAATTCATCGGTCGGATCGTGCACCGGACCGGGACTCGCTAACACCGATTTCTCCCTGTATAAGACCTTCAAGTTCACCGAACGGGTGAACCTGCAGTTCCGCATGGAGTTCTTCAACCTCTTCAACAAGGCACAGTTCCGCGCCGACCAGATTAACCAGCAGTTGGCAAATGGAGCGGTTGCCTGCGTGAATGGAAACCCCGATCCGGCCTGCGCGGGGCACGCGAACAACACCGCCGCTTGGAATTTTGCAAGCGACGGGCAACAGAACTTCGGACAGGCTACCGGCGACCGGGGTCCACGTGAAATTCAATATGCTCTGAAGATCAACTTCTGATCTTCTTTCAATCTGGTTTCGACCCAGGGTGGGACTTGACTCAAGTCAGGTTCCACCCTGTATTCTTGCCTTACATGCATTCCAGCAGGTGTGCGTCGTTCCTCCGGAACCCCCATAAATTGGGCACTAAGCCGGTGTCTCCGCGGAGATCTGTCTTTCTACTTGTCTTTTTTCCTGCATCTCTTTTTGTCTTGCTCTCCTTGTCGATTCCCTGCTTGGCTCAAGTACCCCGTACCCCGGCTGCCAAGTCCACGGGACAGGATAATTTCCAGCAGCACTACGACGCTGCCCGAACCTTTCAAATCAGTGGCGACGACGTTCATGCGGCGGCGGAGTACAGAGCCTTTTTGGTGGGCGCTTTGCGAACAAGCGCCAAGGCCAGCGTCGGCCTCGGCCAACTGGACAAGGCGGCGCCCCTCTTTGAGGATGCCCTGCGTCTGTCGCCGGACGACCCACAGGTACGCCTCGAATACGCGCAATTGCGCTTTGAGCAGGAGAAGTTGCCCGAAGCCCGCTCCATGGCGGAAAAGGCTTTAACGTCGTCCCCCGATAACGGGCAAGGTCATTCGCTTCTGGGACAGGTACTTTTTGCTCAAGGGGATTACAAGGCTGCCCGCGAGCAACTGGAACAGGCAGTCGTTGCCGCGCCTGGTTTCGATGTCGGCTATTTACTGGGTGTCACATACATCAAGCTGAACGATTTCGCGCGTGCTCGCCTGGTGTTTGACGACATGGTCACGAGCTTTGGGGACACAGCACAGATCCACATGTTGTTCGGACGCGCCTATAAGGGAGGAGACTGGGAGGCGCTGGACTATGCCATCCAGGAGTTGAAGAAAGCTATCGCCAAGGACAGCAGAGCGCCTCACGCCCATCTGCTGCTTGCGCTGGCTTATATCGATCGTGACGGAGAATCCAGTTTTGCTCAGGCTACCGCCGAGTTGCAGGCTGAACTAAAAATCAATCCGCAAGATTCACGCAGCCACTACCTCGTGGGCTACGTTGCCCTGAAACAGCACGATGCCAAGGCGGCGGAAGCCGAGCTGCTGCGTGCTGCTCAACTCGACCCCAAGAATGCTGATCCGCTAATCTACCTTGGCCAGATCTACGCCGACGCTGATCGCGATGCAGAGGCCGAAGCGATGCTGCGGAAGGCCATCGCTCTTTCGAACTTTTCGATCAACCTCTCAAGCAACAGTTCGCCGAGCGATTACTTGATCGGCCGCGCTCACTACGTTCTGGGCCGCGTGCTTCTGAAGACGAATAGGCGGGAAGAGGGTGAGAAAGAACTGGCAGCCTCCCAGACGATTCGGGACCAAATGAACCGGCCAAACGCTGCACGCGATTCGAAAACCGATCTGAAGACCGACTCGAAGAAGAAGAGTGATCCGGAATTGGCAAATGTCTCCGAGGACGCGGCGTTGGGCCGTCCCTCTCCGGCGAAAGAGCCTCCCCCCCAAGCCAAAGAGGAGATACAAGCATTCCTGGATCAGCTCAAACCCTCCCTCGCCGACGCCTACAATAACCTCGGTGTAATTCACGCCGGGCGCAAGGATTTCGCGACCGCTTCGGAATACTTCCGGAAAGCCGGCGAGTGGAGCCCTACGCTGGAGACTCTGGATCGTAACTGGGGCATGGCCGCGTTCTATGCCAACAACTACCAGGAAGCAGTCCCGCCGCTCACGAGGCAATTGCAAAAACAACCGGGCGATGTCCGAGTGAGGGCTGCGCTGGCGCTTAGTTTGTTCATGGGACAGAATTTCAGCGGAACGTTGGACACTTTGAAGCCGATTCAGAGCGAAGTCGACAGCGACTCCGGGCTCGGATATGCCTTCGCCGTGTCTCTGGTCAAAACGGGGGACTATGATGAAGGCATGCGGCGCTTGAAGTCTGTGGAAGAAGCAAACCCGAATTCCGCGGACATTCACATGCTGATGGGGTCCGCTCTTGCTGACCAGCATGAGTACGAAACTGCCCTGCAGGAGTACCGGAAGTCTTTGGCGATCGATCCTGGCCGGGAGCAAACCCACTATCTGGCGGGGTTGGCCTTGATCCGCAACGGCCACCCGAAGGATGCCGTGGAGGAGCTTCGCACTGCGCTGAAGCTCAGTCCATCAGACGTTTCCGCCAAGTATCACCTGGCTTTTTCTCTCATCCAGATACAACAAAAAGAGGAAGCCCAGACGCTTCTGCGGGAAGTGATCCAGCAGAACCCCGGGCACGCGGATGCATATTACGAACTGGGAAAGCTGCAGCTGGAGCAGGGCGACACGAAAGGCGCGGTCTTGAGCCTGGAAAGCGGCATTGAGGCGAGTCCTGACGCTGACTACATTCACTACCAATTGGCAATGGCCTATCGTCGCGAATCACGAAGCGAAGACGCCGAGCGCGAAATCAAGCTTTATCAAGCTCTGAAGAACCGTCAGCGGGGGCGCGCGGATGCTCCACAATCGAACTGAGAGCCGCCTGCTGATGCCGCTTGCCTTAGTGGTGGTTTCGTTGTGCCTGGCGCTTTGCTCCCGGGCACAGAAGTCTGCTGCTCCCTCTGCTGGTCCGGCGAAGTCTGCTTCTCCCCTGTCAACAGCCAAGGCGCAGCTGGACCATGGCGATCTCGAATCCGGCGAAAAGACTCTTTGGAGCATCCTCACCTCAGAGCCAACGAATCAGGAAGCTCTGACCATGTTGGGCGTCGTTCGCGGCCGCGAACGGCGTTATGCCGAGGCCGAAGCTCTCTTCCGGCGCGTCCTGCAACTCAACCCGAAGTCGATCGTAGCCTCCAGGAATCTAGCTGGCGTTCTGCTCGCGCAAGATAAGCCGGATGACGCCATAGAGCAGTACAACCAGGCAATCCAGCTAAGCCCGCAGGATTTTGACTTGAAGGTTGAGGTGGCAAAGCTGGATCTGGCACGGGGCAACTTCGCGGGAGCGCTTTCCACTCTCGACACGATAAAGCCCGCGCAGTTTCCGCCGGCGGCGGTTCCTCTCAAGGCCGCCAGCCTTCTCGGTTTGGGCCGGAGATCCGATGCGCAGGCATTGATCCCGCAGGTTCAGGGCTCCGGCGCGGCACTCGATCTCGCCCAGGTATTTATTGACGCAAATGATTCTGGATCCGCCTTGAAGACTCTTAGTCTGGTCAATCCTATCCCGAAGGGTGTGGCAGCTCGAGTCTACTACCTGAAAGGACGGGCACTACGGCAAAAAGGGGAAACGGTTGCTGCCATGATCAGCTTCCGGCAGGCGCTCGCGGCGGATCCGAAGTCCGTTGAC
>Ga0210402_10005862_pt1 | contig 10936 bp, 12 predicted proteins | sample IncBWC7MmetaG_FD_161055 | JGI IMG/M metagenome (GOLD analysis project Ga0210402, IMG submission 161055) | Forest soil microbial communities from Barre Woods Harvard Forest LTER site, Petersham, Massachusetts, United States - Inc-BW-C-7-M | ecosystem: Environmental > Terrestrial > Soil >... | reverse complement strand
GAATGGACCCAACTTCTCACGCAATTAAGCAAAACCCGCGGGCAGCAAACTCGCTTCTTCTGCTTTGTTGATACCGTCTCCGCCCGTAACTTCGCCGGAACCAACGACTCACATGGCTGGATCGGTCTCCGGTTTCAGTTGCAGCCGGGCGGTCCTCCCAACGACATCCTGCTGCACATCAATATGCGCGACTCTTCCAACGTCCTCCAGCAGCAAGCCATCGGTATTCTGGGCGTCAACCTCATCTATGCTGCATTCTATGAAGTGCAAATCGAGGACTCATTTCTGGAAGGCCTGTCTCAAGACGTCGTCGGGGAGCGAATCGAGATCGACTACGTGGATCTCCGCGGGCCAGCATTCGAGAGTTGGGATCGCCGTGCCCTGCTAGTCCACTTGGTTCGTGCAGGACTCGCAGAGGCCGTATTTTTTCCTTCCAAGGACCCTACGGTTCCCCCTACCGAGGTTCTTTACAAGAAAGCCGTCGTGCTCGCACCGGGATATTTTGGCCACACCGATCCAGTTCACTCGCGCGTTCATTTGCGAATATTGGCTTCGGCAATTCAGGAGCTTCAGAGGGACCTTGGCGCAGCAAAATCGACGCCTGCCGGTTTTTTCTGCCTAACCGTTGCTCCGTTCACGCCGGACGAACCAGCCCCGGAAATTCCCGACTTGCTTGGTCGTATTGATACGCTTCGCGCCGCTGGCGGCGACGTGCTGCTTTTTCGTAAACCCGAGCTCTACCACATGACAGCTCTCGTAAACCGCCATACGCAGGCGCCTGTGCGCTTCGCCGCAGGTCTTTCACTTCTGATTCGAGCTTTTGAAGACATTTACGGCAATCTCGAAGGCAGACGTCTGGAGGCTCTCGCACGCCTGTTCGCCCAGAATGTCCGCATCTACGTTTATCCGATGACCGCCGCGGATCTGCGGGAATGGCTGCAGAGTGCTTCCGTTACGGGTTGGGAGTGGACTGAGACGAATGGATGGGTTTCGGCAAGCCAGCTGCGTCGCGCGCCACCTCTCGGACATTTATTCGCCTATCTTCTGGCCAGCAACTTTCTTGTCCCTATGCAAGCCCCTGTGGAGGCATGAGAGCCTAAAGGTCGGCGCTACCCGGAGGGCACTCTGCACTAGCCATGGGTTTTAGACCGGACTCTCCTTGTACGCGGATTCAAATTGCGAGGACGATTCTGCCGAAGGAGCAGGCCTAAACGGGGTAACGCCGAGCATCAGACGCTTCGGGCAGCGGAGAAGTCTTAGCCACGATCGGTTTGATCGAGCCGGATTGGAGCAGAGAGATTAGTCCTGATAAACGCGCTTATGGCCACCGAACTACCAAACGTCTTTGGTTGCCCAGAAACGGGCTTCAAGGAAGTTTGCGTGGATAGGCACTGAGGAGTCTCACTGCAAGTCGGCTTCTCACTAGCGAACCCTTGGCGGGAACGCGGAATGCGCCTTCCCCAGTTGGTGTCTTCTCACTACGGAAAGATGTAGTCACTGCGTCAGGCTAGCCGAATCAATTGGGCCCTCGCCGAGTCCGAGTCAGGATTTTCGTCGACATGGATCCTACATGACCTCATCAGTTAATGACCTTGAGGATATCCTTAGGTGCGCGAGACACGGTGATATGCCTCTCTGCTCAATTCGCCACGCTTGCGGTGCGCGAGCCACCGGAGTCTGTTTTCGCCGCGCTGTATGAAGTGGCCCAAAGCCCTGGAGGTCCAGAAGATGTGCCCGGCGGTGATCGGACCGATAAGCTTTTGATGCCCGACCGCAGCCAGCCCCATCGAGGCTATGCAACCGCATCGCGAGCAGTCGGGGTCGCCACCAAACTGGCACGGTTCGACCCGCGTGGTGAAATCTGCTGATAGCGTGCGCGTTGTCTGGGCGAAGATGCAGCGCTCGGGTGACACTGGGGGAGATAGGAGTTCTTTGATCAGCCCTTCCGGCATGTCAAGCTTGGGCTGATCGTGGCGAGTCCGCAGCAGTATTTCTACAACACTCCTGCGCTCATCGCCTGTGAGACACTCGACGTTGGAAGCGCCACGCTGCGGCGTGAAGATACTCATCCAGATTTTCTCCACCGCCGGATTGGCCGACCAGAAATCCACGAACTCAGGGAGGTAGCCGTTGCGTTTGGCCATCGCGCTGGTGATGGTGCAGTGGATCGCAATGTGATGACCCTGGATATGGCGGAGGATGCGCTCGTAGGTGGCGGGTTTGCGGCGCAGGTCATGCTCTGGTTGCAGGCCATCGACAGAGACCACCAGTCGCAGGTTCGGCAGCGTCGCCCACGACGATGGGATCGGACGGAACGCGCTAGTCACCACCTGAATGTAGGCACGCTTGACCAACTGCGGCAGCAGGACCTCGAGTTCGCGGTAGCGGACCAATGGGTCGCCTCCAACAATCGACAAATGGAGTGGTTTATATTGATCCACCAAGCGGAGCACACGCGCGATCAACTCTTCTCCCTTGAAATCGGACAGGCTGCGCAAGTTCCTACCGCCAAGATGAGCGTCTTCGTAGGCGTAACACCCCGGGCAACGAAGAGGGCATTCCCGGGTGATCTCAAGGGAAAGCGACGGGACTTGACCTCTGAGGGTACGGCCCCACGTTTGCAGTATGGACTTGATTCTCACACCCATGGTTTGTCTTATTAGATGCGCTCCAACCCTCCCGGGAGTTGATGAGCGCAATCGCGAGATGTTACGCCGTCATTTTTGCACCACCTTTCCTTCCTCCCCCGCTGTAAAACGGATTCCGTCGCTAAACAAGAAACGCCGGCCACGTGACTCTGCCTCCTTGTGAAAGCTCAATATCTCTCACGGCCCGAATATAACTCGGCGAACTGAACTGAGCGGCCCATCCCTGGCAAGAATCGCAAGGATGGGCCACAGCATCTCTCCGGTGTTTAACGAAAAGCACAGTCGGATTGGACGATGGGACTCGATCAGAGCATCGCGCGTGCATTGCCTTCATCCCCGACTCATGCTTCCTCCTATTGCATTCTGCGAGGTCATTTCACTTCGACTTTCACTCGCATCCACGGATGAATGCAGCACTCAAAAAGATGTTCGCCTGGCGCCAGACCCGTTATTTGGAGTTGGCTCCCCTGAAGGAGTCGGGTTCTGGCGACCTTGACCCTGCCAAAACCCCCGCGACATTCAGGAATTGTGTGTTCTCCTGGTGCATTGAGCTCCTTTATGAAGCCTCCACCGAACTGCGCCACCTCGGTGAAGGTGTGCGGCTCGCCGCCCTGGTCAACAACGCTCAGAGTAGCTCCTCGCTGGATGTGGACAGTGTCGGGTTCGAAGTCCCACTTCGGGTCCGGGTGTCCCGATTGTGCTTCGGAAAATAAGTCCGACAAAGTCGTGGAATATCCAAGGGCGATGTTCTTGCAGAAATCAGGTCCGAGGGCTTGGTTGAAGGTCACTGGATCGCACTCGTCCAGGGCTACGACCTGGGCAATACTTGTACTTGGACTTGATTGGTTTGCTTGCGCTAGTGTGTATGTCGCCGCTGCAAACATTAAACAGACCAAACCGAACTTTGCTGAGCTGATGCAAAACATATATATCCTCCCGTTTTCATGATTAGGGTGAGTAATTAGCCACTCGCAAGACGAGCACCTCCATGCGCAGAGCACGTCCTTGGTGTGGCAGAGAAACCACGGTTTAACAGAGTGTGGAAGGTCTAGCAGAGAAATTTGCAGAGGACACACAACAGAGAGTGAGAGTCATCCACTCCAGGTTTCGACGCTACGTCGTGTGTCGCGATGTCGGGTTGCCACGATTCGACTTGTTCTTCTCGAATCGTCCCGAGTTTCTCATTGGGTTTTGTGAGGCTAGTCCCAACTACAACTGGAGTAGCGAGGTTAACGGGAACATCGGTTTCGTCGTAAACGGTTTCTGGAACATCAACTCGAGGGATGATCGGCGCCAGTGAAACCAAGCCCATCCCCAAGATGACGATGATCCAGTGCAGACACTTCACAGGACGCCCCAAATTAGACACAAATTACGCGCTTCAGGATTGCCTTGTCAATATGCAACAATTTGCACGGTTATGCGAGCCAATGTCCTCCGGCATCGAAAACATCCTCTGCAAGGAGGTTCGATTACGTCGTGAGGTGAATTAGTAATGATGGAACTCCTGCCACTTACCGTAGTTGCCGGGCCCGGGGACGAGTGGATATGTTGAGGCGGGAAATACCGAATTCCAGAAATGGAATCTGGAGTACCTGAAAAACCCGAGACCGAGACTCGCAGAGGCGATGGATTCAGCGCTTCGCATCAACAGTGCGGACGGCAGTGATGACGGCCGAGAGGCGGCGGACGCTGTCGCGGAGCTTGCCCAAACTGTTGGCAGCCAAATCGCCGAGAGATCCTTCCTTCTCTTCCAAATCGCTGAAACCCGCGACTTCCATTTGCTTGGCGGCAGCCTCGAATCGTTCGGCACTTACCTCGTCCATGGTGAGGAAACGGAAGGCTTGCGCAAGCGGCACCCCATCCGCCCCGGAATGCAGAAACTCAACGTGGGCGGTCACTTTCCCAAACACAGTGCTCAAGCTCATTTGTCCCGCTGTTCCTTGAGGGATCGGGCCCTTGGCAAGGATGGCAGAGCCGCCGGTAAGAGAAAGGCGCCGAATGACCCCGATAAACCGGCTGTCATCGACGGTGAACAATGCCCGTTCCTGGTTGGGGACACGGATGCGCGGTGGCCGAGTGCGCTTACCAGACCGGTTCCCCTTTTGCGACATATTAGGCAGCATTACAAGTAGACAGGCAATCGTCAATGTTACCTCGGTGTCTGAGCTTCTTGTGTTTCGCCGCGCCGTTACTCTCGATTGCTTTCCCTCTGCGAACTATCCTCTGGCGTGCGTTGCTTGAGACCTGGTCGCATGCGCCGATCTAGATTGACTGCGAAAACGCGCGGGAGGAGCTGCGAACTCACGCTTGAACGCACGGTTGAAAGCGGCTTCGGACTCATAGCCGCGTTGGAAGCGAGCCAGAGATTGCGCATCCTTGGCAATCTGGTCAGGCAGGAACTTCAAGGCGACAAAACGGTGCAGCTTTACGTCCTCGGCTTTGTAGACGACACCCATTCCACCGCCGCCGAGCTTCTCGACGATGCGATAGTGCGAGATGGTCTGGCCGACCATGTGCCACACATGCTATGGCGGAAGGGTAGGCAAGTCAATGCAGAGTGTGGAGTTGTCAGCGTCTCAAAGGTCTTGGCGAAAAATCGCCATTACGCTCAAAACCCCCGTTCACGGGTCAAAGCGCTATGGCTTGGTTACGTCAACTACCAATCTCACCGTCCTTAGCAGTGTGGCCTACCCGTGCCTAGATCGGCGAGTCTGTCTCTACTTTGAGGATTCTCTCTGCTCATGAAGCAAGTACAAGGTTGCTCTGGAGCAACGACTGCGCTGTTCGCGTGTGCGATTCTCAATGGTCAATCAGTTCAGCACTACGTCAAAGTGAAAACGTTGGGGACAAGCAATGATCAGCTTGGAGACTCTGTGGGCCGGGGCAGCGAAGACTTGATCAGCAACGATTTGGTTGCGCGCAGCGATCAAGATTTGTTCGATCCCGAGATTAGTTTGGACGGGCCGATCTCTCTAAAAAAGCTGACCCGGCAGGCTACCCGCGAACTGGAACGCAAAATTATCCTGAAGGTTCTTCAAGCCCATCGCTGGAACCGCAAACAGGCGGCACGGATGCTGTGCATCAGCTACCGGGGGCTGCTGTACAAAATGGACGACGTCGGATTGAGCGCAAACACGAAATCTCACCACTGGGAAGATCGCTCTACTGCTTCCTGATCTGCCCTGTTCGCACCGCGTCCACGAGTCCTCGCTCATATTCTGGGAACGTTACCGGTTCACAAATGCTCCGAACTGCTGCGTGTGGAAGTGTTTGGTCAAACGGTCAAGCCGGAGACTCAGAATGGATCAGACCGAGAGGATTGTTGGCGTAACATCGCGGTTACTCATTGACTCCGCGAATAAGGCTTCCACCTTCTTCTTCATTGCCGCTATGCCTGGGCCCCAGGGTCCACTTCACTGCTGCATGCTTCCAGCGACAATGGTGTTGGCATCGGTTTCGACCAGTAGAATTTCCTTTCCGCTGTTCGCCACAACGGAATTGAAATTCAACGTGATCGATCGTGGAAGCTTCATCTGGATGGTTCCGGTGCAATCGGAGTTTTCCGTATAGCTGCCCTTAATTGCTGCAGTGACAATCGTCCCGTTCACGTCGAAGGTTCCAGAACCAGAGACCTTTCCTTTGCCGTCCAAAATCACTTGCGCGACATAAGCGATTGGGCCCGCGTTAACGATTGCTCCGAACAGATTTGCGGCGAAGGTTGCTTTCTTTCCGGTTAAGCCGCATGTCGCAACCCCCTGCGCGAGGCCAAGACCCCCGGCGACAACACCGCTAATAGTATCGATTATCTGCAGACCCTTGTTGCCGTCGTCGGCAACAAATTTAGCGGTAGAGCTACCGCCTCCCGTGAAGTTGATGGTGACTCCGCCGGTACAATTCTTCGATACTGCATACGTGCCAGTGTAGGTTTGTGTCTTGATTACTCCGTTCTCACTCACCGTCTGTGATCCACTAGTGATGTTCCCTAGACCATCGGTTGTGAAATGACCGACCGCTGCGCCTACCTGATATCCCCACACCCCTTTCAGTGTGGCGTCCGAGCACGTGGCGGACGCAGGACCGACCGCGATTATGGTCGCAAACACCAGCGTAGTGAAACAGAACCTTTGGAAATTCATGTGTCTTCTCCTTTCGATGCAAATGTGGAGTTTTACCATAGGAGATGGGCCTTGCGGCTGGTCTGCAGGGACGCCTTTGCCCCCTGGAGAAGAGGCTGCGAGCGGGGCGGCAGACTGCCGGCAGTGATTCTGTCACCGCCCGGGCGACGCGTCAAGATGCAACGGTTCGCGATGTTGGGGGAGACGTACAACGGCCGAGTTGCTTGACTATGGTCGTTGCAATCCTCAGCCAATTGACATTAAATCTCATAGCGCTCATTGATCCGGTGGCACCGCTCCGCAACTATGGCTTTGCATCGATCGAATTGCCGAAATCAAAATACTCGCGCCAAGAGGCAATTCTGCCGCCGACCAAGTCCACGATGATTGCATCGTGCGTGACAGCCCGCGCTCCATCTCTTCGCCGAGTCACATCCCAGTCCCACTCGATGGCCGCCTTAGCTCCGTCAGTCGAAATGAAGACATTCTTTACCGTGACTCGCAAATCGCGGAACTGCTTGAAATAACCGGCCATCGCTGTTTGCATTTCCTCAGCGGGCACATGCCCTCCCGGCGAGATAAATTCCCCGCTTGGAAGCCAGTCAGGGGCGGCAATTCCAAAATCATGCTTCTCCCACGCTTGTACCTGCCGGTCCACGAGTTCCCTGATCTTCACCGGGTTATCGTTTCGAGTCATCGATTTGTTCTGTTTCCGCAAGGATTGCGAGCGCTGTGGGAAGACATTGCGTCGCGGGGTGAGAAACGTGGCCCGGCCTGCCAACCGTTCGCCTTCGGTCGAACCCAGGACAGTGGAAACGGTAAAAACCTGTGCCGTCCCACACCCCGAGACTAAGGGAAAGCTTAGACCCGCCAACGACCGAGTTCAAGAGCATCAAAGCTGAGCGCCAGCGCCGCATACCTGTTGTAACAGTGCACCGCGAAAGGCGTTGGACTTCAGCGGGTGCAACTCCCGCTCGAGAACTGGTTCGCTCCACCCGGTAGCAATCGAAGCGGCAGCGGAGACAACGAAGCTGTCGGAGCTTTCGATGGAAAGGTCGCTAGGCGACTCGGCGAGCGTGCAGGCCATAACGTGAGTGAACGCTGAGCAGGCCCGAAAAAACAATTGCAGGAGCCGACCTGACTGTTACACAGGAAGGCCGCGACCGCCGTTGCGGGATTCGCCACAGAGAATGGAACAACGAGTGGGCGGGAACTGTGCTCGCTGGCCTTGTGATGCATCCCCTGTCAAAAGGAAAGGAAGCGCTTTGCTTCTGGCGTGAGTATGAACGTACAGCGCCGGAGGAAACGAGCAACAGTCTGGTCGTATTCACAGCCCCTGCGCAACTGCCCGTGGCCGACGTCTTACACGACGGCCTGGGTAAACGCCCCAGGCATCACCAGAGTGGTAAGTAGAATCGCGGAGAGTAGCACTAGCCGATTATTCGGCGGAATGCGTTTCACAAGTGTCCTTAGAAGGTGGTCGGCGACGCGTGCAGCCCTCAACACCCAAGTCTTCCTTAGATCATGCGGTAGAGGCGTTGGGAGGATTTTCAATCGACGAAGGCGGAATCTTCTTGCTCTTTCTCATCCACTCGGCCGCTCGTTGTTCGGCTTCGAGTAGTTGTTCCATGGTCATCGACTTGTTGACATGATTCTTGGCCTGCGCGATCTGTTCAGCGGCAATCAGGAACCACATGTACGCGTCGACCAGGTCCTTCGGCCCTCCGCGACGAGCCGCATAGAGTTGGGCCAGGGCGAGTTGCGCCGTGGGCAGGCCTTGCTCTGCGGCTTTTTCACAGATGGCTAGGGTCGCCTTATCGTGGCGAGCGCCGTTGGCGGGATCCGCTAACAAAGATGCAAGCAGCGATTGTCCGTGACTGGCTTGGCTCAGCGTCATGAACAGCAGTTCGACACGGCCGGATACCCCTAACTTGTCGAACACTCGAAACAGGTAGTTCTTGATGGTGTGCTGGCTTAAGGTGAGACGCTCCGCGATTTCTCGATTGGTCATGCCTTCCGCGACGCAGCGCACGACCTCCATCTCCCGTTTGGAAAGTACGTCCAAACCTTTGGCGTCGACTGCCCGCACCGTAGGAGAAGATGCCAGAGCCTCGACCGCAAACGACATCTGCAGGCTGCTTGCCCAGATCTGGCCTTCATAAACGCTGCGAACGCATTTGCAGAGCGACTCCACCGACTCGTTGCGACTGAAGATCCCTCTCGCACCGGCACGAAAGGCGTCCAAGATAATGTCACGCCTTGAAGAGTCCAACAGCACCACGGCGCGCATGTGAGGATGCGAGGCCCGTAATTCCCGCAAAACTTCTAAGGCGCGGATCGGATTTTCGTCCAGGTTGGAACTGATCAGCAGAACATCAGCTCGGTGGGCTGTGGCAGCTGCGATCAGACCGTGGGAATCGGAATCCGCGCTGGTCACGTCCAATGCGTGGTCCCGCTTCAACGCATCTGCCAGCAACTGAGTGTGGATCCGCGTGTTGTCGGCAACCAATACGCGAATCCTCTCCTCCCTCCCATGTTGCGTATCCATAAGTTTCTCCAGCGACACAATTTGAACGGGTTCCGTATCTGGAACCGAATTAGCAAAATGTCACGATCGAAACAAGCTTTCCTGGTACCGGGGGTTTCCCACAGGCGCGGAGGGGAAGCAAACTTGTTTTGTTCGGGGGAGGTCCGAAAAATTCAGGTTCACAAAAGTTAGCTATATAACCAAGGATGCCGATGGAGCCTTGCAGACGCCAGCGACAACGAGGGGAGTCTACCGTATTTATTCTGAGAATGCAAGGAAAAGGTCGCAAGCGCTTGCACTGGTTGCAACGGACTGCAACTTCCCAAAATGGGACCTTGGTATTCCTCTTGACGATTTAGTCTAAGGGCAGCTTCCGAACGTCATTCCGTATATGCCAGATTCATATGTTACGGCTGTAGAATCATATTGATAGCGTCATTAGCCGTTCGATCTTCGAGCAGCAAAGGCGGGGAAGAGGAAAGTCAATTCTTCTAGCCGTCCACTGGTCATACCTCTCTACCAATGAGAAATGTGTCTCTAGGCGTAACGTCTCGTCGCCCAGAGAGTCTAAGCTCCGCTAGAACTGAGAAGTCCGTCGCTGAGAGCGTGTACCTCTTGCAGCAACCTGCACACGATTGTAATCTGCGTTCACTTTCGGGCAACAACTCAAAACCTGAGTCCCCATCCCCCATGCCCGATAAGCGAAAGTCTTAAGTGTCTGGGCCATTTTTTGATCGACAACCGAGCGCTAGCGCTGTGCCGCGGAGCATAGCGCAGAGGAACGCACAGTTCCAACAGCCGGTGGGCGTCGCCTGACACGAATTGTTATTGCAATGATCTAGAGAGAATTTCTCTAGATTAATTTCCTTCCCCTGGATCTGAAGAAGTTTCCCCCGGTTAATAAGGCATAGGACTCTTTGTCTTGCGTGAGCTATTTCCTAAGGCATAGAGGTCACATTGTGACCCAGAGGGCGAAGCTATGAGTACCGGCAACCAGTCGTGGGAGTCCTCGAATGTGTCACCGATCGTGTCTCCCAGCCCTGAAAACTGGTATGCGGTGCACACCCGCGCCCGTCACGAAAGAGTTATCGCGCATCGGCTACGCGACGTAGGCGTGAAAACCTTCTTGCCACTGGTCACCGAAGTGCATCGCTGGAGCGACCGCCGGAAATCCGTAGAGCTGCCACTTTTTGGTTGTTACGTGTTTGTGAAGCTTTGCCCCACGGGTGAAGAAAGGTTGCGGGTGCTGCGCATCGACGGCGTGCTCAAGTTTGTCGGCGCCCGTGGATTGGGAACTCCCATTGCCGAATCGCAAATCGAGGCGGTTCGAACCTTGATCGGGCAGCAAATACCCTGGAGTGCGCATCCTTTTCTTCAGATCGGGCAGCGGGTACGAGTCCGTGGCGGTGCGCTCGATGGCGTCGAAGGGATTCTGCTGGCTCGCAATGACGACAGCACATTGGTGGTCTCAATCGACGCAATTCAGAGATCCCTAGCCGTCCGCATTCAGGGATACGACGTCGAACCTGTCTAGAATTCTTATATCCCCTTTTGCCCGGTGTCTCCAAGATGAACTCTAATCCAATCACGGAAAGCGCCATTCACGCGGTGCGCCTGCTGGTCGTCAGCAAAGAGCCCACCGT
>Ga0210402_10005861_pt1 | contig 10938 bp, 10 predicted proteins | sample IncBWC7MmetaG_FD_161055 | JGI IMG/M metagenome (GOLD analysis project Ga0210402, IMG submission 161055) | Forest soil microbial communities from Barre Woods Harvard Forest LTER site, Petersham, Massachusetts, United States - Inc-BW-C-7-M | ecosystem: Environmental > Terrestrial > Soil >... | reverse complement strand
CACACGGTCGGCACGCCCGCGGTGTGCGTGACCTTCTCTGTGTCCAGGAGCTCGTAGACCGATGCGCCGTCGAACTTGGCGCCGGGGAACACGAGCTTGGTTCCCATCGACGGCGCCGAGAACGCGGTGCCCCAGCTATTGGCATGGAACAAAGGTACCACCGGCAGCATTGTGTCCGCCGCATTGGCCCCCAGCGAGTCGCCGGTATTGGCCATCAGCGCATGGAGCACGTTCGAGCGATGCGAATACAGGACTCCCTTGGGATCGCCGGTCGTGCCGGACGTGTAGCACATTGCGGCGGCAGTGTTTTCGTCGAAGGTCTTCCATTTGAAATCGCCGTCCGCTTCCGCGATCCAGTCCTCGTAAGCGACGGCGTTCTTCAGCGACGTCTCCGGCATATGCGCCTTGTCGGTGAGGACGATATAGCGCTCCACGCTGGGCAGTTTGTCGGCGACCTTCTCCAGTATCGGAACGAAAGTGATGTCGGTCATCACGACGCGATCCTGGGCGTGATTGATGATCCAGGCGATCTGGTCCGGGAACAGACGGGGGTTGACGGTATGGCAGATCGCGCCGATCCCCATGATGCCGTACCAGGCTTCCAAGTGACGCCAGGTGTTCCAGGCGATGGTGGCGACGCGATCGCCGAGCTTGATGCCGTCGCGCTCCAGCCGCTGCGAGACCTTGATCGCGCGGTCGCGGATCCGCTTGTAGTTGGTGCGATGGATCGACCCCTCGACCGAGCGCGTCACGACCTCCTGTGTGCCGTGGATTGTCGCCGCATGCTCGATGATCCGGTGGCAAAGCAAGGGCCAGTCTTGCATCAAACCAAGCATACCGACGTTCCTCCTGAAAGCGTTGTCCCCTTTTGCACGATCCGCCACCATCGATGGCCGGCAAGATCATGGAATTGACATGAACTCTAGCGCGGAGACTGCGTGTCGCAAATGGCCTATTGCCGCGCTTGGCCGTTGGCCGGCCTCCATGGTTACCGTTGTTGCTGTGCTTCTGGCATGGCTCGCGTTGGTTACGACGCCGGCCGCGGCGCGCCGGTGGCATCAGCCGGACCTGTTTGGTGAGCTTTTCGGCAGCCGTCCGGTGCGGCTGCGCGGGACCGTCCACGACGTCAAGGCGGCGAAAGTGCCGCTGCCGACGCCGCGCCCGGCTGAGGCGCCCGGACCTGTGCCGGAGCCGCCCGCGAGCGCGAAGGCCGCGCCGGCTGAACCCGGCAAGCCTGACGGGCAGGCCGCGACTGCAATTCCAATTCCCACGCCGAGACCGACGCCACCACCCTCAGCCTGCCGGCTTGCGCTGACCGAGGAGATTGCGATCGCGCCCAGCATTCCCGACATTCACGGTCCTGGCGGCTGCGGCGGCGAGGACCTGGTGCGGCTGGAGACGATCGTGCTGCCCGACAAGCACCGCGTCTCGTTGAAGCCGGCCGCGACGATGCGTTGCGGCATGGCGGCGGCCATCGCCGACTGGGTCCGCACCGATATCGCACCGCTTATGCAAGGGCTTGGCACCGAGCCCAGCGATCTGGAAAACCTGGATGCCTATGAATGCCGCGGCCGCAACGGAATCTCCGGCGCGCCGCTCTCCGAGCACGGCCGCGCCAACGCGCTCGATGTGCAGGGGTTCAAGCTCGCCAACGGCCAGTCGATCGTGTTCACCGACCGCAACGTGCCGCGCGGCTTGCGCGAGACGATGCTGCATTCGGTCTGCGCGCGCTTCATGACCGTGCTGGGGCCGGGCTCGGACGGCTACCACGAGGATCACATCCATCTCGACCTATTGGAGCGGCGCAACAACTACAAGATCTGCCAATGGGACGTCTGGGACCCGCTGCCGCAGACGGCGCCGCTGATGCCGGCGGAGCGGCCCGAGGCCGCGCCGCCGCGCGCGGTCGCGGCGAAAGTCGATGACGGCAAGAACGGCAAGAACGGCAAGAAGGGCAAGAACGGCAAGAACGGCAAGGCAGACGTGCCGGCGGGCTTGGCCGAACCGCGAGCGACAGGGGATAAGCCGGAAGAGGCAGGCGAGGCGAAATCGGACTCGGGCAAGCCCAAAACGAACGAGGTAAAGCCGAACGAGTCAAAGGCGAGCGAGTCAGAGCGGAGCGACTCGAAGCCAAGCGAGTCAGGCAAGTCCAAGTCAGGCAAGTCCAGGTCGGGCAAGTCCAAGTCGGGCAAGTCCAAGTCAGGCGAGTCGCAGGCGAGTGAGCCCGCAACGAAAAAGCGCCGGCAAAACCGGCGCTCTTGAAAAGCTCGTGCTTTTTGTCTCGTGCCTTGTATCCCGTCGGCGTGTCCCGTCCTCGGGGGCGGGGGCCGCGGTCGTTGGCGAGCCGTACCTTGGCGTGCCTCCGATCCGGAGCTTACTGGAAGATCGGCAGGCCGCCGCCGCCGCCCTGCAGCGCCATCTGCGAGTTGAACGGTGAGTCGCCATGGTGCGGCTCAAGCACCACCACAATGGTGCCGACCTTTGCCTTGCTGTAGAGGTCGATCACGTCCTCGTTGGTCATCCGGATACAGCCCGACGAGATCGAGGAGCCGATATATTCAGGCTGGTTGGTGCCGTGAATGCGGAACAGCGTATCCTTGCCACCGGAATAGAGATACATCGCGCGCGAGCCCATCGGATTGTCCGGGCCGGGGGCAACGAAGGTCGGCACGCCGAGGCGCTCGATCTCGCCCTTGGTCGGATGCCAAGCCGGCCACTCGGTCATGCTGCCAATCTTGGCGATGCCGGACCAGGCCATGGCTTCCTCGCCGACGGTAATTCCGTAGCGAATCGCCTTGCCGTTATCGAGCACGTAATAAAGATAGTGATTGTCGGAATCGACCACGATCGAGCCGGGCGCTTCCTTGCGGTGATAGTCGACGATGGCGCGGCGGAACGGCTCCGGCACCGGGGTATTGGTGTAGCGGATCTTGGCCAGGAGTTCTTGTCACGCGGTTTGAAGTTCGTGGTGTTAGCGGCCTCATATGTGGTGGCCTGCATGCAACCCGACAGCATGAGTCCGGCCGCCAAAATCCCGAGCTTCACCTTCAACGACGACATGGTGCACTTCCAATCAAACCCTATGGCGTTTCCGGCGAAGATTGCGCCCGAAACGCGATGATTCAGTTAATCCTATTATCGTTGAAATCGACCGCAATTCCAGCGCCCAGAACGTGTTGCGGCTTTGCGGTGCCCGGATGTGGCTTTTTTGCCGCAAGCTTCGCCACTTTCGGCTGATTTTTAGGCAAAAATGCCTCACGTCGCCGAATCCGTGGCACGGTAGGGGCGGGTTCGGTCGCCCAAAGGCTGTGGACGGACAGGTTTTCGCCTCCCATCAGCCCCCTGTCAGAATCCCGCGCGTAGCATGATCCGGAAAAGTGTGGAGCGGTTTTGCGAAAAGATCATGTTCGAACAATAAGCTAGACCGTGATCCGCAAAAGTGGGAACCGGTTCTCCGGATCGTGCCTGTCAAACTCAGTTTCGGTCGCCACGGAGTTTCCTATGCTGTCGGTGTTCCTTCCCGCTGAATCCTCGTTGAAGAAAGTCACCGCGGACGACCTTGCGGCTCTGCCGGAGGGGGCCGTCTGGATCGACCTGGTCAATCCGAGCGCGGCTGAGGACAGGGCGGTGGAGCGGCTTGCCGGCATCGCGGTCCCGACGCGGGAGGACATGCAGGAGATTGAGATTTCGAGCCGCCTCTATATCGAGAACGGCGCCCGCTACATGACCGCGACCCTGATGTGCCATTCCGACACCGATATGCCGCGCACCACGGCGGTCACGTTCATCCTCGCCGGCCACCGGCTCGTCACCGTGCGCTACGACCAGCCGAAACCGTTCGCGCTGGTGGAGCACAAGCTCGGGCGCGCCTGTTCCGCAGGCATCACCGGCGAGATGGTGTTGATGGAGCTGCTCGATGCCGTGATCGATCGCTGCGCCGACATTCTGGAGCGTGCCGGCGCCGAGATCGACCAAGTCTCCCACGATATTTTCGAGCCCGACAGCGAGCGCCACGGCCACGCCAAGCAATATGCCAGGATTTTGATCACGATCGGCCGCAAGGGTGACCTGACCTCGAAGGTGCGCGAGAGTCTGGTCTCGATCGGGCGGATCGTGACCTTTCTCTCCGCGGTGATCGAGGGCGTGAAATGGACCAAGGACATGCGCGAGCAGCTCAAGACCATGCAGCGCGACGTGGCCTCGCTCACCGACCACGCTTCCTACCTCTCCAACAAGATCACCTTCGTGCTGGATGCCATGCTCGGCGTGGTCAATCTCGAGCAGAACAACATCATCAAGCTGTTCTCGGTGATGGCCGTGGTGCTGATGCCGCCCACCCTGATCGCCTCGATCTACGGCATGAACTTCAAGGTGATGCCGGAATTGGAATGGGTCCACGGCTATCCGATGGCCCTTGTCATGATGCTGTTTGCGGCAATCGTCCCTTACTACATCTTCAAGCTGAAGAAGTGGCTTTAAGAAACAGAAGTATCTTGAAGAATCGGGCGTGAAATAAGATGTGAAGGAGCGGCAGCAATGCGCTACGCCGTTATCGAGACTTAAAGAGTAAGGTGGCGCGAGAAGGAGCATTCCGCGCGCCTCAATTCCACCGGTAAAATTTGAGTGGTGCGCTGAACGTTTGGGCGAATCTTGTCTGCCATAACCTCTCGCATGAACCGAGAGAGCAGCAATGGTTGAGAAACTAATAACGTCATCCCCAAACGTCGTCGAGTTGTCGCGCTATCGCGAGCGCAACGGCGGCGCGAGCAAGATGGCGCTGCGCAACTGTCGGCATTGCGGCGCGGTGCTGCAGGAAGGCGAGCGCGAGGAGGAGTGCTCCAGCGCGTTCAATGTCGATGCGGCGCATGTCCGCCTGCGCTGGCAGGCCGCGCAGATCCTGCGGGGGCTGGTGTGAGTGCTACGCCGCCAGCACGGCCCGTCTCACCGCCAGCGGCAACGCGATCGCGCGGAAGAAGGCCTTCGGATAGAGGTAATCATCGCCGGACTCATCAACGACACGCAGCATGCCATGCTTCTCGGCGGCGGCGTCGCGCAGCATGACGTAGATTTTGCGCTTCTCGAGCGAGGCCGCATAACCTTCGTTGTCCACGCAGACCACCAGTTGTTTGGCTTGACTTTTTGTCATGATCCTAAAGCAGGGACTTGATCTTGAATTCCTTGCGTCCAATGCCTGCTGCTTCGTATCAGTGTAGCTCAGCAACAAGAATGGTGCCATTAGATAATCGTACGCGAGCAACGCCCTTGCGCTTTCGCCAGCGGCCCCGTCCATAGACACGTCGCAACCGCGCAATCTCTCGAATACCCGAACCGCTGGCGAAGGTTTCTATATCGGAAATTTCGCCAAGAATCTCGAAACGCATGGCCCGATCGCGCCGAGCACGTCAGACCGCGTCAATGGTGTCCGGTCACGGCGCGGCGCGCGATCCGCGCCGTCGAGACCACCACCTCGGTGACATGGCCGTCGCGGCCGAAGGGTGCGAGCTGTGCTTCGACATCGCGCAGCATCGCGTCCACTTTGTCGCCGAGCGCTGCCGGCGATGATGACGAGAAGGTGAGCACGCGGCGCGCCAGATCACTCACGCTGATCTCGTGCGTGGTTTCGACCCTGATCACCTCGGCTGCATGAAATCCGGTCCCCTCCAGCACGGGCGCAAGCTCCCGGTGGGCGCGCTCGCCCCCGTGTGACTCCGACCACAGGCCTGGCTGCGACCAGACGCGGCGCGCCCTGTTGTAGTCGTCAAGCCAGGCGTTGCGGCCGTCGGCCGCCGAGCCCGACGCGCAGACGGCGATGACGCCCTGGGGCGCCACCAGCCGGCCGAACAATGAGCCGAGCGCGATCGGGTTCATCCAGTGCAGGGCGCGCCCGATCGTGACGATGTCGAAACTGCCGATGCTTTCCGGCAGGTCTTCGGCCGTGCCTTCGATCAGGGTGAAGGCCTGCGAGGCGCGTTCCGCCGCGGTCCGTGCGGCGGCGAGCATCGCCGGCTCCGGATCCACTCCGACAATGCGGCCGACATAGGGCGCAAAGCCGAGCGCGAGCAGCCCGGGTCCGGTTCCGAGATCGATCAGGGCGTGGTGCTTCGACAATTTCAGTTTATGCGCGACGCTCCGAAAGAATTGTGGCGGGTAGGGTGGCCGCAGTTCCTCATAGAGCGAAACCGTGCTGGCGAAACGTCCCATCGTGGCGCTCATCCTTTCGGGCAGCATGCTTTCGGGCAGCATGTCGGCGTGCTAAGCCCACCAACTAATCGGTCCAATTTATGTGGCAATTCATTGGCCAATTCATGTGGCCAATTCATGCGTTCCGATTATTGGACCGAATGAATGTGCCTGCAATGCCGATCGGGGGGTGAGCCGAAACTCTACGCTACCGGCGGTATCTGCGCCAGCGCTGTGCCCATCACGTTTCGTCGTGGAGAGACCAGGAGATGACGCAGGTTAAGCTGACGGCGGAGCTTTGCTCTGCTACGCATGCCATGCCATTCAACGGACGGTCTCGCTTCGTCGCGCCTGTCTTGTGTACCAGGGGGACTCTCGCATGAACCGCGCTATCCGGCTGGAAATGGATCGTCCGAACCAACCATGAAAGTTTGGCCGGATCGGACGCCCTTGGGAAAGACGGCGGCATATCGCGCGGATATCGATGGCTTGCGCGGTATTTCGGTTCTGGCCGTCGTGGCGTTCCATGCATTCCCCGACCTCGCGCCGGGCGGCTTCGTCGGCGTGGATGTGTTCTTCGTCATTTCGGGCTTTCTAATCTCGGGAATCATCTTCGATGAGACGCGATCGGGCGCCTTCAGTCTGCGCTCATTCTACGCGAGACGGATTCGCCGGATCTTTCCGGCTCTCGTTCTGGTGCTGACCGCCACGGCTGTTGCGGGGTGGTGGATTCTCCTGCCGCAGGACATGCTGCGCCTGGGTAAGCAACTGCTCGCAAGCGCGGCCTTCGTCGCCAATTTTTATTTCTGGTTTCAGTCCGGATATTTCTCTCCGGACGCGCACAGCTTTCCGCTGCTGCATCTCTGGTCGCTGGGCGTCGAAGAGCAGTTCTATATCGTCTGGCCGCTCGTGCTTCTCCTGCTTCGGCGCAGGCCGGACCGGATCTTTGCCGCCATCATCGTCATCGCCGCCTTGTCCTTCCTTTTGAACATCCTGTCCATCGATCGTCATGAGGCGAATTTCTATTCGCCGCTGACACGCGCGTGGGAGTTGATGCTGGGCGCCGGGGTGGCGTGGCTGGTGCGCCGCTATCCATCCCTTGTCGTCATGCGGCAGACCGAAGCGCTCCGCATGCTCGGCCTGGGTCTGATCCTGTTGGCAGCGTTCATGTTCGACAGCCAGATGCGCTATCCGGGCTGGCTCGCTCTTGTTCCCACCATCGGGTCCGCATTGCTTGTCGCAAGTCCCGGCACGGGCGGCGTCACCTCTTATGTCACGGCAAAGGGGCCGATCGTCGCGATCGGCCGCATCAGCTACCCGCTCTATCTCTGGCACTGGCCGCTTCTGGTGCTGGCCGAAGCATTCAAGTTCAACCCGCTGACCGATCTGGAGCGGAGTCTCGTCGTCGCGCTCAGTTTTATCCTTGCCGCGCTGACTTACCAATGGGAGAAACCGATCCGCTTCGGGGCCAGCGGCCGCGCAAAGATCGCCTCCCTTGCCGCAGGCATGATCGCCGTAGCTGTTGCCGGCGTTGCGATCATCAATGCCAGGGGATTCGAGACACGATTTCCGTCCGAAATCCGGGCCTTGGCCGACGTGCCGGTCATATCCCGCGAGCAGCGCCAACACGAATGCTTTCTCGATCTGAAGCGGGAAACCACATTCGCGGACAGTTGCGTGGAAGCGAAGCGGCCGCTCGTCCTCACCTGGGGTGATTCGACCATCGCGGCGCTGATGCCCGGCTTGCGCAAGCGCCAGCAGGAGCTTCACTTTGGTCTGGCCCAGTTCAACGCGAGCAGTTGTCCGCCCCAATTGGCGGTCGACATTCCCAACTATCCCGCCTGCCGCGCCGTCAACGAGGTGGTTCTGCAAAAGATCGCGCTTGCGCGCCCCGATGTGGTCCTGATGCAGAGCAGGGGCACGATCCATCCTGACGCCGAGATGCCCGCGCTCAAGCGGACCTTCCAGGCCCTTCACGAACTGGGCGTACCTCGCATTGTCCTGCTTGGTCCGGCTCCGGTCTGGAAGCGCACCCTTGCCAGCGAAGCGCTGAGCTATTTCGTGAAATACCATGCGGTGCTGCCGCAACGCTATGCGAAGGGCGTGACGCATTTCTGGGACGATGCCAAGATGCAGGCGTTCGCAAATGGGTTGGGCGTCGAATATATCTCGACCTGGGACGCCATTTGCAATGCGGAAGGGTGCCTGACGCGACTGAGCGACGCGCCGGACGACCTCGTCATCTACGATGCGCATCACTTCACCGAAGCGGGCGCGATCTACTTCATCGACAAGGTCTGGGACCGGATTCTGCCGCCGGATATGCAGCGCGGGGCGGCGCTTGAGGGCTCTGCTCAGCCGAAGTGAAGCCGGCGCCCGGCCTTACACGTGCTGCCCGCCATTGATGTGAATCTCCGCGCCGTTCACGTAGGAGCCTGTCTCCGTGCAGAGCACGTAGATGATCTTGGCCACTTCGTCGGGCGTGCCGAGCCGGTGCATCGGGATGTTCTGCTCGACGATCTTCTCGGTGCCCGGTGACAGAATGGAGGTGTCGATTTCGCCGGGCGCGATCGAGTTGACGCGCACGCCGATGCGGCCGAAGTCCGATGCCATCTCGCGCGTCAGCGCGGCGAGCGCCGCTTTCGAGGTCGCATAGGCCGCGCCGGCAAACGGATGCACCCGCGAGCCCGCGATCGAGGTGACGTTGACGACCGAACCCTTCACCGCCTTCAACTCGTTGATCAGCCCGCGCGCGATCATGATCGGCGCGAAGAAGTTGACGCGGAACACGTGATTCCAGGTGTCGAGGTCGGTATCGACCGAGCCGAGCCGCGTGCCGCCCGCTCCCTTCGGCGAGATCGCGGCATTGTTGACCAGCGCATGCAGCTCGCCGCCGTCGAGCCGCCTGCGGATCTCCGAGATCGCGCGCAGCGTGTCGTCGGGGTCGGCGAGGTCGACCTGGATGTGGTCCTCGGGTCCGGCGCCCCACGGGCATTCCTCCGGGAAGGCATGCCGCGAGCAGGTGATGACGCGCCAGCCGGCCGAGGAGAAACGGATTACGGTGGCGTGCCCGATGCCGCGGCTGGCTCCGGTCAGAAGCAGGGTGCGCCGCGGCGCGTTGGCTGAGGTGGGCATGAACAATTCTTTCGTTATGGGTCACAAGACACGGGGCCACCAGAGCGCGATGAGTTCAGGTTGAATCGGCATCGCGCTCTAGCTCTTTGTTTGAGCATGATCTTTTTGGAAAACCGCTGCACACTTTTCCGGATCATGCTCTAGGCCATCTCTGCCCTACGGATAGAGTCTCACTTTGCTCCACGCGCCGTCAGGCGTGTCGCGACGGAATTCGATGCGGTCGTGCAGGCGGAAGGGCCGGTCGTGCCAGAACTCGAACCGTGTCGGCGCAATCCGCCAGCCGCTCCAGCCGCGCGGGCGCGGCACCTCGCTGATCACATGCTTGGCCGCGACCTTCGCGATCGCCTGCTCGAACGCAAAGCGGCTTTCGAGCGGCTCCGACTGCTTGGAAGCCCAGGCGCCGATCTGCGCCTGCTTGGGCCGGGTCGCGAAATAGGCGTTGGCCTCCTCGTCGGTCACCTGCGTCACGACGCCGCGGATACGGACCTGCCGGCGCAGCGATTTCCAGTGAAACAGTAAGGCGGCCTTGGGATTTGTGGCGAGCTCGCGGCCTTTTGGGCTGGCAATGTGGCTGTAGAACACGAAACCGCTGACATCATAGCCTTTCATCAGCACCATCCGCACATCGGGCAGGCCGGTTTCGTCGACCGTTGCGAGCGCCATCGCGTTCGGATCGTTCGGCTCGGACTTGCAGGCTTCCGCGAACCACTCGCCGAACAGCGCAAACGGTTCCCCGGCTTCGGTAAAATCTGCGGATGTACCAGATGTTAAGATTGTCGGGTGTTTGATGGAGGTCTGATCGGTCATGTCAGGAGTCCGAGTTGCGTCCGCCCGCGGCCCACAGCGCATCGCAGCACCGCCAAGATGGTCTCGCCTTATATAGGGCATGGAGAGCCGTTGGCCTATTGGCGATCCGGGCCCGGGGCGCCGCCCTTACAATGATTCTCATGAGCCTGGTGAGTATAAGCCTGGTCAGCACCTTGGGCGGCTGCGGCATGGCGCGGCCCGATGGGCCGTTTGCCAAGATGATCGGCAAGGAAACGACCACCGGCTCGATCGGCCACGCGCCCGAAAGGCAGCCGACCGAGAGCGATCTGGCCTTTGCCCGCAATGCCGCTTCCGACGTCCTGACCAAGGGCGACAAGGATTCCAGCCAGCCCTGGTCCAACCCGGAAACGGGTGCGCGCGGCTCGGTGACGCCGCTGGCCCAGGCCTACACCGAGGACGGCCGCACCTGCCGCGACTTCCTCGCGAGCTATGTCAACGGCAAGACCGAAAGCTGGCTGCAGGGCGCGGCCTGCCAGAGCTCGCGCGGACGCTGGGAAATCCACAGCTTGAAGCCCTGGCAGCGGAGTTGAGCTCCAGAAGCCCGTTGCAAAAATACAACGGGCACCCCAGATGAAATCCAAGGCGGGCGCGGAGCGCTTGGGCTATCACTTGAGCTATCATCGGATATTTCCTGAAGGAGACGTGACGGATGCGCGACCCCTATGAGGTCTTGGGGGTGCCGCGGAGCGCCAGCGCTGCGGCCATCAAGAGCGCTTATCGCAAGCTCGCCAAGAAGCATCATCCCGACAGCAACACGGACGATCCCAAAGCGGCCGCCCAGTTTTCCGAGATCAA
>Ga0210402_10005860_pt1 | contig 10938 bp, 5 predicted proteins | sample IncBWC7MmetaG_FD_161055 | JGI IMG/M metagenome (GOLD analysis project Ga0210402, IMG submission 161055) | Forest soil microbial communities from Barre Woods Harvard Forest LTER site, Petersham, Massachusetts, United States - Inc-BW-C-7-M | ecosystem: Environmental > Terrestrial > Soil >... | reverse complement strand
ATGTTGTCGGCAGAGGTGAGCAGGGTATTGAAGCGCAAATCGATTTCGGATTGCCCGGCGGTGGCCACTTCGTGGTGTTGGCACTCCACGTCCATACCGACTTCGATCATGCGCATGACCATCTCGCTGCGCAGGTCCTGGAAATGATCGATCGGCGGGGCGGGGAAGTAGCCTTCCTTGTAGCGCGGACGATAGCCCAGGTTGTGCTCGGCGCGGCCCGTGTTCCAGCGGCCTTCATCGGAATCGATGTAATAAAAACTGTGCTGCGGCTGGGAGTCAAAACGAATGCTATCGAAGATGAAGAACTCCGCTTCGGCGCCGAAGAAAGCCTGATCGGCGACGCCGCTGTCCTTCAGATGGGCTTCGGCGCGAATCGCGATCTGACGGGGATCGCGGGGGTACGGTTTGTGGGTGATGGGATCGCCGACGTTGCAGATCATCACCAGCGTGGGCGTATCGCGGAATGGATCCATGAAAGCAGTATTGGGATCGGGCATCAACAGCATGTCCGATTCGTGAATCGATTGCCAGCCGCGGATGGAGCTGCCGTCAAAACCGAATCCTTCTTTGAAGGAGCTCTCTTCGAGCTCGCCGATGGGATAGCTGACGTGCTGCCACAGGCCGGGCAGGTCGGTGAAGCGAAGATCGAGCATCTTGGCGTTGTGCTTCGAGGCAAAGTCTAGAACACCTTTCGGATCCATCCTTGCTCCTTAAATTAAGAATTAGAAACAGATAAGTTTGGTCACACCCCAGGTAAGGACCGGCGACAATAGCGCAGGACATGGACGGCGTCAAGAAGCGCATGGGCGGCTCTGGCCATGCGTCTTTTGCTCTTTGATTGCGCTCGGTTCTTATAACTACTACTGCCCCTGCCGACGCTCCTTCTTTTCCGCCACGAGAGCTAGAATCTGCGCGTGCCGGAAATCCCGCGACAAAATACCGGCAGGTCCCCTGCAAGTAAAATGAAAGTTTTAGATGAGACAAATCGAGGTTTTCGATGAAGGGAAAGCAGCGCCGTTGAAGCTTAGCAATCTTCCGTTAAAAGCCAGTTTCCGCTGATTCCGTTTCCGGAAAATCAAACGAGGGAAAGCTCGCGATGTTTGACCGTTACCGCCGCGTTCTTTCCCCCGTCGTAGATTCCTTCGTGTTGGGCGCTAATCCGCAGCCACAGTGGTGTAAGAAGGTTTCGGGACGCTGTTGATTGTCTTCAGAAGGCGCGAAACGATCTGGTAGGGATCGCCCTCTGCATTTGGGCGCCGATCTTCCAGATAGCCCTTGTATCCATTCTTGATGAAGTTGACAGGCATCAGGACCGAAGCGCCGCGATCGGAAAGACCAAAGCTGAATTTGTCAATCGCCTGCGTTTCGTGCAGACCCGTCAAGCGCAAATGGTTGTCGGGACCGTAGACGGAAATGTGATCGGGAATTGTCTTCTCGAACGCCTTCATAAGAGCTTCGAAGTATTCCTTGCCGCCGACCTCGCGCATGTATTTCGTGGAGAAATTGGTGTGCATGCCCGATCCATTCCAATCGCCCCGGATGGGCTTGCAATACAACACAAAATCCACTTCGTATTTTTCGCAGAGGCGCATCATCAAATAGCGAGCGGTCCAGGTGTCGTCCGCGGCTTTGGCCGAACCCTTGCCGAAGATCTGGAACTCCCACTGACCCTTGGCGACTTCCGCGTTGATCCCTTCATGATTGATACCCGCGGCCAGGCACAGATCAAGGTGTTCGTCGACGATTTGGCGAGCCACACTGCCCATATATTTGTAGCCAACACCGCAGTAATAGGGGCCTTGAGGACCCGGGTAGCCCTCGGCAGGAAAGCCAAGCGGCCTTCCATCCTTGTAAAGGAAATACTCTTGCTCGAAACCAGCCCAGAAATCCGGGTCATTCTCTGTCTTAGCGCGCATGTTGGAGGGATGCGCGCTGCCGTCAGGGAGCATGACTTCGCTCAGGACGATATAAGCGTCCTTGCGGCTTGCATCTGGATACAGCGCAACAGGCTTGAGCAGGCAATCCGAGCTTTTGCCCTCGGCTTGCATGGTGGAACTGCCGTCAAATCCCCAGATGGGCAGGTCACCAAGGGTCGGGGGATGATCAAATGGTTTGATTGTAGTTTTGCCGCGCAGTTCAGGAATGGGAGTCTTTCCATCGAGCCAGATGTATTCCAGTTTGTATTTTTTCATAGTGTTTGGGTAAGGCCCTCCTCTAGATTAAGTTTGCCGAAGCGCCACTTTATGCCCCGCCGCACGGAAATACCAACGCAACGTTTCGATGGGATGAATGGAAAATTTCGCACGGTGACCGCAATCCCCAGAGCATTCCTGCAACGCCGGCCAAGCCCATCAAGTGAACGCGCTAGAACGTAAACTTGGCTGCAAGTTGGATGCCCCGCGGGCCGCCACCGCCAAGAAATGGGTTGCCGATGCCTACGTCACCTGTGGCGACTATGTGGTAGAAGCCGTTGCCGACTTCACGTCCTGCCCCATTCGCCGAGAATCCGCAGGTGCAAGCTGGATTGATATTGCTGGCAGGGTCGGCAATAAAAGCGGGCAGAACTGGATTGGAAAAGTTCGGATGGTTCAGGATATTAAAGAAGTCCGCGCGCAACTGCACCGTCACGCGCTCGGTGATTTTCGTGTCTTTATAAATCGCAAGATCCCATTGTTTGAAGGGAGGGCCCTGCAGGGCGTTCCGTCCCAAATTTCCGTAGTGTCGCGTCCCAGGAACGCAGTCGGTGGCTGCCCCAGATATAGTGCCGTTGTTGGCGCACGGCATGGCGAACGAGCTGAGATCTAGAAAATTGCTTGGGTCGTGATAGTTATAGACGATAGGTCCGACCACGTCCGGCCGATCATAGCCGTCGCCGCCTCCACTGTAATCGTCCTCGGCGTTGTAATTGAGCGTAAAGGGCTGGCCACTTTGCAGCGTAACGGTGCTATCGAGGCCCCAGCCGTTCTTCAGCCGTTGCCGTCCGCCGGTCATAGTGGGCAGCACGTACCCGATCAGCCAAGTGAACCGCTGCGGAATATTAAAATTCGACCGCCCGTATTCAGCATTCGGATTGTTGCTATCCTGCGGCTGCGCCGCATTGGGAACGAAATCCTCTCCGTCACTCGAATTGTCGAGTGACCGCGACCACACGTAGTTCACTACGGACGTCAGGCCGTGCCACCCATTCACTCGCAAGCTCGCCTGCAACGAGTTGTAATTGGATTTGCCGGTGGAATTCTCCTGGAAAATGTAAATCGATCCCGCGGGGTTGCCAAAAACTCGCGGTACGGCAAAATCGCAGGCCGAAACACCAAGGCTAAGGTCACAACTGTTAATTGCTGCCTGACTCGGTTGGTTAATGTCGAAAAAACGCCAGAGCCGGTGACCCTGCGAGCCCACGTAACCCACTTGCAGCGCCACCTTAGTGGTGATCTGCTGCTGGATGTTCAGGTTGTAATTCTCCATGTACGGGGTCTTTATTTTCTGGTCGACTGCGAAAATGTCGCACTCCGCGCCGCCGCTGCAGGTCGGCGTAGCATAAATCGGCGTATTGGGTTGGAACGTACCGGTGGGCAGGGTGAGTATGGCCTCCTGAATCGGGTTCGGTCCGACGTTGTTATATGCGGGCCCAGGAGCAAAGAAGGTCGGATAGGGCAAATGGCCCAGGAACATATCCTGAGAAAAAGCGTCAAAGAATATCCCGTATCCGCCGCGAACCACCGTCTTGCCGGTGCCGAACACGTCCCACGCGACGCTGATGCGCGGCGCAAAATTTCTGTAGTCGGGATTGTAGAGCTTCGAGAGACCACCGGGGCCGACTTGGACAAGACTGCCCGTACCTGCAGAGGAGGGAATGAAGTTCGAGAAGAGGTTGTTCTTTTCGGCGACTACGCCGTTGTAGTCCCAGCGGAGTCCGTAGTTCAAGGTGACGCGCGAGGATATGTGATAGCTGTCCTGGAAGTAGAGGCCATAGCCGTTTTCGGAGGTATGACGGATCGTATCGCCGAAATAGCTAAAGCTGTGGGTCGAACTACCCTGTCTCGGCATCCCCTCGAGCAAGAGCGGCAGACTGGCGAACTGAATTCTCCCGCGTGAGTATTTGTCAAAGTGCTGCTGAATACTTGTTCGGCGAAACTCAAAGCCGAACTTCACGTCGTGTTTGTTGATCTTCCACGAAAAGCTGTCAATCAACTGATTATTGGTGTCCACACGGCTGCGCGGGTCAGCCGAATTGGCCCCAGGCTGAGCAAAAAAGCCCGTGCTTCCGCTTGGCGTGGGCGAGAGAAGAAGGATTGGCAGGCCCGAGGAATGGCACGAAGCAGATCCCGCCGGGACGTTACAGAGGCCGATGGTGCTCGGATCAAAATTCTGATCTTGCGGGAAGAATCCTTCCGCGAAGCGATTCCAGCCGTAGCGCAGTTCGTTCAGCTTGGTTGCCGAGAACACGTGCACGTAAGAAAGCGAAACCAACTGGACGCGCGTCGGGGTCACCGTATCAAAACCCGGCAACTCGCCACCGGTAGCATTGAGGGCCAGCGGGAATTGCTGAGTGCTATCGCCGAAGAAATAGCGCCCGGTCAAGATATTGTTCTGGTTGAAGTTATGATCGATCTTAGCGATCGCACTCGAAAGGTTGTTGAAGGAGGGAGCAATGGCGGTGTAGTCCGGGGCAAAATTGTTGTTCGCATCAAAACATCCCGCATCGTTCGACGTGACTCCGGGAATATAGTTCGCCGGGTTGCTCGGCCAGAACTTCAGGAGCGCCTGGCCTACGCTGTTGATACCGCCCGGACTGGCAGTAGCGGTCGCAGTCGCCGCGGCGATATGCGCCGGTGTGGGAACGCAAGCCAGAGTCACAACGCCCACGTTTTCCCGCTGGCCTTCATAGTCCAGGAAAAAGAACGTCTTGTCCTTAACGATCGGACCTCCGAGCGATCCTCCAAACTGATTATTGTGAAAGGGAGCCTTCGGCGCTGGCGTCACATCGAAGTAATTGCGCGCGTCCAGAGCATCATTGCGGAAATATTCGAACACGCTGCCGTGGAACTGATTCGTTCCGCTCTTCGTGACGATATTCACCACCGCGCCGCCATTCCGGCCATACTCCGGCTCGAAATTCGAGAGCACGCGAAGATCGCTTACGGCATCGATGGGCAGGATCGCCGATGGAGTAGCGAAGACCCCGCCCTGATTGATCGCCGGATCATTCCGGTATCCGTCATTCATGTCCGTGCCGTCGAGCAGATAGTTGTTGGAGCGGCCGCGGGCTCCGTTCATGGAAAACTCGCCGAACGATCCGGGCGAGTCTGTAATCTGATCCGGCGAGCCCGCCACGCCCGGATTCAAATAGATGACCTTCGTATAGTCCCGCCCGTTGATCGGCAGATCTTTTACGGTTTCCTGGGTGAGCGTCCCGCCCAAAGTGTCGCTGGTGGTCTCGATTTGAAGGCTCTCGGCCGAAACGAGAACCTGCTCGTTGACGGCGCCCAATTCCAGCGCGGTATCCACGCGCCGCTCCGCGGCCACACTCACCTGCACGTCTTTGGTAACTGAGGTTCGAAAACTGCTCTTCTCGATGGTTACATCATAGGTACCGATCGGAAGCTCGGGGATTCGGTAGCTGCCGTCAATTTGAGTCTCGGTCATGCGGACAAGACCGGTATCGTTGTTATGAACCGTAACGGTGGCACCGGGAACGTTCGCGCCCGAAGCGTCCGTGACTGTGCCGAGGATGGTGCCACGGAACGTTTGAGCGCCGGCCAACGTGACGGCCAAAAACAGGAGAGTCAAAGCGAGGAACGCACGCGTCATGCTCAACCGATGACCACTGAGATTTTTCATCGTTTTCTCCTCCTCGCTTATACGCTCGCCACTGCCGTTTCGCTACTCAAAGAATGAATGGAATAGATGAATCATTCCGATTATTCGTTTTAGGTGAATTTTGACGCAGGACTAACTGCGCAAACCGTGCGTCAGTCGTAGTATTCCGAGCCGAGGTGGGTGATCAGTTCTTCGCCCATCATCCAGCGCAATGTGTTCTTCAGTTTCATGAGCTGAATAAACAAATCGTGCTCGGGATAGAGTTGCGGTGCGCACATGGGCGATTTGAAATAGAAACTCAGCCATTCCTGAATGCCATGCATGCCGGCGCGCTTGGCCAAATCCAGGAAGAGCACCAGATCAAGCACGATCGGCGCGGCGAGAATGGAATCGCGGCAAAGGAAATCGACCTTGATCTGCATGGGGTAGTTGAGCCAGCCGAAGATATCGATGTTGTCCCAGCCTTCTTTGTTGTCGCCGCGCGGCGGGTAATAGTTGATGCGGACCTTATGACAGATATTCCCGTAGAGCTTCGGATAGAGCTTGGGCTGGAGAATATATTCGAGGACGCCGAGTTTCGATTCTTCCTTCGTCTTGAAGGATTCGGGATCGTCGAGAACTTCTCCATCGCGATTGCCGAGAATGTTGGTGGAAAACCAGCCATTCAGTCCGATCATGCGTGCTTTGAAGCCCGGCGCGAGAATGGTTTTGAGCAGCGTCTGGCCGGTTTTGAAGTCTTTGCCGCAGATGGGCACGTTGTGTTCGCGCGCGAGCTGTTGCATGGCGGGAATGTCCACCGTGAGATTCGGCGCGCCATTCGCGAAGGGCACGCCGGAGGTAATCGCCGCCCAGGCATACAGCATTGAAGGCGCAATGGCGGGATGATTTTTCTTCATCGCCGCTTCGAACTTGGCGGGCGTCGAATGGACTTCGTGCGGCGTCAGGAAAATTTCCGTCGACCCGCACCAGATCACCACCAGGCGTGAAGACTTCGACTGCTTCTTGAACCGCGCTATGTCGTCTTTGATTTCCAGCGCCAGTTCATATTTGTTTTTGGCTTTCTTAACGTGCGGTCCATCCAGGCGCTTGACGTAATCTCGATCGAAGGCGGCTTTCATGGGCCGAATGGTGGTAAGAAACTTTTTGGCCTGCAGAAGATCTTCGGGCGAAAGCACGGCGGCGTTAGCCGCAGCCTCATAAGCGGAATCGGGGAACAGATCCCAGCCGCCGAATGCGAGGTCCTCGAGCCCCGCTAACGGAACAAACTCCTGGATAAGCGGCGAACGGTGCTCGGTGCGCTTGCCCAGGCGTATCGTGCCGAGTTGCGTAACCGAACCGACGGCCTGCGCGCCATTCGACCGAATCAGGTCCACACCGGCCATGAACGTGGTAGACACCGCACCCATACCGCAAGTGAGTACACCGAGCTTTCCTTCTGGCGGTGCGATGTTCGTGGGCCGGCGCATGTATTCGTTTTCCCCCTGGGCTTGATTGACTGGTTGTCATCCCGAAGGCCGCCTCAGCCAAAGGCGTCCTTTGGCGCTTAAGAAACTCGGCCCGAGGGATCTGCTTTTTATCTAATCGGTCCTGCACGTCCCTAGCGTGCAAGCAAAGTTCAATATCATCCGAAATGCGGAGACGAATTGCAATGTTAGGCGCCGATTTTTATTTTCCGCCCTCACACAGCATTGATTTGCTTCACTCCCAGCCGCCATCGGTGTATAAAGCATGATCTGGGAAACCAGAACCGGAATCTCACGGGATAAACTTGAATCGTCGACGGATCGACGAGAAGGAAACGTTCTCTGCGTTCCGCATGCCGTACCCGAGGGCCGCGGCCTCTGGATGACTTACAGTTCTTATTTGCCCAAGTTCACGGAAACAAAGCTCGGCTCTGTGAATCACGTCCAATTGCGCCCATCCTCTGGCAAAATAACGCACAGTAGAGTTAACTAACTATGAAATGGTATTTCGAGACGTTGAGAAAATATGCGGTTTTTGCCGGGCGAGCCCGTCGAAGAGAATACTGGATGTTCGAACTATGGCATGCGCTCATTCTCGTGGCATTGTTCGTCATTGACATTAAGGCAAGCGCATCCGGACACGATCAGCGTGCAGTGTTAAGCGGTCTGTACATTCTCGTAACGGCGTTACCTGCTTTCGCTGGGTCAGTTCGCAGACTCCACGATACCAACCACAGTGGATGGGCGATTCTCATTGGCCTGATTCCATTGGTCGGGCAGTTCGTACTCTTGCGCTTCCTGATTAAGGACGGCGACCCCGGCGTCAACCGATTCGGCCCTAACCCAAAGACAGAACCCATTGCTGCCCCAGCAACTGAAATGGGTTATCTTGCGCCACCCCTCCCCCCGGATCGCCGCTGATCGCCGCTTCAGTTCTTTCCGGCAGGCCTTCCCGAAGCCTTCTACGTCCAAAAGTACGGTGGTGTTCAGGAGTGAGGAGTAGCAGCGGCCTTTTTCGAGGCGGATTGGGGCTTGGGGCGGAGCGCAGCGAGCATTTGCCCGAGCGGAAGCGCATTCAGCACATCTTTCTTTTCGATCCAGCCGCGGCGCGCCATCTGCACGCCGTAGCGCATCAGCTCGAGATTCTTGATTGAGTGCGCGTCGGTGGAGATCACCACGCGCACGCCGCGATCTTTGGCCATGCGCAGGTAAGCGTCTTTTAAGTCGAGCCGGTCCGGCGCGGCGTTGCACTCCATTATTACTCCGCGGCGTCGGGCCGCGTCGAGAATGCGTTCCATGTCGTAAGCCATGGCATCGCGCCGCAGCAGGATGCGCCCCGTGGGATGCCCGATGATCTGCACATAAGGATTCTCGATAGCGGCAAGCATGCGCTCAGTAATCTCCGCGCGTTCCATATTCATGAACGAATGAATCGAGGCGACGACGATATCCAGCTCGGCGAGAACTTCGTCGGCCAAATCGAGCCTGCCATCTTTCAGAATATCGACCTCGATGCCGGCGAGAATGCGAATGCCAGTGACCTTTGCCACGCGGATTCTGCGCGCGTGCTCGCGCGTGCGCGCTTCATCCATGCCGTTGGCCACGGTCACAGCTTTGCTGTGATCCGTGATCGCGACGTACTCGTATCCCATCTTGTGCGCCGTTTGCGCCATTTGCTCGATGCTGTGGCGGCCGTCGCTTTCCGTGGTGTGCATTTGCAGATCGCCGCGCAGATCGGATTGCTCGATCAGTTTCGGCAGGCGATGTTGCTCGGCCGCCTCGATCTCGCCGCAGTTTTCGCGCAGCTCCGGCGGGATGAAGTCGAGCTTCAGCTTTGCGTAGACCTCTTCCTCCGTTGTGCCCGCGACGCGGCGCTCCTCTTTCAGCGTCGCCAGCGCATATTCGTTCAGCGTGTAGCCCATCTTGATGGCGCGCCCGCGCAGCGAAACGTTGTGTTCCTTGGAGCCGGTGAAATAGATCAGCGCGGCGCCATAATTTTCGGGCCGCAGCAGGCGCACATCGACCTGCAGCCCTTTGGCCACGCGAAAGCTGACTTTGTTTTCGCCGCGAGCGAGCACCTGCTCGAGTTCGCCGTAGCCGAGAATATGGTCCTTGATGGCTTCAAGTTCCTCCGGCTTCGTCTCCGGCGCGTAAGTCAGCAGAAAATCGAGATCGCCTATGGTCTCCTTCCATCGCCGCAGCGAACCCGCCGGCGTAATCGAGCCAATTGGCTTTCCTGGCTTGCCGTAACGCTGGATATACGCGATGAGCTTCTCGGCTTCGTGCTCCGCGGTAGGAATCACGAAGCGGCCTGAAATCTTTTTGAAGACCTCGATGGCCTTGAGGATGTTCTGTTCGGTTTTTTCGCCGAAGCCGGCCAGGTCGCGCAGCTTGCCTTCACGCGCCAGTTGTTCCAGCTGATCGACCGTGCAGCAGTTGAACTCACGCCACAGAATCAGGGCCTTCTTCGGGCCCAGCGATTGCACCGAGAGCATTTCGAGCATGGTCAGCGGATATTTCTTGAGCAGCTTTTTCCGCAGGGCGTAGTCGCCGGTGGAGAGAATTTCGCGGATGTGCTCGGCCATGCGTTCGCCGATGCCGGGGAGTTCTTCGAGTTTTTCGGGATCGCGGGCGAGGACTTCAATTGATTCGGCGAGGCTGGCGATCAGTTCGGCGGCTTTCTCATAACTGCGGTAGCGGCCGATGATGGCGCCGTCGATCTCCAGCAGTTGCGCGGTCTCGCGCAGGACGCGCGCAACGTCCCGATTTTCCATGGAAGCCTCCGCCTCTAATCTCCGAGGACGTAGGCGAAGACAAGCGGCGCCACAATCGAGGCGTCAGATTCAATGACGAATCGCGGCGTATTGCGGTCCAGCTTGCCCCAGGTGATTTTTTCGTTGGGCACGGCGCCGCTATAGGAGCCGTAGGAAGTAGTGCTGTCGGAAATCTGGCAGAAGTAGCCCCAAAGGCGGCACTTCTCGCGCAGGTCCTGCAGGATCAGCGGCACCACACAGATCGGGAAATCCCCGGCGATGCCTCCGCCGATCTGGAAAAAGCCGATCGACTCGTCTTTGCTGGTCTTCCGGTACCAATCGATGAGCGCGGCCATCTGCTCCAGGCCCGATTTCACGACCTGAATATTGCCCACGTCTCCTCGGACCACATTGGCCACAAAAATATTGCCCAGCGTGGAATCTTCCCATCCCGGAGTGAAAATCGGGAGATTTTTCTGGCAAGCCGCATAGACCCAGGAATCTTTCGGATCGATTTCGAAAAATTCGCGGATATTGCAGTTGCGGATGAGCTGATACATGTATTCGTAGGGGAAGTAGCGCTGGCCTTCGCGTTCGGCCTGCTGCCAGTACTTCAGCACCTGGCGCTCGATGCGCCGCATGGCCTCTTCTTCGGGAATGCACGTATCGGTCACACGATTCAGGCCGCGCTCGCGTAACGCGAGCTCTTCGTCTTCTGTCAGATTTCTGTAGTTGGGAACGCGCCGGTAATGATTGTGCGCAACAAGATTGAAAATATCTTCTTCCAGATTCGCACCCGTGGTGCAAATGGCGTGCACTTTTTCTTGCCGGATCATCTCGGCAAGCGACAATCCCAGTTCCGCGGTGCTCATCGCGCCGGCCATGGCGAGCAGCATTTTTCC
>Ga0210402_10005859_pt1 | contig 10938 bp, 6 predicted proteins | sample IncBWC7MmetaG_FD_161055 | JGI IMG/M metagenome (GOLD analysis project Ga0210402, IMG submission 161055) | Forest soil microbial communities from Barre Woods Harvard Forest LTER site, Petersham, Massachusetts, United States - Inc-BW-C-7-M | ecosystem: Environmental > Terrestrial > Soil >... | reverse complement strand
CAGAATGCGCAGGCCGTTCCTGCCATCGGCGACATAGGCGAACGCGCTGGCGTTGGTCATGCCGATGCGCACGGCACGGGCATCGCTGACCAGCGTGCAGAACTTTGGGGTGCCGGGTTGCTCGGGCCGTTCGACGTCGATGATGCCGAGCCCCTTTGCGCCGGCCGCGACGTAGGCGTACGTACGGGCGATGTAGATATCGTGCGCCTCGGTCAACGGCACCGCGGTCTTGACGGCGGGCCTTTTCACGTCGGTGATGTCGATCACCTTGAGGCCTTCGGCATCGAGCGCGAACAGGTAGCGGAACTGAATGGCCGTATGCCCCGCGCCCTTCAGCGGGATCACGGAGACCACCTCCGGCTTCATCGGATTATCGATGTTCACGATGACGACGCCGCGGTCGCAGGAGACATAGGCGTAGTTGCCGGCGGTAACCACAAACGTCGCCCCGTTGAGCACGCCATCGGGATTGAAGGTGACGGCGGGCTTCAGGAAGTTGTTGCGCGGGTCGCCATCCAGCAGCGTGGCGGCGTTAATCAGGATCAGGCCTTCCTGCGCGTCGGCGACATAGAGGAAGGCGTAGAGCAAATGGATGGGCTGCTCTTCGTTTTCGGGATTGCGCCGGCGCGCCGGGTCGACGGCGAGAGTGGTCGGTGAGGCGATCCAGCGGGCGTCCTTGGTCTTGACGGAGAAGCGCTGGCCGATGGGCGACACGGGGGCGGTCACCACACGTTCGGCGAAGCCTTTGTTGTCGATGTTGGCGATATCGTAGACGGCGACGCCATCATTGCCTTTGGCCGCATATAGATATTCGCCGCGCTGCTGCAGGCTGAGCGTGTTGCCACCGTGCTCGTAGGCCTCGGTAAGTTGCCGGCCCTGGGCGAAGCGCGCGAAGTTTTCAGGATAGGCAAGCTTGTGCAGATAGCTGCCGATCACGGCCTGAGGCTCGTCGTGTTCGGTAACCGCGACCGCCTCGAAGCCATGACCGCCCTCGCCCACATAGGCGTAACGGCCCAAGAAGTTGACGAAGCTGGTGCCTTGCAGCAGAAGCTGCGCCATCCACGCGTTGTTATCGTTCTCGCGCGAGACATGGCAATCCGTGCAGGTGCGCGTCTCCTTCGTGCGCACCGTGTGCGGGTAGTGGGGATTGAACGCCTGGCCGCTGTAGCCTTCGCTGGAGATGGTCTGCTCCTGGTGATAAATCCACTCGCGGTTAGCGTTTTGCGAACTCACTACCACGGCGCTGGAACTGCGCACGGGCGCGATCTTGTTCTTCTTCGCCGTGCTATCCAGGCCGAGCATGAAGACATCGTCGCGCAGCACCTGAAAGTTGTAGCTGGTGTAATTCCTGGTGGCCTCGTCGCCCTCGTTGTGGAGGTTGGTACGGTTGGCGTTGCTCTTCATCGAAAGGTGGCAGCCAAAACAACTGGTCATCCACGAGGTATGGCAGGCGTAGCAGGACATGCGCTCGTCACTGTGCGCCAGCATCTCGGGCGCGGCGGTGCTGCCCCCCGTGCTGCCCCACGTCCCGCCATCGCGCTGTATCGTCTTGGCGAGGCGCGCTTTTTCGTTGTAATTTGCGGAGCCGGGCGTAATCGAATCCAGCACCTGCGAGACCGGCCACTCCACGTTCTCCTCCATCATCGATCGCTGGATCAGCTTGCCGCCCACATACTCGAAGCGGCGCGTGCCGAACGGCGTGCGCAGGATAGACAGATCGCGGCCACCGTCCGGGGCAGCGCTGTTCGACGTCTTCAAGGTGGCGCGGGCACGTATCGAGCCGTGGCAATCCACGCAATCGACTTCGACGGCGGCGCGGGCCTCGCCGTATAAGTGCCCATCGCCGTGGCTATCCTGCTCGAAGTGGCAATCGACGCAGTGCATCCCCTTGTCCAGGTGAATATCGGCCAGGTGGACGGCTTTATCGAATTTTTGGGGATCCTTAAAATCGACTTTGTTATCGTCCTTGTCCAGCCAGTTGCCTTTGCGGTCGTGCTTATAGACGGCGCGATAGATCCAGCCGTGGCCATTGAAGTCGGCGAACTGCGTCTGCTTGTTATCCTTGTTCACGTCGCGCACGTTGCGCAAAAACGCAGGATCGCTCCAGTTGCCCTTAAGCGAAGCGGCTTCGGGATTGCGAAGCAGGGAAACGGCGGCATCGGCGGGCTTCCAGGTCTTGGTTTTCGCGGGATACATGCGGTCGCCATCGGTTTCGTTGTCCCACCACATGTAGCCGTAATACTGCGACGCGTAGGAGGTGCCGGGATGGATGTGGCAGACCACGCACTGGCTGGAGGGAATGGAGCGTGTCAGGCGGTGCTGGATGGGGTGGCCTTCTTCGTTCTTCTTGATGGTGGGGTCCGCGGTGGAACTGTAGCCGAGGTGCCCGCTGGCGGCATAGTGGCCGGAGTGCGCAGGGTCGCGATCGTTGGCGTATACCACGTGGCAGGCGGTGCAGCCGGAGCTGCGGTAGTCGCCGGGTTGATCGTTGGTGCCGAGGAAGTAGAGCAGCGGATCGAACAGGCGCGTGCGCTGCAATCCCTGGAAGACCGGGTCCGTGCGGGTGAGGGTGCCGAAGCCGCGATTGCTCAGGCGGTCGTCGCCGCGCTCAAAGACGCGCAGGGTATTGCCGGGCTGGGTGGCTTCGAATTGCGGCAACGGCCAAAGCTCGGGAAGCCAGCCCTTCAACTTCATTTCGACGGGCGTGGGCGCCGGATCGGCAGTCAGTTTCTGCGAGACGCCGGTGCGCGAATAGCTTTCGCCGAAGACCGCGCGCTTCAGCGGGAAGGCGCCGTTGTTGTAGAGAGCCGCGCCCCAAAGGAAGGCGCCGTGAGTCATCATGCTGCTGCGAACTTTAGTAACGATCGCTGCGTGGCAATTGCTTTTGCCGCAGGTCTGGTCGGCGATGCGCAGGTCGCCGGGGTTGATGAAGCGGACGAATTCGGGAGGCTCCTGGTTCAGCGCGGCATAGCTGCGCGATGGATTGGCGGTGCTGCTAAAGAGGGCGCGATTGTGCGGCGCCACGTGCGCGCTGAGTTTATCGGTGGTGTCGGCCCGCCCGCCGTGGCAGACCACGCAATCCGATTGAGCGGCGGGAGAAATGTGCATGGGCTCGATACCCACGTGACACTTCGCGGAATCGCACTGGGCGAAGGCCGCCGGCGCGAAGATGAGGGGACACAGAATGGCGAATGCCCGGGGCAAACTGAAGCAAGCCCCGCCACTGCGAGTCGGATGCATTAGAAGACCATCCTTAAATTGACGAACGCGGAGAACAGCGTCCTACCCGTGTAAAGATCCTTGAACCCGCGCCCGGGAGCCAGCGTGCCGACGCCGGCGGTGACGGTAAGGTTGTCGCTCAGCAATGGGCGATACTGCACGCCAATGCCGGTGTCCAGCCCGATGGCGTGATGGATGTGGCTCTGGAAGAGCACCGTCTCCAGGATCTCCGTGCGCACGAACTTCGCCCAGTTTACGTTGACGATCCCGCGCAGCTTTGGAGTGATTTTGGCGTTGAAGGCAGCGTTGAAGAGCAGGATGCCCGGGTTCACGAAGTTGGCCTGGCCTTCGAACAGGCCGGCACGCATTGTGGGCATTAGACTATTCGGCCCGAAAAGAATCAGCGCGGTGCCGGAGAGCGGGACGGCTTCGCGATTCAGGAAGTTGATGCCGCCGCCGGCGAAAGCATTATTGAGCAGGCCGCGGTCGGCCAGCGACGGGTTGCCGAGGAAGCCGCCGCCGGCGAACTGCTGGTTGGGCACGATGCCGTCGAAGCCATTGGCATGCCCGTCGTTGAGCTTCCTGTCGCCGGATGTGTAGAAGGCCGAGGCTTTGAACTCCATCCAGTCCTTCTCGTAGCCGAGTTCGAAGCTGGCAAGTTGCGCGTTGATGTGCTCCGGTTTGGCCGTGATCGGGTTCGATGTGTCCCGCCCGAATGCCTCGTAGAAGGCGTGCGACACGGTGAAGCGCTTGATGTGGCCGTCTCCAGAAACGCCGGCGTATCCGGCGCTGATCTTGTGCGGCAGGGGGAACCCAATCGGCGCGGGGCGCACCAGGAAGCCGTTCTTATCGACCAGGAAGGTGGGCTGATCGTGGTTGTAGAGGGTGCTGAAGTTCAGCGTGTAGCCCTTGGTCAGGAAATCGCTCCAATAAAGATTGGCGGCGTAGACCTGCTGACGGCGCGAGCGCCAGCGGTTCAGGCCGCTGTTGGTATCCTTCTCCAGCATGTTGAAGTATGCCAGATTGTATTGGAATACATTGTTATGGAAGGTGCCGAAGAGGCGCGCTCCAGGTTGCTCGTCGCTGAAAATGAAGCCGCGGAAATCGCTGGTGAAACGCTGTATGCCGACGCGCACGGACGTGAAATCGAAATACGACTTGTTGGCCCATAGCCGTTTCTCGAAGTACATCTCCTGCATGCCGATATTGGTGTCGGTGCGCCGGATGCCGTTAGCGACGTCAACCGAGATCAGGCCGTTCTCGCGGGCCAGCGTGTAGTTGATGTTGAACTCCGGCGTAATCTTGACTTCGAAGTCCACGGGCTTGAAGCCGGCGGCGCCGCCGAAGAGATCGAAACTGAAGCGGAAGTTCTGCTGGATGGCGAACTGCTCGCCGCGCCCGAAGAATCCGAACTCTCCAGGGTCGGCGGAACTCGCCTGCGAAGGCACCGGAATGCGGCGCAGCTCGGTTGTGGTATCGCTCGTGCCGGTAAACGCGAAGAAGAGTTTTCGCCCCATCACGGGGTAGTCGCCCTTGATGGTGTTGCGGTTGAACGGGTCCCAGTAGCGGGATGTGGCGTAGATCGCGTCCAGCGTCTTATCGTTGTACCGGCGCCATGGCGGACTCGGGAAAATCTTCCACCGATAGCTCCAGCGATTGCGGATGGACTCGGCCTTCACCGTGGCCGGAACACCGGCAACCGCGGGCGCGGCGGGCATCAGGCGCGGTAGCGTGCGCGCCAGTTCCATCACCGGCGGTGCGGCAGGTAGTGGTGTGACGGAGCCGCGCACCAGCGACCGTACGCGGTCTTCAGACAGTGCGGGCGCCGCCTGCATGGGGCGCTCCGGCGACGTGGAGGTGGCCGCCAGCGCTGTCGCCACGCCGCGGCGCGGCAGCTTGCGCAGCGGTTCGGCAGGCACGGCTCTGCCGGTCTCGGGCTGACGGCCCTTGTGCGCTAACTGAGCGCGCTGCCCGCACAGCGGCACGGCGAGCAGCAGAATCGCAGTGGCAGGCTTCATTGGTTGGCGGCAGCTTTTTGGAACATAGCGGCGAACTCGTTGGGGCGATATACCGACGGATGCTCCAGATAGTCGTAGAGTGGCTTGGTGGCGTCCGGCCTGGAACCGAGCGCGTCCAACGTCATGGTAGCCTGCTCTGCCGCGCTCACGCCCGCGTTGGCGATGCGCTGAATATTCGAGGTGACGGCCTTCAGCACCGCTGCGGCGTCGATATCCTGCTTCTGGAAGCGATCGGCCAGGGCATCGGCGATGCGCTCGATGGCCTTGGCGGAGGCAGCCGGGGAACTGGCGCTGAGCCGGCCGGCGGCGGCATCGAAGGCGGCCCGTTCCTCGCCGGCGGCCACCGAGACCAGGGCGCGCACCATCTCCAGGCGCGCGGTGTTGATCTGCAGGGTTCCCGGTCTGCGGCCCGCGTACCCGCGCTGGATCCGCCAGCTTTCGGCGCGCAGATCGTGGTGGCACTGATAGCACTCCAGGTCGCTGTATTCGGGCCAGGACTTTTCGTGCGTCTGCACCAGTCGCATGGCCTCAGCCAGACCCACCGCCTCCCCGACCGCCCAGGCGCGCTGGCGCAGGTTGGGAGCGGGCGCACGGTGATGCGCGGGCTGGGCGGCGGTGAATGTGTCGAGCTCGAAGGCCAGGTCCGGATGTCCGGCGGCGATCAACTCATGGTCTACGTCCTGCCCGGCGGCACCCAGATGGCAGGCGAGACACGTCTTGGCGCGTATGTCCAACTTCTTGGTGTCGGTCATGCCGGCCTTCACGCTGGCCTCGTGAGAGTTGGGGCGAGTGTGCGAACCGAGCCAGCCCTCGCCAGGACCATGGCAGGCTTCGCAGGCGACGCCATCGGTGCGCGACTTATCGGGCGAGCCGGCGGCATGGCAGACAGTGCAGCGCTTGTCGCGCGTGGCGTCGGCGATGCCGAGGATTTCGGCCATGCGTTTGCCCCGTGCCTCTTCCAACGCTTTGTAGGTACGCGCGTGCTTGTCGATAGTGCTCCAGATAGCGTATTCGTTGCCCAGAATGCGGCTTTCGCCGGCAGGCGCCGCCGTGGTACTTCCATGGCAGTTGGAGGAAGCACAGCCGCCAGCTCCAATGTATGCATGCGACGCCGGCTGCGCTAGCGCCAGTCCACTAATGCCTAACAGAAACAAGGCTTCTTTCATACGCTTCACTTACTCACTTGGCTTCGATTCAATTCATTTTACTAACAGGAGCACAACCAGTGTTACTGCCAGTAGTACGGCTACAGCCATTGCGATGTAGAGCGGCCATGAGCTGGTCTTGGGCACGAGTGCAACCGGCGCAGCCGCAGCCAGCGGCGTCCCGCAGCGCTGGCACACCGCGCTTCCCGGAGGGTTGGCGAACGTGCACGAGGCGCAATAGCTGTAATGCTGGGCCGGGGGCGGAGCCGCGGTCCTCGGTGGCGGCGTTACGGGCTGCTTTGGCGCAGGCGGCGCAGACGGCGCCGCCACCGGCGCCGTCTGCGCAGGCCGCCGCATCACAACCGTCCTGCCATCGTCTATGAGCGCCGGCGGGTTGGCGGCCAGCGACGGCGCAGCGGAAGGCGGCGACCCAGCGGCAGGCCGAGGGATGACTCGCGGCTTGCCATCGTCTTGCGGGGCCGGCTGCGCAGCGGCGGCCGGACTCTTAATGATTCGCGTCTTGCCCGCGTCCGCGGACGAAGCGGCAGGAGCAGGAGATGCGGCAGCGGGAGCAGGCGGCGCAGCCGCGATGCCCATCCCCAGGGCCATGCGGCAGAGTGCTACGGCATGCTTCAAATCACTCGCGTTCTGTATCCGGCGGGCGGGATCTTTTTCCAACGCGCGATTGAGGATGAACTCCAGACCTTCGGGAGCATCCGGACAGATCTCGGAAAGCTTGGGCGGTTGATCGAACATGATGGCGCTTACCACCTGCACCAGCCCGCGCTCGCGCGACGAGAAGGGGTGGCGTCCCGCAGCCAGTTGGTAAAAGACGATGCCCGCGGAGAATACGTCCGTAGCGGGAGTCACCCGCTCGCCGCGGATCTGCTCCGGCGACATGTAGTTGAGCGTTCCCAGGGAAGACCCGACCTTTGTCAAATTGCTCTCGACGACGCGCACCATGCCGAAATCCAGAACCTTCACTCTCCCCGAGTTTTCCAGGAACAGATTGGCGGGCTTGATATCGCGATGCACGAGGTTGTGATCATGGGCATACTCTAACCCGGCGGAGATCTGCTCCATGATGGCAAGCTTGCCTTCCCAGTCGAACTGGCGGCCCTCGCTCATGACCTTTCCCAGGTCGGCGCCCTCCAGAAGTTCCATCGCCTGGTAGAGCATGCCGTCGGCTTCGCCGGTTTCGAACACACGAATTAGGTTTGGATGATCGAGGATGCCGCAGGTCTCGGCTTCACGCATGAATCGCTCGCGCATTTCCGGCGTGAGGTTGGCAACCGGAGTGGCTTTGACGGCGACCTCCTTGCCGTCCTTGCCGCGGGCGCGGAACAGCGGTTGCGGACCCCGGTGAATCGTTTCCACAATCTGGAACGGTCCAATCTTATCCATGCTTCTCGTTCCTGTATTCCAACAAAATAGCAGTGACGTTATCCGGACCGCCGTTTTCCAGCGCGCATTCGATCAGGGCATCCACGCCATGCAAAAGATCCTGATACGTTCCCACCACCTGCGTGATGGTGGCGTGGTCCACGGATCCGTGCAATCCGTCCGAACAGAGCAGAAGGCGGTCGCCCGGCTCCAGGTGCTCGTGGTGCGTCCGCACCAGGACGTGCTCGAAGGGGCCCACCGCCATGGTGAGCACGTGGCGGTTCGGCATGGTCAGCAGGCGCTCCTCGCTGAAGCCGAGCCTGGTGCGCAGATCGTTGGCGAAATTCTGGTCGTAAGAGAGTTGGCGCAGATCGCCGGCGCGGTAGAGATAGGCGCGGCTATCGCCGACATTGGCAATGATCACGTCGGGACCGTTCCACACCGCCATCACGATGGTAGACCCCATGCCGTCGCACTCGATGTGCAGTTTGGCGGCCGCGATGACCTGCCGGTTGGCTGCGCGGATGGCCTCCTTGACGACCTCCTCGCGATTGAGTCCTTCCTCCGGCGCCGCCAGATATTCCTTAACCGCGCGGACCGTGATCTCCGAACCTACTTCGCCGCAGTTTTCTCCTCCCATGCCATCGGCGAGGATGGCGGCGGAGAGGGCGTCCTCGATATGAAAGGCGTCCTCGTTGTTTTCGCGCCGGCGCCCGGGATGGGTGGCGCCATAGGCCAGCATCATAACCTGGCTCCCGGGACGATCAGTTGGCGCAGACGCCGGTCGCCTTCTTTTTCCAGACTGCGATTGTGATAGAGGTGGCACATGGCGCACTCGTCCAGCGTGGTGCCGCTCTCTCCGTGACATTGGAAGCAACTCTTCATGGCCGGGATCAGGACGTCCTGGGTCTTGGTACTCTTGCGCGCCAGGGTGTGGCAGCTTTCGCATTCCACGGCCCGGTGCGCGCGATGCGAGAATTCGCCGCGCTCCAGCCAGAGCGCGCCTTCGGGCCTGGATTCCACGTAGCGCCCGGCGATCCTGTTCACGTTCTTCACCACGCCATCGCCGCCGGTCTCATGGCAGTAGCCGCACTTGCGGCCGAACAGAAATTGCTCCGATTCGCGGACCACCTTCTCAAACCAGACGGTGGCATTCGGCTGCCCGTCGATATCGTTTTTCAGCGGACGCCGCCAGATGGCTGGGTCCTCAGTCAGTTTGTTTCGGTAAGCCTCTTCGATTATTGGGCGGATGGTCTTGTGATCCTTGGTGTGCGGCGCGGGAACGCTCTTGCCGAGGACCTCATAGATGTCGAACTCCAACTCACGGGTGTGGCACTTCTTGCAGTTCGCGTCGAACGTCACCGGCAACAACTGGTTGGTCGGAGAGCTCTTATCGGTGACATGGCAATCGATGCACTCCACGGGGAGCTTCAAGCCGCGGATCGTCTTTGGCTCAGTGGGCATGTGCTTGGCGTGATCGAGCCGCAGCGGCCGCGCGTCGGGCAGCATCATGGAGGCGTACTCCGGATGCCTGCCGGGCCGGAAGGCGGTCACGTTCTTCACCTTGGCGCCGGTGGAGTGCGCCGCTATGTCGGCATGGCACCCCGTGCAATTGGCGCTCGTCAGCGCGGCCAGCGGCACCTTGCCGCGATGTTCCATGTGGCATTGTCGGCAGCGGATTTGCGTTGCGGCGTGGCCGGTATCCACCAGTTTGGCGGGGTGGGCAGCTCCATCGTGGCATTGCGAGCAGGCCTGGTCCGGAACGCCGCCGAAGGCCTGCGTGTGGCAGACTTCGCATCGCTTCTCAAAGATGGCGTGAGCCTCGGAAAGCGCCCCGTTTTCCACCGAGCGCCGGCTGCCGCCGATTCCCAACATTAACGGGACGCAGGCCAGCGTGGCCCCACCCAGCAACACCCAGATCAGCCGATTCCGAAGCAGCGCCATCAAGGCTGGGCGCTTCAGGTAGCTCAGGTCGAGCCGCTGCGCCACGCCCTTGGTATCGCGCAACCTTCGCTGGTACTCGAGAGGCTTGTTCTCATCTTTGGCCATTGTCAGTACCTCAGCGAGAGCACGGCGTGAACCGCGGTCAGCACCAGGAACGCGAAGGAAAGCGGTACGTGCACCAGCAGCCAGGTGTGCAGCCACAGGTGAAACCGTCGTTGCACCAGCAACTGGCGCCGCTCTTCGGTAATCTCTTCCAGGTCCCGCAGCACGTCGTGGACGGCCACCGGCATGATCGTGCGCAGGTGATTGAAGTACGCGGCCACCAGTTCGCGACTGCCTAGCAGGCGGTTGGAGGCCGGGGCTGGAGAATCCGTCAGGAACGGCCGGATCTCCTGCAGATAATGGGCGCGCACCGCCAGGCGCGCGCTCTCATCGATTTCGATTTGCGGCGACGCTTTGCGCTTGTCGATGAATACCTGTAGCTTTTCGGCGGCGCCCTTCTTCTGGGCGGGGTCGAAGTACTGCTTGATGCCGCCCGCACGGATGAATTCAACGTCCTCCTCCTGGAAGCCAAGATCGGCGGTCACGAACTCCGCGCGCTCGTCCGCTTCCATGCGCAGGCCACGGACTACGGTGGGAATTTGTTCGTAGATAGTCTCTTTCGGCACCAGTTCCGTCATGCGTTTCGGGATATAGTTTTGCATGGCGACGCCGAAGATTCCGCTGACCAGAATCACGGCGAAAGTCCACATCAGCGCGCCGGCCAGGCCGCGGCCCCAGCGGAAGCCGGCGTGTTCCAGAATCAGCAGGAAACTCAGCAGCCCCAGCCAGACGTGCGCCGAGAGCCACGTCTTCACCCGCCCCAGCGGGGAGGCCGGATATTTCTTACGAAGGCTGAGCAGGCATTCGAAGACGATCGCGCCGGTGCCCAGCGCGGCGAAGAAAAGGCCCGCGGCCGACCCGCCGCGCGCGCCGTTCGGAGATAGCAGGACATACACGATGTAGATGGCGAGCGAGACCGCCGCGCCCGCGCTTGTCCCCACCGCCCAACTGGATTGCCGGCGATCCAGGATCATTGGACCTGCCCTCCCAGGAATTCCATCTGCATCTCACCCATTTCGATGATGTCGCCCGGGTGCAGGTCGATCTCGGTGACGGCGTTGGCGTTGACCATCGTGCCGTTGGTCGAGTTCAGGTCGCGCAGCACGAAACGGCCAAGCTCGCACAGA
>Ga0210402_10005858_pt1 | contig 10938 bp, 8 predicted proteins | sample IncBWC7MmetaG_FD_161055 | JGI IMG/M metagenome (GOLD analysis project Ga0210402, IMG submission 161055) | Forest soil microbial communities from Barre Woods Harvard Forest LTER site, Petersham, Massachusetts, United States - Inc-BW-C-7-M | ecosystem: Environmental > Terrestrial > Soil >... | reverse complement strand
CGATAGGGTATCAAACGCATGAACGAACTTATGAAGATTCTTGGCCAGACCGGCCAGGCAATGACCTTCGACCAGATCAAGATCCAAATGGCGAGCCCGGAGCAGATCCGGAGCTGGTCGTACGGCGAGATCAAGAAGCCCGAGACGATCAACTACCGCACGTTCAAGCCGGAGCGCGACGGACTGTTCTGCGCGCGCATCTTCGGTCCGATCAAGGACTACGAGTGCCTGTGCGGCAAGTACAAACGGATGAAGTTCCGCGGCATCATCTGTGAGAAGTGCGGCGTCGAGGTCACGCTGGCCAAGGTGCGGCGCGAGCGCATGGGCCATATCGAGCTTGCCTCGCCGGTCGCGCACATCTGGTTCCTGAAGTCGCTGCCGAGCCGGATCGGCCTGATGGTCGATCTGACGCTGAAGGAGCTCGAGAAGATTCTCTACTTCGAGAGCTACGTGGTGCTGGAACCGGGTACCACCGACATGAAACTGCATCAGCTGCTGACCGAGGATCAGCTGATGGCCAAACAGGACGAGTTCGGCGACGATCAGTTCGAGGTCGGCATCGGTGCCGAAGCGATCAAGAAGGTGCTGCATAAGATCGTCCTCGACGAGGAGAAGGTGCGGCTGCGCGGCGAACTGAAGGAGACGACCTCCGAGGCGAAGCGCAAGAAGCTGGTGAAGCGGCTGAAGCTGATCGAGGCGTTCGCCGACAGCGGCGCGCGTCCGGACTGGATGATCCTCGACGTTGTGCCGGTGATCCCGCCCGAACTGCGCCCGCTGGTGCCGCTGGACGGCGGCCGTTTTGCCACGTCGGATCTCAACGATCTGTATCGCCGCGTTATCAACCGCAACAACCGGTTGAAGCGGCTGATCGAGCTGCGCGCGCCCGACATCATCGTGCGCAACGAAAAGCGCATGCTGCAGGAGAGCGTCGACGCGCTGTTTGACAACGGTCGTCGGGGACGTGCGATCACGGGCGCCAACAAGCGTCCGCTGAAGTCGCTGTCTGACATGCTGAAGGGCAAGCAGGGCCGCTTCCGGCAGAACCTGCTTGGCAAGCGCGTCGATTATTCGGGCAGGTCGGTCATCGTGGTCGGGCCGGAGCTGAAGCTGTATCAGTGCGGGCTGCCAAAGAAGATGGCGCTCGAACTGTTCAAGCCGTTCATCTACTCAAAGTTGGAAAAATACGGCCACGCCACCACCATCAAGGCGGCGAAGCGGATGGTGGAGAAGGAGCGTCCCGAGGTCTGGGACATCCTCGAGGAGGTGATCCGCGAGCATCCGGTGATGCTGAACCGTGCGCCGACATTGCACCGGCTCGGCATTCAGGCGTTCGAGCCGGTGCTGATCGAGGGCAAGGCGATCCAGCTGCATCCGCTGGTCTGCACGGCGTTCAACGCGGATTTCGACGGCGACCAGATGGCGGTGCACGTGCCGCTTTCGCTGGAGGCCCAGTTGGAAGCGCGCGTGCTGATGATGTCGACCAACAACATCCTCAGCCCGGCGAACGGCAAGCCGATCATCGTGCCGTCGCAGGACATCGTGCTCGGGCTCTACTACCTGTCGCTCGACACGCCGGAATTCCACGCGGTTGCCGATCAGGACGCGCCGGCGTTCGGCACGATCGGCGAGATCGAGTATGCACTGCAGGCCGGCGCGGCTGGCCTCCACGACAAGATAAAGGCGCGATGGGAAACGATCGACGCCGGCGGCAATCCGGTGCGCGAGGTGCTGGTGACGACGCCCGGACGGATGATGATTGCGCAGCTCCTGCCGAAGCATCCGAACGTGCCGTTCGAGCTGATCAACAAGCAGCTCACCAAGAAGCACATCTCCGACGTGATCGACATGGTGTATCGCCATTGCGGCCAGAAGGAGTGTGTGATCTTCGCCGATCGGCTGATGGGACTTGGTTTCGGCCAGGCAGCCAAGGCGGGCATCTCGTTCGGCAAGGATGACCTGATCATCCCGGTCGAGAAGGAAGAGATGATCCGCAAGACACAGGGCGAGGTGAAGGAGTTCGAACAGCAGTATCAGGACGGCCTGATCACTGCGGGCGAGCGCTACAACAAGGTGGTGGACGTCTGGTCGCGCTGCACCGATGAAGTGGCCGGCGCGATGATGAAGGAGATCTCCAAGCAGGAGATCGGCGTGCAGACCAACTCGGTCTGGATGATGAGCCATTCCGGTGCGCGCGGCTCGCCGGCGCAGATGCGCCAGCTTGCCGGCATGCGCGGTCTGATGGCCAAGCCCTCCGGCGAGATCATCGAACAGCCGATCATCGCCAACTTCAAGGAAGGTCTTTCCGTCCTTGAGTACTTCAACTCCACCCACGGTGCGCGCAAGGGCCTGGCAGATACCGCGCTGAAGACTGCGAACTCCGGCTATCTGACCCGCCGCCTGGTCGATGTGGCGCAGGACTGCATTATCGTTGAGGAGGATTGCGGCACCGATCGCGGTCTGACGGTGCGTGCGGTGATGGATGGCGGCGAGGTGGTCTCCGGTCTTGCGGAGCGCATTCTTGGCCGGACGTCCGCGGAGGATGTGCTCGACCCCGTTTCCAACGAGGTGATCGTGCCGAACAACACGCTCATCGAGGAGGACGCCGCGGACCAGATCGAGCGGTCCGGTGTCGAGGCGGTGAAGATCCGCTCGGTGCTGACCTGCGAGTCACGTGTCGGTGTCTGCGGCCATTGCTATGGGCGTGATCTCGCGCGCGGCACGCCGGTGAACATCGGCGAGGCGGTTGGTGTGATCGCTGCGCAGTCGATCGGCGAACCCGGCACGCAGCTTACGATGCGGACCTTCCACATCGGCGGCGCAGCGCAGCGTGGCGCGGAGCAGTCGAGCGTGGAGGCGAGCCACGAAGGCACGGTGACGGTGCGTAACCGCAACGTGGTGATGAACAGCCAGGGCGTTCCGGTGGTGATGTCGCGCAACTGCGAGATCGTGCTGGTGGACGACAAGAACCGCGAGCGCGCGAGGTTCCGCGTGCCTTACGGTGCGCGGCTGCTGGTCGACGAAGACCAGCAGGTGGCGCGTGGGCAGAAGTTAGCGGAATGGGATCCGTACACCCTGCCGATCATCACGGAGCGCGCCGGCCAGGTCGAATATATCGATCTGATCGAGGGCATCACGCTGGTCGAGCGGATGGATGAGGTCACCGGGCTCACGTCCACGGTGGTGGTGGACTACAAACAGGCCGCCAAAGGCGTGGACCTGCGGCCTCGGCTGCAGCTGAAGGACGAGAACGGCGAGGTGCTGCGGCTGCCGAACAACACCGACGCTCGCTACTTCCTGGCGCCCGATTCGATCCTGTCGGTCGACAATGGCGCGCAGGTGGCGGCGGGCGATGTGCTCGCTCGCATCCCGCGCGAAGGCAGCAAGACGCGCGACATCACCGGCGGTCTGCCGCGTGTGGCGGAGTTGTTCGAGGCGCGCCGGCCGAAGGATCACGCGGTCATCGCCGAGACTGATGGGCGGGTGGAGTTCGGCAAGGACTACAAGAACAAGCGCCGCGTCATCGTGAAGAACGACGAGACGACCGAGGAGACCGAGTACCTGATCCCCAAGGGCAAGCACGTCTCGGTGCAGGAGGGCGACTTCGTACGCCGGGGCGATCCGCTGGTGGATGGCCCGCGCGTGCCGCACGACATCCTGAAGGTGCTCGGCGTCGAGGCCTTGTCGGACTACCTGGTGAACGAGATCCAGGAGGTCTATCGGCTGCAGGGCGTGAAGATCAACGACAAGCACATCGAGGTGATCGTTCGCCAGATGCTGCAGAAGGTTGAAATCCTCGACCCGGGCGACACGACGTTCCTGGCCGGCGAGCAGACCGACCGCACCGAGTTCGATGCAGTCAACGCAAGGCTGGGCAAGGACGATCGGCCGGCGCAGGCGATGCCGGTGCTGCAGGGCATCACCAAGGCGTCGCTGCAGACCAACAGCTTCATCTCGGCGGCCTCGTTCCAGGAGACGACGCGGGTGCTGACCGAGGCGGCGACGGCCGGCAAGGTGGACTACCTGACCGGGCTGAAGGAGAACGTGATCGTCGGGCGGCTGATCCCGGCGGGCACAGGCTCGGTGATGAACCGGCTGCGCGCTATCGCTGCCGGGCGCGACCAGCGGGCGCTCAACGTGGGCCCTGCTGCTCCGCGGATCACCGAGGAGGTGAAGGCGGCGGAGTAGGCCGGGTTTAGCTTCCGGATTCGGCTGCAAGGGCCGGCGGCGCTCAGGCGTTGCCGGCCCTGTTCGTTGCCGTTAGGAGCACAACTGTCCGGTCAATCCGCGAGCCCGATCACCAGTGCCATTTTGCGATCGAGCGTGCGCATCGCAGCCTTGTCCAACACCCCGATGGATGGGCCGCAATTGCTCCGTCGAACCGCGAAGATCTTGTCCACCATGATCTGGGAGGGCGCCCGTAGCCCGGTTGAGGGCGACGCTTCGATTGGCTGCCGGCGGAACGTGGCATCATCGAGCAGCGTCGAGGTGATCAGGCACACCAGCGTACTGTCCGTCGGGGGAAGCCGGTCGGACTCGATGACTATCGCGGGACGCCGTTTGCCGAAATCTCCCTGCAAGGCCACCGTTAGGATATCGCCACGTCTCATCCGATCGCGTCGACGTCTCGTATCGCGGCTTCGATGAAATCGAGTGCCTCCTGCTCATCAGGCGCTCCCCGCAACTGATCCGCCTCGCGGCGGGCCTTCGCCATGAACTCCGGACTATCGGGGTCAGGCACCCAAATGCGTACAAGCTTCATGCCCGTGGCCTTCTGTCTGGTACGGAAGCGCTTGAATTTGTCCAAGCCATCATCTCGAGCGGAGCGCGGCATTTGCAGGCTCAATGGTTGCGCGCTACTTATATCGGAGGCTGATCTGCAAAACAACTGAATCCGGCGGAGCCAGTGCCTGCCCGCTGGCCGCGAACTTGACCCTCCCCACGCGCGACCCTACACGCGCCGCATGAGCGAAATCCGAGAAATGACTCCTGACGATGCCGGATCAGCCACCGAGCGGGCGCGAGTTCTGGCGCAGGCGCTGCCGTTCCTGCGTCGCTACGCCGGCGCCACCATCGTGGTGAAGTACGGTGGCCATGCCATGGGCGAGGATGACCTCGCGGTCCAGTTCGGCAGCGACATCGCTCTCCTGAAGCAGGTGGGCGTGAATCCTGTCGTCGTGCATGGTGGCGGCCCACAGATCAACGCCATGCTCAAGCGGCTCGCGATCCAGTCCACCTTCATCGACGGGCTGCGCGTTACCGATGCGGCCATGGTGGAAGTGGTTGAGATGGTGCTCGCGGGCTCTGTCAACAAACACGTCGCCAGCCTGATCACGCGGGCGGGTGCGCTCGCCGTCGGCGTCAGCGGCAAGGACGGCGGCATGATCCGTGCGCGCAAGCTCACGCGGACGAAGAAGGACCCGGACAGTCATATCGAGCGCGTGCTCGATCTCGGCTTCGTCGGCGAACCGGAGCACCTTGATGTGCGCGTGATCCACGCGTTGACCGGTGCTGGCCTAGTGCCCGTGATCGCCCCGGTGGGCGTTGGCGCGGATGGCCAGACCTACAACATCAATGCCGACACCGTGGCGGGCGCCGTGGCGGGCGCGCTTGGTGCGACCCGCCTGCTCATGCTGACCGACGTGGCGGGCGTGCTGGACAGCGACAAGCGGCTGATCCCGGAGATGAGCATAGCCGAGGCCGAGGCAGGCATAGACAGCGGCATGATCTCCGGCGGCATGATCCCCAAAGTCGAGAACTGCATCGACGCCGTTCGGCGCGGGGCGCGGGGTGCGGTGATCCTCGATGGCCGCGTGCCGCATGCCTGTCTGCTGGAGCTGTTCACCGAAGCGGGGCCAGGCACGATCATCAAGCCGTAGCGCACATTTGGGAACGCGCCGGAGTGATACCCATCACATTTCAACGCCCCATCCGGTCCAGGAACTCAAGCTGCCAGCGCATCTCCTCGACCGCCAACGGGAAGTTACCGCCTAATCCGCCGGTCAGGATGGCATCGGGTGCGAGGCGTGCCAGCAGAGTTTGCAATGCGACAGCCGAACGCATGGTGAAGCCCGCCTTCCAGACCAGGCTCACCAGCCCCTTCGCGCTGCGCAGCGATGCGGCACGCTCCACCACGGACACCGAGATGCCCGCCGCCACGGCGAGCAAAGCGGCGGCATACCGGCCCTCCCCGCGCTGAGCCGCACCCAGCACAGCCTCCTCAGTCAGTTGACCGCGTCCGGCCAAGGTACGCGCTTCGGCCAGCGCCTGCTCACTTGTTGGCTCCGGCGGGGCCGATGGTTCCTTGGCGCCGGATTGTAACCGGGCGACGAGCCGTTGGCGGATTTCCTCGGCGAGCGCCGGAGCGAGGTCGGCACGCGTGGCCAGTATCTCGAGCAGATGCATCGCCACGATCTCCGACAGAATGCGCGCGGCGCGCAGAGGCAGCGATGGGCGCTGCACCAGAGGCTCGTGCCAATCGGGATGGTCGACCGACCGCGCGACCAAGGCATCCAGGGTCGCTTCGCGAATCTGTGCCGATGGATTGGACAGCAAGGCGTGGATTTCCGTGTTGCCGGCGGATGCAGCAATCGCATCCGACACGGTCTCATCCAGACGCGACCGGCGGGCGACCGCGAGTGCGATACCGGGTGCGGGCGCTCGCGCCAGCAACGCCAGCAGATCATCGGTGTTGAGCAGCGGCGAAAGACGGATGACCGGTTCGCTCACCGATATGGCCGTGTCGTTGGCAAGGCGCAGGATCAGTGCCCGCGGCGCGGTTGGCATATCCTTCACGACGTCGGCAATGGTGGCCCGTACCCGAATGGCTTCGTCAGCGACCAGTACTGTGAGTGTTTCCCAGGTCTCGCGACGCAACTGGGCCTGATCCGACGCCGACAGGCTGGGCGCGAGCACTGCAAGCTTGCGTGCCAGCAGAATCCGCACACGCTCGTCGGGATCACCCGCCAGCGTCTCATTTGCCTGCGAAGGTGCCGCGGGGTTGAGCGCCAACACCGCGCGCACATTAACTGACGAATCCCCCGCCAGATTGCGCAGTACGTCGGGCTCGGTGGCCGTGCTGGCGCCCAACCGAACCCGCGTGGCCTCGCTCGAAGAGACCGGCCTGCCAGGCATCAGTTCCAGGTCGTCGCCGCCTGACCTGCTGCCCCAGGGTGCGTCGCTCATATCGCCTCCTCGGCCGGGGCGACCCGCCAATGCCCGCGACCGGTCCGCTTGACCTCGTACATTGCCCGATCGGCACGGCGCATCAGCCCTTCGACCGGTTCGTCGCTGCCGCTGGCTCTTGAGGCAATGCCGATCGAAACGGTCGGCGTCGGTTCCTCGGTCCCGGCGATTTCGCATAACTCGCGGGGCGCATCCTGGCAGAGGCGCTCCGCACGCTCTGCCGCCGTCATGTGATCCGCACCATCCATCCAGAGCGCGAATTCATCGCCTCCCAGACGGGCCACGAGATCACTCGGGCGCAGTGTGTTGCGCAGAATATTAGCCGTGCGCTGCAGGACCTGATCGCCCACCTCGTGGCCAAGGCGGTCGTTCACGGATTTGAAGTGGTCGAGATCGACGAACATCAGCGTTCCAGGCTGGTCGTCGCGGTCAAGACGGTCGATGCGTCGCGCCATTTCTTCCCGAAAAGCTCGGCGGTTCAGCAGCCCAGTTAGGGGATCAGTCCGTGCCTGGCGCACCATTTCCTGCTGGATGGCCTCGTGCTCGAGAACCATGCGGATCAGACTGGCGGCTGAACTGACCAACAGCTTGTCCTCATGGTCCCAGCCGCGTGACCCCGGCAACCGCCACAGTGCCAGCCCGGCGTGCGCGCCGAAGCGCGTATGGCAGACAGCGACCAGGACCGGCCTGCCGTCATCGCCCGTGGCGTCTGTCGGCCCGTTTGCCTCCGCAAGCAGCGAGGTCGCCTTGGGCAACACTTCTTCCGTTGCCCCACCGGCCCGGTGCACCAGGGCTGTGCCATCCGGGCCATTCAGGTCGATCACGGCGGCGCCCTCCGCACCAAGGGCGTTCATCAACGTATCGAGCGCCGCCTGCATCATGCGCGGAGCCAGAACCTCCTGGCTCATGCGCCACAGAATGTGGTCGAGCACCTCGCCGCGGCGCAGTGCCGTGGCCACGCGGCCCTGATATTCGTCGTATTCGGTCCAGTCCACGCCGACGCCGCGGACGCCGACGATGCGCGACTCACTGTCGAACAGAGGGGCGGCCGAGAAGGCGAACAGTGCGGCGCTGCCGTCAGCACGATTGAGCCAGACCCGCTTGCGGCGCACCGGCGCGGTGACACGGAACGGGTTGAAGCCAGTACCGCCGACCCCGCCAACGAGCAGCAGTTCCGCCGGCTGGCCCATCAGTGTAGCAGTCGACCATCCGAGCGAAGGTTCAGGGATGACGAAAACGAAGCGGCCCCACTCGTCGGTTTCGTAGGCGAGATCGGCTCCCATGGTCACCAGATCGCGCCAACGCTGTCGGCTGTCGAGCAAGGCGCTGCGCAAGGTTGCCTCGGTTCGGACCGGGGGGCGCGAGGTGTCTGCGATGGCATCGTTCATGGCGCGTTTGTCTTCTCGCCGGAGCACGCATTTTGACATCATCGGTGCTAACAAACCGTTGCCGTCCCGCGCGTTGACAGGCCCACGGCGGCTGCGCATGGTCCGGTCGATGTCTGCCTGCCCGCTCGAGAGCATCACGAAGGACGTCGCCGTATGAAACAGCACGCGCTCCAGCAGCCGATCGATGATCTCTGGGAACAACGGGACTTGCTCTCGTCCACTACCGGCGGTGCGGCTCAACAGGCCGTCGAGGCAGCGCTTGACGCGCTGGATCAGGGCGTGGTGCGCGTCGCTGAGCCGACGCCGGGTGGCTGGCGGGTCAACCAGTGGCTCAAGAAGGCTGTGCTGCTGTCGTTCCGGCTCACTGATTCCGCGCCGATGGAAGGGGCGGGCGGCGCACCGGTGTTCGACAAGGTCCCGCTGAAGTTTGTCGGTTGGGGCGAGAACCGTTTCCGCGATGCAGGCTTCCGCGTCGTCCCTGGGGCAGTGGTGCGCCGCTCCGCTTATATCGCGCCCGGCGCGGTGCTGATGCCGAGCTTCGTCAATGTCGGCGCCTATGTCGGGCGCAACACAATGGTGGATACGTGGGCGACGGTTGGCAGCTGTGCGCAGATCGGCGCAAATTGCCATCTGTCCGGCGGTGTTGGCATTGGCGGCGTGCTGGAGCCGCTGCAGGCCAATCCGGTGATCATCGAGGACGACTGCTTCGTCGGCGCGCGCTCCGAGGTGGCCGAGGGCGTGGTGGTCGAGCGCGGCAGCGTGCTGTCGATGGGGGTGTTCATCGGCGCGTCGACCAAGGTCGTCGATCGCGCCACCGGCGAGGTCCATGTCGGGCGCGTGCCGGCCTATTCGGTGGTGGTGCCTGGCTCGCTGCCCGGGCGTCCGTTGCCGGACGGCTCGCCGGGTCCCTCGCTTTACTGCGCGGTCATCGTGAAGACAGTGGACGAGCAGACCCGGGCGAAGACCTCGATCAACGAGTTGCTGCGCGATTGATGGCCGGGTCGGGCCCGGCCATGACGGGGTGGGAGGATCCGCTGCCGCTGGCACAGGCGCTGATCCGCCGCGCCTCGGTGACACCCGCCGATGCCGGTGCGCAGGACGTGCTGAGCGATGCACTAAGGCAGTTGGGGTTCGCGGTGACCCCGTTGCGCTTTGGCGAGATCGACAACCTGTTCGCCCGCATTGGAACCGGTGCGCCGCATATCTGCTTCGCCGGGCATACCGACGTGGTGCCGGTCGGCGCAGCGCAATGGCAGACCGATCCGTTCGGCGCCGAGGTGCGCAACGGCGTGCTGTACGGCCGCGGTGCCTGCGACATGAAAGGCGGCATCGCAGCGTTCGTCGCCGCCGCCGCGCAGCACCTTGCCGCCGGCGCCCCGAATGGCTCGATCAGCCTGCTGATCACCGGCGACGAAGAAGGTCCGGCGGTCGATGGCACGGTGCGCGTCCTGGAGTGGATGGCCGCCAACCACCAGATCCCCGACTTCTGCATCGTCGGCGAGCCGACCTGCCCGGTGAAGCTCGGCGACATGGTGAAGATCGGCCGGCGCGGCAGCCTGAACGCGAAGATCACCATGCACGGCACTCAGGGGCACGTGGCCTATCCGCATCGCGCCGACAACCCCGTGCACCGCATGATACGCGCCGCCGCGGCGCTGACCGCCGCGCCGCTCGATGCCGGCAATGACTGGTTCGAGCCGTCCAGCCTGCAGTTCACCAGCCTCGATGTCGGCAATACCGTGACCAACGTGATCCCCGCCAACGCCAGCGCGATGCTGAACATCCGGTTCAACAGCGACCACACCGGCGCCGCGCTGTCGGCCTGGCTGCGCGCCGTGCTGGCCCAGCACGCCGAGCGCTTCGATCTGGACGTCTCGATCAGCGGCGAATCGTTCCTGACCGAGCCCGGCGCACTGGTGAACACACTGCGCCGGGCAATCATCGATGCATCCGGCGTGGAGCCGAAGCTCGACACCGGCGGTGGCACTTCGGACGCACGCTTCATCGCGCGCTATTGCCCGGTGGCGGAGTTTGGCCTGGTCGGAGCCACCATGCACCACGCGGACGAGCGCGTGCCGGTCGCCGAACTGCGCGACCTTGCGCGCATCTATCGCGCCATCCTGGCTGCGTTCCTGGCATGAGCGGTCGGGCACGTGGGCCTACTGGCAGCATCGTGGTCGGCGTGATGCGTCTTGCACGCGGACGGGCCGACGGGTTCAGCCAGTTCGGCGCGACACGCGAATCGTTCCTGGCGAGTCTTGCGCCTCTCATGGCGTTTCCACTGGTGGGCGGCGTCTTGATGTTGATGGGCGGTGGCGGCATCGGTGCATTATCGGATCTACTGGCGACATTGTGCGCCCTGGTCGCA
>Ga0210402_10005856_pt1 | contig 10939 bp, 3 predicted proteins | sample IncBWC7MmetaG_FD_161055 | JGI IMG/M metagenome (GOLD analysis project Ga0210402, IMG submission 161055) | Forest soil microbial communities from Barre Woods Harvard Forest LTER site, Petersham, Massachusetts, United States - Inc-BW-C-7-M | ecosystem: Environmental > Terrestrial > Soil >... | reverse complement strand
GACCTTCCGGCTGCCGCGTTTTCACCGCGGCCAGGTATTCGTCGGTCATGGCCTCGACAGTCCTATGTGGCGGTTCGCGGCCATCCAGGCCGCGCGCCTGAATGCCGATCACCGGTCCGGACCAGGCCATTTTGCGGCAAACACCGAACAGTTCCATCACGCTCCCACCCACGCCGTGGATAAAAAACAATGGGGGCGCGCCGTCACCCGGCTTGAGCACGACGAGGGGGGAATAGACGGCGGGTGCATTCTCCCTCAGCAGCGCGCAAAACGCCGCGAAGGTTGGCGCTTGATTGATCAAGGTCATCGGGAGCTCTCGGCCCAAGGCTTTCTCGAGCTCAAATGTCATGGTGATCGCGCGAAGCGAATCGCCTCCAAGATCGAAGAAATCATCTCCGGCTGCACCCAGCCCAAGACCCAGGACGTCCCGCCAAATGTGTGCGACAACGATTTCGACGGGGTCTTTTTCAGTCCAAGTCCTGGGCGGACCCAGGAGAGAATGGTCCTCCTGCATGCTCTTCGCCAAGTCCATGGTGCGCAGGGCGAGGCCATCGAGTTTTGAATTGGGCAGGCGGGGGATGGCCGGCGTCGCGTAGAAGCGCCAGGGCCGCATGTGCATCGGGACGGTCCGGCGCATCATGGCTTCCAACTCGCCCAGAAAGTCTTGCGACGCGCTGTGGTGCGGCTGTACATAGGCAACCAGCCTGGCACCGTCGCCATCCGTCCTGACGACTACACCCACATCACGCACGGACGCGTGACGGCGAATCGCGGCCTCGACGCCGTCGAGTTCCACGCGGGCGCCACGGATTTTCACCTGCCGGTCCTTGCGTCCGATGCGATCATAGAGGCCGTCGGACCGGCGGCGCACCAAATCCCCCGTTTTGAGTATCCGCATGCTCCGGTCGCCGGCGTCGGTCTGAATGGCGGCGGCCGCCTCGCAGCGTCCTCCAACCCAAGTCCCCAGAGCGACATAGGGGCTGCGAACCAGCAGTTCGCCCACCTCGCCGTCCCGCGTCGGCGCTCCGCTGTCGTCGATGACGGCCAAGGCGTTGCCGGGCAACGGGTAGCCGATCGGAATTCTTTCCTCGTTCCCGCGCGAGATCGCACCGACGAACCATTGCATCATCGGCGCCTCCGTGGCGGCGTAGACCAATTGGACATGCGTCCCGGGCGACATCCAAGCGCGCAGCATGGCGATGTCGCTCCACAGCGTCGTGTCTCCGCCGACCCTCGCCAAACGCAAGTAATCGCCGGCGCCGCCTTCGCTGTTTTCCACCACGGATCTCAGCAGGGCGGGGAAGGCAAACAGTATCGATATTCTGCGGTGGTGAATGACCCGAAGAATTTCGCGCGTGCCGGCCTTCTGCGTATCGAGGAGAAAGACGCAGGCCCCGGCGAGCAAGGCAGTGAGCACATCGCGCACGCCGACGATCGTGCACAGGGATGTGAGGGTCAGGAATCGATCATCGCTCCCGATGTGGGCTGCATTGATCGACTGGCTCACGCGCTGCAGAAGGTTTCGCTGCGAATTGACGACACCCTTCGGCTGGCCGGTGCTGCCCGAGGTGAACAGGACGCAGGCGGCCTCGTCCGCGCTCAAGCGGGCCGGCTGCCAGCCCGGCGACGCCTGCCGGGGTGAGTCGCTGAGGTCGAGGGTGCGGGGGGCCTTGGGTCCGGCGGCGCCAGGATCCGCAGCCAGCAGCAAGGAGGGGCGGGAGTCATCCAAAACTTGCGCGATCCATTCAGGCGGGTTGTCGGGATCCAGGGCGACGAAGGGTCTTCCCGCCGCGAGACAGGCCAACATGGCAATGGGAAACGCGGTCGACACCGGCGCCAAGATTCCGACGAGATCGCCGGGCGCAGTCGCCTCGGCGACCCGCTCCGCCCAGCCGGCCAAGGCACTCCAGGTCTCGGCATAGGTGATTGAAGCCTCGGAGTCGGCGAGCGCGATCCGCTCCCGATTGCGGAGGACCACCGCTTCCAGGAGCTCGATGATTGGCCGCCCCTTGGCCTCATCCGGGAATGCGGCAAACGGCCGGTCGATGGGGCCGTTCCAATCCAAGGGAAAGCCGCTCTGATCGTTCCAAACGAGCGCTGCTCCCGGATCAATGCTCCGCACGACCGCCATGCCTGCGCCTCCAGGGTTGTCCTCGCAGGTGCCAGTATACTCACGAGCGACGCTTATCGCCGGACGCCCGCCGAGTCCAGAAACGATCGTTCAGCGTCGGGCAGGCGCAAGAATCGCTCCTCGAGGTCGCGAGCGGACAAAGGTCTCGACAGAAGAAACCCCTGCGCCTCGTGACAGCCGCGTCGACGCAACCATTCCAGCTGCCCCGTCCGCTCGATGCCTTCGGCCGTCACGGTTACCTTGAGGTTTTCTCCCAGCGACAGGATCGCATTCGCGATGGCCGCGTCACTCGTCGAGCGATCCAGATTTTGCACGAAGGCCTTGTCGATCTTGATGCGATCGGGAGGAAATCGAGTGATATACGCCAGCGAAGAATAGCCGGTTCCGAAGTCATCGAGCGCGATACGGCATCCGAGCCGCCGCAGCCGCTCGAGTTGGCTGCGGACTCGGGAGGAGTCCTTGACCAGCAACGACTCGGTAATTTCTATTTCGATCAACGTTGCAGATACACCGGCCGCAGCGGCTTCCACCTCGACGACCCGTGCCGGATCACCATGCAACAAGTCTTTTCCGGACACATTGATGGCGACCGGAACTGCAATGCCGCGGTCCTGCCACGCGCGTAGTTGCCGACATGCGGCGCGCACCACCCAGCTGCCCAGGTCGATGATCAAGCCGCTATCTTCGGCGATCTCAATAAATCGGCCCGGTGGTATTTCGCCATACTCGGCGTCACACCAACGCAGCAGTGCCTCCACGCCCACGAGGCGATTGTCGCTCAAACGGAATTTCGGCTGATAATGCAAATGCAGCAAATCGTCCTGCACCGCGCGGCGCAGCCGGCCTTCAAGTTCCAACCAATCCCGCAACCGCGTGCTCATTGCCGCCGTGTACATGACCACGGAGCCGATGGCACCTGTCTTGGCCTGGTACATGGCGGTGTCAGCGTGTTTGAGCACGGTCGCGAGGTCGGGACCATCCTCGGGGTAGACGGCGACACCGATACTCGGCTCAGAGTAGAACTCGAGACCGTCGTAGGCGATGGGATCCTTGAGAATCAGGTGGCACGCATTGGCAATCTCGGTCGCCGGCGAACGGGCGGTGTCGTGTCGCACCAGGACGACGAACTCATCGCCGCCGAAGCGGGCGACTGAAACATTCGCATGCTCGGTCTGAAAACGGCTGATGACGCGCGACAGTTTGCCGGCCACATTCTGCAACACGGCATCGCCGACCGAATGACCGAATGTGTCATTGACCCGCTTGAAGCTATTGAGATCCATGTAGACCACGGCGACCTGCTCGCCCGATTGCGCTGCCTCGGCAACCCAGCGCTCCGCCGTCTCGATACAGCGCTGACGATTCGGAAGTCCGGTCAATGTATCGAAATAAGCCAGTCTCTCGATGCGTTCCGCCGCCCCGGCATTGCGCAAGATGTAGGCCAGCCGACGCGGCAACAGCGCCCAATTGACGGGTTTCGAAATGAAGTCGGTCGCGCCGGCCTCGAAGGCAAGACTGATGGCGGCGGAGTCCTCATGCCCGGTCACCATGACAATCGGGACCGATGCAAACCGCGTCTCCTCACGCAGCCGCCGGCACACCGTGTATCCGTCCATGCCCGGCATATCGACGTCGAGCAGCACCAGCGCAACTTCGTTCGACAGCGCGGCATTCAGCGCCGCCACGCCGTTGTCAAAGCTCAAGGGCGCAAGGCCCGAGGCTTCCGCCGTTTCCGCAAGCAGCAGCCGGCCAAGATCCTCATCGTCGGCGACGATGGCGACCGGCCCCGGTTGACGAACGCCGCTCAAGCGCTTTCCCGCAGCTGAAGTCGCATCAGTTCCTCGAGCAGCGCCGGATGGGCGCCGGCGAGCCTGTCACACAGGTGCTGCGCCCGCGCCTTGTCATTCTCGTCGCACATCTTTCCCAGCCGACGCACGTCCCGCGCGAAGGCCAATGCCCCGACGTTCGCAGCACTGGACGCCAGTTTGTGACAGACGGCACTCGCCGCCTGGAGGTCATCCACTTCAAGCGCCGACCGCAGCTGGGCGACTGCATCCGCGGATGCCGCCCGAAACAATTGGACCAGTTTGGAGTACAGATCGTCGTTGCCGCGCGCACGTAAATTGCGCAGCCCGGCCACCGCCGTCGCATCGACGCCCGATAGCGCCTGGATGTCCGACAGCATGTCGCTATCCGATCCGACGAACGTGGTTTGTCCCTGAGGCGCTCCCGGTGTGCGCTCGATCCAACGACGCAGTACGTGCAGGCATTGTTCGAGCGTGTAGGGCTTGCTCAATAGATCGTCCATGCCGGCGATCAGGCAGGGTTTGCGATAATTCTTTGCGTCGTGCGCAGTCAGCGCAATGATGGGCACGCGGACCGTCCCTTCGCGTTGGCGTATCAGTCTGGTCGCCGCGAAACCGTCCATCGTCGGCATATTGAGGTCCATCATGATCAGATCGAATCGTTCGGTCGCGCTTCGCGCGACCGCCTCCGACCCATTGTCCACCCACACCGAGGTGCACCCGAGCTCTGAGAGATAGCCTTGCGCAACCGCGGCGTTGACCGGGTCGTCCTCGACGAGCAGGACATGCCCGCCAATGATCACCGGCTCCGATGCGACACTCGAATCAGACGCTCTTGTCGGTCGATCGCCTGTCGCAACCTCGAGCGCATGACGCAATGCCTCCCCATGGACGGGTTTGTGCACGATGATCTCTGGATTGACCAGCGCCCCGAGTCGCAGCGCCTCGAGTTCCGTTCTACTGGCGACGATCACCAGTGCTGGGCGTATGGCAGTCGCGGCATTGAACAACCTTCTGACATAGGCTTCGTGAGTGCTGAGATCCGCAATGACCAGATCCTTGCTGCTCACACCGGGCGCAGAGTCATCGGGCTCATCGGCAAGTATGGTCAGGCCGAGCGCCTCTACGTAGCGCGCCAGCGACTGCGCGAGCGCCGGCCGCCGCGTTAGAATGCGCACACTGCGGTGCGGATACGGCGCGCGCATCTCCGGCGCGCCTTCGCCTGCAACCCGCAGAGGCAGGCACACACGGAACGTCGAGCCGTCGTTGGGGCGGCTGTCCACCGTGACGGTGCCGCTCATGAGTTCGGCGAGTTCGCGGCATATCGCGAGCCCCAGGCCGCTGCCCCCGAAGCGGCGTGTGGTCGACTCGTCGGCCTGCGTGAAGGGTTCGAAGATCTTCGCGATGGTTGCGGCATCCATACCGACACCGGTATCGGCGACGGTAATGCTCACGGTCGTGCGACCCGACTGCACAGGGCCGAAGTCGGCTTTGACGACCACCTCTCCTTGCATGGTGAATTTGACGGCATTGCCAACCAGATTCATCACGATCTGGCGCACGCGCAAGGGATCGCCGACCAGCGCGCAGTGATTCCCCGGCGGCGGACACACGATCAGTTCAATGCCCTTGGCGGCGGCTGCGCCGGCGAACAACGTTGTGCATTCCTCGAGTATCTGAACCAGATCCAGGGGCAAGGCCTCGAACTCCACCTTGCCGGCCTGTATCTTGGATAAGTCGAGCAAATCGTTGACGATCTGCAGCAGGACCTGCGCCGACGAGCGTATCGTCTGAGTCAGCGTTGTCTGCGTTGAGGACAGCGCCGTGCGTGCCAGCAATTCAGTCATGCCAACCACGCCATTCATCGGCGTGCGTAGTTCATGACTCATCCGCGCCAAGAAATTGCTTTTCGCCTGCGCCGCCTCCGCCAGCTGCCGGTTGCTCTCCACCAGCTCGCGCGTGCGCAGCGCCACCTCCGATTCCAAACGGTTCCGCGCGGCGATGATGCGCTCAACATTGACGCGATGCATTCGCACGCGATAAACGATGATCAGGAGCACGACCAACGCATAAAAAGCGTACGCCCAGGGGGAACGCCAGGGCGCCGGGTTTCTATGGATGGTCAAACGCAGCGGCGGATCGCTCCAGACTGAATCGGCATTGGCGGCACGCACCTCGAGCAGGTGGTCGCCCGCATCCAGATTGGTCAGCGTGACGCGGTGCTGCGTGCCGAGGTCGATCCAGCGATCGGACAGGCCCGCCACGCGATAGGCCAGGCGGTTGCGCTTCGGTGAGGTGAAGTCGAGCGCACCGAAGTCAAGGGACACGATGCTCGCGCGATAATCGACCACCATGTGATTCAGCAGCCAGTACGGAGTTGAGCTCGGCACATCCACGCCCAATACTGCAAAATGGGTCAATGCCACACGCGGCGGCAGAGCGTTGTCGGACAGCCGCGACGGATCGAAGATATTGAATCCGCCCGGACCGCCGAAGCACAGACGGCCGTCGCGCAGGCGATAGTAGGCGTTGGATTCAAATTCCTCGCCCTGCAGGCCTTGCTCGCGGTGATAAGTCTTCACCGCGCGGGTATCAGGATCGAAGCGCATCAACCCGGCGTTGCCACTGAGCCAAAGGCGTCCCTTGGAGTCACTCAGGACGCCGTAGATGGTGTCGCTCGATAGGCCCTCTTCCTGGGACAGCGCGTGGAAGCGAATCGACTCGGGAGCGGCGGGCGAGCCGACGACCTCGGCCAGGCCGCCGCCGTCGGTTGCGACCCAAATCCGCCCCTGTACGTCGATGGCTATCGCGAACACCGTGTTCGAAGGCACGCTCGTCGGATCTGCTGGATCGTGGCGATAGACCTTGTAGACGGATCCGTCCGGGCGCGCAAGGTCGAGGCCGCCGCCATCCGTGCCGATCCATATGTTGCCCTGCAAGTCCTCTGCGATCGCGCTCACACTGGAGGCGCTGACGGCGCCGCGTGACGAGGGGGCATAGGGCAGCTGGCGAATCAGCCCAGTGTCGGGATCCAGCACGTTGGCGCCGCCGTCGTGCGTGCCTATCCAGAGCTTCCCGTTGCGCGCCTCGAAAATTGTCATGATGCCGGAGTCGCTCAGGCTGCGCGAATCGCCCGGTTTCACCGGTATCGATTCAAGCCGCCCGTTCGCCTTGAATGCCTTCAGTCCGCTCGCCATGGTGCCGATCCACAGCGTACCGTGCCGATCCTGGCGCAGCGCCATCACACGCTGATCGCCGATGGCGTTGGTTCGGCCCACGATGCTGTCGAAGGCCTCAGCGTCGCCGGTGCCACCGTCAAACTGCATCAGTCCGCCTCCCAACGAAGCGATCCAGACTTTGCCGTTCGGGGCATCGGCGAATGCGGTGACGACCTTGCCCTCGAGCCAGCGTGGCCGATGGCCGCCGAATTCCCAGCTGCGGGGGTTCCAGCGACTGACGCCCCCCGCCTTCGTGCCGATCCAGACGAGGCCTGTCGCATCCTGGTACAGGGACATCACAAATGAGTCTCGCAGCGACCCGGCATCGCTTTCCTCATGCCGATAGCGATTGAACGTTCCGGTGGAGTGATTCAGCAAATTCAGACCGTCCGCGGTTCCGATCCACATGTGACCGGCGTGGTCTTCGAGAATGGACCGAACGTCGTCGTTGCTCAGAGACGTGGCGCGCCGCGGGTCGCTTCGAAAGACTTCTCCGACACGACCGCCTCGATCCATCCGATTGAGACCGCCGTCAAAGGTGCCCACCCACAGAGTGCCGCTCTGATCCTCGAGGACTTGGGAGATTTGGTTGCTGCTGAGCGAGTGAGGATCTGCGGCAACGTGGTGAAAATGGACAACGGCGCTGCGGTCGAGCTGCCAGGCATCGAGGCCCGCTCCCGTACCGACCCACAAGGTTCCGGAGCGATCGAGCAGCAGCGAGAAGATCCTGTCATCGACCAGGGAGTTTGCATCCTTTGAATCATGGCGCATGTGCTCGATGCGCCCGGATGAAGGCTCCAGGACGTCGATGCCTGCATCCTCGGTTCCAACCCAGATCCGGCCGCGCGCATCCAGGAGCACGGTACGCGCCGCGTCGCTGGCGAGCGAGGCGGGATTGGCGGGGTCGTGGCGGTAAACGGTGAAACTATCCGTCGCTCGGTTCCAGCGGGCGAGCCCGGCGTCCTTGATCGCGATCCACAGATCATGATGCGCGTCCTCGACGATTGCGCGAATGAAGTTGCCGGGCAGCCCACCGGGGACGCCATGGGAGTTGGCGTATCGGTACAGCTCATGGCCGTCATAGCGGACCAGCCCATCTTCGGTGCCGAGCCACACGAAGCCCTGCGAGTCCTGCAGGGTGGCCAGCACCGTGCCCTGTGGCAGACCGTCGGACGTCGTCAGGTGCTCGAGAATGAGCGGGGGCGTATCGGCCGCGGCCTGCGCGACCCACACCCCGGCCAAGCATAGACAACCGAGCATCAGGCGGCGGCGCCGGCCGCCTGCGTGGATATTCGTACTCACCGGTTTACAGTGCATGAAGCCGGCCCTGGATTCGTTGATCGACTTCCGATCGGCGCCATGCGAGCGCGGATTATCCAACCTCGGTCACATTCCAATTATTGGTTCGGTACCCACTTTTCGATCGCTGCGGGCGTCGTAGTGCCAGCCGGGGACCCGGATGTACCCCACCAGGGAAGGTCCTTGGTCCAGGCGTAGCCCTTGGTCCAGGCGTAGCCCTTGGTCCAGGCATAGCCCTTGGTCCAGGCATAGCCCTTGGTCCAGGCGTAGCCCTGGGTCCAGACGTATCCCTGACTCCAGTTGTAGCCCTGGCCCCATGTGTAACCCTGGGACCAGGTGTACCCATCGCTGACCTGCGGCGTGCCCCAGGTCGAACCCGCCATGTTCATGATGTAGTAGTTGCCCTGGGCATCTTTGTTGGCTGGGCCACCGAAGTGCTGGGTTCCTGCGAGATCGGCGTTGATATCAAGGCCTTGATTGGCGCAGCCGTAAGCGGAGCTATTGACCGCCGACACCGCGTTGATGAGGCCGGCACCCTGCTGAAAGACGCTGTAGGCCAGTTTCCCGCTCGACGTTATAGCGGGACGCGATGACGCCAGCAGGCGGCACTTCACCGCATCGGGCGTCAGCGTCGGATCCGACTGCAGCATCAATGCCACCACTCCGGTGGTCACGGCTGCCGCCATCGACGTGCCGGACATGGTGAACATCGACTCGGTGAACAACATCGAGCCGGGGTCGACATTCGCAAGGTAACTACTGCTCGACATCGAGGCAACGATGTGACCGCCGGGGGCAACGAGTTCGGGCTTGACGAAACCCTCGTAGGTCGGACCGGTCGAGGAGAACGAGGCGAGGCGATCGTCGCTCGAGGTGTAGGGCGTATTGTTATCCGTGAGCGCTCCGGTGGTGATGACATAGGGCACGTTGCCGGGCACATCGATGGTCATCGGAGAAGGCCCCTCGTTGCCCGCGGAAGTCACGACCACAATGCCGGCCCGCCAGAGGGCCATGACGGCCTGATCGACCGGATCGTCCCAATAGTACGACTGCGGGGCCGCACCAAACGACAGGTTGAGCACTCGGATGTTGTACTTCACGCGGTTCGCGATGATCCAGTTGAGCCCCGCGACCACATCGGCATAACGACCGGCGCCCGTCCCATTGAAGGCGCGGACGATGACAAGATTGGACCGCGGCGCGATGCTGAGGTAATTGCCGGCGACGTTCATTGCGCCGCCTGCGGCGATCGATGCGACATGCGTGCCGTGCCCGTAGGGATCGCCTTGGACGGGTCCGGAACCACCGTTGATGACATCGACACTCGCGAGCAAACGGGAACTGTAATTCTGGCCCAGGTCCTGCCAGAGCCCCGAGTCGAGCACGGCAATCGTCACGCCTTTGCCGGTAATGCCGGCCTGCTGCAGCATATCGGCACCGACCAGCATGGGGTAATTGGTCTGATACAGCAGGTTTGGCACAAGATTGCCTGTCCCATCGGTGGGTTTCGAGACGGAGCTCGTGAGCATGACGACCGGCGAGGTCACCGGGCTGAGGAGTCCGAGCAGTCCCGTGCCCTCGGCAGTCAGTGAACGGTCTTCGAACACACGAACGCCCAAGGTCTTGCGCAGCAGCGCGACCTGCCGGGAATTCAAGTACGCCGAGGCCGCGTTGATGATCCCAAGATCCTGCTGGACCTTCCCACCCACGTGAGCGATGTCTCGTCGGGCGGCGGCCAGGTTGGTCGCTTGCACGATGTAGCGCGTGCCGGCTGAGGGTCCTGCTGGCGCTGCCGCGGCCGCCAGCGTGGCCAACGACATCAAGATCGACGAGAAGATTTTGCACGTTCGCATTTTGAAGCCCACCTGTAAGCCGCCATCCGCCGCGGTTTTTCTCTGTGCGGATTAGACCGTGGCGCGCACGAGCTGGCGGCCGAACCAGCCCCACCGCCGGGTCGGCGAGTGTGAGGTCGGTCGCATAATCAGGGTGTCAAATCAGCCATTCCCGCGACAGTGAACATATCGCTTCGGCCTCAGGCGGACAGCGGGACCTTCGCCGGTTGGAGCATGTCAGGCGCTGCGTCACGGTAGAGGTCGCCGCTGCCGTGCCCGCAGCCGAGGGCAAGGAGCGCATCACGCTGCTCCCGATCATCTACGCCGGTGGCGATGGGTGTCAGCCCCAAGGCCCTCGCCGCGCTTATCCCGGCGCGGCACACCTTCAGCGCCACCTCATCGCTGCGCAAGGTGGTCACCCAGGCCCGGTCGAGCTGCAAGCCCCAGATGGGCGCTCGTGCCAAGCGGTCGACCGAAGCCATCCCACGTCCCACTTCGTCGACGACGAGTTGTACGCCGAGTTCCCGTAAGGATTTGCAGACAGAAGCATCGAGCACAATGAAGGTCCGCTCCGATATTCGAAGTTCCAGGCGGTCAGCAGGAACCGCGCACTCCGCCAGGAATCGCCCGATGTCACCCACAAAGTCATCGTGC
>Ga0210402_10005855_pt1 | contig 10939 bp, 8 predicted proteins | sample IncBWC7MmetaG_FD_161055 | JGI IMG/M metagenome (GOLD analysis project Ga0210402, IMG submission 161055) | Forest soil microbial communities from Barre Woods Harvard Forest LTER site, Petersham, Massachusetts, United States - Inc-BW-C-7-M | ecosystem: Environmental > Terrestrial > Soil >... | reverse complement strand
CCAGTAGCCGCAACTCAGCGTTGAGCACGATCGGATAATCGCGCCAAGAGCCCAGAGATGCGAACCACAGGTTCCAGTCAAAGCGCGGCTGATAGGGTGCGTAGATGCCCGGCGGCTTGCTCGGGTATTGCGGCTTATAGAGGAAGGGATATGTCTGCCAGGTTTGCCCGTCCTCCGAGCCCTGGAACTCGATCTCGTAGCGGCCGCGGGTCATAACCGCGAACAGGCCGTAGCGATTAGCGATACGAAATGGGTCGAGCGCTTCGATTGGCGAAGTGGGCAGTTTGATAGTGGGAAAGACGACCCATATTAATTCCACTGCGGTCGCATAGAACAACCAAGCAAGCATGACCCCGACCACTGAAAGTTTCAGCGGGGTGAGTTGCTGGCGGAAGCGCTCTTGCCAATTCTGAGCGCGACTGGGCCCGAACTTGCTCGCTTCGACGGATTTGGAGGAAGAAACGGATCCCGCCGAACTTCCGTCATTTGGGGGTAAAGCTTCCGAGCAATCCACGTCTCGATAACCCGGAAACCGTTCTCTCCATCGTTGAGGCACGAGCGGCAGCAACAGGCGGTCGTCGAGCAGTAAAAAGCCCAGCGCGAGGACAAGGTAATTCAGAAATGTGTAGTTGGCCGTCAGGATAATGCCAATTTGCCAGGGCGTTACGATGAAGAAGCAAAGGATCCGCAATCGCCGTGGCAGGAAAAGCATCCAGACCAAACCGAGTTCAAGCGCTAGCGTGGCGTATGCGCTGAAGGCATGAAACCAGTGCGGCAGATGCTGCGCGTACCAGCCAATCCAGGTGGGCAGCGGGCCGTTCTGGTAGTACTCGTCCATGGCGGTCATCTGACGCCACTGTGGTTCGCCACTGGCAATCTTGACCACGCCGGACTCGAAATAGATTCGAAACCACTCCCACTGCAGGAGAAACAGGCTGGCGCGAGATGGCGGCCGACCGGCAGCCAAGCCGGGGCGTAATCGCGGTGGAGCGAAGAAGAGCGCTATGAAACCGGCTTCCAGCAACATGCCATCGGACTGGTATCCGGAGAAGTCGCCGGCTGCACTCACGAAGGAAAGAAAACAGACGAAACAGACTGCGAGCGTTCCGCGCGGCCATATATTCAAAGCCAGCACAAGAGATGCCACCATCCCTACCCAGCAGAGGGCAACGAGCATTTGCGATCCGCTCGAAAACCACAGGAGAGTTGGAGCGAACCAGAAGCGGGCGTGGCCGAACGAATGCGCCACCGCCTGCAGATAGGCGTTCGCAGGGAGGATTCCCTCAGGACCGATAAGCCCCCGAATCTGAAAGACTAGTGAGTAAAAGGCCGAGAAGTAGATGAGGCCGAGCCCTCGCAGGAAGAGCCAGCGAGGGATCAGGCGATCTGAAGCTCCATGCTCCGAGTCCAACAACCAGCGGACCGCAGATGCAGGAGCCCAGTCCATGAATTTGGGGAATTATAAAACAGGAGTGCGCTGGGACTTATTCATGCGGTCCAATGGAGAGGGTAAGTCCAAACTGGCGTCCTTAGCGTGATTCTGTCGCGAAGGGTTGTTTGGGTTTCTGGTGAACGCTGGAAGGGCTGTGCGAAGCAGGCGAGCTTAACTATTCTCCGCCCCTGGACAATGCCACTACCGTGTCCATCTGATCGCGGGCGCCATTTTCCAATACTTTGATGGTGAAGTTTACTGTGATCTTGGCTTGGGTTTCGACCGGCCGACCATGCTCCAAGTACGGCTTGAATTGCCATTGTCGGGCAGCTTCACGGGCGGCCGAGGCCAGAATCGGGGGACCGCTGAGCACTCGCAAGTCCCGGATCGTGCCGTCGGCTCCAATAAATGCCTGCAGCAACACCGAACCTTGCACCTTCATTTGGCGGCCCAACAACGGATACGGGATCTCTTGCGGTTGCATCGTTGTCGTCGCTTTCGCTAACGACATCTGCACCCGCTCTGCTGCTGCCGTCGCCGGACCCCGCTCGGCTATCGTCGAAGTCGCCGATCCAGACCTTGACGACGGCGACAACTCAATTTTCGTTGAGTTGCTGCCCATGTGGACCGTGCCGCGCGAATCGCCTGCAACGACTTCAACTTCCAGGGGCGGAATTACTGCTGGCTGCGTGGCGGTATGATTCGTTGCGACTGCGCGATGAGTCGGGGCAGGAGGCTCAGTGGAAGTCTTGAGTAGAGCAACGTGTGCTTTCGCTGCGCCGGGCTGAGCCACCGGTGCTTGCGCCACGCTGTTTGGAATCCACTCAGGCGTCGTCTGGTCGGCGGTGGTTGTATCCGCATCGCCAAACCAGAAATCACGATCCTTCACTACCAGCACAGTCAAGGCAACCAGGAGCAGTACGAGCGCGAGACCCAATCGGCTGCGATCGTTCTCGTAAGCTGCGCTGACCCAGCTGGTCCCAGCTTCCCGTTTTGTCGTCTGCTCTCGCATCTGGTGACTTCTTTAGTAGCGTGCACTACTAAGATGATGCGTTTCGCGGTCGTGCGCAATGGCACGACGGGCTAAGGAGTATGGCACGAGTGGGCCATAGAGTCAGAGGGCGAGTTTTGGTCGAAACTAAGGAGCGGGCTCTTCACGTCACGGACCAGACGAGTGTTTAACGTCACTTTTCAACACTTTGGTGGAAAACACTGTGGAAAAGAGGGGAAGTATCTTCGTAACTAGCTCAGCAAGAGATGCTTCTACACCTTGCACTGAGTTGGTTGCTGGCACTTTGGTGTAATTTGGAGGCTCGGGTGCGCCAGAACTCGATGGAGACGATTTGAAAGTCAGGCTCGACAAGCTACTGGTGGAGCGCGGACTCGCAATTTCGCGTGAGCGGGCACAAGCGCTGATCTTGGCAGGGAAAATTTTGGTTGGCGGACAAAAAATGGAAAAAGCCGGCATTGGAGTCGACGTGCAAGCTGACATTCGTCTTCTGGGCGAAGACCTGAAGTACGTCGGCCGTGGCGGACTCAAGCTCGAAAAAGCGCTTGAGTATTGGCGCATCGACGTGGCAGGTAAAGTCTGTCTCGACGTCGGCGCCTCCACGGGTGGTTTTACAGATTGTTTGCTGCAGCACGGGGCAGCGCGGGTAATTGCGGTCGACACCGGTCACGGCCAGATTGATTTTGGTTTGCGCAAGGACGCACGAGTGCGCCTGTTGGAAAAGACGAATGCACGCTACTTGACCCACGAGCAGGTGGGCGAAGTCATAGATTTTGTCTCGCTGGATGTTTCTTTCATTTCTGCAACGTTGATTCTGCCGGCAGTTATCGCGGCGTCATTCCCGACCTCTCAGGAAGAACGCCGGGGCCGGCAAATGGTCGTGCTGGTCAAGCCGCAATTCGAGGCGGGTCGCGAACATGTGGGAAAGGGAGGTATCGTGCGTGACGACGCCATACAGATGGGAGCGGTGGAGAAGGTGCGTCTTGCGCTCGTGGCGGAGAATGTCACACGCACGGATGTGATCGAATCGCCGATTTTAGGCGGGGAGGGGAATCGGGAGTTCCTGCTGCTTTCAGTTTTCTGACATCTCTGTTGTCGCTACTTAAGCAGCACATCTTTTTTGACGATTTCTGTACAATTCAAAGTTCATCATGGATATTGGAAAGCCTCCATCCGCAAGCGGCAAAGCCGCCGCTATCGTCTCCAAGCCGGACAAGCCTGAACTCGCTAGCATCGTGCCTGGTCTCGTCGAGTGGTTTCGGCAGCATCAGTACCAGCTTGTAGTAGACGAAGAGACGGCGCCTTATGCGGCTGGTGTAGAAGTGCTCGACCGCGACAAAATGGCCGCGCGGCCTATGAACTTCGTGGTCGTGCTCGGTGGCGACGGAACATTGCTTTCTGCGGCTCGTTCCATGGCGAAGGTCGGAGTCCCGGTGCTGGGTGTGAATTTGGGTTCGCTGGGATTCCTGACCGAAGTACCCCTAGATGAACTATATCCGACTTTGCAGGGCATTGAAAAGGGATGCTGCAACGTGGAAACGCGCTCCATGGTGCGCTGCGAAGTGTTTCGCAAAGATTTGCTGGTGGCGAGCTATGACGCGCTCAACGACATTGTGGTGGGTAAAGGAACGATTTCCCGCCTCAACCATTGCGACGTCTACATTGATGGCGCGTTTGTATCTGTCTACAAAGCGGACAGTCTGATCGTCTCCAGTCCCACTGGCTCGACTGCCTATTGTTTGGCGGCTGGGGGGCCAATCCTCATGCCGTCGGTAGCAGCGTTCGTAGTGACTCCCGTCGCAGCCCACTCGCTGACGCATCGGCCTCTCGTGGTCCCGGACACGTCGAAGATCGAGATCGTCGTCAATACCGGCGTTGACGAAGCCTACTTGAGCGTCGACGGTCAGGTGGGAATGCCGATGTACGATGGGGACCGGGTCGCATGTCGCAAGTCCGAGCATCAGGTTAAATTGTTGCGCATTAAGGGAACGTTCTTCGATGTGCTGCGTGCAAAACTGAAGTGGGGACAAAGATAGAGCATCCCAGCAGACCTTAAGGATGAGAATGAAATTCGCAACCCTTCTGAGTTGTATTCTCGCGAGCATGCTGGCCCAGTCCAAACCCACCGCCGATCTCATCATCACCAACGCCAAAGTCTGGACGGTGGACAAGGCCATTCCTGCGGCTCAAGCCGTGGCTATTCTTGGCGACCGCATTATTGCCGTAGGTTCGAACGCCGATATTTCAGTGTTGCGCAGTCCCTCCACCATAGAGATCGACGCCGGAGGCAAGTTGCTTCTCCCGGGATTTAACGACGCCCACGTGCACTTCGTCAGCGGGGGGATGCAACTCGACTCCGTGCAACTCAACGACGCTGTCAGCGCTGATGAATTCGTGCAACGAATTGGCGAACGAGCAGAAAAAATGCCTAAAGGAGAATGGATTCAGGGAGGCGACTGGGACGAAACGAAATGGAGCCCGCCAGCTCTGCCTACCAAGCAACTGATCGACCCGGTGACCCCGAACAACCCGGTGTTTATCAGCCGCTACGACGGCCACTCCGCGCTGGCGAATTCTGCCGCATTGCGAATGGCAGGGATTACGTCTCAAACCCAGGACCCACCGGGTGGTTCAATCGTCCGCGACGCGCAAGGCAACCCTACGGGTGATCTGAAAGATGCGGCAACGGACCTCGTACTCAAAGTCATTCCCGCGGTGACTCACGAACAGCGCCTTCACGCCATGAGGCGGGCGTTGGAGCACGCAGCTAGCGTCGGCGTGACCAGTTTCCAGGACATGAACGATGAGAATGACAGCTTTGATGATATTCGCGCCTACGGGGAATTGTTGCAAGCTGGGGAATTGACGGCACGGGTGTACGTAGCACCGGGGATCGCTGATTGGCAGGAGTTGGCCAAGGTCGGAATTCGTCATGCTTTTGGCTCTTCCTTCCTGCGCACCGGCGCGCTGAAGGGATTCGCAGACGGCTCCCTGGGCTCCCGCACAGCATATTTTTTCCAGCCGTTCAGCGACGATCCCAACAATTCAGGTTTGCTGGGCAAGCAGATGCAACCACTTTCGCTGATGCGGGACCGGATGATGCAGTCTGACGCCGCCAGCCTGCAACTCTGCACGCATGCGATTGGCGATCGCGCGATTTCGACGGTGCTCGATCTGTACGCGGATTTGGACAAAGCTCATCCGGGAGTTGACCGGCGGCTTCGCATTGAACATGCGCAGCATATGGCGGAGAAGGATTTTGCGCGCTTTGCGCAATTGAACGTGATCGCATCGGTCCAGCCCTACCACGCCATCGACGACGGTCGCTGGGCCGAGGCCTACATCGGCCACGGCCGCGCCAGCCGGACCTACCCTTTCCGTGCATTCTTGAATAACGGCGTGCATCTGGCCTTCGGTACTGACTGGGATGTCGCCCCATTGAATCCACTACTGACAGTTTATGCCGCTGTCACGCGTGCAACTCTGGATGGGAAAAATCCCAGCGGTTGGTTTCCCGAACAGAAGCTAACCGTGGCGGAAGCGATCGAGGCGTACACGATGGGTTCGGCATACGCTGAATTTCAAGAAAACGTGAAAGGTTCAATCACGCCCGGCAAGCTGGCAGATATGGTTCTGTTGAGTGATGACATCTTTTCCATCGAGCCGGCGAGAATTCGAGACGTGAAAGTCCTGAAGACGATTGTCGGCGGAAAACTGGTTTGGGACGTGGACCGGAAGCCGCAGTATTCCCGAGCAGACTAGACTTCGCCGCGGACCAGGTCAGCCGTAGTTTCACGACGACGGATCACTCTTACCGATTTTCCATCGACCAGCACCTCCGCGGGACGCGGGCGAGTATTGTAATTCGAGGCCAGCACCATTCCGTAGGCGCCTGTGTCGAGCAGCGCAAGCAGATCTCCCTCCCGCACGACCGGCAGTTCGCGACCCCGAGCGAAGAAGTCCCCGGTCTCACAGATCGGTCCCACTACGTCGACAGTCTCCTGCTCGGCTTCTTTCGATGACCCATGGGTTAGTAGCACTGGCGCGATCTCGTGGTAGGCGTGATACAGCGAAGGTCGCAGCAAATCGTTCATTGCCGCATCAACGATCAGGAACTTTTTCTTACCGTTGTTCTTCTTGTACAACAATCGAGTGAGCAAGGCTCCAGCGGGTGCAACAATGCAGCGGCCGGGTTCGAGCAGGAGATGCACCTTCAAGTCCTTCAGCGGTTTCAGTAATGCGGCCGCATAAGAAGAAACGTGTTCCGCAAACCGCGGGAGACTCCCATTCTCGTAGTCAATGCCCAGACCGCCTCCCGCGTCCACATAATGAATTGCGTGACCATCCGCTCGCAGCGCACGCACCAACTCTGCCACGCGCTCCATGGTTGCGGCAAAGGGTTTTACGTCCGTGATTTGGGAACCGATGTGCACGCTGACTCCGGCAATTTGCAGGGACTTAACCGCTGATGCGCGGGCGTATAACCTCCGCGCTTCTTCAATCGGTATGCCGAATTTGTGTTGATGCAAGCCCGTCGAAATATACGGATGAGTTTTGGCCGGAACGTCGGGATTCACACGCAGAGCGATCCGGGCCTTCTTCTTCGCCCGAGTTGCGCATTCCGCCAGCACCCACAATTCCGATTCGCTTTCCAGGTTGAAAAGCAAAACATCGGCCTTCAAGGCAGCACGCATTTCATTCGCAGTTTTGCCCACACCGGAGAAGACGACTCTCTTCGCTGCCTTCAGGTTTGCTCGCAACACCCGCTCAAGCTCTCCCCCGGAAACCACATCAAAGCCGCAACCCATTCCCCTGAGCAGCCGCAGAATGCTGAGGTTCGAGTTCGCTTTCACCGAGTAGCAGACGGTATGCGGAATCTTGCGAAAGGGGTGTTCAAATGCGTTCATCCGTTCGCGAATGGCTGAGGCGGAATAAACGTACAGCGGTGTGCCGAAGGTGTTCGCTAAACCGGCGAGGGAGACGCGGTCACAATGAAGAATTGAAGGGGAAGTTCGGACTAAAGCAGCAGAGTTCCGCACCTGGCAGTACGCAAAAGCTGGCGGACGTCCCTGTGGCCGGCGTTTTGAGCGCATCACTTGCGCTTTCCGGGGGCGCCTTTAACCCGAATCGCCACCACGGTCTGATCGTCGAATGCTTCCTCTCCAGAAGCGTGTTCGTTTACCGCCTGGAAGATCAGCTTCACGATCTCATCCGCAGAAGCTTGGGGGTTTGCGGCGACGATCTCCCCGACCCGTTCACGGCCAAACAGTTCTTCTGCTTTGTTGCTGGCATCCAGAATGCCGTCGCTAAAGAACACGAACATATCTCCGGGTTTGGCACGGAAAGTGAACTCGTCGTAGTCGGCTTCGTCGAACAACCCGAGAGGCAAGCCCGTAGCTTCGATCACCTCGATCTTGCCTTCGTGGCAATAGACAGGGCGAGGCAAGCCGGAATTCGCAACTTGGAGGGTGCGATTTCGATCGTCCCATACGGCGTAAATCAGCGATACGAATTGACCTTCGATGCGGCGTTCGCCAAGGGAAAAGTTGACGGCCGAGAGCATTTCCGCTGGACCCGGCTCAATGGGCGCGTGGGAGCGCAGAATTCCGCTGACCAGCGCAGCATAAATCGCTGCTGGCGCACCTTTGCCGCTGACATCGCCGATCACGATGGCCGTGCGCGACATGGAATAGTTGACGAAATCGTACAGATCACCGCCGATAGCTCGCGCTGGGACGAACTTAGCTGCAATGTCGAGGTGCGCCAACTTGGGAAGCGTCGGCGGCAGAAGCCGGAACTGCAACTGGCGGGCCATGGCCAGATCGCGTTCGAGCCGCTTTTCCTGAAGGGCAATCTGTTCGTAGAGCCGCGCATTTTCGATCGCAATTGCAACCTGCGCCGCGAGCGTTGTCACGGTTCGCTTGTGATCATCCGTGAAGAAGCCGCGACGCGTGTGCTCTAAATCCAGCACGCCGATGACCTTGTCCTTGTAGATCAAGGGCACCGCCAGTTCGGAACGGGTCTCGGCATTTCCCTGCACATAGCGCGGATCCTTGCTGACGTCAGGAACCAGCACCGCCTGCTTGTGCTGGGCTGCGAAGCCTACCACGCCCTTGCCTAGCGGGATTTCGTGTTTGAGTTGGATATTCTCCTGAAAGCGCTGTGAAAAACGGTGCTGCAGTTTCTCGCCAGCCGGATCGAGCAGCAGGATGCTGAACATCTGATAATCAATTAAGCGGCTGAGCAGTTCCGCAATGCGCTTCAGCAACTCGTCAACATTGAGAATCGATGTCAGCTCGCGCGCGATTTCATTCAGGAGCACCAGAGTCCGCGCTTGGCGGGTCGTTCGCGTGTACAAACGCGCATTCTCGATGCCCACCGCCATCCGCGAACCAATCAGAGTCAACAGTCTCTTGTGTTCTTCAGTGAAGTGGTTGGGCTCCGGCGATTCGATGTCGATCACTCCGATGAGACGGTTCTTGATGATCAACGGAACCGCCAACTCCGAGCGCACGTTGTGAGCGGCGGAAATATATTGCGGGTATTTTGAAACGTCATCGACTAGAATCGCTTCCCGTCGCTGCGCCGCGATCCCGGTTACGCCTTCACCTACCTTGATCCTCACGCGCTCAGCAATTTCCCGCGCGTATCCCACCTGAAATCGGAAATACAGTTCCTGGGTTTTCTCGTTCAGCAGTAGGATGCCGAAGATTTCGTAATCGATGACCTTGCGCACCAGTTCGGCCACGCGGCGCAGCGTGGTGTCCAAGTCGAGCGTGGTATTGACCACATCCGCCACTTCGAGCAGAAGCGGATCGACTTTCGATTGAAATTCAGCTTTCGTAGCAACCATTTCCACTTTCCTATGATATCAGCCGCGATTTGCGCGCCCTGGAAACGGACTTGAGCCTGTGGACAATGCTCGGAACCAGTGAGATTAACCTTCCCTCGGGACTACGCAGATGTCGGGCAAGTTGCGGTACTTTTCCGCGTAGTCTAGTCCATAGCCGACCACGAACTCGTCGGGGATGCTGAAGCCCACGTAATCAGCCTTGATCGGCTGTTTACGGCGTGACGGCTTGTCCAGCAATGCCGCAATGCGGAGGGCTTTCGGTTGGTGGCCCCTCATAATGCCTTGCAGGTAGTTCAGGGTGAGGCCGGTGTCGAGAATGTCTTCGACCAGGATTACATTTCGATCCTTCATGGATTGGTCCACGTCTTTGGTCAGTTGCACTTCTCCGGTCGAGTCCCAGCCGAACTTCAATTCATGAGCCGGGCTGGGGCGGTTGCCGTAGCTAGAGACTCCAATGAAGTCGAACGTAGCGTCGAGCTGGATGTGCCGGGCCAGATCGCTGAGAAAAATGGCCGCACCTTTCAGTACGCCAACCAGGATCACGGCTTCTCCGGAAAAGTCGCGCGTGATTTCGGCGCCCATCGCGGCTACGCGATGGGCGATCTGCTCCCGTGAGATCAGAACCTTGAGTTCAGGCACGGCGAACTATATTAAACTAGCGGTTAGCATTTGGCACTTAGCATTTAGCACCAGGGAGCGTTTTCGGGCGTTCCAAGCGGTGCTCGAAGGACCAAATATTAGTGCCAAACGCTAATTGCTGGCGTATCCCCAATACCATGAACCTCAAGGGCATCAAACTCACTTGGTTAGGACACGCAACTTTCCGGATTGAAACGCCCGGCGGAAAGACAATTTTGCTCGATCCGTGGGTGATGGGAAATCCGATGTGCCCGGAGACGGAAAAGAACGTCAAGAAGGTCGACGTTCTGCTCTGCACTCACGGCCATTTCGATCACATCGGAGATGCGGTCGAAATCGCCAAGAAACACAATCCCACAGTCGTCGGGATTCCCGAATTGTGCGGATGGCTCGAGAAAAAAGGCGTCAAGCAGACTTCGGCCATGAACAAAGGGGGCACGCAAGCTGTCGGCGATATGAAAGTCACCATGGTGCACGCCGATCATTCCTGCGGCATTCAGGATGGAGATGAGATTGTCTACGGCGGCGAAGCCTGCGGATACGTGGTCGAGTTCGCCAATGGCGTGAAGATCTACCATGCAGGAGACACCAACGTCTTCGGTGACATGGCAATTATTCGGGAGCTTTACGCTCCAGAGATTGCCATGATTCCGATTGGTGATCACTATACGATGGGGCCGAGGGAAGCTGCTTGTGCCTGCAACCTGCTGAAGGCGAAGACAGTCATTCCCATGCATTTCGGAACATTTCCGGTACTGACCGGGAGGCCCGGGGAATTGCAGAAACTGGTATCAAACGTCGAAGTGCGAGAAATGAAGCCGGGAGAGACAATTTCGTAAAACCCATGGAGAACGGGAATTCCGCCCCTCCCTCCGTGCTGAAAGGAGCCAAATTGGCGAAGGTGAAAGCTCCAACGCCAGACCGGCAGATGTCAGGGATCAATGCACGACCTGTCGAAGACTACATATATTCCATGCTTGCGCCACGCAGTGAAGGAAAGTGGCAA
>Ga0210402_10005853_pt1 | contig 10940 bp, 12 predicted proteins | sample IncBWC7MmetaG_FD_161055 | JGI IMG/M metagenome (GOLD analysis project Ga0210402, IMG submission 161055) | Forest soil microbial communities from Barre Woods Harvard Forest LTER site, Petersham, Massachusetts, United States - Inc-BW-C-7-M | ecosystem: Environmental > Terrestrial > Soil >... | reverse complement strand
GCCGGTCAATCGGCCTTTTATCTTGCGGGGCAGCTGCGCGACTTTGCCTCGGGCGTGCGGGCGAGTGCCCTCATGTCGCCGATCGCCAAGGCGCTTTCGCTCGACGATATCGGCGACGTGACGGCTTACTTTGCCGGCGTCAATGCGCCGTTTCTGCCGCTCAAAGCGCCCAATGACGCGCTGGTCAAGCACGGCGAGGAGCTCGCCAAGGCAGGCGGGCCAGAGAGGCTGCACTGTGACAATTGTCATGGACCCGGCGGCTCGGGCGAGCCGCCGGTGATCCCATACCTAGCAGGGCAATACGCCCATTACATCGCCTTCACGTTGCAGATGTGGCAGGAAGGTTTCCGCAAGAACAGTCCCGACGCGATGGAGGTGATTGCCAAGACGCTCGACGACGAAGAAATCCTAGCCGTCGCCGCCTACTACCAGCAGGTGAGCTCAGCGCTCGAGGCGGCGGCGAAGTAGCAAGGGGGAGGCTGAAGCGATGTCGACTGACGAGACACCCCAATCTGCCGCCGATCGGCCGGAGCACGTCGCCGCGCCGATCGGACCGGACGAGGCCGCGCAAGCGCTGAGGAACGGGCCAATCGGCGCGCTCGTCGTCGCCGGCATCGCCGTCGCGCTGCTGTTCATTGGCTGGATGGCGTTCTATTTCCTGCTCTTTCTGCCGCGAGGACCCATTGGCTGAGCTGCCGTCAAATCCGCTGCAGCACCCGCTCCCCGACGGCATCGTTCCCGAAAGTGTCGTCGCCCGTACCGAGGGCCGCTGGGTCATGCTCATGGGGGCGATGCTCGCCGTCATGATGGCGGTTATGGTCATAACCAGCGTCGCCGGTGCACTGCACCCCTCCAGCAATGTCGAGGTCGTCGAGCCCCTGACCTTGCATCTCGGTGGCGAGTTCGTCGAGAGCAATCTCGGCACGACGATCGAGCCCGACGGCTCCGCCACTGTGCGGCTCATTGCCCAGCAATATGATTTCGTGCCGCATTGCGTCAGCGTGCCGGTGGGTACGCCGGTGAAGTTCCGCCTGACCAGCGCCGATGTCGTGCATGGCTTTCTGCTCCCCAACACCAACGTCAACACGATGGCGGTGCCGGGCTTTGTCGCCGAGGTGCGCACGAGCTTCGCGCAGCCTGGCGAGTACGAGATGCCGTGTCACGAGTTTTGCGGTCTCGGTCATCACGCCATGTGGACACGGGTAAGCGTCGTGCCGAAGGACCAATTCGCGGCCCAGGGTCCGCTGGAAAGGACGCGCTGTGCAAAACAGTAGAAGTCTGGCCCTTTGGCATTATTGGGTGGCCTTCGCCACGTTCCTGCCGGCGGTCTTGCTGGGCGCCTGGCAGATGCTGATGCGCAGCCCGCTGCCGGCGCCGCTCGACGACCCGGACGCGTACTATGCCTCGGTGACCTTGCATGGGACGGCGATGGCCTATGTGGTCACCACGTTCTTTGCGATGGGTTTTGGCTATGCGATAGCGGCGACGAGCCTCGGCCGTCCCGTTCGCGGTGCGGCGGCGGCGTGGATCGGCTTCGTCATTTGTCTGATCGGCACGGTGATGGCGGTCGCGACGGTGCTCGCCGGCAAGGCATCGGTCCTCTACACCTTCTACCCGCCGCTGCTGGCGAGCCCCTGGTACTACCTCGGCGCGTTCCTGTTGATCGGCGGATCGATGATCTGGGTCGTGCTGATGGTCGTCAACATGACCGCCTGGAAGCGCGACAACCCCGGCCGCCCGGTGCCGCTCGCGATGTTCGCGATCACCGCGACGGCACTGCTCTGGGCGTGGGCGGCGTCCGGCGTGCTGATCGAGCTCGCCGGCATATTGCTGCCGCGGGCGTTTGGCTGGGGCGATCTGATCGACGCCGCCCTCGGCCGCACGCTGTTTTCGGTGACTTTGCATTCGATCGTCTATTTCTGGCTGATGCCGGCCTATATCGCTTTTTACACACTGGTGGCCGAGGCGGCGGGCGGCCGGCTCTACAGCGATACGATGGGCCGGCTCACCTTCATCATGTTCCTGGTGTTCTCGCTTCCGGTCGGCATGCACCATCTCCTGGCCGACCCGGAGCACGGCTCGGGCTTCAAGTTCGTCCAATCCTTTCTCACCTTCCTGGTCGCGCTGCCGACGTTGCTGACTGTGTTTTCGATCTCTGCCAGCTTGGAGATCGCCGGGCGTCATCGCGGGGGTCGCGGGCTTCTCGGGTGGATCGGCGCGCTACCCTGGAACGAGCCGATGGTGCTGGCAGTCGGCTTGTCATTGGTGATGCTCGGTTTGGGCGGGTTCGGCGGGCTCATCAACATGAGCTACGCGATGAACTTGATGATCCACAACACGTCGTGGGTTACCGCGCATTTCCACCTGATTTTCGGCGGCACGACGGTAATCATGTACTTTGCGATTGCCTACGAAATGTGGCCGCGCATCACCGGCAAGCCGCTGCGCTCGAAGCGACTGGCGTGCTGGCAGCTCTGGCTATGGTTCTGGGGGATGCTGATCACGACGATACCCTGGCACATCGCTGGGCTGATGGGACAGCCGCGACGCATCGCGATCTTCGACTACAGCATTCCGCTCGTCGCCCGGACCGCACCTCTGGTCATCATCTCGGTGATCGGCGGGCTCGTCCTGCTGGTCGCCGCGACCCTGCTGATCATCATTCTCGTGCGCTCGCATCTCGGCGAGCGCGTGTTGGCGCAACCGCTGCGCTACGCGCTGGCGGTGAACCCGCCGCGGCAGGTGCCGGCGGCGCTCAACGGCTTCGCGCTCTGGAACGCGATCCTGGCGGTGATGATGGTCGTGACCTATGGCTACCCGATAGGGCAGTTCTTTTTCCTCAAGAGCCATAGCGTTCCCGCCATCGAGGTGACGAGCCAGGAATCCGCCCCGAAGGGAGCACGATAATGGCTCCTGAGCAGGGCCCGTTCACGCTCGACAATCGATGGCCGCGGATCGGCTGGTGGTCGAGCGCCGGGTTGCTGGCGGTCGCCGTTATCCTGGGTTTTATCGTGCTGGGTCGCGAGCAGCAGAATGGGCCGTCGCTCGGGACATGGACCGCGATTTGCCGGGCGCTCGGCATCACTGCCGACATCGGGCCGGCGGGCGAGCCTCAGCCGCCGCTGCGCACGCCGTCTCGCATCGCCTGGACCAGCGCCACGCTCGCTCAGGTCGCCGGCGGCAACACAGAGCACGGTGCGTTTGTCGCGCTCAATTGCACGGCCTGCCACGGCGAGCAAGGGGTGAGCCAAGCCGGCCTCTACCCCACACTTGCCGGGATGGATGGGGCGGCGATCTACAAGCAGCTCGACGACTTTCGCGCCGGGAAGCGGTCATGGGGCGCGATGAACGCGATCGCGCAGGCGCTGTCTGCGCAGGATTCGGCCGATGTCGGGGCTTATTTCGCGAGCCGCATCAACGGACTGCCGCCCTTTGTCGGGGAACGTTTTCAGGCCGGACACACCCTTCGGGAAGACAATCCCGCCATTCGCCTCGTTTTTGCCGGCGACCCCGCGCGTGGCATTCCGCCTTGCTCCGCATGTCATGGCCCTGGCGATCATAAGCTCGGCGCGCCGCAATTGAAGACACAGCAGCCCGTCTATATCGAACGCCAGCTCGCCGCCTTCGCCCAAGGATTTCGGCAGAACGACATCAACGAGCAGATGCGCACCATTGCGATGCAACTGACGCCGGATGAGATGCACCTCGTCGCGGAGTTCTACGGCGCCGGTGCCGCCGCCGCGCAGGTGGCAGGGCGATAATTCGCCTTGTTAGCCCGCTGAAGAGGGACTCGTGCATTCGCGATCGCTTATTCGCCATTCCCGCGAAAGCGGCCCCCGGGTTACGCCGGTTCTCGACCGTCGCGAGCGAAGCCCCGGGGCAGGATCCGGTCCCGCAGCGCTTGCCCCTGTTCAAGCCAGGGGCAGGCTCTGGACCCCCGCCTTCGTGAGGGTGACGGGTACTCCGCTGCTGCGATGGATTTGATTCTGGTCCGGGGTCGAACATCAAAGAGGGGATTGCAATGCGGAATGCTGTTGCCTGCAGCCTGTCCTCGGAGTGGTGGTTCTCCTGGGGCCGAGCGTGCAGGCGCAACTCTTGCAGAAGAGGGGCGCCGACCCTCGGAGCGGCACGCAAGATAGTGGCAGCGCCGAGGCCGAGGCGGAGCGCAACCACTGGCGCGGCGTTGTCGCGGTCGTCGACGATGGCGGCTGGGTCATTCTTCTCGAACGCATGGATCATGCCGCGATGACTCCTTGCGTCGAGCTGGCAGAAGGGAAAGCGCGCAGTGCGGCGCTCTTCAAGAAGCCCACCCAGGCGCTGGAGGAGGTAATCAACCAGGGTCGCTACGCGGCGATAACCGCTCGCGGCTTCATCGAGATGCAGGGCGGGCTCCCGATCGTGGTTGACGGTGAGGTGATCGGCGGCATCGGCGCGAGCTTTGCGACGCCCGAGGAAGACGAACAGGTCGCCAAGACAGGATTCGCCGCGCTCAGCAAGTAATCAGACGGGGGAGCCTGCTTCGGTCCCTGGGCGCAGCCACAACTTCAGCCGCCGCGCAACTTCCAGTATACTAGCGCCCGCGGAGGGGAAGAACGTGACTGACACCAGCCTGTGCTGCGAGCCGATAATCAACCTCTGGGGTGCCTATTGGCCGGCCTGGGTCCCGTGTCTGGTGTGCGGCATCCTCCTCACGCTCATATCACGCCTCGCCTTCTCGTGGACCCGCCTTGAGCCGCATCTGGGTCCGCTCCTTCTGGTATACCCGATGCTGATGGTCGCCTACGCCTGCGGCCTCTGGCTCCTGCTCTACCGCGCCTGAGCATGAACGGCCGCGCGCCTTTAGCCCTTCGCATTCTCGGGCGGCTGATCGGGCTGACGATCATCCTTGCGGGCATCCTAGCGGTGGTGACGGTAGCACGAACGAGCAGCGGAAACCCCCGCACCGACGATGCTTATGTCAGCGCAAATGTGATCGGGATCGCGCCGCATGTGCAAGGGCCGCTCGTACAGCTCAACGTCGTCGACAATCAGCCGGTCGAAGCGAACGACCTGTTGTTCGTGATCGACCGGCGACCGTACGAAGCCGATCTGCAGCGCGCGCAGGGAGAGCTCATCGTCGCGCAGGCGGAGGTCAGCGGCATTGAGGAAGCGATCGCTGCAGCGCGCGCGGAAGTCGTGCGACTGCGGGCGGACATGGCTTACGCACGCACACATGCCGGTCGGCTGGAACCGCTCGTCGGCGGCCGGTTCATCAGCGCCGACCAATATCAAGAGGCGGTCACCAGGGCCAGGTCGCTCGACGCCGCGGTTCAGCATGCGCAGTCGCAGTTGGCGCAGCAGGAGAAGCTGCTGGCCCAACAGGGGGACGTGAACGGCAGGCTGGAGACAGCCAAGGCGCGTGTCCGGCTCGCCGGGCTGAATGTCGAGTATTGTTATGTCCGGGCACCGTTCAAAGGACTGGTGACCAATCTCAACATCTCGGTCGGCGACTACGCGCATGTCGGCGAGCGCATCTTCGCACTGGTCGATCGGCGCATGTGGTACGTGCTGGGGAACTACCTTGAGACCCTATTGCCGGCGATCGAGCCGGGAATGGAGGCCCGGGTAAACCTGGTCGGGTATCCCGGCCGCACCTTTCACGGCGTCGTGCAAGGGATCGCCTGGAGCGTTCTGTCACCCTCCGGGCAGGACGCGGGGCTCTTACCCAAAATTTACCCGACCTTGAACTGGGCGAGGCTCGCACAACGCATTCCGGTGCGGATCATCCTCGACGCACCCCCGTCCGACGCCCCGTTTCGGATGGGGATGACGGCAGTCGCGACCATCACCGGCTTCCCACCGGACGGCAAACCGCTGAGTGTTCCGGGAATGCCGGTCGCCTCCGCGCAATGAAGACCGCGGCGGGGACCGAGGCCGTCGTCCCGGCTGAGGATCCGGCGCTGCGCTTCATTCGTCTGGAGTTGGCGCCCTCGCCGCAGCGCTGGATCGCCACTCTGGGGTTCACAGGTCTGGCGCTGATCGGGGTGCTCGCGACGGTCACTTTCCGCATTCCGTACCCGGTGCTGATCTTCGCCGGCATCCTGCTGCTGACTGTGCCGCCTGCACACCGCCCGTTCTGCCAAGCTGTCGAGGTGACTGGCGCCGCATTTCTCGGCGCTGCTTTCGCGATCCTGCTGGCGGTTACCACCTACGATCAGCCCTGGCTCTACCTGCCGCTGCAATGTGCGGCATTGACGGCGCTGCTGGTGCTTTCCCGCATTACTGCTGCCCGGGCGGCCTTCATCCTGGCTGCGCTGCTGCTGTCCTTTGCCGAGCCCGCCTACCTGCCCGACCCGGAGGCCGCAATCGGCGCCGCTCTGCTCAATGCGCTCGCCCTGGCCGGTACGGCGTGGGTGGTCGCGACCGCCCGAGCTCTGTTCGCGCCGCCGGCGAGCCACGAGGAGGCACCCGTACCTCCCGGACGAAGAGAATTGGTGGGCTTTGCCATGCTCGCGCTGACCACGATCGGCCTGCAGATGCTGTTCTACAACACTATCAACCTGCCCGAAATCCGCACCGGGGTCATCAACGCCCTGCTCACTGCCGATCCTGATCTGCGGGGCGTCTGGCGAAGGATGCCGCTGCGGGAGCTTTGCGCCGCGGGCTGCGCGGCGCTCGCATTGCTGATGATTGCGGTCGGCGCGCCTCTGATGGAGGATCTCGGCTTTTTTGCTGTGATTGCGGCGGGCTGCTATTTTGCCGTAGGCTGGGTCGCACACGGCAGCCCGCGTATCGCCTTTGCCGCTGGGCCCGGCGCGATCACGGTGACGCTGGTCCTGCTGCAGGACGTACGGTTTATGACTGACATTGTCCCCAGCCTGCTGAATGTCGCGGGAGTTTTCTGGGGCATGTTTGTCACCGCACTAATCGCGCTGCTGCTGGCTCCCGTGGTGGAACAGCCCGCCGAGCGGCAAGTCTAACCTGCGGTCGTTCCGACGGCGAAGGCCAGCGCGGCCGCACTGTCGAGGATGGCGGCTCGAGTGTCGACTTCGACGGCGAGCGAAGCGCATAGTCGCGCTCGGCGGCGAGGAGGTCGACGAAATTGGTGATGCCACTGCCGTATCCGGTCAGCGCGCTGTCATACCCGGACTTCGTCGTGGCGACGAGGGCAACGGCGAACTGATGCTGCGAGAGGGCCGACTGGAAGTCGGCATAGGCGGTCCACACCTCGGCTTGGCTCGCGAGCTGCAGTGCGTCGAGATCCGCCCGCGCCTGATCGCGCCGCGCCTTGGCTTCGCGCACCCGATTGTCTCGGATAAAGCCGTCGAACAGCTCCCAGCTGAGCTGAAGCCCGACGCTCCAGGTGGTTCGGTGCGGGTAAAAATTCGTGCCGTTCGGGCCCAGGTTGAGGCTGTCGAGCTCGCGAAAGACGCCGCCCAGGGCGCCGTTTGCCGATAGTTTGGGAAGGTAGTCGGCACGTGCTCGATCCAGCTCCGCCTCGCGCGCCCTCACATCCGTAAACTTCGCGGCGAGATCCGGGCGAGTGGAGACGGCCTGCTGTAGCAATGAATCCACCGATCCCGGCAGCTCTTCCGGCAGCGGCAGGGAAGAGAGCGACGCAACCTGCGGCAGGGAAGCCGGCGAGATGCCGATCGCCTGGGCAAGCTGCGCCTCGGCGGCGTGCACATCACGGCGTGCGCTGGAAATGTCGAATTGCTGCTGCAATACCACTTGATGCGCGAGCAGCGTTTCGGTGACCGAGGCGAGGCCGCTGCGGCTGCGGATGCCGGTCGCCTGTTCCACAGCGGTAGCGGCTTTCAGCGCGGTCTCCCGAGCCGTGACACGGGCACGGCTCGCATCGAAGCTGAAATACGCCTTCTGTACAGCGAATATCACGCTTTGCTGCTTTCGGTTGAATTGCAGATTGGTGGCAAGCAGGGTCTGGGCCGTGCTGTCGAGCTCCGCGGTGCGCCGACCGAAGTCCAGCAACAGCCAATCGAGGCGCAGCAACGGCTCGAGCACACCCGTGCGAACCAGGAACGGCCCCATCTTGTCGTAATCCGGCAGGTGAGCATAACTGGCCATGCCGATGGCACCGAGCGTCGGCAGATAGGCGCCTTCAGCAATCCCGAGCCTGGCGGCCGCGGCCCGTGTTGCTTGCCACGCCGCGCGCGTTTCGGGGTTGGTTTGCTGCGCCAGATCGATCAGATCCGGCAGGTCGTAGACGTGCCCAGGCTCAATCACTGCCTGAGCCGAGGGCGACCGCGCGGCGAACGATTCCATTGTGGCTTGGCCGCCAGGGATCCGCGTCGCCTCTCCCGGCGCCCACAGTTTTGCGGCGGAGGGCGGCGCCAGCGTATTGGGATCAGTCGCCAGCTTTGGTTGGATCTGTCCGCAAGCCGCCAACAAACCCACCGAACCCACCAGCGACGCCTTCAGTAACAGGGTTGACCCGGCGATCTGAGCATTCTTATGGCCTGACAGAACTCGCTCCGGCAACGGATCGCGATACCTGCGGGGGACGGGGTTGGAGTTGTCACAGCGCTCGCGCAATGCCGAGCTCAAGGCGGGGGGTAATACCGCAGCGAAGTGAAGAACATGCCTTCGTCGGTGCTCGGCGAACCCCCGATTCCGTTGAAGATATAGCGCCGAGTGTATGAGCCCTGCGCACCGATCCGCAGCGTGCCGTAACTGCCGTTGTAGAGGCTGTACCAGGCGCCGCCCGCGAGCTGCCAGACGCGGGAGGTGTTCTCCGCGCACAGCGCTGATCCCTCATGCAGGCAACCGCTGTTGTTATAGAGCGGATTGCCGCAGCCGAATGGCAGCGTGCCGTTGACTGTGAACGAGGTCTGCCCGGCCTGTTCCAGGCCGCCATAAAGATAGAGATCGAGCGCATCGGTCGGGTGGCCGATCAGGCCGACCAGCGCCTGGAGACCCGGGACCGGCGCCCGGATGCCGGTCGGCTTGATCGCGACGTCCGGCAGTCCCGACGTCCCGTAGCGGCCGATGCCGTCGCCGGCAAGAAAGTCCGCCTGGAAGTCGAGTTGCTTTGGGATGAGCGGCAGGATGGCGCCGGCACCGCCGCCGCCGCCCCAGATCGTGCGGTTCGCAAACGCGGCGCGGCTGCGGATCAGGCGGCCGATGCCATAGAGCTCGTAATGGCCCCAGCGGGCTCGAAGACGGCCTTCGCTACCATGTCAGGCGCAATATCCGTCGAATATTGGGCCAACGGATTGAGGTGATTTCCTCCGGGGTTGCTGACGGTCGTCGGCACCAACGGCGCGTTCGGCCCGTTGAAGAGCAGCGCCTGCGGACTTTCCAATGAGAAGCCGACCGATACCCCCTCGTCGAGCTCCTTGACCACTCTGAACTGTGGGTTGCGCGTCCAGGTGAACCCCACAACGTACTGCCCGTCGATCGTCAGCGGGATGTCCTCCTGCCGAGGCGTCATGTCGTGATTGAACATCGTGAGGAGGGTGTAGACCTGCCCGCCCAGAAGGTGGAACCCGAGATCCTTGCGGTCCAGGGTGGCGTAGCCCTGCCGTAGCCGCGGAGTGTAGCTGTTGCTCTCGATCGAGTTCGAATCCGCAGGGGCGCTCTGGAAATCGCTTTCGACATATCCCGCGAGCGCCGTGTCCGGGCCCACCTTGCCCTGAGCCAACAAGTCGAGCCGGGTCTGGTGGGCGCTGAACCGGAGCTCAGTGAGGTAATAATTCGGCGAGTTGGGGAAGGGAATCGCGGTGTTGAAGTTCGACGAGATATCAGCGGTCTCGTTGCGCGTGCGGTAGATGCTCGCCGCTTCGATATAGCCGCCCAGGGTCAGATCGATGCCGCTACCCAGCCATCCGCCGCGCTTGGCTTCAGTCACGGCCGGTGGTGCCGGCGAAGCCGCTTGCACCGGCGGCGGGAGTATGCCTGCGGCCGGCGGAATTTGCAGAGGGGCCAGAGCCCCCGGCGCCGGGGCGACGCTTGCGGTCGGAGGAATCGGTGCCGGCTTCGGGGCCGCCTGCGCCGCCTTCAGATCGTCGAGCTGTCGCTGGAGATTTCGGATCTCACTCTCGTGCTGCTTCTGGATATTTCGGATCTCGGTCTCGTAGTGCTTCTGGACATTTCGGATTTCACTCTGCAGCTGTTTGATTGGATCGTCGACCGGCGTCGCTGTCTGCGCTAGGGTCGATATCGGCAGCATGGTGCATCCCAAACCGATCGCAACTGTAAGCTCGTATCGCAATATCCGGATTGGCAGCCGCGTTCCGCTCATCATCCCCCGTTTTTTTAATGAGCCCCCCGCGGCGGTTGCTCATGCTCCGCCGCTTCCCCTTTGTCGAAACACGCCAGCAGTCTATCAACCGGAGAACAGATCGGGGAAGAAACGAGATCTCCCCGAAGGCTTCCTGCCTTCCCGTGGGACGCCGCGAACCCGCAGGAGGCATCTGAGCCGAATCGGGCGCCGCCATGCGATCGATCACCCAATAGCGGCTGCCCCGCGCAGGGTCGGGGCTTGTTCGCAAGCCGCACCAATGGCCTGCCGCCCTTTGTCGGCAAGCCGGGCGTACGCTTCGCGAAGACAACCCCGCCATTCGCCTGGCTTTTGCCGAAGACCCCGCACGCGGGATCCCGCCTTGCGCCGCCTGTCACGGTCCGGGCGACCACAAGCTCGGCGCGCAATTGAAAACCCAGCAGCCGGTCTATATCGAGCGCCAGCTTGCGGCGTTCGCCCAAGGGGTTTCGGCAGAACAACATCAACGAGCAAATGCGCACGATTGCGGCGCTGCGTAAGCGCTCGGTGAGGAGCGCCTGCCGCTGAGCGCCGATTGGCGCAATGATCAGCGGATGGCGGATCAAGCAGAACAAGTGTCCACTAGTGTGCCGTTTCTAAAATGGAGTTACAGAAAACGCTGTACGAATGCTATCGTTGGCGTGCCAATTGGGGGGAGTTGGTTATGGCGCGTCAAAGGATC
>Ga0210402_10005851_pt1 | contig 10946 bp, 9 predicted proteins | sample IncBWC7MmetaG_FD_161055 | JGI IMG/M metagenome (GOLD analysis project Ga0210402, IMG submission 161055) | Forest soil microbial communities from Barre Woods Harvard Forest LTER site, Petersham, Massachusetts, United States - Inc-BW-C-7-M | ecosystem: Environmental > Terrestrial > Soil >... | reverse complement strand
CCGAATTCGTGCCACGGAGGAGCGGATTGCCGCGATGGAAATTCATTTGCGCCAGCTCGACGGCAACGAGGCGAATATTCGCAAGTCGCTCGACGGGCGGCGCGCGCAGATCGCCGAGATATTGGCAGCCCTGCAGCGCATCGGACGCCGGCCGCCGCCCGCCGTCATTGCCGGATCGGAAGATGCGATTAAATCGTTACGTACCGCGATGTCGCTCGAAGCCGTGCTCCCGCAGATGCGAAACGAGGCCAACAAGCTACAAGTCGAACTCGCCGAGCTTGCGCGCGTCAAGGCTGCAAAGTCAACCGAACACAATCAACTCGAGGCCGAGTTGGCCGACCTCGCCATCATGCAGAAAAGCATGGCATCTCTCGTTGATGAGCGCCAAACCCGGCAGACTGAGGTCGAACAGGCTATCGCGGCTGAGCGCCAACGGGCGGTCACGTTGGCCCGGCAGGTTGACAATCTCAAAGATTTGATCGGGAAACTTGAGCCCGGGGGCGACGGCGCGGCACGCGGCACGCGGACCTCGACTCGGTCCGGTGACGAGTCAAAGACCACAAATGCGGCCCGATCAGGCCTCGCGGCTCTTCACGATCCAGCCCGAATGGCGCCTGCAATTGCGTTTGTTTCCGCAAAGGGCAGGCTGTCTTTGCCGGTCAATGGTGCTAAGATACGCGAGTTTGGGGCTTCCGATGGAGCGGGGGGCAATGAAAAGGGAATTTCAATAGCCACCCGGCCCGGAGCCCAAGTCACCGCACCTTGCGATGGGTGGGTGGTTTATGCAGCACCTTACAGATCCTACGGACAACTCTTGATCCTTAACGTCGGCAGTGGCTATCATGTGCTACTTGCCGGAATGGAGCGAATTACGGTCGACCCGGGCCAGTTCGTTCTGACTGGCGAGCCGGTGGCGGTGATGGGAAGCGGCACGCGAGTTGCATCAGTTTCTGCGGCAGGCTCTTCTTCTGCGATTGGCTCCCCACAGCCGGTCCTCTATATTGAGTTCCGGAAGGACGGCACACCGGTCGATTCGGGTCCGTGGTGGGCGGTAACAGTAAACGAAAAGGTTGGTGGATGATGCGCAAGACTTCTCTGGTTTTCCTGGGCGCCGTCGCGGGCGCAGCAGTGACGCTCGTTGCGGTTCAGCCGTCATCCCGGCTGATCCTGGGCTCGAGCGCAAGGGCGGCGCAGGCCGATACCTACCGCCAGCTCAATTTGTTCGGTGATATCTTCGAGCGTGTGCGCTCGCACTACGTGGAGAAGCCGGACGACAGCAAACTGGTCGAATCCGCGATCAACGGCATGCTCAATGGGCTCGATCCTCATTCGAGCTACATGGACACCAAAAGCTTTAAAGATATGCAGATCCAGACCCGCGGCGAGTTCGGCGGGCTCGGTATCGAAGTCACGATGGAGGAAGGGCTCGTCAAGGTCGTGGCGCCGATCGACGATACCCCGGCCGCAAAGGCGGGCATCCGCGCCGGCGATATCATCACCCATCTCGATGACGAGGCGGTTCAGGGCCTGACCCTTAATCAAGCCGTCGAGAAGATGCGCGGGCTGGTGAACACCAAAATTCGCCTCAAGGTCATGCGCAAAGGCAATGATGCGCCGATCGAAATCGCCATTGTGCGCGACAACATCCGCGTGCGCTCGGTTCGCATGAAGGTCGAAGGCGACGATATCGGGTACATCCGCATCACCCAATTCAACGAGCAGACGTCCGACGGTCTTAAGAAATCGATCGCGGACATCAACACCCAGATCCCGCACGACAAGCTCCGAGGCTATGTCATCGATCTGCGGAACAATCCTGGCGGCCTGCTCGACCAAGCCATCTCGGTTTCCGATGCGTTCCTTGAGCGGGGCGAAATCGTTTCCACCCGCGGACGCGATCCCGAAGAGACTCAGCGCTTCAACGCTCGGCCGGGTGATTTGACGAAGGGCAAGCCCGTGATCGTTCTCATAAACGGCGGGTCGGCATCAGCATCCGAGATCGTCGCGGGAGCACTGCAGGATCATAGACGGGCAACCCTGGTGGGAACCCGCTCGTTTGGCAAGGGTTCCGTGCAGACCATCATTCCTCTTGGTTCCGGCAACGGGGCGTTGCGATTGACCACGGCTCGGTATTTCACGCCGTCCGGTCGTTCGATACAGGCCAAGGGCATCTCTCCCGACATCGAAGTGCTGCAGGATGTCCCGGAGGAAATGAAAGCGCGGTCGACCGAAGCCAAGGGCGAGTCGTCTCTGCGCGGCCACCTCAAGGCCGAGGGCGACGAACAAGCCGGCTCGCAGTCATTCGTTCCGCCGGACGCCAAGGACGACAAAGCGCTCAATATGGCTTTTGATCTCCTGCGCGGCACCAAGACCAATGCGGCGTTCCCGCCGAACCCGAAGTCGGCGACGTTGCCGAACTGATATTGGGAGCACCAAACAAACCCGGCGGCCCGGTGCCGCCGGGTTTGTTTTTGCGATACCGTATCGAATATGCCCCGCTTCGAGGATTTGCCCTATCGTCCGTGCGTCGGTGTCATGGTGCTCAATAGCGCCGGTCTGGTCTTCGTCGGCCGCCGGTCCGAAGGGCCCGAACACATCGACGAAACCCACGTCTGGCAGATGCCGCAGGGCGGCATCGATCGCGATGAAGACCCGTGGCCGGCGGCTCTCCGCGAGCTTCATGAGGAAACCAGCATCCACTCGGTCGAACGCCTAGGCGAACTCAGCGAGTGGGTCTCCTATGATATCCCGCGTGACATCGTCGGCCGGGCGTGGGGCGGCAAGTATCGCGGCCAGACCCAGAAGTGGTATGCGCTGCGTTTCACCGGTGACGATAGCGAGATCAACATTTCCTCGCCCGGCGGCGGCGCGCACGATCCCGAGTTCATCGAATGGAAATGGGAGCCGATGGCGCATCTTCCAGACCTCGTGGTGCCGTTCAAACGGCCGACCTACGAACGGGTCGTTCGGGAATTCTCGAAGTTCGCAAGTTGCTGAGAACGCGCTCAGCGACCAAGCGCAGATTTGAGCGTTTGGAGTTGTTCCAGGCGTGCGCGCGCCTTGTCGCGGTTGACGTCGTTATCGGCATCCGCAAGGTCTTCCTCGGCGTCCCTGATAGATTGGGCAATCATATCGGCGTCGAGTTCCGCGACCGGCACGGCCTGTTCGGCCAGCACCGTCAGCCCGGTCGAGCCCATTTCAGCCAAACCGCCCCGTACAACGATGCGCTGCGGTTGACCGTTGCCATAGATGATCAGAAGCCCAGGTTTGAGCGTTGCGACATAGGGTGCGTGGCCGGCAAAGACACCGAATTCGCCCTCCTCGCCCGGAACGTCGACCTGGCTGACTTCGCCGGCGAATATCAATCGTTCAGGCGACACCAATTCGAAGCGGAATGTGGCCATGATTAGCGAACCTTAAGCCGCCTCGGCGGCGAGCTTCTTGCCCTTTTCAACCGCCGCCTCGATGGTCCCGACCATATAGAAGGCCGCCTCCGGCAGATGATCGAACTGGCCGTCGCACAGCCCCTTGAAACCGCGGATCGTATCCGCGAGATCGACGAACACGCCCGGCAGGCCTGTGAAAACCTCGGCCACATGCATTGGCTGCGACAGGAACCTCTCGATCTTGCGGGCGCGCGCGACGGTAACCTTATCGTCTTCCGACAGTTCGTCCATGCCAAGGATAGCGATGATGTCCTGGAGCGCCTTGTAACGCTGCAGCACCTGCTGGACTTGGCGCGCGACACCATAGTGCTCGTCGCCGACTACCAGGGGCGAAAGCATGCGCGAAGTGGATTCCAGCGGATCGACAGCGGGAAAGATGGCCTTTTCGAAAATTCCGCGCGACAGCACGGTCGTCGCATCAAGGTGCGCAAAGGACGTCGCCGGCGCCGGGTCGGTCAGGTCGTCGGCCGGGACGTAGATCGCCTGCACCGAGGTTACCGAGCCCTTATGGGTGCTGGTGATGCGCTCTTGCAGCGCACCCATGTCGGTTGCAAGCGTCGGCTGATAGCCCACCGCCGAGGGGATGCGGCCGAGCAGCGCCGACATTTCCGAGCCGGCCTGCGTGAAGCGGAAGATGTTGTCGACAAAGAACAGCACGTCCTGCCCCTGGTCGCGGAAATACTCCGCGACGGTGAGGCCGGAGAGGCCGACGCGCGCCCGCGCGCCGGGCGGTTCGTTCATCTGGCCGAACACCAGGGCGCACTTCGAGCCCTCGCCGCCGCCTTTCTTGTTGACGCCGGAATCGATCATCTCGTGATAGAGATCGTTGCCCTCGCGGGTGCGCTCGCCAACGCCGGCGAACACCGAATAACCGCCGTGCCCCTTCGCCACATTGTTGATCAGTTCCATGATCGTGACGGTCTTGCCGACTCCAGCCCCGCCGAACAACCCTACTTTCCCGCCCTTGGCATAGGGCGCAAGCAGATCGACGACCTTGATGCCGGTAACGAGAATCTCGGCTTCGGTCGACTGCTCGGTATAGAGCGGGGCCTCCTGATGGATCGGGCGGCGCTCCACGGCCTTCACCGGACCCGCGTCGTCGACCGGTTCGCCGATCACGTTGATAATGCGTCCGAGCAACCCGTCGCCGACCGGAACCGAGATCGGCCGACCGGTATCGGTGACCTCCTGGCCGCGCACCAGACCTTCGGACGTGTCCATCGCGATGGTGCGCACTGTCGATTCTCCGAGATGCTGCGCCACCTCAAGCACCAAGCGGTTTCCCTGGTTGTTGGTTTCGAGCGCGTTCAGGATCGCCGGGAGCTGGCCGGCGAACTGAACGTCGACGACGGCGCCGATGACCTGGGTAATGCGTCCGACTTGATTAGCCATGGAGGATCCTCATTGATTGGAAGTCTACAGCGCCTCGGCGCCGGAGATGATCTCGATCAGTTCCTTCGTGATCATCGCCTGCCGCGTACGGTTGTAGGTCAGCGTCTGCTTGCGGATCATGTCGCCGGCATTGCGGGTGGCGTTGTCCATCGCGGTCATCTGGGCGCCGTAGAACGAAGCCGCGTTCTCCATCAGGGCGCGGAAAACCTGCACCGAAATGTTGCGCGGCAGGAGCTCGGCGAGGATGTCTTCCTCGTCCGGCTCGTATTCGTAAACCGCGCTGGCGCCCCCGGTTGTGTTGGCCGGGAATACCGCCGGGATGAGCTGCTGCGCGGTCGGGATCTGGGCCATCACCGACCTGAACCTCGAGAAGAACAAGGTGCAGACGTCGAACTGGCCGGCGCCGAACAGCGCTACGATTTTCCGTCCAATGGCGTCGGCATTCTCGAACTTGATCTGACGCACCGAGCGCAGATCGACGGCTTCGGTGATCCGGTCTTCGAACTGGCGCTTGAGCTGATCGAAACCCTTGCGACCGACGCAAAAGAACTTGACCTCCTTGCCCTCGGCAAGGAGCGCATTGGCGCGGTCGCGGGCGAGACGCACGATCGCCGAGTTGAACGGACCGCACAGCCCGCGTTCGCCGGTGCAGACGATGAGAAGGTGAACCCGGTCGGCGCCCGTGCCGGCCAGGAGTCGCGGCGCGCCCGGATTATCGCCGACCGACGCCGCGATGTTGGCGAGCACCCTCTCCATGCGCTCCGCATAGGGCCGCGAAGCCTCCGCGGCCGCGGTGGCGCGGCGCAGCTTCGACGCCGCCACCATCTGCATGGCCTTGGTGATCTTCTGCGTCGCCTTGGTGGCGGCGATGCGGACCCGCATGTCCTTGAGGCTGGCCATCAGGCAAACGCCTTGGCGTATGCGTCGACCGCGCCCTTGAGCTTCGCGGTGGTGGCATCGCTCAGATCGCGCGCGGCGCGGATGTCCTTGAGGATGTCGGCATGCTTGGTCCGCAGGGTGCCGAGCAGGCCGTCCTCGAATGCGCGCACCCGCGCGACCGGGATCGGATCGAGATAGCCGTTGACGCCCGCATAGATCACGCAGACCTGCTCCTCCATCTTGAGCGGCGAGAACTGCTGCTGCTTCAACAGCTCGGTCAAGCGCGAGCCGCGATTGAGGAGGCGCTGGGTGGTGACATCGAGATCGGAGCCGAACTGCGCGAACGCCGCCATTTCGCGGTATTGCGCAAGCTCGCCCTTGATGCGGCCGGCGACCTTCTTCATCGCCTTGGTCTGTGCCGCGGCGCCCACGCGGGACACCGACAGGCCGACATTCACGGCCGGCCGGATGCCCTGATAGAACAGATCGGTTTCCAGGAAGATCTGGCCGTCGGTAATCGAGATCACGTTGGTCGGGATGTAGGCCGACACGTCGTTGGCCTGGGTCTCGATCACCGGCAGCGCCGTGAGCGAACCGGCACCGTGATCGTCGTTCATCTTGGCAGCGCGCTCGAGCAAGCGCGAATGGAGATAGAAAACGTCGCCCGGATAAGCTTCGCGGCCCGGCGGCCGGCGAAGCAGGAGCGACATCTGGCGGTAGGAAACCGCCTGCTTGGAAAGGTCGTCATAGATGATGACGGCATGCATGCCGTTGTCGCGGAAATACTCGCCCATGGTGCAGCCGGAAAACGGCGCCAGGAACTGCATGGGCGCCGGATCGGACGCGGTGGCGGCGACGATGATGGAGTAGTCGAGCGCGCCCTGCTCCTCCAATACCTTGACGAATTGCGCGACCGTCGAGCGCTTCTGTCCGATCGCAACATAGACGCAATAGAGCTTGATCTTCTCGTCGCCGGTGACGTTGAGCGGCTTCTGGTTCAGGATGGTGTCGAGGGCGATGGCGGTCTTGCCTGTCTGGCGATCCCCGATGATCAGCTCGCGCTGGCCGCGGCCGATCGGGATCAGCGCATCGATCGCCTTGAGGCCGGTCGCCATCGGCTCATGCACGGACTTACGCGGAATGATGCCGGGCGCCTTCACGTCGACCCGCTTGCGCTCGCTCGCCTGGACCGGCCCCTTGCCATCGATCGGATTGCCCAGCGCATCGACCACGCGGCCCAGCAGGCCCTTGCCGACCGGCACGTCCACGATGGCGCCGGTCCGCTTGACGGTCTGACCCTCCTTGATTTCGCGGTCCTCGCCAAAGATCACGATGCCGACATTGTCGGTTTCGAGATTGAGCGCCATGCCGCGGATGCCGTTCTCGAACTCGACCATCTCGCCGGCCTGGACATTGTCGAGGCCGTAGGCGCGCGCGATGCCGTCGCCGACCGACAACACCTGGCCGACTTCCGAGACTTCGGCCTCCTGGCCGAAATTCTTGATCTGCTCCTTGAGGATCGCAGAGATTTCTGCGGCGCGGATATCCATCAGCCGACCTCTTTCATGGCGTGCCTGAGTCCATTGAGCTTGGTGCGGAGAGAACTATCGACCATGCGGCTTCCAAGCTTCACTACCAGCCCGCCGATGATCGATGGATCGACCTTGACGTCGACCCGCACGTCCTTTCCAGTCACCGCGTTAAGGGTGTTTCTGATCTCGCCCTGATGGGCATCGGAAAGCGGCTCCGCGACCGTGACATACGCCGTCACTTCGCCCTTATGGCGGGCGACCAGCGCCCGGTACGCCTTCATGATGTCGCGAACCGAAAACAGGCGCCGGTTGGACGCCACGACTTTCAAAAACTGCGCCGCGAGCCCTCCAATTCCCCCGCGGTCAATCACCGCGGCAAGCGCCTTGAATTGCACGTCAGCGGTGAATACCGGACTGCGGACGAGCCGCGTCAAATCCGCGCTCTCGGCAAGGAGCGCGTCGAATTTCTGCAGATCAGCTAGCACGGACTCGATAGTGTTAGTTTCGAGCGTCAGCTCGAACAGAGCGGTTGCGTAACGGCCCGCCATTCCGGAAACGATCGGATATTCCCCTGCCACGGCTGTGCTCATTACAGGTTTAATTCATTCCCGCAGGCGTCGCGCTTCCCGAAGCGGGGCGCAAGCCCTTGGAAGTGATTGAGGACTTGGATTTTTCAGGAACGCCGGGAGCCGCGCGGCCCAGTAAAATCGCGGGTTTGCTAACACAGCGGGGACTGCGGCGCAATACGGCGATCGTCACGCACGCTGTCGTCACGTCGGTTACTCACCCGCCTTCCCGGTGCCGCCGGATGACATCCAGAAATTCTTCGCCGTAGAGCTTGAGTTTCACTTCCCCGACGCCGTGTATGCCTCCCATCTCCTCTATCGTGGCCGGCTTGCGGCGCGCCATGTCGAGCAGGCTGCGGTCCGGCAGAATCACATAGGCTGGGACCGCCTGCGCCTTGGCGAGCGCCGAGCGGCGAGCGCGCAGCGCCTCGAACAAGGCATGGTCGACGCTGCCCTCGCCGAGCGTTGTCACGGCTGCGGCCTTGCGCGCAGCCTTCTTGCCGGGCGCCATGACAGCGTGTTGGCGAAGTTCGATCTTCGCTTGGCCCTTGAGTACGGCCCTGCCGGCCGGCTGAATGGTCCAACGGCCGTAGCCGGTGATGTCGAGTGACAGGATCCCGGCGGCGTAGAGCTGGCGGAAGATCGACCGCCATTCGTTGCGGCTGTGCTCCTTGCCGACCCCGAAGGTCGGCAAGGCGTCATGACGGAAATTCTTGATCGCATCGGTTTCCTCGCCGAGGAGCAGGCTGATCAGGTGTTCGGTGCCAAACCGTTCGCCAGTGCGCACGATCGCCGACATTGCTTTCTGGGCCGCGATGGTGCCGTCAACCACGGCGACGCTGCCGGCGCAAATGTCGCAATTGCCGCAAGCCGGCGCGGCCGTCTCGCCGAAATAGCTGAGCAGGGTCTGGCGCCGGCAACGCGGCGACTCGCACAACGCCACCAGGGAATTGAGCCGCAATCGGTCGACCCGCTTCTGGTCGTCCGAGGCGGTGCTGTCCTCGATCTGGCGGCGGCGCAGGCCGATGTCGCCGGTGCTGTAGAGGGTCAGCGTATCGGCCGGCAAGCCGTCGCGACCCGCGCGGCCGATCTCCTGGTAGTAGCTCTCGATATTGTTCGGCATGTTGGCGTGACAGACGAACCGCACATCGGGCTTGTCGATGCCCATGCCGAACGCGATCGTCGCCGCCATGACGACGCCGTCCTCCTGGAGGAAGACATCCTGGTTGCGCGAGCGCTCGGCCGGATCCATTCCGGCATGATAGTGCAGCGCTTTGACGCCCTCCTGACGCAGGAACACGGCGATGTCTTCGGCATTGCGGCGCGAGGCGCAATACACGATGCCGCTATCGCCACGATGCGCCGAGACGAATTGCAGGAGCTGACCGCGTCCGCCGGTGCGCGGGCTCATGGCGAGGCGCAGATTGGGCCGGTCGAAGCCGTGCACGAAGACCTCGGGTGGCTGCCGGAACAGCCGGGATTGGATGTCGGCGCGGGTCGCCGCGTCCGCGGTCGCCGTGAAAGCGATGATTTGCAGAGCGCCGAGTTCGTTCTGCAGGGCCGACAGGGTCAGGTATTCGGGCCGGAAATCGTGGCCCCATTGGGAGATGCAATGGGCTTCGTCGACCGCCAGCATGCCGACCTTTGCGCGTTTGAGGAGCGCGAGGGTCTCCGGCTTGGCGAGCCGCTCAGGCGCCACATAGGCGAGGCGCAATTCGCCGCGCGCGATCTTTTCCAGGATGGTGCGGTTCTCGTCGAAATCATTCGTCGAGTTGAGGCTCGCGGCGGCGACGCCGTAGCCGCTAAGTTGCGCGACCTGGTTGCGCATCAAGGCGATCAGCGGGGAGACCACAACGGTGAGCCCGTCGCGCATCAACGCCGGCAATTGGTAGCACAACGACTTGCCGCTGCCCGTCGGCATGACGGCGAGCACGTCGCGGCCGGCCAGAATCGCTTCGATGATCTCGGCCTGGCCGGCGCGAAACTCCGCAAAGCCGAAGACGGTGCGCAGGAGGTTCTGGGCGGCGGCGAGAGCCGGCTTGGGCGTAGGTTCTGCGGGCAAGTTCATGAAGGGTTTATAGCGCCAGCCGCCGGCGCCGCAGGCTTTCCCTCGTCATGATCGGCCCGGAACCGGCTAAACCCTGCTGCCCGCAACGTACAGGCCGGGCAGGTCCCACAACCGTAGCCCCACTCGTAGAATTCGCCGCGCTCGCCGCGATAGCAGGTGTGAGTCTTTCTGACGATGAGATCGACCAGGCTATCGCCGCCCAAATCGTGTGCGAGTTGCCAAGTCGACGCTTTGTCGATCCACATCAGAGGCATGTGCAATATGAACCGCTTCTCCATCCCCAAATTCAGGGCGACCTGGAGCGCCTTGATGGTGTCGTCGCGACAATCCGGATACCCGGAATAATCGGTTTCGCACATTCCTCCAACGAGGTGGCGCAACCCTCGCCGGTACGCGAGCGCGGCAGCGAAAGTCAGAAATACCAGATTGCGGCCCGGCACAAATGTATTCGGCAAACCATTTTTCCCTATCTCAATGGCAACCTCGCTTGTCAGTGCAGTGTTTGAAATCTTTCCAAGGGAAGCAAGATCGACCGTGTGGTCGTCGCCAAGGCGCTTGCCCCAGGTGCGATCCAACTCCGCCATCGCGGGCCGAATTTGACTCCGACAGGCGAGTTCGATCCGGTGCCGCTGACCGTAATCGAACCCGACGGTTTCGACCCGCTCGAAGCGATCAAGCGCCCAGGCGAGACATGTCGTGGAGTCTTGCCCGCCGGAGAACAAGACGAGCGCTCCCTCAGAGCCGCTCATATCTTCTCACCTTCCGCTCCGAAATAGCTGCACGCTTCCCCAGTGCTGTCGCGATAGACGGTTACGCGCGCTAGGCGGCCGCATCTTCCTAAAACCTTGCGCCAGATCCATACCGAGATATTTTCCATTGTCGCGGGACCAAGACCGGGCACCTCGTCGAGAAAATGATGATCCAAACCGAGCCGGGCGTTCTCGAGCGCCCGTTCCAACAGTCCGAGGTCAAGGACCATGCCGGTCTTCGGATCGACGTTACCACGGACGACCACCTCCGCGCGATATGAATGCCCATGGATGCGGCGGCTCGCCTCGCCGTG
>Ga0210402_10005850_pt1 | contig 10946 bp, 5 predicted proteins | sample IncBWC7MmetaG_FD_161055 | JGI IMG/M metagenome (GOLD analysis project Ga0210402, IMG submission 161055) | Forest soil microbial communities from Barre Woods Harvard Forest LTER site, Petersham, Massachusetts, United States - Inc-BW-C-7-M | ecosystem: Environmental > Terrestrial > Soil >... | reverse complement strand
CGACCCAGTAATTCGGTGCGATCATGCCATTGGAAGTGAGGGCGGTGATGACGTTGTCGACGATTTCTTTTTGCGAAAGGCCGAGGAGGCTGGCTTTGCCGCGGTCCACGTCGAGCTGCAAGGCGGGATAATCGATGTCCTGGGGAATGAGCACGTCGCTGACATTGCTGAGCGCGCGAACCGGCCCGGCGATTTTCGACGCGGTGGCGTAAACGCTGGCGAGATCATTTCCGCTGACCTGGATGTCGATCGGCGCGGGCAAGCCGAGATTGATGACCGCATCGACGAGCCCGCCGGATTGAAAATAGGTGCTGAGCTGCGGGAGTTGCTGACTTAGCTGAGTACGCACGCGCCGCATGTACTCATAGCTGCCGACCTTGTGGTTTTCCCTGAGACTCACTTGCACGAAAGCGGTGTGCGGTGCGGAGTTGGGAGTGTAAATCGCGGAAAAATCGGTGGTGATGCCGATGTTCGATACGATGATTTGGAGTTCGCCAGCGGGCACTACCTGGTGAATGATCGCTTCCACCTGTTTTACATAGTCCTCGGTGATCTCAACGCGCGTGCCGGAAGGCGCTTTCAGGTTGATCACGAACTGGCCGGGATCGGTCCTTGGAAAAAAGGAAACGCCGAGAAGGGGATAGAAAGACAGCGAAAGCAGGGATATGCCAGCAAGGGCAACTACGGTGTTTATCGGCTTGAGCAGCGAGGTGGCCAGCGTGCGGTCGTATTTCGCGAGCATTTTCTCGAAGTAGGAATTGAATTTTCTGACCATCCAAATGTGCGGTGAAGTGGAATGCTCGCCCAATTCCTCGTCAGCTTCATGTTTCTTGATGAGCTTGGCGCAATAGAGGGGGACGACCGTCATCGCAACGAAGTAGGAAGCGAAGAGAGAAAGAATCACAGCCGAGGCCAAGGCCATGAAGAGGAAGCGGCTGACGCCGTAGAGAAACACGACCGGAAAGAAAACGATGGCGGTGGTGATGGTGGCGGCAAGGACGGCCAAAGCGACTTCCTGTCCGCCCTTCTCAGCCGCGACTTCGGGAGGTTCGCCCATCTCAAGGTGGCGGAAAATGTTTTCGAGCACGATGACGGAATTGTCGATCAAGCGCGAAAACGCCAGAGCCAGGCCGCCCAGCACCATGGTATTCACAGTGCCGCCGCCGGCGCTGATAGCGAGAAACGCGGCCAGCGCGGAGAGCGGGATGGAAAGGAAGACCGCCAGAGTCGCTCGCATGCTCCCGAGGAAAAGAAGAATCATCACGCCGGTCAGAATGAGCCCGATCGAACCCTCGCGGAGCAAGTTGGCGATGGCCGTTTTCACGAACAGGGACTGGTCAAAGACGACGCGGGTGACGAGCTGCTTGGGAATATCGACGAGGTGCTGGAGAGCTTCCTTGATGCCATCGACCACCGCAATGGTATTTGTGTCGCCGCCCTGCTTCAGGATGGGGAGGTAGACGGAAGATTGACCGTCCACGCGAACGATGTTGGTTTGAATGGCACTGGCATCCACGGCTTTGCCGACATCGCCGACGAGCACCGAGGATTGGCCGACCGTTTTCAGGGGCATGCTGTTGATGAATTTGGCGGTGGGAGCCTGGCTGTTGGAATACAAGTTGTAATCGATGGGCCCGATCTTGACGTCGCCGGCAGGAAGAATGAGATTGCTTTCATTGACCGTGCGCACCACGTCCATGGGGCTCAATTGGTGGGCTTCGAGTTTCATGGGATCGACGAACACCATGATCTGGCGATACTTTCCGCCGAATGGCTGCGGCACCGAAGCGCCCGGGACGTTGGCGATCTGGTTTCGCACCGTGTAGCGGCCCAGATCTTGCAAGTCTGTTTCGTTCAAACCCTGGCCTTTCAAGGTGATCAGGCAAACCGGCAAGCTGGAGGCATCAAATTTCAGCACCACCGGTGGAAGCGTGCCGGGGGGAAGGCGGCGGAGGTCCGCCATAGCGAGATTCGAAACCGTGCTGAGGTCGGCATCCGCATTTGTGCCGGACTGAAAATAAATCTTGATGAGGCTCACGCCGGGGAGAGAACGAGATTCGATGTGATCAACGCCGCTGGCGAGGGTGAAGAAACGCTCAAAGGGATTGGTGATGTTTGTTTCGATCTGCTGAGGCGGCATGCCGGAATAAAAGGTAGCCACCACGACAACGGGAATGTTGATGGGCGGAAAAAGGTCGACGGGCATGCGCACGAGAGTGACGGTGCCGACGATGGCGATGACCAGGCAGGCAACGATTACGAAAAAAGGGTATTTGATCGAAAAGCCGGACATCAGTTCTCTCCCGCTGGTTGGGGGGCGCCCGGGCCGATTTCCTTGGGTTGAATTTTCTGTCCGCCGCGGAACTGGCTGCGGTTGCCGACGACCACGCGGTCTTGGTCTGTCAAGCCGGAGAGCACTTCGATGCGAGCGCTGTCTTCGAGACCCAATCTGACGTGGCGTTCTTCAATGCTGTTATCGGCTTTGACGGCCAGCACGGTAGCGTCGTCGCCATTGCGCGTGACGGACTCCAGCGGAACGGTTAGCGCGTCTTTTTTCTCGCGAAGAGAAAGCTGCGTTTCCGCATACATGCCGGGGATCAGGCGGCCGCTGCGATTGTCAAAATCAATTTCCGTTTCCATGGTGCGGGTTTGCCGGTCCAGGGAATCCGCGAAACGCGACACCCTGCCGGCGAAATCCTGATTCAGCGCCTGCACGCGCGCTTTCACCGGATCGCCCAGATGAATTTGCGCGGCCACCGATTCGGGAATGGGAAGAACGAGGCGCAGCTTGGAGATTTCGGCCAGCCGCACGACGGGCATGGACTGCGAACTATTGGATGTACCGGCGGCAATCAGCGCGCCAGTATCGGCAAAACGCGCGGTGATCACTCCGGAGAACGGCGCGACGATGCGCGAATAATTCGAGAGGGCTGCGTACTGCTTTTGATTGGCCTGGGCGACTTGAAGCTGCTGTTGCGCCGAGGAGAGCGCCGCGCTGGAACTGGAAACCTGGGCTTCGAATTCAAGATCCTTGGCTTGCGAATCGTCAATCTCCTGTTGCGCGACCAACCCGGCGCGCGACTCGGCCGCTTGTTTCAAGCGCGCGTAAGCGGAGTGAGCGGCAGCATGCGCCGATTGCGCGCGGACCAAGTCTCCTTCGGCGCGCCGGATTTCCTCCCTGGAGCGCCGCACGGCAGCGTCCGCGCCCGCCAGTTCCGCAGCCAGCTCGGGGATTTCCAGCACCGCGAGGGTCTGGCCAGCTTTGACGTGATCGCCGACGTCAACGTAAATGACCTTGATGTAACCGGCCACTTTCGCATGGACATCCACATCCTGAAACGGCTTGAACTCTCCGGCGATGGTCAGCGTGGTAGCAATGCTTCGCCGCTCGGCACGGGCGACTGCCGCGACACTTTGCGCGGAAGCGGCCAAGGGATGGTTCGGGTCGTCAGCTTCGCTCGGCGGGTGTCCAAGCCAACGCCAAGCAAGAACAACCATCACCAGCAGAACGAATATCACAATCCAGAATCTTTTTTGAGTCATTACTTGTGTCCATGGCAGGCGATTGGAGCCGGCAAGAGTTGGCATGCCGGATTCCAGACACCTGCAGAATTTTCAAAATGGCCTGACCGATGGCGGCACGGCGGCGGTTTTGTCCGGCCGTAGAAAGTCTTCAGCTTAGCGAAAGCGAAAAACGGTTAGAGAGAAGGCGGCGGCCGGAACCACAGGCTCGATCCGAAAAACTGTTGTGCAGGAGAAGCTACTTGAGGGCAGGATGCAAAGTCTTGAGAAGAGGCTACCGGAAACGATCGGAGCGCCTCGACAACAGCCGACGCCGGAGTTGAAAGTTCGTCTCGCCCATTCGCAGCCGAGAAGTGCTGCAGCTCCGAGGCTCCTACGGTGGCGCGGTTGCTTGCCGGATGGCGAACCGTGAGGCCATTCGCTGCACCCGGCGCAGCCATATACGGGTTGTAAAGCAGAAAAAGGGCCAGGCAGAAACAGGCCAGCGATTGCCATCGCGGCACCGCGGAGCGCTCAGCAGCATGAAGGGACGGATGCATTTCGGACCCTGCTACGACGATAGTAGGACTGCGCGGCGGGGTCAAGAGGATGCCTGGCGGTTGTTTCAGAATCCCAGGAGGGGGGAGATGGGGACCGGAGCCAGGGGTGCACCGGTCCCCGAGGTGGGACTCTAGGTGAAGATCAAGCGCGTTCAGTCTCGCAAGCCGGGTTCACGTCCGAATGAGGGGCGTGTGAATTCTCGGTAATGACGGAATCGCCAGGGGAAGCCACATCGCCCTGCTCCGGGCGGATGGCGAGGCCGCGGCCGTGGCGCACGTCGAGACCACGGACCCAGAAGATAATGTCTTCGGCAATGTTGGTAGCGTGGTCCGCGATGCGCTCGAGGTGTCGGGTGGCAAGAATGAATTGCAGGCCCGGGCCAACAAGAGTGGGCTCCTTGGTCATGTGCTGGAGGAGCTGTTCGAAAATACGGTCGCGGTATTGATCGACGACATCGTCGCTTTCAAGAACCTGCGTGGCCATCTCGACGTTGCGGAAAATGAGCGCACCGAGGCTCTTGCTGACCATCGCGCGAACGGCAGAGGCCATGGGCGCCAGCTCTTCGGGAACCTGGGCACCCTGCATTTCGCGAAGGGAAACCACGCGCTCAGCGAGGTTTACAGCGAGGTCGCCAATGCGCTCGAGATCGTTGGTGATTTTCAGGGCGGCCACGATGAGCCGCATTTCATCGTCCGAAAACGATCCGCGGCGAAGCAGACGGATGGCGTGCTCGTCGATGACAATTTCCATTTCATTGATGCGCGGCTCGAGCAGAAACACCTCGCCGGGGAGCACCGAGGTGCGGGGACTTTCGAGGCTGACAATGGCATCCAGCGCCCGGTTCATGGCGCCTTCGACAGTCCGGGCCATGGAAACGAGGTAATTCACGAGCGTGTCGTAAAGCACGACTTCCGTGAGTCCGGCAGTACTTGCCATTGTTCCCCCTTTCGGAGCGGAGCGCGGAAAGTTACACTTCCGCTCGTAAGCGAAATCTTGCCTCATGAATCGTTACAGTTTGTTCACAAGAATGTGAAAATGCTGAAAACAAGGGGGCTTACGGCGGAATCGACTTTCGCCCTCGCATCGCCCCTGGAGTTACCGCGAAGGACGACCCGTAACACGCTCGGGATCAAAGATGGGAACCGTAAAATGGAACTGAGAACCCTGTCCCACTTCGCTCTCCACCCAGATGCGGCCACCATGAGCTTCGACGAGATGCTTGGAGATAGAGAGCCCCAGCCCGGTGCCACCCACTTCGCGGGAGCGTGCCACATCCACGCGGTAAAAGCGCTCGAAAATCCGCGACTGGTCGGCCTGCGGGATGCCGATGCCGGTGTCGGAAACCGTGAAGGTTATTTCGGTGCCGTTTGCCGAGGCGCCGACCATAATCTGGCCGCCGGCCGGAGTGTATTGCATGGCGTTGTCCAGAAGGTTTTGCAAAACCTCGGCCAGACGGCGGCGGTCGGCGGCGATATCCGGCAGGGGCAGCTGCAGATTCACGGAGACGCGCAATTCTTTTTCTGCGGCGGTGCGCTGCGTAGTTTCAATGCAGCTTTCGACAAACTGGGTGACACTGAGCCGGCGAATCTCCAGCTCCAGCTTGTCGGCATCCATTTTCGAAAGCTTGAGCAGATCGTCGGTGAGCCGCGCGAGGCGCCGCGAATGTTCGAGAATGATCTCGAGGAAGCGCAGGCGATTTTGCGGGTCATCGATGGCCCCGGCGAGAAGCGTTTCCGCAAAACCCTGAATGGCGGTGAGCGGCGTTTTGAATTCGTGCGAAACGTTGGCGACGAAATCCCTGCGGACGCGCTCCAGCTTGCGCAATTCGGTAATGTCGTGCAGCACGATGACCGCGCCGGCAGCATCCGCGGCGCGGACTGACGCGACGGTGACGGCGAAAAAGTGCTGGCGCAGCGTGCCGGTGACGATTTCGGTTTCCACGCGGGGCTCGCCTTTCACCACCGCGCGAACGGCCTCGAGCAGTTCGGTCTGCCGCACCACTTCAACCAGGGCGCTGCCGGATTGCGGCGGCACATCCAGGCCCAGGATTTCCGCGAAGCCGGTATTGGCAAAGAGCAGGCGCTCGGAAGAATTCACCACCGCCACGCCTTCCACCATGCTGCCAAGAATGGCGGAGGAAAGATTGCGTTCTTCGGTCAGAGTTCGAATCGTGCGGTCCAGCCGTCCGGCTGTCGCATTCAGCGAAACTGCCAGCGCCTCCAGCCCATCGCCAGTGCGATCCGCATCAATCGGGCGAAAATCGCCCTCCGCCACGCGGAGGGAAAATCTCTCTAGTCGTTCGACGCGGCCGGAGAAAGACTGCGAGATCAGCAGCGATGCGATTCCGGTAACAAATAGCATGACCAGGGAGGCCAGCGAAAGCCGGCGGCGGAATTCCCAGAGTTCCTGGTCCACGGCCTGCTGCGGCAAGGCAAATCGGAATACCACAGGCGGCCCGCCCGGAACAGAGTAGCGCACCGCGTAGTAGGAAAGGTTCTTATCGACCGAGACGCTGTGGCGGCTGGACTGGCCGGAACCCTTTAGAAAAGCATCCCGGATTTCCGGGCGATCGGCGTGGTTTTCCATGGTTTGAATATTGGATTGTGAGTCTCCGAGCACCTTGCCATCGGAAGCGATGACCGTGACGCGAACTCCGCTGGCAGCCATTTTAGCAACCCATTCGGGCAGCGCCAGGGAGTCTTCAGAAGGCGACACCAGGAGAGTGGAAGGTGCGGGAGGAATGGCAAGAGCAATTCGAGCGATGCTCGCCAACTGCTCGAAACCAGCGCGTTCGTAGTCCCGCCGCAGCGCGCGCTCGGCATAGAAATCGACGGGGAGCAGGACCGCGATCAGCAGGGCGAAAAAAGCAAAACCGAGTTTCCAGAAAAGATTAAGCCGCACGGGTCTCAAACAAATACCCCGCGCCCCGGACGGTTTTCGGGTGTAGGGGGTTCTCCGGATCGGATTCGATTTTTTCACGCAAACGGCGGACGTAAACGTCCACGCTGCGCGGAGTAACGAATCGATCCGTTCCCCAGACCGCATCGAGCAATTGATCGCGGGTAAAAACACGGTTTGGGCGCGAAGCAAGGTAGTAGAGCAGCCGGAATTCAAGCGTACTAAGCGGTACGGGCTTCCCGGAATGGCTTACGCGATAAGACGCCGGATCAATCGCCAGCTTGCCGATCTCAATGGTGCGCGGCGCGTCGGCGGGCGGCTCGGCACGGCGGAGCAGCGCCTTGACGCGCGCGAGCAACTCGCGCGGGCTGAAGGGCTTGGTCACGTAGTCGTCAGCGCCCATCTCCAGCCCCACGACGCGGTCGGCTTCTTCACCGCGGGCCGTGAGCATGAGGATAGGCAGACGATTCAGCGAATCATCCCTGCGGATTTCCCGGCAGATTTCCAGGCCGGAAAGCTTCGGGAGCATGAGGTCGAGAAGCAGCAGGTCGGGTGGCGTCTTTTTCAGCGTGCTCAGGCCGGTGCTGCCGTCTTGCGCAGAACTGACCTGAAAGCCTTCGTTCGCGAGATTGTAGCGGACCAATTCGACGATATCGCGATCGTCTTCGATGATAAGTACGCGCTTCATTCGGGTTGATCGCATCGCTCGCCGGCTTGGCGGAAGTGTACCGTATAGCGGCGGGTTGCGATAGGCATTGGGAAGTTTTTGATCACTCGGGAGTTGATGCACCACGACCGAGTATCGCAGGGGCGCGGGCAGTGTGGGTCACGCTACGCTTACATTTATGTGAATGTAGTGTTAAAAGCGAGCAAGCCTAATCGCTGCTAGAAGTTGTGAAGGCCAGTGCCAGGAGCGTTTTTTGCTCCATCTCATGGGCCTTCGCAGAGCCGGTGGCCGGGCTGGCGCTGGCGGAGCGCTTGACGGAGCGAAAGTTGAGCCCCCTGGCTTTGGCGAGGCGTTCGAACCGCGGCAGAATATAACCTGCGGCGCCCATGTTGCCCGGTTCTTCCTGCACCCACACGATCTCGCGCGCGTTGGGATGTTCGTCAATGGCGGCGGAAATTTCCGTGCGCGGCAGCGGATAGAGCTGGTCGAGGAAGAAAATGGCAGTATTGGTGTCCCCACGGCGGCGGCGTTCGGCGCGCAGTTCGTGGCCCACTTTGCCGCTGGCGATGAGGATGCGTTTCGCGTCTTGCACGTCGAGGTCCGGAACGAGCGGCAGGAAACGCGGCTTCGTGAACTCCTCGATACTCGAACTGGCGTCCGGGTGCCGAAGCATGCTCTTGGGCGTGAAGACGATTAGCGGCTTGCGCCACTGGCGGCGCGCCTGTCGGCGCAGCATGTGAAAATATTGCGCCGCGGTCGAGGGCTGGCAGATCTGCATGTTGTCCTCAGCGGCGAGCTGCATGAAGCGTTCCAGGCGCGCGCTGGAATGTTCCGGGCCCTGGCCCTCGTAGCCGTGCGGCAAGAGCATCACGATGCCGGCTGGAAGGTTCCATTTGTCTTCGCCGGCGCTAATGAATTGGTCGATGATGACCTGCGCGCCGTTGGCAAAATCTCCGAACTGCGCTTCCCACAGAACGAGCGCCTCAGGATAGTCGCGGCTGAAACCGTATTCAAAGCCGAGGCAGCCCGCTTCCGAGAGGGAAGAGTTGTAAATCTCGCAGAAGGCTTGCTCTTTCCTAAGGTGCGAGAGGGTAAGGTAATTGTGCTCGGTGGCGGTATCAATCAGTACGGCGTGGCGCTGGTTGAAAGTGCCGCGCTGGGAATCCTGCCCGGTAAGGCGGACGGGAGTTCCTTCCAGCAGCAAGGAACCGTAGGCCAGGATTTCAGCGAAGCCGTAATCGACCGCACGGTGTCCGTTGCCCATTTCGACGCGCTGCTCGAGTAACTTGACGATTTTGGGATGGACGCGGAAGCCTTCTGGAACGCGGACCAGCCCCGCGGTCAATTCCGCAAGGTATTCGCGAGTGAGGCCGGTGTCCACTTCGTACTCCGGCTTGTAGCGGCCATGTTTGTAGGGCGTCCAGTAGTCGGGCAACTTTCGCAGGTGCGGAATTTTCTTCAGTGCGCGAGCCTTGGTTTGCTCCTCTTCGTATTCCTTGCGGACGGTGTCAACCATCATCGAGGCGTCAATGCCGGTTTGCTCGGCGTAAATTTTCCAGAGTGGCGCGTGGCTCTTAATACGTTCGTAGAGAAGCGGCTGCGTGATGGTGGGATCATCGACTTCGCTATGGCCGTGGCGACGGTAGCCGATGACGTCCACGACCACGTCGCTGCCGAAGGTGGCGCGGTATTCCGCGGCAAGTTTGCCGATGCGCACGACGGCCTCCGGATCCTCCGCATTCACGTGGAAGATAGGCACCGACTGGCGTTTGGCGATGTCCGAGGCGAACCGCGAGGAATGTTCCTGGTACGGTTGGGTTGTGAAGCCAATCAGATTATTTACGATGATGTGAATGGTGCCGCCAACGGTGTAAGCGCGCAAGTCGGCGAAGTTGAGAGTTTCCGCCCAGATGCCCTGGCCCGCAAAAGCGGCATCGCCGTGCATGACGATGGGAATGACTTTATTGAGAGTTTCGCGGGAGCGATCGATGTAGCCTCCGCGCAAGCCGTAGCGCGTCTGCTTGGCGCGTGCGCGGCCGACGGCGACAGGATCGACGGCCTCGAGATGGCTCGGATTGGAAACCAGGTGGATGCCGATTTCCTTGCCGCTGGTAGTGACGTAAGTTCCGGTAGCGCCGACGTGATATTTCACGTCGCCCGCACCCAGAACGCTGCGGGGATCGACGTCTTCAAAACCGCCGACCACTTCGTGCGGCGGCTTGCAAGCGGCGTGAACCATGACGTTGAGACGCCCGCGGTGGCTCATAGCCATGATGGAGGATTCGGCGCCGTCTTCGCCGGCCTGGTCGAGAATCGAGTCCAGCAGTGGGATCAGCGCGGTGACGCCTTCCAGAGAGAAGCGCTTGGTGCCGAGGTAACGCGCTTGCAGGACTTGTTCGAAGAGATCGGCACGAATCAGACGCTCGAGGATTTTGTGCTGATCCACTGGGCTTGACGGTGCTTCCAGGCGCTCGGCGATCCAGCGGCGGCGCTCTGGTTCCTGCAAGTGCATGAAATCGGCGCCGACTGTTCCGCAGTAAACATCGCGAGCTTCCTCGGCCGTTTCGCCGGTCAATGCTTGCAGTTCGGGATACTTCAGCGGCTCGAACAGGCCGAGGGGGTCGAGCGTCGCCTCCAGGTAGCCCCAGCGGCGGAAAGCATCGAAGACGCGCTCGCGCTCTTCGTTTCCGGCGGCTTTCGCGTTGCTACCCGCGGCCGGCTTCTTGGCGGCCTTCGGCGTTTTCGCGGGCCGCTCTTGTTCTAGTGTTGTACGGTGGGCCATAAATCCAGCTCTATGAACCTACTATTTTGCCACAGAAGCTCCCGGGCTGCTTGCGGGCATGAGCTCCGGATTTCTTATCTTCATACTGTTAGATGCGCGATGGGAACACGGATTTACAGAGCCCTCCTAGAACGGCGGTTTCCTGCCGTAGGGGCAGAGCGAGCCACAGCGAGCCACGCCCCTATAAGGAGCACACCAGTCGTTCGAGTTTTTTGGCGATTTCTTCCGGCGGTATGCCTGGTGCGAACGTGACGGGCGCCCCGATATGGACGGTTATTTCGCCGAGGCGCGCCAGGCGGCGGTGCTCGCGTTTCATTTGCCAGACGCCGTCGAGGCGCATTGGAACGACGGGGATGCCCAGATTCTCGGCGAGGAGCCCGATACCGCTCTCGAAGGGCGCCATGCGGCCATCTTCGGAATTGTTGACTTCGCCTTCGGGAAAGACGAGCACGCTGTAGCCGCGGTCGACGGATTCGCCGGCAAAACGGAAGCTTTCGCGGAAGCCGGAAAACTGCGGCAGCGGAAAAAGGTTGAAGA